>FTEL01007676.1_pt1 | contig 12867 bp, 17 predicted proteins | sample 1658911 | NCBI WGS metagenome assembly FTEL01 (sample SAMEA3914869, study PRJEB12502) | metagenome | biome: forest; material: soil | place: USA | collected 2012-03-12 | depth 0.1 m
CCCCCCCCCCCCCCCCCCCCAATCGCCCCCAATACGAGCGCGGCTTCGCAGAGCCCCACGGCGCCCACGGCCCGCATCGACCTCGCCCGCCGTCTTCTCATTCGCCGCGTCTCGGGTCCCTGGCTCGATCCCTGGCCTGGCTTGGTCCTGGCTTGGTCCCCGCCACACGCCCAGCCAGACCGCATGCCCACGCCCGTGACACCGCGTCGCTCACCGTTCCCCCGACCATTAGTCCCTCCTTGTGCTCTTTGGTGACGTCGGCCTGCCTCCTCTCGGGGGCCTGAAGCCCTGATCACGGCCACCATGAACGGCGACCTCAGTCTCTCGCGCGCCCTCGGCGGCCTGCGCATTGCCAACCCCGACGACTCGCCCAATCCCTCCTCGCAACACGCCGCCTCGAGCCCCGACGACCACCACCACCACCAGGCTGCCGGCCCGAGCCCTGCCGCCAGAGCCGCCGCCGACAACGATCCCCCCCAGACCCCGCTGCATGTCGAGCCTCAATCGCTCGCTCGAGACTCCCCAACCCGTCAACCCCACACATACGAGTCGGCCGCCGCCATTCTTAAGAATGCCCAGAACAGCCTCAACGCCGCCCGCGGCATCACGGGCTCCGTCACCGCCACGGCCGCTGCCGCCGCCGCCAGCGATCCCTACCTTCCCGCACAATATGCCGCATATCAGTTGCCCAACGGGGGGGCGTCGACTGGCTCAGCCGTGGCCCCCGTGCCTGGCCAGAACCGGAACGTCGATCAGCAGCCTGACCCGCAAGGCGGCCCGTACACAGGGCCCCGCAACGAGCAATCTCGGTCGTCGGTGTATGGAACCAGGAGCGACCCCAGGTTCGACCAGCCCAACCCATCGCAGCACATACCCTCGCGCGAGCCCAGCCGGTCGCAACAGTCCGGCCGGCCACGCCCATCTCAGCCCGGGAACGGCCCGAACGGCCCGGGTGCCATGCCGCCCACGAGGATGAGCTCCAAGAACCACGGCGGAGGATACGCCTCGATACCGGGGATTCCGCAAGCGCCGCCCGGCAGCTACGGGCCAGAGATGCCCCTGCCCACAAGCAGCGAGGAGTGGAAAGACCGCGGCGCCGCCGTGAGCCTGAAGCGGGAGGTGGATGCTGAGGGAAGGACCATCATCAAGTCGGTCAAGAAGGGCGTCAGGGACTTTTCCTTCGGCCGGGTGCTAGGAGAGGGCTCGTACAGCACCGTGTTCCTCGCAACCGACCGCCAGACCCTCCGCGAGTACGCCGTCAAGGTGCTCGAGAAGAAGCACATCATCAAGGAGAAGAAGATCAAATACGTCAACATCGAAAAGAACACGCTGAACCGGCTCACGGACCACCCGGGCATCGTTCGGCTCTACTACACGTTCCAGGACGAGGCGTCGCTCTACTACGTGCTCGATCTCTGCAACGGCGGAGAGCTCCTGGGCGTGCTGAAGAAGACGGGGACCTTTGACGTCGAGTGCGCAAGATTCTACGGTGCGCAGATCCTTGACGCCATCGCCTACATGCACTCGAGGGGCGTCATTCACCGCGACCTGAAGCCCGAGAACGTGCTCCTCGACGACCAAATGCACATCAAGATCACCGACTTTGGGACTGCCAAGTTGTTGCCGGATCCCCGAGAGCCGAGGCCGCCCGAAGGCTCGTCGACGCAAGACCCCGCACAAGACGAGCGGAGGGCTGCCTCATTCGTCGGCACCGCCGAGTACGTGAGCCCCGAGCTCTTGACGGACAAGGCGGCAGGCAAGCCCAGTGACCTCTGGGCCTTTGGGTGCATAATATACCAACTCATCGTTGGCCGGCCGCCCTTCAAAGCCGCGACCGAGTACCTCACCTTCCAAAAGATCGTGGGGCTCGACTACGAGTTCCCCGCCGGCTTCCCCCCGGCTGCGCGAGACCTCGTAGAGCGGTGCCTGGTGTTGGATCCGGCGAGGCGTCTGACGGTGGAACACGTCAAGAACCACGAGTTCTTCGATGGGCAAATGTTCGGCAAGGATCTGTGGCGCATGAAGGCGCCGCGCTTGCGGCCATACGTGCCCCCGGCCCAAGAGCCTCACATCATCCAGCTTAACGGGGGAGGATCCAGCCCGCCGAAGCCTCCTACGTCGCGAGGAGCACACGGGCCGCAAAATGGCTCGCGGCCTGCCCGGATTATCACGGAACTGCCTCCGCCGACGCAGCTCGACATCGAATGGTCGCCGGTGCTGACGAGGAACAACGAGAGGATACTGAAACTGGGCGACCTGATGGTAATATCATCACCGATCCCGAACAGCCCCCACGGGCGAGGCGAAGGCGACGGGCACAAGAAATTGGCCCGGTTCTTTGGTGGCAGCACCACCAAGAAGAGGCAGCGGCTTGTTATGGTCACGTCCAGCGGCCGCATCGTGCTCGCACCGGCTGGCGGCGAGGAGAAGCGGTCCAAACAGGAGATTTCGCTGCTCGCGGCGGATTGTGTGTGGAAGACCCACATCGACGCTAAGGGGCAGGAGGTGTGGTGTGTCGACACGGTGAGTTCCCTTGTTCTCTCTCTCCATTTTTTTTTTGTTGTGGGAGCAACTGCTGATACAATTCCAGAATGGGGTGCATTACACCTTTGAGGAGCCCAAGTCATCGCAAAACAGCGAAGTCAAGTTCTCGGTCGACGACTGGATCGAGTCTCTGGAGCGGGCAAAGGAGCTGGCCATCTCGCAGAACTTGGTCGGTTCCTACAGCGGCGACAACGGGTTCGGCGACATGTCGTCGTCCATGTCGAGCCCGGCGAGCACGATGGGCGGGAGGGCGAATTTCCCAGAGGGATACAGCGTCAGCGACAGGTCGGGCCGCAACCAGCTGTCTAAGAGCCAGGCCAGCCTGGAGGACGCCAGCGTGAAACGCAGCCACCGCTTCAGCAAACGGCAGTCTAAGAACGGCCTCGGAGCGGCGTTTTGATCTTATTTTGTTACGCACGCGCCCCCCCTCGCCTTGGAGGCTCTGTTGTGTCGGCGCATTGCCTACCTCCCCTGAGCATACGAAGTTGTGGGAGGCGCAAAACCCGGATGGCAGCCGTGGGTGGTGTGGGCTTTTGGAAGGATTGCAAGGACTTGGACAGGGCCATTATGCATGGGGCGGGCTTTTGGAACGCGTCCCCCTCGGTGGCTCCAGGAAGGAGAGGCATAGCATTTTCAAGTGCAACTACTAGTACCTTTAATGGGCATTTTTGGTAGCGGCGTCGGCTGGATGTGCATTCCTGACCACTCACCTCTTACCTTGGGTTGTTAATTGTCTTGTTTTTTCTTCCCTTTTTTTCTTCTTTTCTCTTCTTTTTTTGCATGTGGCTCGTTTGATTTGGCGGCATGGACATGGGAGAGCGTGGGGGCGGCGATACTCGTTCCCCAAAAAATACAACTTTTTCGGCGCTGAGAGACTGATGTGTTTGAGAGCTGTGTTCTGGCTCAGGGGTGTCACATGACCAAGCACTGGGCTGCGACATGAAATCCCATCGGCTGAGAGGCTTCGGGCTGCCAAGCGTGCGTCTCCATACCGGACTCGAGGTGCTGGGAGTAAAATGAGAAAAATACCGAGTGGTTATCTACAATCATGCCACTATTGGGCGCATTTCTCCCTCCATAACCAAGTGGGTGACTCGGTGTCTTTTCCACGGGGATGTTTTCTGTAGCGTCGGTTCAGAGAGCAATGAAGCCGCCAGACATGCCGCCAAGACATTGGATGCTGGGCTGTGGTTTGGCCAGCCCCCTGTCGAACCTGGCTGCATGCCTGCCTGCCTGCTTGCCTGCCCTCTCCGTTGCGCCTCCTCTGGCGCCGTGGAAACTCCACCACTCACATCCATCTTGGGGTCCCACGACGCGATCGACGCGACCGTCTCTAACCCCGACTCGAACCACCGGACGAGACTGCCCCCCGTCGCCACAAGCCAATTGAGCCCTCTCCCAGCCTTCCTTCCCGTCACCCCACAAACGGCCAGCGCGGTCGCGACAAGATGCAGCCGCAGTACCGCCAGTACGCTCCACAGCATGCGCCCCCGCGGGCTGGAGGGCAGCATGTCCCCCAACGCCGAGGCGGCATCGGTATGTGAATTATTTGACTTCGTCCGATCGTCATCCATCCCGAACCCCGGCGGTCCGCGCCCCGACGCGCTCCGCTTTTCTCTCGCCTCCGGACCCCCCGGCCTCCGTTAGACAGGTGGAGCTCTGGCGAGTGGAAGCGAAGCCTGCCCAGGCCATGCCAGACTCCAATCTCTGAACCTGCCCGAAGTCGCGAATCACAACCCGCTCGCCAACCCGCCTGAACCCGCCCCGACAACGCCAAGCGCGACGGGGAGCCACCGGGGCCAGAACGAACATCAAAGAAAACAGACAACTTGCAGACCCTAACTCGCTTGATCCCTCGCAGGTCCCATGATGTCAGCCGGGCCTCACCACTCGGTGCCCATGACGCAGGCGCAAATAAACCAGCAACACCACCAGCAGCAACAGGCGAACCATCTCGCCAAACTGAGGAGCCGCAAGCCCACTGATAAAAACCTGCCCGATGGCGTTGAGGAGGCCCTCACCGCCGGCGCGGATGTCAGCGTCGCCTACAAGAACCTGCGCGACCTCGAGCGCCGTCTCGATGCCACCATGACGCGCAAGAGGCTGGATATCGTCGATTCGTTGAGCCGCAACACAAAGGTACACCCACCCAGGAATTCATCATACGACTGCAAGACAAGGGCTCGGTGGCTAACCTTCGGTTCGTGTCGATAGCGGTACAAGACGATGCGCATCTGGATCAGCAACACCGTCGAGGACCAGTTCTGGCAGAACAACGGCCTCAGCGTCGACTCGTTCGATTTCACCTCCAACCTCGAGTCGTCATACCGCGTCCGGGTCGAGGGCCGCCTGCTCGAGGATGAATACGAGCTGGAAGCGGAAGAGGAGGAGCGCAAGCTGAACGAGACCGAGGCCGATGCCGACAAGATGGAGACCGATACGCCTACCAAGCCCAAGCCCAAGGGCGCGCCGGCGAAGCGGCCCCGGCTGTCGCACTTCTTCAAGGCCATCACGGTTGACTTTGACCGGCCAAAGGCTGCTCGTCTGGCCGCGGATCCCCCTATCGAGTGGAAGAAGCCGGACAGGACCCCCGCGGGGGGGAACAACTTGCCCGCCATGGCCGACTTTGACGAGTTTACATTCAAGAGGAACGGCGACGAGACCATGAATATCACGGTCAACCTGTACCGCCACGAAGACCCGGAGCGGTTCGAGCTCAGCCCGGAGCTCGCCGAGATCGTCGACATGCGCGAAGCCACCCGCCAGGAGGCCGTCGTGGCCCTGTGGGAGTACATCAAACTAATGAACCTGCAAGAGGACGAGGAGAAGCGTAACTTTCGTTGCGACGACCTCTTGCGCAAGGTTTGTCCCCCACCCTCCCCCCTGCCCTCTCTTCTCGCTCTCCAAACTAACCGCTCCCCTCTCCCAGATCATCCCCCGCGAGACGGGTTACATCCCCCACGTGAACGAGTACCTCACCCCGCACCTCCGCCCGCTCCCGCCCATCAAGCTCCCCTACACCATCCGCGTCGACGAGGCCTTCCACAAGGCCGACCCCCAACCAACCATCTACGACGTCCGCGTTGCGGTCGACGACCCCCTCCGCGGCAAGCTGCTCCCCTTTATCCAGAACCCGCAGTACGCCACCATGCTGCGCGACGTCGCCTCCCTCGACGAGCAGCTCGCCACGCTCGTGCAGGCCGTGGCTCACTCCAAGGCGAAGCACACCTTTTTGCAGTCCATGTCTGGCGATCCCGTTGGGTTTGTGCGCGGTTGGTTGAGCTCGCAGAAGCGCGATCTGGAGGTCATTATGGGCGAGGCGACGAGGGGTGGGGGCGAGGATGCTTCCGGTGATGAGTGGCGTCGTGGTGGGAGGGATAGTGTCTGGGCGACGGCGAACGCAAGGGAGAGCGTTAATGTGCTGTTGGCGAAGCAGCTGTTGAGGGGTTGAGCGGTGGGCGTAGTTTGGGGGTGAGGATGGTGGGGGAGGGGCGTTTGGAAGGACAAAGGAAGACTTAGGATGCTTGGGTTTGGCGCTGCTTTTCTGTTTTCTGGTTGTCATAATGTATTTGTATTTGTCTCTCGGTGTCTGAGGCGGTAGACGAATGTGTGATACCATCGTTGTGTGTGCCTCGGCTGCTCACCATATATGTGTGGTGAGAATGAGAGACGTATTTCATCCCATGCCCCGACCTCCTTCCCTCTATACCCTGATGTCGTACCCTCCCCCCCCATCTGGCCCAGGCAACAAGGCACCAACACCCTCCCACACCCCCATCCCCCCTTGATATACTGCTCTTTCCTTCTCCTATATTACCGCCCCCCGCCAGGAAGCCACGTCAAAATAGCCGAGCGGGGGGGACACAGCGCTGCGAAAAATGCAGAGAGGCTCCGTGTCACGCATTCCCCAGAGAGGACGAGCGTTCGGATCCGGCCGGAGTAAAACCCATTGGGGTTTTCGTAGCCAACCACCCTCCTCGCCACGGCCCAGGAGGTTGGTTGGTGAGCTTTTTGTCAGTTTGTTCGAGGATGGATGCCTGTGGATTTTCAAATGTGTACCTAGGCACTCAACACCACATGGGAGCAAGCCATCAGCGGCGTGTTGATCAAGTGAAGATAAGAGGGGTATCGTCATTCATTTTCTCATCATCGCCATCATGCCCGCCCAGTGCCCGCAAATCTATCTCTATATGCGTCCGTATCCCAGTCCCAGCTCCGTCCGATCATGCAGTTTTATCAAGCAGTGCCCATTCCTTTTTTTTTTCTCTCACTTATCCTCAGTCAAATCCAGCACCTCCAGGTCACTCAGCCGCCACCCTCTCCTTCTCGTCTTCCCGCCCTTGTCACTCGGCCCACTGTGTGAAAGACCCAGGAGCACCTCGTCCGCCTCATCACGGTCGACCTCCACCTCGCGGAAGTAGCCTTCCCCACCGAGACTGCTGCGCGGGATAAGCAGTTTTGTTTTTGCGCCTGGCTTTACCGCCGTCGAGGTTGATGCGGTGCTCGGGCCGGCAGGGGTATCATCGTCGCTGAACGGATCCAGCTCCGCTGCGGCTGGTGGTTGGGCCGGCGTGGTTTTAGCTGCCCGCGGGGCCGGGGCAACTGGTGGGGCCACGGGCAGTTGTGGCCGTGGCGGGGAGGAGAACGGATCGTCGTCTGCAAACGGATCATCGTCTGATGACAAGATTTCGATGGGCTGCGAGCTTGTGGCAGCGGCCGGCTTCGATGTCGGCTTTGAAGAGCTAGATTGTTTCACCACCCGGCCAAAGTCCTTGATCGAGGTTTGCGTCATGGCGGGCTTTGCCGGGCCGCCTGCTCCGCTCTTGACACGCTTGAAGGGCCTCGCTTTCCTCGTTGGTTGGGCTCGTGTGGGAGATTTATTCTCATCTCCGTTCTTGTTGGCCGGAGCAGGTTGCTGTCTTGGACTTGGCGATGGACTGCTTGATAGTGTGGGCAAAAAAGCATCACCCACCGGCCGACCCGGCCGCTTTTCCCTGGTTGGCAACGCCTGGGTGTCGTGGATCAAGCCCGGATTGCGCGTCGGAGGTGACGGAGGCAGGATGGGGCTAGATGAGAGAATAATCGGCTCGTGGGCATTGTTTGGTTTGGGGCGAGCCGCTGGGGCGGAAGGTTTAAAAGACTTGTCGCTTCTGGGCGATGCTTGTAAGCTTCTTGTCCATGGGTTGACTTCGGCTGAGGGCCCGGCCTGGGAGGGTGCGGGCATCTTCTTACTCGGCTTTGATTTTGCCCTCGTAGCGCGCGGGGTCGTGACCTTCGGGGGGGACAGATCAAGCCCAGAGCCGGAGTCCTTGGTCGCCTTCTTGGCCACCTTCTTGGTCACCGTGACGTACTGGTCCAGCGCGCCAGCCGGCATGTCGGAGGGTTTGGCCTTCGTTTTTTTGGCGGCCCTGGCGGCGGCTCGTTGAGCTTTGAGCTGCTGCTTTTCCTCCCAGTCTTCCATCGTGAGGGGTATGCCGATCCTCGCGACAGCCTCCGGAACCCAGACCAGGTCTGGCTGCGAGGGGTCAAAGGCCTTCCTGGCACTCGAGCCCTTCGGTGCCTCGGCACCAAGCTCAACGGCGGGGTCCTCCTCAAAGTCGTCATCGTCGTCATTCAACGCGATGCCAGTTCTGCTGAACCCTTCCACAACCTCCTCTGGTTCGCTGGCCAGGTCCAGCTGGACGATTTCGTTCGGAATAAAGGAGAGGCGGACTTCTGGAGTGGCGTCGGTGCTAAAGTGCGCCCTTTGGCTCGAAATTGTGGCGACCAACGCGGACTCCGCCTTACGCTGAATCTCCGGTTCGACATGCTGCTTACTGGCGAGGAGCTTCTGGACCAGGAGGGCCGGTGCGAGAACGCGCACAAGCTTGACAGCGCCGTCTCGGAACGCCCAATCAAAGGTCTCGAGGGTAAACTCTCGCAAACTCAGGACGTCGACGGCGGTGGTTGGTGGAAATGCAGTTTTGAGTCGATCGACGGTTTCCTCCCGCGAGACAACCGGATGTGTGTAATAACCCAGAACCTCCCAGTTGGGAAATTCTTCTGGGAGCTCAAGGGCCATGTGTTTCGTTCGGAAGAAGTGGCTCTCATTCGTCCGCAGCTCGTGCTGGAGCCTTTCCTTCCACGCGGCCAGGCCGGCCTTGTCCGACCGCTTAAGTCGACACAAGTCACGGCCGAAGCCCGCCTTGGCCGCCTCACAGGCAACCTTTGGCCCGCATCCGGGAATGCCCTCAGGAAGATAATCTCCGCCGCTCATGAGAGCCACGAGAACCATCCCCTCCCTGTCCAGTCCAGAGCCGTCCCTCACGGCGTCGGCATCGTACACGGACACGTGAGTGGGGGTGTTGCCCCCTCTTGGACCCTCTGACGACCAGTTTCTCAAGGTCCTCCCGCAACCAAACATGAGAGTATCGACGTCTTCGCTGAGCACCGCATCAACAATGCCTTGCTGCTGGAGCAGAGCGCATTCAGCTTCTGCCTCGCCGGGGGCGTTGTGGGAGGTGAAACCGAAGAGCCGGACCAGACGCTTCGCCATGGCTGATCCGACTGCGTCGGCATTGCGTTTCGAGGTCTTCTTATTTCGTTTGAAGGCGGGCTTGTTCGGGCCGTCGAAAACGAAAATCGGGTCGATGGCGAGGCTCAGGAGACGGAGCAGGCGGTAGAACAGGGTTCGAATGGCGGGGTTGGTTCCACCTGGAGAGCTCTCAGGTTAGACGGGTATTGGGGCAGTACTCTGGAAGATGTAAAACGCACCCTTGCCGGCTTGCACCTGAAACTGCCATATTGAGAAGTCGATTGCTAGCCGTAGGGGGCGCCCGGTCTTCTCGAGTGTGTCTACCGCAAGCTTCGCGAGGGACACACGATCGCCAGTGCCGATTTCCTTGTATATGCTGTATATCCCAGCCAGTCAGTAACTCTGTAGGTACCCTCAATCGCTTGACTCGGCGGTGTCGGTTCGGCCCAACTGCACGGCTGGGGAGGTAACGCGAGAGGTAGGGATGCGGTGAAGCAAGCTGTGTACTGACCCTTTAATCCCCATCCTTTCCACCTCTCCGGCTGCCTCTCGAAAGTCCCAAAACACAGAATCAGTCGCCCATAGCACGTAGAAAGATGGACCGGGAAACAGTTGGTCAAGTCGAGTCCAGGCGCGGGGTCGTAGAACCTGGGCAGAAGAGGCGGGGAGATTTTGACTTTGTTGACGTTCTTTCCACTTTTGGGATGAAGCCGAGAGCTGTTGTCACAGCACCAATCGGCACATCGCATAACTGCATTCAAGATCAGAGTATGCATTTACCAGGGTTCATTTCCACAACGGGAAGCCAAACGCGCAGCTCGCGTCAGTTAGCATCCACCTGGAAACGGCCATGAGAAAGACGGGATATTGAGTCAGGGGAAATGGAATAAAATCCCATCACGCTTTCCCGCACCTTAATTCCATCATCCAAGCCCATGCTGCTCTGACTCGACTTTTATTTACGCCACCATGTCGGCGCCAGGGGCTTCGACACCGCTCCCGCACCGGACGGTCGCTAACATCCGATCGCCCTCTGGAGCGAGTGGGCCCTCGACGCCCATGCGGCCCATCCCGGCCAACTTTGGGTCGCCCTCGAGTCTTCGTGCCGACGAGGAGATCATCATCGTCGAGTTTGGCACCCGAAAGCTGCAGGTCGGCTTCTCGGGGGACGCGGCGCCGAGGGGCTGCGTCTGGTTTGGCCCGGACCAGCAACGACGCGCCGGCGACTTCAGAGGCTGGCAGACGGACTACCGCTCGGACTGGAGGAGGGCCGCTGCGGGCGGGCGGTGGGGGAAGGATCATGAGCTGTGGCAGTACGATGTGCGGGATGTTGACCTTGGTCTCGTTGGAGACAAGGTGGAGAGGGCGTTGAGAGAGGCGTTTACAAAGTAAGACCGATGACATGCCAATCAGCATGTCGTGTGATGCTAATGTTGGTTCCAGATACTTGCTCATCGACTCACGCCCACGAAGGATGGCCTGGATTCTTCCGTCGTCCCTGCCCATCCCCTTGCTGTCATCCGCCCTGGACAGCATCTTCACCCGATTCCAACCACCCACCATCTCACTGCTCTCATCTCCGCTCGCACTCGCAGTCGGTGCCGGCGTGCGCTCTGCCCTCATCGTCGATCTCGGGTGGAACGAGACAGTCGTCACGAGCATCTACGAGTACCGAGAGGTGGCCTCGAAGCGCAGCATCCGCGGAGGCAAGGCACTCGTGGAGCAGACGCACAAGCTACTCGCCTCACGCCTCCCAGAAACCCAAAGCGGCTCGGACGAAGCCCCGGAGCATGTCCTCAGCTTCGAGGAGTGCAGCGACATCGCCACCCGCATGGTCTGGTGCAAGCCTTGCCAAGTCTCTCCCCCTCCCGCGGCCTCGTCCGAAGGGTTGGAAACGGTCCAGGAGCACGACGAGGCTGGGGAGGCAAGCGGTCCATCATCGGGGAGGTCTGGTTCGGTTACGATTCCCATCAAGTCATGGCGCTCACCCACGTCGCTGGAACTCCCTTTCGATGCCCTGGCCGAGCCGTGCGAGAACGCCTTTTTCGATTCCCAATTCTCACCCACAAGCTTCGATGACCACGAGCTGCCTCTGCATATGCTGGTGTACCGCAGTCTCTTACACACCCCAGTGGACGTCCGGGGCTTATGCATGTCTCGCATCATCTTCACCGGCGGATGTTCAAATGTTCTTGGTCTTCGCGGCCGCATCTTTGATGAAGTATCTCATTTGGTACGCGAGAGAGGCTGGGACCCCGTCCAAGGCAAGGGCGTGGCGCAGCTCCTGGCCAATCCAAAGCTGAAGAGGACAGGCTCTCGCCAGGCCGGCGACGGCCCGGTCGGCGTGGTGGAAGTACCATCAGGCCCGGGCAGAGAGCAGGATGGGGTTTGGAACGACGGTGCCCCCGCCGCGCCCGAGCCGGATCCCATCGAGGAGCAGCTCAACCGGGGCAACGACAAACGACCGAGGGTCCATGGCGAGATGAGAGCCATCGAGTCGCTTGGGGCCTGGGGTGGGGCCAGCCTGGTCACCCACCTCAAGACGCAGGCCATCGCCACGATTGACCGTGAGATTTGGTTGCTGCACGGTGCTGCTGGGGCGGGCAAGCCCAGCGAGGTTGACCACAAGACTCAACGGCAAAGTCTGGGGGCGGGCGGGTTAATACGAGGGTCGGTTGCTGGGTCGGCGGCTTGGACGCTGGGCGTTTGGGGGACTAATTGAGCGGCGGAGCATGGTTGAGATGGTGCGGAGAAAGGCAAGGCGAGAAGGGGGGGTTGGTGAGGATCTGACTTCGATCGAGCTTGGGCTGTCCACAGCCACAGGACGCCTTTGCAACAGACTCTATATTTCATCGCCGCAACAGGAATACCGATTTCAGCTGGCGGGCACACCTGTATTTGGGCGGTGGTTGTGGTGGCGGAGTATGAGTGGTCGCTGTTTTGCTGTATGTTTACGTCCACAGCCCAAACCTGGGCTGAGCCCCTGAATCCCCGAGTGGTGGGCCACCAACTGCATGGAACACAACTCGCTGACAACAACTGCAAGAACACCGAGGCAGGCCGACTCTCTTGCCGCTCCAAGGCGAGTGAGTAACCCCCTACCCACATTGTCCATCCTTGGTCACAGAAATGGCATTTCCGCTCGATTCTCCTTCCTTTTCCTTTGCCAACCAGCCGACTCGCCCTGGGCGTCCTTTCCATCGCGTCCGTGACTCTGGCCTGGAGCCCCTTCCAGCACCCGCGTCCCTTCCCAACCCGCCAGACTCGGCCCCTTCTGCGCCTTCCTGGCTTCAACAGCCTCTCGACCAACCCTCTGGCACTTGCCTGGGGTGCTGCTTCGAGCTGCTGCCCATTTCTGGCCTCCATCTGTTTTCCGGTTCTGCCCCCTCCACTTCTTTTCCTCCCTCCCTCGCCCACCTCCCCCACGCCGCCCATTTTGCATCGTCCACCTCTTGTTCTCTACCCAGTTGTCGATTCAGGAACCTGGCAACGCGAGCGGTCGCTTTGCTTCACCTCCTCCCGTCCTTTTGGCAAATTTTTGCTTTTTGGGCTCGATTACCTGTTGTCCCGTCCTCCTGGTCCTCCTCCTGGTGCACTGCACAACCTCTCTCGTCTAGAGCCGTTGTGCTCTTCTCGTTTCGTCCCATCCCGTCTGGAGAAGGTGACTGCCAGGTCGTCTCCATCGCCATTCCACATCAACCTGTTGACTCAACAACCCTTGACGCCCAGTTCCTGGTAAGTGACTTGCTGGTTTCTTCCCAAATCCCACACCCTCGCCCGCCTCCCACCCCCCCCGCCGTACCGATCGC
>FTEL01005631.1_pt1 | contig 12847 bp, 8 predicted proteins | sample 1658911 | NCBI WGS metagenome assembly FTEL01 (sample SAMEA3914869, study PRJEB12502) | metagenome | biome: forest; material: soil | place: USA | collected 2012-03-12 | depth 0.1 m
GAGACAGCCACACACCACACCACACCTACCCATCTATCTAATAAGGGAGCAGGAGTTCAGGGCGCATTAATTTCACTTGGGGGGGAGGGAAAGGAAAGCGGTGGGGGTACAGGGGCGGCCGGCGGCAGGGAAAAGCGTTGCAAGAAATCTACTGTTTTGTTGTTGTTGTTGCTGTTTGGCTTTTGTTCGGGCTTCTAAAACGTTTTTGGTCTTTGTTACACGTTCTAATAAATGTTGGCTTGCTTTGAGGTATTTTTGCTCTGACTCTGCCTCTCTCTCTCCCGTCGCACCCTTTTGTGGTATCGTACAAGCACATTAACCTGGAAAGGTTGCTGTTTTGGTATGTCGGTTGGTGAATGTGAACAGCAACATCGAGATCCGACCCCCCGTCTGGCCGTCCGTCGTCGCCGTATACGGAAAGAAAAAAAAAAGTAAAAGTGAAGAAAAGAAACCAGTCCATCCATCGTTAATATCTCGGGGGTTTGTTATGTGGAATGGAAGGTATTCATCATTCCCCTCCAACCCGCTCTCATTCCTTCGTTCCAAAACCCGCGACCATCCATCCATCAATCCATCCAGCCCGACTCCTCGCAATGCTCCGGCCCTACCTACCATGACATGATATCTTGCTGTGTAACCTCTTGGGAAAAAAAGAAAACCAAAAATAAAAGTAAACAAATGTGCCGACGAATAAGTCGGATGTAAAGAAGCGAAACCCATCTCGTCCTGCGCCCAGCTGTCCCTCAGCGGCGGGTCTGAACACCACCACTCCCGTCCTCCTGCATCGCCTGTTCAATCAACCATCCAAACAGAATGTATGCGACCTCGTGCCAACCCAAAGGCATGTAAAGTGTGGTTTGGATGCTCGGTCAGTCCGCTGCAAGTCCCAATGCAACCCTTCGCTCCTTTTCGCCTCCTCCTGCGCGTTGTTCAATCACCATGCAATGCGCCCACGTCCACTCCGCCGCCGCCTCTGCCGCAGCGGGAGCGCCTCACCCCCTCCTCCCCTGGGGCCGCCACCACCACCACCTCCCCTCCTCCTCCTCTCAGCACGGATGCCAATCTAGGACATTTCCATACCATCCTCATCCTCGTCATCCTCCGTCTCGAGCAACTGCGTCTGGCTGCTACTCACGCTCTCCTTACGGCGCGAGCCGCCCGCCGACCCGCCATCCCCGAACCTCCCCCCATCCATCCCCACCATCATATCCAGCTCATCCCCGCCCACAACCCTCCCTTCCATATCCACCTCCTGCGACAGCTCAACCAGCGCGTTCCGCGGCAACCTCTGAAACCCCCCCGTGCGCACGACCCGCCCCCAGTGCGTCATACAAAAGCAGGCCGCGCGCTTGCGCAGCCACTCCTCGGTGGCGAGACCCGCGCAGTACCAGATGACGCAGGCGTGGTCGACGTCGAGCTCCTTGCTCAGGCGGTTGACGCACAGCAGGCGCAGGTGGGGGATGTTGTAGATGTTGGACATGACGAGGAGGCCCGCGACGTCGGCGAGGTCGGCCATGACGGCGTCCGCGGCCGGGGTGGGGGAACCGGAGGAGGCGTCGTCGGCGGCCGGGTCGATCCGGTCCGTGTAGAGGTAGTAGAGGAAGGCTTTGACGACGCTGTAGGGCTCGGGGATGTGCATTTTTTTGGTGTGGAACTCGGCCATTTGGCTGGCCCAGAGGCGGGCGAAGTGCGGCCAGCGGGCTTGGAGGATGAGCCGGTGGACGTGGATCGGGTGGGAGGTTGGGGCGTCCGGGGCGAGCCAGGTTTGGTTGCCTTCGTCTGAGTCCGAGTGCATGAGGGCGGAGCCCATGATTTCTTCCTCGTCGTAGTCGCGGGAGAGCGCGGTGACGACGAAATCCGTACCGCTCCCCGTCTCCGGGGGTTGGTTGAACAGCTTGGCGAGGTCGGCGCCGAGACCCTTGGAGGGGGGCTCGACGTGGCGCGTCCGGAGTGACGGGCGGACTAGGTCTATCCGCGCCTCGGACGACATGTTGCTGCCCAGGAAGCCGTACCGCCGCAGGTCGATCTCCATGATGTCGGAGAGATACTCCTCCAGGCCGTTGGCACCGAGGTCGATGGCTCCGCCCTCCGTCGGGCAGCCCAGCAGCCAGGCCTTGGTGCCGTCCTCGTTCATGGTGCAGTAATGCCATCTGTAGCCGGGTTTGAATATCTCACGTCCCTCGGCAAGCTTCTGCCACCTCAGGGCGCCCAAATCGAGGGCGGAAAGCGAGCACTCCTTGGATGTGATGGTCGCGGCCGGGGTGACAAAGTCGAGCAGAGTGCCGGATGAGTAAACGTGAAAGTGGATGCCTTGCATCTGCGACGGGACGTTGGCGCCACCTACAAACTTGAGCGCGGAGATGGCACCAGGGGCAGGAGGCGCATACGCCTTGAGATGGAAAGACGGCGTGTTGACTTGGGGTGTCCTCGAGTTCGCCGCGTAGCCAGATGACCCGACGGCTGGTGATTGTGAGGCTTGGTGAGACGGCCGAGGCGATGTGGCACTCCTCACCAGCCCCGAGCGGTCGAGAGTGCCGATGTGCGGTGGCGAGTCAAACGCCGGGTTCCCCTTGAGATCCAGCCACCAGAGATCGCTAACCTTGTCCATATCCTCGCTCAAGCCGCCGAACACCCAGACTCGCTCACCCCAGATGTAGGCCGAGTGGTCGAAGCGGCCGACGAAGCGCCACGACCTCGACCAGGTGTACGTCTTCAAGTCCAGGTAGCATATGTCATCCAACACATAGTTGTCATGACCGGTGATGCCGCCGACAATGAAGAGCTTGTCCTCGTGAAGGACGGCCGCATGACGGGCACGGCCCTTGGGGATCGGCCCCGTAACTGATGGTTGCGTCCAATGGGCGGTTTTGAGGTCGAAGATGATGAGATCTGAGAGGTATGTACGATGCTCGTTCTCGCCGCCGAAGACGAGGAGCTTGTCACCCTTGTACAGGGTTGCCGTGTGGCCTAACGGGGGTGGGGGTGGTCAGACAAGCGGAGCGGGCAAACAGGGGCAGAAACTAGGCAAACTTACCCATGCGAACACCGGGAATGTCGCCGTAGTTGTCGACGAGGGTCCATTGATGACTGACGAGGTCGAGGCGTAGGACGTGGTTGTAGACCTCGTCGGTGTACTGGTCGAAGCCGCCAAAGGCGTAGATCTGGTTGTTCCCGCAGTACGTGACCGAGGCATTGACGAGGCAGGCGGGCCGCTGGCCGAGGGTGCGCGTCACTTTCGGGCGGTAGCCGTCCATGGGGGCGCGGTTCTTGAGCGGCGAGTTGGGCATGATGAACGTGTTGTTGGACGAGGCCGAGGCGGGGGTCAGGGCGGTCGAGAAGGCCGGCATCAGGGCGTGCGGCGTCAGACCGCCCACGGGCTGGGCCTGGCCAGCCCCGCCAAAGATGGAGGGGCCGGCGACGGGGGCCGTGGGCGTGCCGGGCTGTTGTTGCTGCTGCTGCGCCATGGTTGGGTACTATGTCTTGAGGACGTAGCTGTGGACGGGAATGTCGATGCTGGTGCCGGTGTCTGTCGACGCGGACCCGGTTGGAGGGGTCAGGGGCAATGAGCCTCGTGATTGTGCCGCTGCGGCATGCGTTTGACGACCCGGAAGGCTCGACGTCAAGGGGGCGAATGCAGGATCGCCGTGGCCGTCGTGATCGTCGTCGTGGTGTTGGTCGTGTCAGCGGGAAGTGGAACGAAAGGTGCGCACGGGCACCCGGCGACCGGGTTGCGGGGGTCGATGGCGGCGTGGGCTGGGCCTGGGGTCATGCAGCGGGTGGTGCGGTGTGTGCACTTGGTAGTGTGGTGGTGCGGTGGTGCAGCGGTGCGTTGGTGTCGCCGTGTGGCCGTGTCGCGATGCGGTGGAGCGGCGACGTGTTGGTGGTTGGCGATGCTGTGATGCGCTGATGTCGCCTGCTCTCCCCAATTCTCAGCGCTCTCTCAGCGCTGTCAGCACTTTCAGCACCAACGCAACGTCGGCTTCAGCTGTGCCTGGCTCCACAGAAAACCCGCCCACAGGGGCTGTGACACGCGAGCCACAGTGGGGCGCAGGTCCCCGTAAATTAGATGGCTGCGTGGGGCGCGCGGTTGCCGCGTCGAGGGGCTGCGCCAAGACCCGGTTGCCCGGCCAGTGAATGTAAACATTTCTCACATGCCCTGGTATAAATCCGTCTCGCCTCCCATTTCCATCTTCTTGCTGCTCCTTCCCCGGCATCAAGCTTTTCCATCCAACCAGAGAGCTCTCTCGGACTGGAAGACCTTCAAACATCTCGCAATCTGCACCGATATCTGTTCCTCAAGACACCTCAACCATCAGGACATCCATCCTCTTCCTACCTACGTGCGTATCTACCACCTACCTAGGCAGCGTCTGGATCATCCTTTTTCTTGGGGCTTGTGGAAAATACCCGTCACCACTTGCTACTTGCTACTTTTCTCCTTGCTCCTTGCTACTTGCTACCGGCCATCACCACTCCGGTGACGGCCCTCGCTCCCACCTCGTGTCGTCCGAGTCGTCGACAGTCATCGATACTGCAGCAGCACAGTTGGCCATCATGGCTACAGCATCAGTATCTACCCCCCTCAAATCCCATGCGGGGCTCTTCTCCTCCCGCACCGCCGGCGGGCGGATGCCCCTCACCCCCACACCCCCGCGCCAGCGCTCCGCTGCCGTGAACCTCAACTCGTCTCCCTTCACACCCGACAAGGCCTGCCACGACGGCCACCGCGCCCCGTCCAAGTCCAAGTCCGTCTACGGCGGCAATCTCGCCTCGCACCTCGCCAAGGCCAAGAACCAGCGTGACTCGCCCAAGTCCAACATTGCCCGCGTCGTCGCCACTCCCCGCAAGGTCCTCGAGCTCGGCGTCTCAGACTTTACCCTCTCCGGCACCGGCGCCAACGTCAAGGCCTCGCCCCCCAACGCCAAGAAGGCGGCTGCGGGAGTCCGGAGGAAGACAAGCAAGACAACGGTCACTTACAATGCCGACCGCTTCATCCCCAACCGGTCCGCGAGCTCGGCCGGCTCGGCCAAGCTCAGGATCCGCGACCAGATGCGCCAGGGCGAGGCCTCGTCCGTGCTGTCGTCCGCTACTGACGACGCCATCGCGGCCCTCGAGGGTCTCAGCCTGAGCAACAACAGCCTCAGCGCCCACAGCCACACCAGCAGCGACGACGAGCCGGCCTCGTACGCGCGCCCCTCGCCCGGCACCGTGGCCTACCGTGAGACCCTTGCCGAGGCCTGCGGCGTCAACCTCAAGACCCGCATCCTCGAGTTCAAGCCGGCGCCGCCCGAGTCGTCCAAGCCCGTCGACCTGCGCCAGCAGTACAACCGCCCCCTGAAGCCGGCCAACGGTGCCGGGTCGGCGCAGTTCAAGCGTCGCATCGCCACGGCGCCAGAGCGCGTGCTGGACGCCCCCGGCCTCATCGACGACTACTATCTCAACCTGCTCGACTGGAGCTCGTCAAACCAGGTGGCTATTGGCCTCGAGCGGAACGTGTACGTGTGGTCGGCCGACGAGGGCTCGGTCAGCTGTCTCCTCGAGACAAGCCCGGACACGTACGTTAGCAGCGTCAAGTGGTCCGGGGACGGCGCGTATGTCGGGGTCGGCCTCGGCACTGGCGAGGTGCAGATCTGGGACGTGGCCGAGGGCGTCAAGATCCGCAGCATGCTGGGCCACGACACACGCGTCGGCGTCATGGGCTGGAACAAGCACCTGCTCTCGACGGGCGCCCGCAGCGGGCTCGTCTTCAACCACGACGTGCGCATCGCCGAGCACAAGGTTGCCGAGCTGGTGTCGCACACGTCTGAGGTGTGCGGGCTCGAGTGGCGGTCGGACGGGGCGCAGCTCGCGACGGGGGGCAACGACAACCTCGTGTCAATCTGGGACGCGCGGTCGCTGGCGGTGCCCAAGTTCACCAAGACGAACCACAAGGCGGCGGTCAAGGCGCTCGCGTGGTGCCCGTGGAACATGAACCTGCTGGCGACGGGCGGCGGCTCGTACGACCGGCACATCCACTTCTGGAACACGACGTCGGGCGCGCGCGTCAACAGCATCGACACGGGCTCGCAGGTCACCAGCCTGCGCTGGAGCCCGCACTACCGCGAGATCGTCAGCACCAGCGGCTTCCCCGACAACTCGCTCAGCATCTGGAGCTACCCGACGCTGGTGCGCAACGTCGAGATCCCCGCCCACGAGAGCAGGGTCCTGCACAGCTGCCTCAGCCCCGACGGGCAGATGCTGGCCACGGCTGGTGAGCACTCCCCCGTTCCCTCTCCTTGTTGTCCTTCCCACATGACTAACTCCCTCCCAGCCGCCGACGAATCCCTCAAGTTCTGGAAGACCTTCGAGAAGAAGCCCGGCGGCGGTTCCGGCCTCGGCCTGGCCGCCTCCCTCAAGGCGGACAGCATGCCCAAGCCCATGACCATCCGCTAAGTACATAGCGGCGGGGAGGGCCAAGTCCAAGTTCCAAGTCGACGACATCAGCACACAACACATACAACAATACAACGACAACACCAACAACGACACGCACGCGACAACAACAACAACCAGCGGTAAGTATACGGGTTTTCTCCATGTTCGGACGGGGGAACAATCCTGGCTTCTTTTGCGGCAATATCTTTTCAGCGAGGCGTTGGGGAGACGGCATTATCGGGGATGATTGGGTGGGAAGGGTCTGTCTCTCTGGGCCGGCGGGCAAAAATAAGATACCACACACGAAAGTGTGTCACGCAGGGGGATATGTATGTGTATGAGCATCATGGCGGAGCATCATTGGTCGGCTTGGGCGGGTTTACTAGGCGTTTTATACTGGAGACCTCAGATTGTTTGGTCCGGTCTGGGTGGTTGGGATGGGTGTGGCCAGTGGCCACTACGTTTTGTTTTTCGGATCAGGAGGTTTATTAGGTTCAGGCTCAGTCGGGTATTGTTGGAGTATGGGTACTTGGTTTGTAATAGTTGGGCAGGCTTTGCTCCCCCTTGGATGGGGCAGAGAGGAAGAGAGAATTGGAATCTTGTGTTGGTTGACTGAAGCGGTTGTGTCCAACATGGTCTGAGCGGGCGGTGGAGAGTTGGAGATGGTAAAGCAGCGCTCTTTTTCTCTGCTGTTGAGGCTCCTCCCTCTTGCTGGTTGCTGTGGTTGTTTGTGTTCATCTTGTGGTGAGGTTGAGCACTGTCACAGACCCCGCAGAGAAACAGTTGGGGGCTCTGGGCTGCTGCCGCCATTGGGCTCAGCGCAAGGAACCAGAGAGCGCGGCCTGCCGGATTCTTCCAGCGGGCTTCTATCCCTCCCTTCCGGAACCAAAATGAAAGCTTCTTTGAAATGGTGTCCGGAGCAGTCAACAGTGCAGACAACCTGCTGTCGCTGAGTAATTCTCAGGCAGCCGCCGGAGTGGATGGAGTGGATGCAGCAACCGGTCATAGCCATGCCCAACCGGTGAAATGGCCACCGGCAACGAATTGAGCGAGGGCCGAGGCGGGGCGTGTTTGTTTGATATGTGAATGCCCGGGCGTTGGGGCAGTCTCCAACATAAGGGTTTCAAGCATGGCGCATTGTTTCGACAAGGTCAACAACACAGCGGCAGCTGGGGCAACAGAGGCTCGAGAGTGTGTTGCTGGCGGCTCGTGGCGGCTGGAGCGCTGGGAAACAGTGGGAATGCAGCAGCAGGCGCGGGCGGATGACTAAGCTGGCTGGGCTACAAATCAAACGGGGCTGGCGCAGTCTGTTGGAACTTACCCAAGACAACTCGCACACGCCAAACGCCGCCTCCCCCCAAAGTCCGCGGCGCAACACTGCGAAACCCAGGAATACGGCGACCTCCCATCTAGAAATACAAGCTACGTGCTGTTGGCAGGTTTTGAGCGACCCGGGCACAATTCCCAACCAGAGAGATCGCCTGAAGCCTACCCGGCACCGGCGCGAGAGAGGGTCCGCATTCCACCGACCAGAGAGCGAGCCAGCCAGCGCCAGCGCCAGCCCAGCACCGCACCTCGCAGCAGCAGCTCGCGGCGCGCCCACTCTCCGACTTACCGACCAACACCACGCCGAATCACCCACCACCTCGCGCGCGCACCCGTCTGTCCTGGGCACTCATTGTTCCACGGCGGCGTAGAGCGGATCCCGGGCGGTTTTATCGGCGGTTTTAGGGGGACGACGAGGGACGAGAGAGCCGCGCGACTGGACTAGGTGCCGCCGAGCCGAAGAGGCAACTTGCTGCGGGGTGCCTTGCGCTGATCGATCTTGGGTCGGAACGCGAAGCCATCAGAGCATCTGCGCATTCATCCATCGTTCGCCATGTCCAACGCGGCCGTCGGAACCGTCTACGACACCATCATCTCTGAAGTTATCAACGCAGTGCGCGTCGATTTCGAGGAGAATGGCGTCGACGACAGCGCCCTAGAGGACCTGAAAAAGGTGAGGCTTGCTCGATCTCTCTCTCTCTCCGTTTCTCACTCTGGCCTGCTCGGCCTGTCCTGCACCTCGCCGCGCCTACCCGCCTTCCCGCACGCGATCAATCGGACAGACGACGTCATTTTCACAGCTCTGCCGTCGGGGTGCAGCGGATCAGATGCACGGTTAATTCTGGGAGAGCCATGATGCTGTTGGGGGTCGGCGTTGGGTGCCCTGGCGGTGGCGGCGGTCAAGGGCTGCGACAAGTGTCGGGGCGTTTGGCTGGGCGGCCCAGGGCGAGAGGGGGGTGGAGAGCTGCTGGTTCCGGGTGGGCGACGCTGCACTTTTGGGTGCCTTTTTAAGTCGCAGCCCTGCCGCTGTCGCCTGCGCCCAATCACCCTCCCGCCTTTTCCGATTGGCCAGGCACGGTGTCGTCACGTGCATAACCCTGGATTCGACCCAGTCCCTCAGCCAACCCTCATCCTCGTCCCAAAGGGGCTGCTTTGTGCGTTGTTGCTGCTGGTACGAGGCCGTTACTAACACGCACTCTCAAACAATAGGAATGGCAACGCAAGCTCTCTCAGATGAAGCTGGCCCAGTTCCCATGGGACCCCAAGCCAGAACCCCAGGCGGCCCCCGCCGCTGCTCACCCCCAGGCCGCGGCCGCTCCCGCTCCCAGCGCGCCCCCGGCCAGCGCCACTTACACCCAGTCCACCTTGAGCCCCCAGACTGCGGCTCAGACTCTCTCGCTTCCCGGCGCCCTCCTCCCGGGCCCCAACTCCATGGGCGTCAAGCAAGAGCAAGACTTTTCCCAGGGTGATCCCACCATCAAGCAGGAGCCGGGCATGCAGCCCATGCCCCAAGGCTACAACCCGCCGAACGGCGCCCGCCCGGGTACGGCAGCACATCGCGCCGCTCTGGCATTGGAGTCGCAGTACGGCCAGCGTGCCGCTGCATCCATCTCTGCCATCCATAGCGGCATGGCTTCGCAGGCCAACCCCGCTGTCCAGCCTCAGCAAGGCCAGCGCCCAGGCCCGCCACCGCCGCACATGAACCAACAGCAGTATCGCCAGGGCGTTGCCGCTGCCATGCAGCAGCGTATGCAGCAGCAGCAGCAGCAAGTCCCCGGGCAACGGCCAGCAAACGGACTTCCCACCGATCAGCTCGACGGCTCAAGCGAAGCCGCCGACGCCCCCTCTTTAGAGCCCGGCTCCGAAGCCGCGCAACCCCCCACCATGGACCGTGCTCAGATCGATGCGCAGTTCCACGCCCAGATCGCCGCCAGAGCAAAGCAGATGGAGGGCGGTGGCCTGATGCTGCCGCTGAAGGAGGCTACCAAGACCCGCGGCGTTGCTGGAAAGACAAGCAGCGCTGACGGCCCGTCCCAGCTGGACGGAATCGACGACGACGTCAAGAGCGAAGAGGATGAGGATGCTATTAACTCCGACCTCGACGACCCTGATGAGGTCGGCGATGATGATGAGGATGACGACGACAGCTTGGGCCACATGATGCTCTGCATGTACGACAAGGTGCAGCGCGTCAAGAACAAGTGGTACGTTACTTGGGCCGACTGCTATCCCAGCCGGCTGTGTTTACTGACCCCCTCTCTAGGAAGTGCATCCTCAAGGACGGTGTCCTCACCGTCAACGGCAAGGAATACGTCTTCCACAAGGCCACCGGCGAATACGAGTGGTAGACCCTCACCAGCGGGTCTCCCCCCTCGCTCCATCATGGAGCTTCTTTGCTCGGGGCCTGGTCCTTTCCGCGGCAGCACATTTCGTCCTTTCCCCTCGTTTGATCGCCCGTAATCATGACGGCATCTGGCTGTCCTCGTCTTTTCCATCCCCCATTTTGTTTTTCCAGAGCAGCAGGACCTGATTGCCCAGCGGTGGTGGCGTAACACCCACCCACCACTCGGGACAGTACCGCGCTCGTCGTTTTTGATTCCCCCTCTCTGCTCCCCATGCCTTGTTTTTCTCTTTTCCTCTTCATCAGGGTTTTTTCTATACAAAAACGAAGAGGAAAACAACTACAACAACTATGCCCGCCTCTCGGCGGCCGGACAGAAAGAATCCTCGCCCTATTCAACAGGGAAAGGGCGCGGAAACGGGAGTTGGTAGTCCTGAGTTCTTGATTTTCGCTTTTCTTTTCTGCCCTCAACCCCCTTTTTTTTATCTTTTTGCCCCACAACACTCCCGTTTTTTATCATGAGTTGGGAGGAATGGGGAGTCAGGACATTCATCATTCGGAGGGGCAGAGAGACACCCATTTTCTCGAGGGAAGAAGGAAGAGGAGAGTTGAGACCATTTCCCCGGGGGGGTAACAGGGGACAGAAGGGAGATCCAGCGAGGCGGAGGTTGTTGGGGTTATTGATGTATTGTATGCTACCACACGCGAGACGAGATCCGAGATGACCATCCATGCCTGGGCGGGGATGGTATGGGGGGTGGAGCAGTATGGGGGTTGAGATCGCCGGTTTTTGTCTCTTCGTCAACGAGGACGGGGGACGAATGATGCAGCCAGGTTTTTCTTTTCTCCTTTCTTAGCGGCGCGACGGCAGGCAGGCGGATAGGTAGTCAAATGGCCAATTTAGTTGGCCAAATTGAGCTGGGAGAATGAATCAATCATGCGTTGTCCTCGTCCTGTTTCCCGCAGGGGGGCAAGTCTTTCTCACACGGTGGTAGACGCCCTCGAGATAATCGATGGAATAAAATAGGTGGTACGTAAGTGATATTTACATACAGAACTCAAGACTGCTGATGGAATATACACTACTTCATAGCAAGACAGGCAAGCAAGGCAGGACGTGGTCAACGACAGATAACCGGCATAACGCTATTGTCAACACCACCACCAACAACAAAACAAGAATCCTATCGCTATACACAAGACAAAAAGAACAGGACGGCAACAAGAAGAAAACGCATTAGAGATGACCAGCAGGCAGCGGTACCTAGGCAAAGCAAGAGACCCGAACATCTCTATGTGAGCAGCAAAAAACCAGCAGACGGCAAATGGAAAGCAACAAAAGAAGAATAATGATGGTGCAGCAGCAAATTCCACTCCCCGTCCCGCTCAACTCCAAAAACGCCAGCCCAGCCAAGGTTGCTCTCTTTTTTAAGAACCCCAACCCCACTCATCCATACATCCATCCATCCATCCGTCAGTCGTTCCTCCTCCAATAATCTCGGGCGTTGTTGTATAATACTATGTCGTGGTGTAGGGTGCGAGAGTGTAAAAAGCAGGTAGCGAGGTTTGTGTCAGGTCCGGAACCGGCGCAATGTTCTCAGAGCAAGTGTCCAGTCGGTCATTCTTCCGAATCGGATCCGCCCTCAACTTGCGCCGGCAACGGGGCCCTCGGCGTGAAAAGCATCGGCCAGTCGTTCAACTCGTCCTACGAGTAGAACTGCGACTTTTGGAAGCTCTCGGCGGTGACGTCGCCGACCTTGGTGGCAGGCAGGGCGGGGGCCTTGGTGGGCGCGGCCATGATGGGCAGCGGGCCGGGGGCGGCGACGGAGCTGGTCAGGGAGCTGGCCCTGCTGCTGCTGTCGCTGGCGGGGGTGTCCTTGATGGCGGCGAGGGGCGCGCCGGGCTTGCGCATGACCTCGAGGAAGGTCGAGGGCAGGTAGCCGATGCGGCCGTCGCGGGCGCGGCACTTCCACCACTCGCTGGGGTTGCCGAGGGGGTCGCTCTTGCCGAGCACGGCGACCAGGTCGCCCTTGCGGACCTCGAGGTCGACGTCCTGGACGACGGCCTGGCCCTGGGCGGCGGGCGAGAAGTCGTAGAGGACGCGGCAGAACTCGAGCTTGGAGGGGTCGAAAGCCTGCTGCGAGGCGACGAGCTGGCGGCGGCGCTCCTCCTCCTCGGCGTTGGCGGCGAGCGAGCGGATGACCTTGCTCATGACATATGGCAGGCCGAAGGCGGCAAGCAGGAAGAAGAGGAGGGGCTTCCGGCTGGGCTTGGGGGGGCCGCCGTCGGCGACGGGGCTCTGGCGGCCCTCGAAGCGCGCAAAGGCGGCCGGGGTGAGGGCGGTGGCGTCGACGGGCGGGGGGCGGCCGGTCAGCTTAGCAATCAGGGTCCGGATCCAGCGCATCAGGGTGAAGATGCCGAGGACGGAGCCGAGGGTGTCGCGGAGGTTACCGAACTGCTCGGCAACGGAGACCATGGCTGTGTACATGAAACGCGTTAGAAAGGGTTCCCGGTCGCGTGCTGGCATGGTTGCTTACCAAAGAAGCTCGAATGGGTCGCCATGTAGGTGCTCTCGAGCATCTGGGCGAAGCCGCCAAAGGCGCCGACGACGCCCTCGAGCATCTGGAAGGTGGCCATGGTGCTCGTGTTGAAGCGCTGGGTCAGGCTCTCCGGGTTGTTGGGGTCGCCAGGCATGCCGCCGGGCATGCCGCCGTACATGCCGCCTCCGTACATGCCGCCGCCGTACATACCACCGCCGTAGCCACC
>FTEL01010468.1_pt1 | contig 12842 bp, 4 predicted proteins | sample 1658911 | NCBI WGS metagenome assembly FTEL01 (sample SAMEA3914869, study PRJEB12502) | metagenome | biome: forest; material: soil | place: USA | collected 2012-03-12 | depth 0.1 m
CAAATCTCCCCCACAGTCGCCCCCCCCAAGATCTTCATAACCGGCACGTCCACCCCAAGCGCCTTCCACGCCCAAGCCCGCACCTCCACCGCAGCAAGCGAGTCCACGCCCAGCTCGACAACACTATGCTCCCTTGTGACGGCGCCCTCCCCCAGCCGCAGCTGCGCGCGTAGCCGGCCGATGAAGCCCTGCACCAGCACATCGATCAGTGCCTCCTTGGTGGCCGCCTCTTGCACGAGTTCGCCGAGGGTCTGCTTCCGCAGCCCGGCGTCGCCGTCTGCATCACCCGCGCCACCGCGCGAGTCCGTCCGCTTGGTGAAGTGCGAGAAGCGCGGGTCGCGGTGCCAGTGCAGCGTCGGCTCAGCAGCATCAAACCTGCTCAAACCCGTGGTGATGTCATACACCTGCCCGTCCCCAGGCCAGCCGGCGACAATAGCCTCGACAAACATGTGGTGGATGTCGCGCTCGGAAATGGGCGGGTAGCCCTCGCGCTCGAGCCCGTCGTAGAGCCCGTCGCGCTCGCGGTGGAGGAAGCCCATGCCGTAGATGACGCCGATGTTGAGGACTGATCCCGGCAGGCCGGCGCGGCGGCGCGCGGCGGCCAGGCCGTTCATGTACATGTTGGCGGCCGCGTAGTTGGATTGGCCTGCGTGGCCGCCGACGGCGGCGAAGGAGGAGGTCATGATGAAGAATTCCATGGCTGGGTCTGTGAAGACTGCGTTGAGGTTGGCGGAGCCAAGGGTCTTGGGACCCAGGACGGCGTGCATGGTGTCGAGGGACATTTGCGAGAAGACGCGGTCGCGGAGGACCATGGCGCCGTTGACCACGCCGCCGACTGGGGGGAGTGTCGCGGCCAGGTGCGCGTGGAACGCGACGACCTGGTCGTAGTCGGTTACGTCGAGCGGGTGGAACAAGACCTTGATGCCCTGGCTGAGCAGCTCGGTCTGCCAGTTGGGTTGTGTCTTGGGCGGATTGCGACTGCACAGGACGATGTTGCGTGCGCCCTGCTGCACGAAGAGGGTGCACAGGCTCTGGCCAAAGTCGCGTGTCAATCCAACCAACACGTAAGTCTTGTCTGGGCTGAGCAGGCGAGTGCCAGCCAGCGGCTTGACGGTCTGTGAGACGGAACGTTCGGCTTTCCAGTCGATGATCTGAAAATGCTTGGGGTTGTTGGACCGAAGCAGGTCAGGAACCGTCACCATGTCGGGCTCCGCGCCGGATTTCCAGCCGCCTACCTTGGAAAGTGCGAGATTAACTGCTTTCTTCCAGACGTCGACGAAATCCACGTCCTTACCGAGGGCGTCGGCGTCGAGCAGTGCCGAGTGAGCAAAGTACTGGCAGTTGTTCGGCATCGTCTGGACGAGCATCTCGGAGAGCTTGCTCGTCTCCGGAAGCATGTTGATGATGCAAGCCCCCTCGGGCGCGTACAAACCCTTGACCTCTCGCATCGACGAATTCGGATGGATGTAGCTCATGTTGGTGGCTGAACAGTGAGTAGCATTGGTCGAACAAGCCCGGAACCCGATGTTGCGCAGCCAGCAAAGGTCCTTAACACACTGGTACAACATATTGTCGGGTTCGATCAGAAGCACCGACTGGCCCTGTGCTAGGTTTGCAATGCTTAGAGCTGCGAGGTCCCGAGCAAGAAGTGCGAGGAAGACCGGCTGGTCCAAGACCTCTTTGTCGATGCTGACAACACTCGTCGACGGAACCGCGATGTAGGAAGCATTGGACTCGGAGAGAGCCACCTGCAGCTTGCCGGTCTCCACGTTGCGTCCGACGCAGACATGGGAAGCGATCCACCCAACGTTTGCAGCCAGCACGGTGCTGTAATCCACCTGAATCTTGACGGTATCGGTCGCTTCATCCAGGACGCCAATGTTCTGGACGTCAAGCTCGTACCGGCCGGAGTCAGTCTCAGAGTGCGCCGGGAAAACATAAACAACATTCTCCAACGTGTTGATAGCGTTCGCCACAACCCGACGAGGGGCATTGACCCGGTCATTGCCCTCCTTCCAAGGCAGGACACGCGGAACAAGACGATGGCCGCCCTCAAAGTACACCTCGGGCTCGTTGCTCCAAAGCGACCCGTCGGCATCCGCGGTGTCAATGATGTCGTGCTTCACCAGCCGAGTAAACTCTCGAGCAATCATCGGCGCGGCAACTTCCTCGTCAATATCGTGAAGGTCAAGCATCTGCAGAACCAGACCGGGGGTCTCCGCCGCCAGGGTGCGCGTGAACCCGTAGGAAGCCGCTTGGTTAGGACAGTACCGCGCGTCGCAGGTCACCCACAGAATGACCATCTCGGGTTTGAAGAGCGCTCGAAGAGCCTCCATCCGCTTCTCTGTCATGGTCGTCACAACAGGTTCGTCAAGGTCGCTCAGGATAATCATGGCTGAGAATGAGTCGACGGTTGCGAGGTCGAGAGACTCAAGCGAGCTGACAGCCTGGATCGAGCTGCAGCGGTCGACCAGCATGGGCTGAAGTTCCTCTACAATGGGCAGCGCCCACGTTCCCTTGCCTCCGACAATGAGCAGGCTGCCAAGCGGGTAATGCGGGCTCGACTCCACGAGAGGATGCAGAAGCAGCTTTTTCTCGGGACAATCGGCTTGACGCACGATCAAGGAGAATCCAGGCGGGTAGTATTGGTGACCGTTTACCAGCGAGTCCGCGAACCCGCACTGGTCAAGAAGGTCGGGCCAGTCCGGCGGCGAGAGCAGTGCGGCATTATTCTTGGGTGCAAGCCCGGCACAGCGGCGAATCCGTTCCTTGAGCGGGCTGCGGGAAACGTCGATGAGAATCAGGAACCCACCCGGCCGCATCATGCGGTTGACTGCCTGAAGCACGGTAGCTGTCTTCTTTGGCTCGATAACCGAAGCCGCAAGCAGGACCATGTCGTACTTGGGTGTCTTCTCTGATTCGGCGGCAGCCAAGTTGACCTTGTCCACCGAGATGCGTTTGCGGAGCGACTCGTCGAGCAGAACACGGTTCTCGAGGTTCTTCTCGGGCTCGAAGCCGACTTGGTAGGACACAAACGACTCGTTCAAGCCGGTGAGCACGTGCTCGGTCAGGCCCAGCTCGGGATCCGTCAGCCCCAGGACTTTCATGCGCGGGTACTTGTGGGCGATCTGCTTGACCACCCGGGAGACGTGATGTTGGAATGCGGCCAGCTGGTGCGCCTCGTCGATAACCGCGGGAAGCATGCAGGTGAGCACGTCCGGCAGGTTCTTGCCCAGCTCGCGGACAAAGTCCAACGCGAGAAAGTATGGAGACTCGCGGATGAACTTGTCCAGCGTCAGCTTGGTCTCAGCGGGCCAAGGGGTGGGAGACAGTGTCCGACCCGAGGCGATGGAGGCATGGAAAGCGTAGAAAGCCGCCACGCGCTCGCAGCTCTCGACCAGCATGCGGTTTGTTGCCTGCACCATGTTGACAGACTCTGAGCTGACAATCTCTTCGTCCGGGTCGACGTCGAACTGGGTAGTCAGATACAGCTCGTAGTCGTCCTCAGGTTTCGTCGCGCTGAACGAGCCGACGGTGAGGCCCTGGACCTGGATCTCCATCTCGCCGTGAGGATTGAAGATCTCGATGTCAGCGGTGAATGAAGCCGCGCCTTGTTCGGTAAGAGGAGTCGCCTTGGTCATGTACGCGTCGACAGCGAGGGAGTCTTCGGCTCGGTTCGCCGTGTCGCAAATGGCGAGATTAAAGCGAACAGACTCCATGACGACCGGGAGGAACGAAGTCCAGATGGCCTTGTCGCCAGGCGAAGAGATGGTGACGAATGCGGTCTGCAAGCAGCTATCCAAAGTCGCCGGGCTGATGCTCAGCTCTGTGGTATCGTCTTGGTGGTATTTCTTGAGCGTTCCAGAAGCGAAGTTGTACCGCCGCTCCAGAGTCTGCAGTCCCTTGAATGGCGCAGTGTACACCAATCCAGTGCCTGCCATCATGTCGTAGAAAGCCTCAGGGCTGGCATGCAACGTCTCAGCCCGGCTCTTTGGGCCAGCTGGGAGAGCGTCCTTGGACGGGCTCGCAAGAGTGATGGTGAGATTTCCGCTGAAGTTCTTCTTCATGTCGGTTTTGCCATCAGCAGTAGTCGATGCGAGGGTAAACGACGCCTCAATTGCATCCTTTGTTTCACGCTCGATCGTCAAGTTGAACAAGACTTCGACACCAGCGGTATTAGGCTCGAGGGTGATGCCTCGGGGGAACTTTAGGTTGAGAAGCTCAACGACGGAAGCCTGGCGGCCATTCAAGGCAACGCGAGCCGCATCCAATGCCATGACGAGGTAGGCCGAAGCCGGAAGCAAGGCTTGGCCCTGGAAGCTGTGGTGCTTGACCCAAGGGAGCATCTCAAACTTGAGGATGTTCCGCCAGCGGAGTTGATGGCCGTTATCGTCGCGAGTCCGAACACCGAGCAGCTCATGAGGCTTGTCGGTCTTGAAGTGGTACTGGCGGGAAATCCGCGACTCGCGATAGAACATCTGGGAGTGGTCCCACGGATAGAGCGGCGGATCCGCAAGCCGAGTGTCAACCAGCTGAGGCTGCACAGAAGTCAAGACAAACTGCCGAATCTGGGAGGATGATCCGAATTGAGTCCACATCCAGCCAAGGAAGTCTGCGAACGCCTCGCGATCGTCCTTCTTCCGGTCGAGGAGGCCGGCGTACGGGATGGTGGCGATCTCTTGCGCCTCCATGGTCTGGAGCACAGGGCCCTTCAATGCCGGGTGCGGGCCGACCTCAATGGCGCAGTCAAAAGGGCCATGGTGCTGAAGAGCAGAAGTGACCGCTTCGGTAAACAGGACCGGATTCACCATGTTGTCCTTCCAGTATAAGGCGGCGAGCTCAATCTTCGAAGGCTCCCCAGAGCCGTAGACACTCGACACCCACTTCGTCCCATTGCCCTTTGCCGGTTTGATACCACAAGCAGTCAAGACGTCCAAATACTTGCCCGAGGGGCCTTCCATGTGCGGCGAATGGTACGCTGTGTCAACAAACAGCACGCGAGCAAACTTCTGTTGCTTGGTCAGGTCCTCACCAGCCTGCTGGACAGCATCGAGATCGCCCGAGAGGGTGACGCTGGAGGGCGCGTTGCTCGCAGCAACCCAAAGCCGATTGAAGTATTCTTTCTTCATGCACAGGGCTGTGGCCTCTGCTTTGGACAGACCGGCTGCGATCATTCCGCCCTTGGCGCCGTTCTCGCCACACGCTGCGTGCACGCCCAACCCGCGGTAGTGAGAGATTAGAATGGCCTCACGAATCGAGATCTTGCCAGCCGCATACGCCGCAGCGATTTCGCCAGACGAGTGTCCGACAACCGTGTGGAAAGTGATCCCAAGATCGCGGAGAACCTCAACCAAAGCAAGTTGAATAGCTGTGCAGAGGGGCTGCGAGACCGAAGCCAAGTGCACGCTGGATGAGGCCTTGTCGGCAAGGATCTCCTGCTCCAGGGACCATGAAGGCGGATCAGGGCAGGTTGCGAGGATTTTGTCCAAGGACCGAATAGTGCGAGAATAGACCTTGCTAGAAAGCAGCAGGCCGCGCGACATGGTGGCCCATTGAGCGCCTTGGCCTGTGAACACGCCGAGAATTTTGGGCTGCTCGTTGCGTGCCTGAACACGGGTGCCAATGGCAACAGTAGATGAGTTCTCAGCTTTGGCGACAACAGTCGACAGTTTGTCGACAAGGCCCGACACGGTGAGGCTAGAAATGGACAAGCGGAATGGGAAAGCTGTGCGGCGGGCGTAGTTGTGCCAGGCCAGCACCTCAGGGCCAGACAGCGAGTTGTTGACAAGATAGTCGCGATAGGTCTTGGCCATGGCAGCCAAGGACTTCTGAGAAGGCGCAGACAGAACAAGCGGCACACAGACCTGGCCGTCATCCGCGATATTGTCGGAGCAAGAGTTTTTGCGCAGTTGAAGTGCCGGCCGGAAAGCCTTCGCAACGGGGTCGTGGACCTGAGAAATGTACTGCTCGACAACGGCATGCGCATTGGTGCCTCCGAAACCGAACGAGTTGACGCTTGCACGCTTCGGCTGGCCGGCGGGAACGTCAGGCCAAGCGACAGAGGAAGTCGGAACGCGCAAGTTGGCGCAGTATTGCTGAACGCTGGGATTGAGCTCATCGAGATGAAGATTGGGCGGCACCGAGCTGTGGCGCATGCTCTCCATGACCTTGAGAAGGCCGGCTAGGCCGGCGGCGCCCTCTGTGTGGCCGATGACAGTTTTGATCGAGCCGACCAGGAGCTTGGAGCCCGAGGCGGGATTCTCATCGCGGCCGAAGAATGCGTTCTCGATTGCGCGCGCTTCGTTAGGATCGCCGGCGCTGGTGCCGGTGCCGTGGGCCTCGAAATACTGGCAGCGATCTTCGGCTGCATGCGAGTCCAGACCAGCGCGGAGATAGGTGTCCTGGATGAGGCGTGACTGAGCCTCCCAGTTCGGCATGGTGATGCCTCGGGAGCGGCCGTCCGAATTGACGCCCGTCTCACGAATTACGGCCTGGATGCAATCACCGTCGGCGAGCGCCTGGCTCAATGGTTTGATGAACATGGCAGCAATGCCTTCACCGCGGGCGTAGCCGTCGGCGCCAGCATCCCACATGCGGCAATGGCCGCTGGGGCTGAGCATGTGCAGGCTCGATTCGACGACAAATTGCTCGGGCGTGAGGATCATATTGGCACCGGCAACGCAGGCCATGGTGCACTCTCCAGAGCGCAGGCTCAGAACCGCCTGGTGGAGAGCGACCAGGCTGGAGGAGCAGGCCGTGTCGATGGTCATGGACGGGCCATTGAAGTCGAAGAAGTACGAGATGCGATTTGACAAGATGGATCGCGCATTGCCAGTGGCGTAGTACTGGCTAGTGTCGAGTTCATCGCGCTGCGAGAGAGTGTCGAAGTCGCCCGTCATGAGACCAGCAAACACGGCAACCTTTTGGCCGGCATACTGCTGGAGAGTGTACCCGGCGGACTCGAGAGCCTCGTACACGACCTCGAGCATCAGGCGATGCTGAGGGTCGATGGCTTCGGCTTCTTTGGGAGAGATATTGAAGAAAGCCGTGTCAAAGACGCGATGATCTTGATGATCGATGAAGTAGGCCTTGGGAGAGTTGGTCGTGCCATGATATTCTCCGTCGGGGTGGTAAAATGCCTGAGCCAGTTGGCAAATGTACATTACAAGAGGGGGAGATTGAGATGGGAGGGCAATTGAACTTGAGACTGTACCTTGATGTTGAACCGTTCGGCTGGAACTTCCCTTGTGAGGTCGGTGGGAGCAGCCAGGAGCTGCCACAAGCTCGACGGCGACGTGACACCGCCTGCGAAGCGGCAGCTGGAACCAACCACGGCTATCGGCTCTGAGACCGGCTTCTTGTAGGGCATCTTTGCAGCCAGTTGGATGGCGGTTGGACTGATGCAAACGAGCGGCGGTGAGACGCGGGAAGGACCAATTGCAAAAGCAGAAGTGGTTTGATGGCAGTAAATGAGAGAGTAGATCAACGCTGGTAGTTGACAGTAATGCAGAGAGAAATCAACGCTGTGCAATAGCCAATTGGGTATCAAGTGCTCAACAGATGAAGGAAAATGGGTGTTGTGGCTGGGAGAGGGAAACGGAGGAAGAAAGGAAGGCCGGGGGTTTGTTTTGTGGGCGACCCAATTCTCTGAACAGCCAGCCCGCGAGATAACCAGGCCAATGATAAAGAACAACCGAATTGTTCAGGCTAGCGTTAAAGGGACTGTTCAAATCGAGGCGGCTTCTGGAAGCTCGAGGTGGAAGGAGGCCGCGCAGGGCTCCCTCGTGGGCCACGCCCCAAGCGCGCGTCACGGTCCACATGCCCTGGCACCTTTCCATGCCACCATTCGCGAATCTCGAATCTTGAGTCTCGTCGAGGTTGATGTCATTACCAATGCCGCTCAAGGTCAAGTCACAGAAGCCGCATCTGCATGCTGCACTTGCATATGTCTCTAGGGCTGCCCCACACAGTTTCCTCTCTCGTTTCTCGACTCTCGACCTGTCTCATCAACTCCAGAACGAGAATATTAACTGGAATCCGTGACAGAGTCATCTTCAAGTCGTAGTAGCCATAACCAGCAGCAGATTCCCTGACTGAGGCCAAAGTTGATCATGCGGTCCCTGGATGACGTCGGCGGTGCCGTGGAGATCCGCGCTGCTCTTGCCCTTTCCGCCAATTCACACCACTTGCCGCTAATTTTTAGGTTTGTTTCGGCTTATTCCTTGATGTTGTTCCTTCCAGACGACCTATTGCGTGTTCATGGCCGCCAGGCCAGGCCCTGGGAATGCGGAGCCCTGACTTCTCGGGATTGATGACCTCGACCACGCATTACGAGGAGACCACATCGCACTGGCCGTTCAGCAGACTCAAATAAAAGCCTGCACGACTTGTTCAATGTGGCGCTGCGTACAATATGCAATCCCCGCCGGGAACTGCACCCGGGCTTCTAGAACACACCTGGAAGCCATACCGAGCAGTCGGGACGCAGGCATCCATCCATGCCCTAATTAATGAATGTCCCGAGTAACCGGGCCTGCAACCTGAAATCTCTGTTGCCTGGAGCATAGTTGCAGGGGTACCGACCTTGTTTGACTCGAGTCTGGGAACCGCACCGGGAAATCTCGTGAGTTGAGCATGACCATGTCATGTTTTGCGGCATCCCGCTCAGGACTGCAGCCTTTCTCCCATGGAACATAAGAAGAACACCTTGACAGAAATTTCTGTTGCAGATTTGAGCATGTTTGATCCTGAACACCTTTTTCCCTCCCCCAGAGCCCCAGATCTGCTGCTGATGCCATCTCGAACCCAACTCAGGGGTCCCAAATGTTGATGTTGATGTGGCGTTGCCAAGCGACACCAACACCACGACATCAACCCCTGACAGCCAAGACTTGCCCGTTTTGGCTCGTGCCACGCGCTCAAAGCTCACTGTTGTGTGACTTGCGGGAGGGAGGAACGAAGAACCCGACCCCTCCGAGTTCCACACGAGGAGTGGTGCTGAGCCGGGGCTTACGCTCACCCAATTAAGAAACCGAACACACTGCTGAACCGCGGGGCCGTTGTTGATTGACTGTAGTCGTGGTTCCACGAGTGACACAGCAACCCGTCCACATGAGACATGCCGCCTCGCTCTCCTCTTAACGCCGAGTCGGGTGACCACGTCCTTACGAAGCAGCAGAACACGCCCATAAAAGACCTCGGCCCAGCTAAAGTGTAGAGCTGAGACACTGCAATTCTTTTCCCAAGGTATCATCGGATATCTATCCACCCAAAAACAACAAGAAACCCAACAAAAACAACCCAACCCCCCCGAGACTCCAAACCCCTCCCGCTACCGTTATCCCCATACCAAGCCCATCCATCTTCCCAACCCCGTCCACCTAATTACGCATCCGGCACATCCCCCGTAGCAAACAACTCCAAAAACACCCTCCCCCTCCCAACACCCATCCCCACCAACGCAGCCCGCACCTCAATCATAAATGCCTCGGGCCCACAGACGAAATACTCGGCCCTCGCATCCCCCACAAACAAGTCCCTCTCCTTATCCAGCCTCGCCAAATCCAACCGCACCCCCCCAAACTCATAGTCCACACCCACCTTATCCCCCGGCCCCACACTCCCGAGAAAGACATTCGCCCTCACGTGCGCATTCTCCCGACAAACCTGCCGCACCGCCTCGCCAAACGGCTGCGCGGCGCTGGAGCGGGCAGAGTGGATCCACGAGACGGGCCGCTTGGCAACCGCGGCGCCCGAAGAAGACGATGTGAGGGCGTCGAGGATGGCCTTGAGCGGGGTGGCGCCGACGCCGGCAGAGATGAGCACGGCCGGAACGCCGGCCTTGGATGCGTCCGCGGGATCGACGGCGAACTCGCCCTGCGGGTGGGAGAGTTCCACCTCTGCGCCTTCGGCGTAGGACGTGTGGAGGAGGTTGGAGATGAGGCCTGGTGCGTCGGCCGGGGAGGGGGCGGGCTCGCGCTTCACGCTGATGCGGTAGTGGTTGGGAGTGGTGGTGGAGGGGCCCTCGCTGAGGCTGTACTGGCGGCTTTGGAGGTAGCCGAGCTCCGGGACGTGGAGCTGCAGGCTGACGTATTGGCCTGGGAGGAAGGAGGGCAGGGGGAGGCCGTCGACCGGGGCGAGGTAGAAGGAGGTGATGTGGCTGGTTTCGGGGACCTTGCGGAGGATGGTGAACTTGCGCCAGCCGAGCCAGTGGTCGGCTGCGTTGGCTTTGTACATGGCGCCTTCGAGGTTGATGAAGAGGCCGGCGAGCACGCCGTAGGCGGCGGTCCAGGCGTCGACGATTTCGGGGGTGGCGGCGGCGCCGAGGACCTGGCCGATGGCCTGGATGAGGTACCTGCCGACGATGTCGTACTGGGCCGGGGTGACCTGCAGCGAGACGTGCTTGTGGGCGATGCGCTGCACGGCGTGGGTCAGCTTGGCCAGGTCGTCGAGGTGGGTGGCGTAGGCGAGCACGGCGCCGGCGAGGGCGCGGGGCTGGGCGCCGGTGCGCTGGCTGGTGGTGCTGAAGATGTTGTTGAGGTCCGGGTTCTCGCGGATCATGTTGTCGTAGAAGACGGTGGTGATGGCCACGCCGTGCTCCTTGAGGACGGGGGCCGTCGCCTTGACGATGGCGATCTGGCTTTCGGTGAGGGCGGCCATGGCGGTGCTCTTCTTCTTTTCTCAGCTGTGAAGGGGCTCTGGCAAGTGTCAAAAATGCAGTGCTGGATTTGATGCTACGGTGCTGATCCTCTGCTTGCCTACCTTGGGCCGGGCGGCTGTCTGGAGGTATTTATCTTTTATCCTCATGTCCATGTCCACCCACCCGCCCGGCCCTCGCGAACCCGTCCCCATCGAGACACCTCCACGGGAACGGGCCGACGAAGTTTTCGCTCTGCTCTCCGTGGATACAGGATACAGGCACACAGCCGGGACTCGCCTGATGGACTCGGTCGAGGTGGGACCACTGGAACTCGCCGGCACGCCGTACGATGGACCCTGGATGGCGCATCTCCGAGGCCGTCAGCGACATCAGCATCCAGGATGCCGTGTCCGGGATGAGGTTGCTTCCCGCGGGGATGATTGCCACGCCTGCAATTGGCCGGCGCAGGTGCTCGGCTGTACACAGTAGCCGTTGGGGCTGTTCCATGTGTGCGACTGCCCGTGCATCCAGCTTTTGTGGTGGGGCAGGTTCGGGAAGGCAGAGCCTCGCAAGGCACGAAAAGGGACCGACCGGGCGCGCCCAGGCACCATCAGCTCACAATTTGCTAACAGAAAGTGCTGAGTCAACCACTCCATCAAAATCCAGACGACTTTACTCCAGCACTGGCATCTCCGCGGCGGGAACACCCGCAGCACAACCGCACGGCACCCGCAGGTCGGGGTCGTGGTGCCTTCTGAGGGCTGTTTGCGCTGTCTCCGCCGGGCTGCAGGCGCTGGCGCAATTGCGAATTCGATAGTCGAGAACAGACGAACCGTCCATCGTCTGATGCTTTTGTTTTCGTCCTGGATCAGCAGATTTTGTCCGCCCCAGCTTTTCAGGGACGCGAGGCCTGGGCGAGGCGGGGCACGGCCAGCGGGGCAGTCCCCTCCGAGTCCACAGTCTGTTAAGTAGCCCGATTTCCGACGGGATCGCATTCAGGGTTGGGGTCCGAACTCTTGAGGACGATTAATAACCAAGGAGACGCGGCAGGACCTTGCATCGACGAGCACAGCGTCACTCGTTCCGAAATCAATGATCTTGTTGGTGTTGGTGGGAACTGGGGGAGAAGAACACCAACAAGCGCGGGACAACACCACTGAGGCGCCCATTGCTGCTTGTGCTACGGGAGCTGTCTTTTTATCATCTCAGGTTTCCTTATGTGTTTAGGCATGTATCGGATCACAGAGTTTGGCACTGCTTGAAAGACAGAATAATACACTGGCTTGAGACTGGCTCGCCTGAGCTTGACGCTGGCCTGGAAAGATGTGGAATATTTCCGTCTTTCCAGCGGCAAATGGGTGGCGTGGCCCTCCACCTCGAACCCCAACCCTAAACGCCCCTGGGCTGCCTCAGCCCCAACAGCCCCCCTGAAGGCGGCGTAACAAGGCCAACCGAGAGTCGTCCGAAGGTGACTTCATCGCCTCAAGGTCCGCTTGTGTGCAATGGGAGGTGTGGCTGTGGGCGTTTAAACTCGAAGCATGACGACGCCGACGACGCCGGCAGCTGAAAAATGGAGGCCTTTTGTCGGCGAAGCCTTTGCCAAAAAGGATAGGATGAAGAGAGACGAGAAAAAGACTTGAATGACTCGCTGACAGGCCATTCATTGTCCGTGTTGGGCCGTTGAACCGCCAACAAAGCTTCGAGGAAGTGTCACCAACCGTGGCGCCGACCACCAACATCGCCATCCCCAACGGCCACTCTCAAAAAACCCCTTCTCTGCCTCCTCTGCAGAGTTCCACACTGGTACTTGCTCTCCTTAAAACTACAATCCACATCTCAAGCAGCTAACAACTCCACCAGCTTGAAGGACTCTTCCTCGAGTTATGCCACAAGAAGAAGAAGTGAAGCCCATCCCCGGAGCACGACCCATCCGGCCCGGAGACCTCCAGACCTTCCGCCGGGGCCAGAGGCATGACGAGATCCTGGAGCGGGCCAGGTACCTAGTGAACGACAACCTCGAGGAGCCGCCGCACATCCTCGCAGCCCGCAAGATCCTCGAGCAGAACGGCCGCGACTGGCGCACCGCAAGCGACGACGAGTAATTATGTCCCGTGCTCTCCATCACCCACACCCAATCCTCTAATTAATTAACACAAACTCCAGAATCCTCACCATCCTCGCCTCCCTCCCCCCCAACCTCTTC
>FTEL01009725.1_pt1 | contig 12841 bp, 18 predicted proteins | sample 1658911 | NCBI WGS metagenome assembly FTEL01 (sample SAMEA3914869, study PRJEB12502) | metagenome | biome: forest; material: soil | place: USA | collected 2012-03-12 | depth 0.1 m
CATCGGGCTGGCCCTCATCCAAGGGTTTCCCGGACCGAATTTTAATTTTGCGGTGTACCTGGGTGCGTTGGCGGCTAAGAACGGCGGGTATCACCCTGCGGCCGGGGCGGTTTTGGGATATCTCGGCATCTTTCTGCCCGGGTTGGTGACGGTGCACGGCACGGTCGGCGTGTGGGGGGCGATTCGGGGGTGGAGGTGGGTGAGGAGTGCGTTGAGAGGGCTCAATGCTGCGGCAGTCGGGCTGATTTACACGGCCGTGTACAGACTGTGGCAAATTGGCTGGATTGACGAAGGGTTTACGAACGGGACCAGTTTAGCAAACGATCCGTGGTGGGTGGTGGTGACGGCGTCGAGCTATGTGGGCGGGTGCTGGTTTGGAGTGAGTCCGCCGGTGGCGTGTGTACTTGGGGCGGCGTTGGGGTTGATAAGGTATGCGGTTGTGATGTAGGAGTGGTGGTCTTTTAGGGTTGATATAAACGGATAATGGGTGGAGGGTTTAATGGGTCAACGTCGGTGCTGGTCGGTTCCTCGCTTGCCGGAGTCGTCTCCCCGTCAATCCTCCAGGTCAGACAAGGCAGCCGCTTCCTCGAATGCAGGGACTTCCTCGACAGCAGGGGCTGCTTCCTCGAAACTGCATCAAGTACGCCCTTGCTATCAAGGATGATGGCTGTGACTCGTTTGCTGTACGTAACTTGATCAGCAACGCTTAACTGTACGCTTGGAACGGCGTGTTGGGGATGACAGGGCAAAACTGTAAGACGCTACTATTGTATCCTTTTCTGCCCTTAAGGATTCTAAGTTTGTGGTCGATGTATGCATTGACAGGTGCTACTAGACGTTGCGTGCCCAGCTCGACCAGGGGGTTGAGAGCGTTCACAGAGTTGGTGCCTCGGTCCTTGACCTTAGTGAGAAGGTCAACCTCCAGGCAGCTAGAGAACAGCCATTTCACATTCTGAGAAAGAGTGAGGGAAGTTGAAATGAGACGGATAAGGTCTAACCGCCCCTGCGAAACACGGAAGCGCAGCCTGCAGCACGTTTTGGACAGCCAGGTCGATTATTCCTTTGGCCAACAAGACGAAACCGGCGACGTCGCCAACTTTGTTCGTGATGTTCGATGCTCTGGAAATTTTCGCCTGGCCTTCCTCCACCAGCCTCCTTATATATGTCTGTCGTTTGGTCGGGTTATGGATCTCGGCTGAGATGTTGGTGTCAGGAGCAACGCCTGTGTTGGTTCTGAGAACTGTTTGCAACGTTTTCATGTATGACATGACGAGCTCTGCGTTGTCCGTCTCAAGGCTGTCGTACGCGGCGTTCCACAGTCTCTCGGACACGGAAAGGACAGGGGTCGGTGGCTCTGTGGATTCGGTCGGCGGTGGTTTGGGTACGGATTCGGCGGGCAGAGCAGGAGGCAGTGCTTGCGATGCTGCGAGTGGCTGGTGATCGTCGGGGACTCTCGAATCTGTGCCGGGTCGGGCGGTCTTTGCGGCGGTAGCGGCAGATGGGAATGGGGGAGCACATGACTCCGTCGCGATAATGGAAGACGCTTTCGATCCGTGTTCTGCACTTCCCCGATTGGATAACCCGGCGTCTGTTGGAGAATGTGAGTTAGGAAAAGCCTTGTAATGCTAGGAAGAGTCCCAATATACTCGTCGACGGCGTGGCACCAGGCAGACGGAGCTGGTGAGGCTTTAGGACGACGCCTGAAGCGCTCCTTCAACCGGTTCTTCCAAGACTTCTGCGTTATAATAGGCCCAAATGAATTGACAAAGATCCTCGCAACAAAAGCGTTCTAGGATTTATTCGCTTTACTCGCTTTCCCGAGTGGTTTCCGGTAGCAGTGTGACCTGATCGCAACGGCAGCGACGATGAGAAGTTGACAGCTGCATACCGCAGCGGGGTTAGGCCGAAAAGCGGCGGCTGGCTCGCTTGCCTGTTGGTCGCCCAAGCGAAAGTTGTAGCGGCGCTATTGGACGAATGGCAACAAGATGCTTCTTCTTTCGTGTGAGGCGCTGGTGCAAAGTCACCGAAGATGTGACTCCGGCCGACCGCGCACAGCGAACCGGGCAGAAGTTTGGTGATATGAAGACAGACAATGATTCGGTCGCTATGCAAGGGATAGTCGGTTTCGTACAGCCAGGTGTGGACCAGTCGTTCGGCAGCCTAACGACCACGAACAACAGCGGCACATTTCAAGGCCAAATGGAAGTAGGCTCTCTCGACAAGCTCTTTGGCAGATGATGTTGTTTCGGCCTCTGTAACGGCGGGGATCTTGGGAACTTGCTTGTATTGACGACATCTCCACAATCTGACGGAAGCATCCAGGCCGTAATCCAGGACAACCTCCGCTGTTCCTGTCGCAGTCTCCGACCCATATTCCCAGGGCTTGGAGATCGTTCGCGGAGGGCATCGACCCTTTGTAGATGTTGTGAGAGATTTGTTTGGTAAGTAATGCAGGGGGTCGTTCCCGAAAAAGGTCAGATCCACGGCTTCATAGCTGAACCACAAGGACTTGCATCTCGGAGAGTCTCGGCGCGCATCCTGTGAGTTGTACTAGCATCTATCCCGCGAAGAGCCTTGACGGCGTGGCCACCACTGTTGACGCCAGAGCGACGCACGCACCGCAGAAAGGCACAACCGAGGGACGGCCGGGGCTTTGGGGAAATCAGACGCAGTTGGCTTGTTGGGGGCCGTGAACCCGCTCCCTGTGCCAGGGTTGGCCCCCCTGTGCTGGAGGGGCCAAATAACACCGCGCATATCTCGACCAGATTTGGGGCTCGGGAGCCCTGGTCTCACCCAATCGGCAGACTTCGCTTGAGCCAGTAAGATGAGCCCTCAAGCACTGCGCCGTACACTAGTCGATGTCACCAACAGGTTTGTTTGGTCCACCTGGGTTGCGACGGCTGCAAGGCCGCACGTTCCCATCCTCTCCAATTCTTCCCTCAACAGCGATCCTGAGTCTTCGCCCTCTCCAAAAACAAAGACGGGGTGCTGGCTGGCATACCCAACCGTCACGATGCACATCCTCGAGCCTCACCTCTTCACCGTCGCCCTCCTCCTCCTCCTCCCCGCTACCTCGAACGGCGCCGATGTCTCACAATGCTACTTCCCCAACGGCAAGGCGAGTCCGGGCGACGTTCCGTGTGATCCATCGGGCAAGACCCCCAGCATGTGCTGCCGCCAGCGCTCCGACTGCCTCTCCTCCGGCTTCTGCCTTTGGAATGCGACCAACGCGACGTCGGGGATCAACCTCTCGCGCGGGTCGTGCACAGATCAGTCGTGGGAGAGCCCGTTTTGCCCTCAGCAGTGCCTAATCAGTGAGTTCTCCTTCCCCCTTTCGCCCTCTCCGTTCTCTCCCTTCCTGGTTGTCGAGGGGTGCCGGCTGGCGGGGAGAGAAGCAAAGAGACCAACTAACCTGCGTGTGTGATGCTGCAGATCAGGACTCGGCAACCAACCCGTCCGCCTACGACCTTGCCACCGGCGGCGTGGTGGTGTGGCGCTGCCAGGGGCAGGGCTACGCGGAGCCGGGCCCGTTCTGCTGCGAGTCGGACAGCGAGGGGAAGCGGTGCTGCCGCACCGAGACCGCCGTGTTTTCGGTGCGCGGTGCGACGCTCGGGAACGCCCTGGAGGTGCAGACGTTGCCGATTTCCGTGACCTCGTTCACCTCGCGGCCAACATCGACGTCCTCGGAGTCCTCATCGTCGGGGACTGGAACCGAGACCACAATGACAAAGAGTTCCAGCACTGTGAGGGAAACGGGTGCGACGCAGAGCAATATTCCTGAGGGTGCAACAACGGCGGCGCCGACGACTTCGGGGACGGCAGGTTCGGGGACGGCTGGTCCGGGGCCACCTGCGGCAGGGGAAGCCGGTACGGGGAGCGGGGGCGGGGGGGGCTTGGGAGACGGGGCCAAGATAGGCATCGGAATTGGCATCGGCATTGGCGCGGCCCTTCTCCTCGCTGCGGCCTTTTTCATCTGGTACCAGAAGAGAAGCCGGGCAGCAGCAAAAGCAGCAGAAGCACCAGCAGAAGCACCAGCAACAGGTCCAGGGGCCGGCCCCACGGAGGGATACTACTACTTCGCGGCGAAGTCTGCGGCGGAAAGCAATTGGGTGGCAGGCAACGGCGGGCACCCCCAGGAATTGGGCCCCGATTATGGGCTGGGGATGGCACATCGGCCCGCGGAGTTGCCCACCGAGACAGCCGGGGCAAGTCCACTTGAGTTGTACGGTCGTAGGTCTTAGCAGAAGAAAAGCACAAGGCAGAGGGGGACCAAGTGTTCTGAGTGCTCCTGGTCATGCCCTAATGTCCTCCGATGACCAGTCTTGCTCAGTAGGGGTTAGAGTGCGGCGCGAGAACAAGGGGATTCCGCCCACAGGAGGGTGCGAGCCGCAGGAGACGAAGGTGGAGGTGTGGCGCGCACTGGAAGGGGGCGCGCCGCGCCAGACATGTGGAAAAGACCGAATCTTCCGCCAGGTGTCTCAACAGATGAAAAGAAGCTCGATTTTGTAGAGTCAAATAGATTTGAGCCCCCCTGCAGTGATTATCGCTCCACGTTTGAGACCACTATATTTATTTGACCTTCTTACAGCCAAAAATACCGGAGTGGCCCAGTGCCTGCCATGCTTGAAGTTCCGACAAACGTAATATAGGCGGCGCTAGTTTTCTTGGACTTAGCTAGAGAGGCATGTAAGAGACGCGTCTATAGCACGTTAGCTGCGTGTTAGAGGCGCCTAATTAGCCAGAGGCCGATCTCTACGCCGCAGCCGATTCAGGTGAGTTACGTTGTTTCCAACTTGGTGTTTCCTAGATATGTAGGTACTGACGCTCGAAACAGGGGACGATGGTTTCCGGATGCCGAAGGCTTTAGTTTGTGCAGCTGGAAGATGGCTGCTGGCAAATTGCCAACGACGCCAGCGTCACGCTCGAGTAAGTCACACCCTGGCAGCTTTCCTGGCGCCTTTGACTTTTCTTGCTAGGGCGTGCTGACGGGTTGTGCCTGTCCATTAGTGACTTTTATGCCTGGAATCCCGCCGCCGGGCCAGATTGTTCGACCATGTGGGCGAGTATTTATGCATGCGTTGGGCTCGCGGGGTTGGTTTCGACCTTCTCAGGAACACCGCCTCAGCCGACCTAGACACCCAGGTAAGGACGGTGGATGGTCAAGGCGGAAAATGGCCAGTCAATCGGCTTCATTTCATTGTGAGGACCTTGGAAGCGTTCTTGTCAATAGCTCTACAATCTAAACACCCCATACGAGCCATCCTCGTTCCATATAAATGTCCCTCTAGCCCCTATCTTCAACTGTAACCCCCGTCGTGGTTGTTCCTTTCCGTCTTGCACGCTGTTGAATGGATACCAGACACGGATTCCACGCAAACCATTCACGTTGTCCTCTTTGTAGCGTGTTGCAATCTCCCCCGATTTCCACGCTGGCACCAATTCCATCAAATTGTAGAAGACGAAGCAGGGGAATGTCACGGTGAGCTCTTCCAGCGCCATCTTCTCCTTTAACTTCAGCAGGGGTTCAAATACAATCTCGTCCAGCTCAGGCACATTGTTCATCGGTGCTGGTAGGTTCTGGTAGTACATGTCGCCGTGGAAGATGAGCTGGAGGGTTGTAGATCCGGGAATGCACGCGGGAGAAGATCGAGAGCCTGGGCAAAACGCGACCTCTCCTCGGCGGCTTTCTCGGGGTTTGGGTAGAAGAGCATGAACTCAACTTTCAGGTGCAGGGTGCGGACGAGCTGGATTCCCGGCCCCGTGAGGATAGGGGCGCCGGGGTCGATACCCTGGCGGAGAAGCCCGTCGATCAGAGGAGCACTTTCGATGAAGACAGTGTTTGTCTGGTACAAGACAACACAGCCCTCGTTGTACCTTGGCAACAGCAAGTCAATCTCACGGCGGCCTCCAGCCGGAATCCCGAGGAAACGTGGAACTCACGCGCGTTTGCAAGACCGCAGGTAGCCCATGGCGCCCACCATACACTTCTCGGGCATATTTCCTGGATGCGTGCGGCAGGATGCCTGGCCCTTCAGGCAGGTATCGTCGAAGGGCTGCGCCCAAACTTTCCCGGGGCGATTGTGGTGGCAGACGCAGCTGTACCAACGCCACGCAAGTTTCTTGTCGGCCTTGGTCCTGAGGTCAATACCCGAGCGCAGCCCCATGTCCCACTCGGTCAGCAGCGGCGGGTAGCCCGCATGGAACTTGGTAGGGCTGCATCCCTCCGCGGTCTCGACCGTGTACAGCCGCGGCCGCAAGCGTAGGTCGATATGCACGGTCCGGTCGCCGAACGCGGCGCAGAGGATCATGTGCCTGATCTCGGACGGGAGGCAGAAGAAGAGCGATTGGCTTTGCTGCGCCGGCGTCCATGCCTCGCGGTTGGCGCGTTGGATGGACGGGAGGGGAGGCGGGGGCGTCTCTTTTTCGTGTTCCCTCCCCCGGCGTAGTAATCCGCGCAGAACGCTGCGCATTGCGGCTGTGGTGGTTGGGGGCGCGCGTGTTGAGGTTGTTGCTGCGGGGAAGCGTCTGAGGAATATGGGGCGCCAGTGATTGGTTGTTGACTCGCATGAGGCCAGTGCACGATCAGGGCTGTCATGAGCCAATGACGGCGGCTCTGTAACCGCGCGGAGCAATGCTCTGCCTTGAGCCCCAAGCGAAAGTGCTTCGCGCCCCCATCCACATTCCTGCGTGATTGATCCTGCCAAATCAAATTGCAGAACGTTGCGAACCGGACGACAGCCATGCTATCTGCAGGGAGGAAGAGAAGCGGATGCCGCAAAATTCGTGAGACCCTCAGTCAGGTCCGTCGGAAATTCAGACCGCAAGCCACGTCGAGCACATCCAGTGTCTCAGCTAGGTGAGAACTGGTGCGGTCGTTCCATTTGCGCTGGTTCATGCTGACGAGCAGAGCAGCCAAACCCCGCCATCATTGCCTATAAACCCAAACCCTCGGGCGCAGAGTCACCCTGACACGACGGCGCTGGACCCGAAAAAGGAGAAGGACCCCATCGTCTCAGTGACACCGACAGACGGACCTGAAGAGGACTCCTCTTGTGATTCTTCGGGGCAACGCGGGATCGCGACCGAAGGAACCGGGCCGGCCCATAATCCCTCGGACGTCTGGAGCGTGGCTTACCGCGAAGCCGTGGCCAGCCTGGGGACAGACATCGATATCACCATCCTCAAAGCGGACAGTGTGGCCGATCTCTTCCGACAGCTTGAACAGGTCGGCAAGGACGCGACCCAAGAGTCTGTCTTTTGGAGAGGGGTCAGGTATCTCCAAACCCTCCAAGTGCCCCTGGAGAAGTTCAAGCTGGCCTTGGACCTGGCCGACCCGCTCACGAGCATTGATGCCAAGCTGGGGTCGGTTTTCGGCGTCGTCAAAACCGTCACGGCGGTATGTTCCCCTTCCTACCCAGTCCTACACGCAGATGCACAGGTTGCTGATACAGAGTGGTCCATCCCCACAGATTGCCATCAGCCTTGCAAGCGCCGATGCCGCGTTCGCCAGACAGATTGGAGACATGTTGGAGCAGCTCTCTTACATTGACGACTGCGACACACTCGGCCAGAAGACGGAGAAAAAGGACATCCACAAGGCGCTCGTCTTGGTCTATCAGAAGCTGCTCGAGTTTTACGCCTATGCATTTGAGATGATCTCCAAGAAAGGCGTTAAACTGGCGCTAGACGTTGTCCTGGACAACGGCCGTCTGCCAGCCATTGTCGACGATTTCTTGAAGCATGCCGACCATCTCCGCAAGCTAATACAGAAAGCCACGTGGGAGATTGTCGAGGACATCAAGGCCATGCTTTACGACCACGAGAGTATGTTCACCCTGAAGAGGTAGCAGGGAGTCTAAACAATACTAACATATCTCTAGTTGCACGGTGGCTCGGCAGCGAAAAGATGACCCGGCAGAACCAACAGCATGTGTCCCTGCGCGAGCTACGGGCAGATTCGGCCTGCGGATTCTTGCTCGTCGACGCCAGGTTCATCAGCTGGTATGAGGCAACCAATTCCCAGCAGCTGGCGATCCTTGGTGAGATGGGTTCCGGTAAGACTGTCGCTATGTCCCTGCTCGTCGATGAGCTGCGCAGGCGAGGCACGTACCAACTACCCCAACCGAAACTCTGCTACCACTATTGCGCCGACGACGGAACTGGCCAGCCCGTTTACGTGTTCTCTGCCCTAATTCTCTCGCTCCTCGAGCAACTCCCCGGCTTGAAGAGGATCTTTTTCGAGTGGTACAAGCAAACCATGGCTTCTGGGGGCGATCCGGCGACCAACTTCAGAGCGCTCGAGGAGTGGCTTCAAACTACCCTTGATACGCTCGACCGCCCCCTTATCATTGCCATCGACGGCTTGGACGAGTGCGATAGGCAGTCCCGGAACTGCCTAATTGCATCGTTAAGGGCCTTGACACAGAGGACTCCGAGGCTCAAGATTTTGCTCTCGTCCCGGCCCCAGGAGGAGATACTGGAGCAGCTTGAGGGTATGAGTAAAATTGCGATGGTTTCGGATATCGAACGGGACTGGATGATCGTTGAGAAAACAGTCGAGACACGGCTGCCGTATCTCCCTCAGGACGTCAAAACCCTTGTCACGGAGACACTGGCCCAGAGAGCGGAGGGCAGCGCCATCTGGACCAAGATGACAGTCGAGCTTCTTGAGATCCGCGGAATCAGGGCGCTCGGACCGATGCAAGCCTTTTTAGACGAAACACCGCAGCCCAGGCAGCTCTCCCAACTCTTCGTCGACTTGTTCGCACGACATACCATGGACGACGACGAAAACCAGAGACTTGCGGCCACAGCCTTGGAAATCCTCGCCATCACCCGGCGGCCTATCAGCATTCTCGAGGTAGCCTGGGCCGCCGCCCTGGGCGCAACACAGGACCCCATCACTTCGGTGGCTGCGCTCGCCAGGCTGGCGGACCACCAACGAGTCATGAGCCTCATCTACCCCTTCGTTAGCCGCGTTGACTTCAACGACGTACGAAAGCGGCAGGTAAAGCTGGTGCACCAGTCCGTGAAGGAGTTTGTCCTCTTACATTTTGGCCCTGACCGGTCCGGCCCGCAACGGCCGGCGGCGGCATCGCCCCTGTTCATCACATCCGACCGGGCGCTGGTGCGGCAACGCACTGAGCGGCTGGAGGCCAACATCCTGGAGCTCTGCATTCAGTACCTGTTGTTGCACGAGATCAGGGAGATGCCCTTGTTCTCTCCCGAGCTACTGATCATGGAGGAGCTACCCCAGGAGTGGGACCTGTTCGGCGATACCGATGAGGTCAACGACGTCGACCTGTCCTCATCATGGGAAGTGTGGGAGCAGAATAGGCTGCGATACGACCCGGGCGAGCGCGGGTTTGGAGAGCTGTTTGTCTACGCCTCTTGCCATTGGATTGAGCATTTCGGAGCTGTCTCATGCGAGTCTCTGCTTCCGGCACTCGCTGATATCGAACTTCTCTGCCAAGCTGGCTCCAACACACTGACCAACTGGACCACGCAAAATTCCCGGCCGGATTGCACCTTGAAGTCCAGGTTCACGTTTGATCCAAGCTTATACGATCCCCTGAGTATCACTGCGATCTATGGTTCTGAGGCGATGCTGCAACACATGCTCGACCACTCGGCCTTATCCAACGAGGTTTTATTCCTTCCTGATCCAGCGACGGGAGCTTCGGAGCAAATTCTTGAGTGGGCTGACTTGTCTCGGGTTCACTTGCTCTGGGGAAGCAAAATTGGGCACCAGATCCAGAACAAGGGATTCTTCAAGCGCGCGGTGAAACAATGGTCGGACAGGCCGTTCGATAAGCACCGTAGGCATTGGGACACGGTGTTTGGTCTTGTAAACAACCTGTTGGACGTGATGATTCGCGAAGGGTGGACGGGCGAGCTCTTCAGCATGGCCACTGAGGCGCGGTGTGCTCCAATGGTCCAGGTGTTGATGGACGCGGCACAGGACCGGCCTGCACTCATGGAGGAGTTGCAGGCAACAACACAGGCAACAACATGAGGGGAATGACTATATTGGCAAAGCACATGGGGATTATTAGATATCTTCAGCCACAGTGTGCATGGTACTTTCTCTGTGACCAAGATATCCTCATAATGTTTGTCGCTTCTCTCCATCGTTGCTCGCCGAGAAAGCACCTGATCCCGCTGACAAATCCCCAACCTCGCACGCTTGAACCGTTGTGTCTCTCAGTATGTACTTTAAAGAATCTCCAGGCTACCTAAGTTATCTTCATTATCGGCGAGGGCATAAATCCATTGATACCAACCAGAGCTTAGGTACGAGGAGAATAGATGTTTGGGTAGGAAACAGGATACTCGCATGGTCAAAGGCATGCAAGTCTGTAAATTACTGGCATTCAAGTCCACCCGTGATTCTTGCATCAACAAAGCCCATGTGGATGGCATGTAGTTGGCAAAGCCGGGGTGAAACAGTCAAGTAAGCCATGAGCGTGTAACTGCTTCTGCAATCCTGTATTAGTAAGAGGTAGGTACCGAACTGCCTACCTAAGTAGGTGGAAAACCTTTCGACGGATCACGTCAGGCAAGCTACCTAACCAACCGACGGCCCTGACATCTCGTCCAAGATGTCCCAGACAGAATAATTCGGATCCAGTTCAGGCGCCTCCACTCTTGCACGCAATCGTTGCAATCTGATACGTTGTGCCCTCGAGAGACTCGGGGGCGAGGGAGGTCCGGGATCGGGTTCTCCCAGAGTCCCAAGCCAAGGCTCAAACCAGCTTGCGACGATGTTGGAGTCTCCATACCTGATTTCGTGCATCGTCTTAGCCGCCTCTGTGACTCCCACCGCAATCTCGACGCAGATCTCGTGCCGCGCTTCCGGTTCCTCCTCCTCGCTGTCGAAAGCAGTGCGGTCAAACCACACGAAAACAAAGACGGTGCGGTCCCAGTCTTCGTCGACTCCCGCAGGTTTCTCGAGCACCACGATGACCTGCTTAAAGCAGCCACCACCCCCGCCCGGTGGCTCCCTCGTCCAAAAGAACTCGCGATGCCCCGCCTGCGCGGCTGCCGCCTCGACCGCTGCTATCCTAGCTCTCTGATGGGCGATGGCGCGCGATACCAGATCGCCCTGGGCCAGCTCCTTATTCTTGGCCTTGATGCTGGCCTCGAGGGAGGCTACGCGCGTCTCGATGTCGCCTGACGTGCAGTTGGCCTGCCTGCCCTCAATACTCGAGTCGAGAGCGGCCACGCGCGCCAGCATGTCGGCTCGAATCGTTTCATCCAGGATATCTCCGACCGAGTCGAGGGTTCTCTGGAAACTCTGGAGCTCGTATTCGGGAGACTTGACCAACTCGTTTTTGAGTTGGATGTCACTTGCCACTTGCCGCGCCAACTTGTCCCGGTCCTCGATCTCATCGGCTGCCGGCGCCGGGCCAAGGCCATGGACATCGAGTCGGTCGCGCGCCTGCTGTTCGGCACCGTGTCGTATCTCAAAGGTCTTCTCCTCAAGCGCGGTTGCGATGTCCAGCAGGTCCGTCTTTGTGTTCCCAGACGTCACGGTTGGTCGCGGCACGTAAATCTGGAAATTGCCAAAGGGAAGGTCCCGCGCATCGTCGCCCTCGCCGAACGTCTCGACAGGTTGACCTTCGAGGCCGCGCGTGAACTGGTGCCAGGCGCTGATGAAGGTGGCGCCCTCATGGTCGGTCTGCGCCTTGGCGACGATGTAGCGCGTTCTCCGGGGCCAGTGCAGTTGCAGGGCGGAGTAGGATATGCCCAATGGGTGGCGGCTTCGGCTGCGATGACGACGGAGGGCCTCGGTCCACTCAGTCCATGACTGGAAGGTATGCGTCCTGGTGTCGATACTTTCGTTTTGATTCATGCCGTCAACTCCTCGGACTTCGAAAATTGGGGCTCGAGGCTCAAGCACGGCGGTTGGTGGCTTGCTGTCGCTGTCAGACCCCGGATAGTGCGGGGTGTGAGTAGCAGATGGTTCAGCGGCGATCCCGACGCGAATTGTTGCGCGTCAGAATTCCTGAGCGTCCGAATTGTTGCGCGGCAGGCAACTGGGAGGGGGATGCCATGCGGGGACCACAGGCCCTGGGCCGGTTCTTCCATGGCGTTTTCTAGAACCCTTACGCATGCCTGTCCGTTGTCCCCTTGATGCAGGAACCGGGATGTGGAGGCGGGCCGGAGGGGGATCCTGCCCCCCCTGGGCAAGCTCGGTTTTCTCACTCCTATCTCGGCATCACTAGTGCTCAGCCCCCAAATCACCCACTGGACATACAGTCCATACGTGTTCATCCCCAGATCTCACCAAAGGTCCCTCAGTGACAGGCCAAGATAATCCACACTCGCGTAAACTCGGGAGAGCGAAGCCAGTCGACAAGAGCAACAGCGGGTGGACTGCCGTCAACCCGCCCCTGACGACGCCGCCCATAGTGCATCCCCTCAACACCAAGTGGGCCCCGATGTCACCTGGGTACCAGGCCCAGGCACAAACAGGGGAAAGAGCGTTACTCCGCAGCATGCCAATTGCCTTTCCCATCGGTACGCAAGCGCGTGCGGCTCGCGTTACAACCCTGGATGCGGTAACGGGCGGCGATGCTCCGACCCACTCCCCCGAGCCCGCAGTCGGCCCGGCACTGGTGACAGCCCGGGATGGACGTTGTTGGTGGACCTTGTTCGCCCATCGGCGTGCCATCCCGTGCCCCGTACACCGCCCGCGTGTCCTACTAGCCTCACCGTCAACTCTTCCATGCAGCATTGACATCGCATAAAGGTGGTGATCGTCGCGCCGTTTCTCTCCCACACCTCACCATCCTCCCACACCTACACCCTCCCCACCCTCCATCCCGCCCCCTGACAC
>FTEL01002408.1_pt1 | contig 12829 bp, 19 predicted proteins | sample 1658911 | NCBI WGS metagenome assembly FTEL01 (sample SAMEA3914869, study PRJEB12502) | metagenome | biome: forest; material: soil | place: USA | collected 2012-03-12 | depth 0.1 m
CGCCGAGCTGCAAACCAAAACCCCCCTGGACCCCATCAACCTCGCCCGCGTGCTCCGCATGGCCATGACCAACGGCATCTTCCGCGAGCCCACCCCGGGCGTCATCGCGCACACGGCCGCGTCCCGCGTCCTCGCCGAGGACGAGAACATGCAGGCCTGGATCGGCTTCAACGGAGAGGACATCTTCCCCTCGGCCGGCCACGTCCTGCAGGCTTTGAACGCCCACCCCGAGGCGACGTCGCTCACCCGCTCCGGCTTCCAGTTCGCGTTTAATACCGTGGATAAGGAGCCCATGTTCGCGACCTTTGGCAAGGACCCCGTGCGCGCGCGGCGCATGGGTCGCGCCATGGCGAGCCTGACCGGCGGCGAGGGCTACGAGCCGGCGTTCTTTGTGGATGTGGAGAAGGGGGGGTATGATTTCGGGGAGCTGGATAAGAAGGGGGGCACGTTTGTTGATATTGGGGGGTCGCATGGGTTTATCTGTGTTGATTTGGCGGAGCGGTACAAGAACATGCGGTTTGTGGTGCAGGACCTGCAGAAGACGGTTGACAGCGCGCCGAAGCCGTTGAGTGCGGATCCCCAGGTGGCCGAGAGGATTGAGTTGGTTGCGCATGATTTCTTTACGGAGCAGGTTACCAAGGACGCTGACGGTTCGTTCCCCCTTTCCCTTACCCCTCGCCATGGTGGCACGCTAACCCCCCAAAGTCTACTTCTTCCGCTGGATCATGCACAACTACTCGACTCCCTACGCCATCCGCATCCTCAAGAACCTGGTGCCCGCCCTCAAGCCCGGCGCCCGCGTCCTCATCAACGACCACTGCCTGCGCGAGCCGGGCCGCGAGGACCCCTGGGACGAGCGCGTCATGCGCCGCATGGACGTGGTCATGCTCACGCTGCTCAACGCGCAGGAGCGCACCGAGGAGGAGTTCCGCGCGCTGTTTGCGGCCGCGGGGGATGGGTTCGTTTTCAAGGTGCGTACGCTTTTTTTTGGTACAGGGAGATGCACTGTGTGGGATGTGCGGGGAGGGGCGTGTGCTGACGGGCATTGGATAGGGCGTGACGAGGCCCAAGGGCTGCCGCATGAGCGTCATCGAGGCGGTCTGGAAGCCGGATGAGGTCGAGAAGAAGGAGGAAGCCGTGGAGGCTGCCGCGCCGGTTGCCGCGACGGAGATTGTCGAGGCTGCTGCCCCCGCTGCGGCCGCCGAGACGGAGACTAAGACGGAGGCGCCTGCTGCCGAAGTGGTCGCCGACCCGGCGCCGGTTGCTGCCGAGAAGGTGGTTGTCGAAACGGTTGTCGAGCCCGTTGCGAATGGCAATGGCGTCGCGGAGGAGGCCAAGGCTGTGGAGGCTAAGTAAATGGTGGGTTTCGGCTGATGAGCTTGCTTACCCAAGGAGTGTGTTGTGGGTTTGTTTACTTCAGGGGTAGTCTACCCCCTTTCTTCCCTTTTTCTCATCCCCTGCGATATTCTGATCGAGGGCGCCTTTCGTTTTCTTTCCGTTTTTCTATGTTGCTATCTACTCGAGTTTGGACCTTTTTTTCTCGCAGTTCGATACCCCCCTATTCTGTAGTGGCGGCTCCTTTTTTGTTGTGGCATGTACCAAACATGGCGGCATCAACCTTGCTTTAGTTTTACTCGCATGTATGCATGTACAAATACCTACCTACCAGTTACTGTGTATGCTCAATTTATTTCTTTGTCTGTTTATTGCCCTGCGGGCTCGTTCTGCTCGTCGAAACGGTTCAGGCGTCACAACTGGGCCTTTGGCTGCATGGCGTCTGTCTGCATTGCTTCTCCAGAGAGGGGGTTCCGCATACACACTGTGTGCCCGTCTCAAAAACCACGACAAAAGGTCCCCGAGGGAGGGGATCATCGTGAGCAAACATCCCTCCTCTCGACCGGCACATGACTGGTCACCTGCATCATCGGGCCCGTCAGGCCACGCCGCCGACATACCCACCCACCCATCCATCTGCTCGGCAGCTGCATCCCCAAGACCCCGAGGAATGACGATGCGGCGGGCATAGATCTGTCTTTGTCTCGGGACGGTCCACCCCCTAGGGGGGCGTGAGGGCGTTTTCACACACGAGGGGCGCATTTTTTTTTTTTTTTTTTTGGGTAGGGAGGAGTGAGTGGGAAGGTCCCATCACATACCCTACCTACCATCGATGGACGCGCATTTTTTGCACTTTTCTGCGCATGCAAGTCAGACATATGTCGGCGATTCAAGGCAGCCACTGAGTCGGTATAATGGAGGGAGTATTTATCTCGGGCACGCCCCCTCTGGGAGAGAGGCACACGCCCTCCCGGGCACACTCCCCGACGCTGGGCTTTGCTGTCTGTCCCATCCATCCGTTTGTGCTGCAGCTGCGTTGGGCTGACCCCATAACTTACCCATGCGACATGGAGTGTGTTCCTACGGCAGCAGTGAGCAACCAACCCAACCTCCCTTCCCTGCCCATCGCAGGGCAGTGCAGACAGAGCACAGAAGATTATGCGACCTTAACGCGACATGCAGAGCTGGTTTGAGTCTCCCGGCCCTTTTCTGCCTCGGCGTTTCACCCACGTTCGTAACTCTAGAACCCCAGACAGAGCGAGGGGAGGGAAAGGAAGTGGATGAGGGTTGGGAAAAGAGAAACGTCGGCGGACCTCGTTCCCCGGCGGGTTGCTGCAGCCGTTGCAACGGCCTGGGCTGTATCGACCCTTCGGGCTGCCGCAGAATCTGCAGCAAGCCACGCGGTGGGTGCGGTTTTTCTCTCCCTCAGTTCTGATTCCAGCTCGGGTGGGCGGGCGGAAGGAAGGGGTGTATGAGGTTAGGGCCGTGTTGTGGTCGTCGTGGGGGGGGCTGATGGCTTGGTCTGAGGTTTTGGTTACCCAGGAAGTTAGGGTGGGCTCGCCGGTGGTGGTTTTGCTTTGTTTGCCGCGAGTATAAGAGTGGGAAGGATATTTCAGGCTGACCTCGTACCTTTTTTAACTTCAGTCCATGTGCCTCGACTAGTCACAATCACGGCGGGCTCCAACCATGCCGACGGCCGTCAACGGGCGATGGACTGACGGATGGAGACTCCCAAGCAAGCCACACATGGTACCGCGCAACGTCAGATCCTGCCGCCCTCGTCGATCTCGCTCCTCTCGCTTCCAGAAACGCAGGGGGGTTCAGATCGAGACTGGTCAGGCCCGTGGGGAGAAGCAGCAGATGGAAGGGCGCACGATGCGGCCTGCCTGGGAGAGGGGGGCAACAAGCAACAAGCCGCCCAAGCACACCAGCATCAGCAGCCAGTACATGTGCGACATTGGAGGCGGCGGGTAGCCGCGTTGTGGACCTCCAACCTGGCTCAGATAGCCTCTTCCATCCCCCTCCTGCGCTTTCCCTCGGCGTCTTGGTGTCTGAGACCGACGTACTTCGCCGTCGTGGCAGAGTCATACCTGCTCGGTGCCAAGGCACCCTGCGCGCTCGCCCTCGGCTGAGAAGCTCGGGGCTGGACCGAGTCGGCTCGGCTCGAGTTGGCCTTGGTATCTGCTGATCTTCTGTTTGCCCCTTTCCGGCCGAATCGGCCGAAAGAGCCGTGTGTTGGAGGGGAGTCGAGGACAGCTCCTCCTTGGACAAGGAGCATCGCGGGACCGTTTGTTTGAAGGCTGTTTGAGGGCCGGGCCATCGAGCCGAATAAGGGCGAAAGAGCGGGCGGTCTGATCTGGCGCGGGCTGGATCTCTCTCGGGCGAGGCCGGGCAGCAGAGATCGATCTGCGATCGATGGGAGCCCCTTGCGTCGGGTCGCACCACCCACCACACGCGTCATCAGCATCGCAACACCTGTGCTACCCAATTTGGAAGGCCGCAGCATCCAACACGGCGCCAAAGTCAGGACGGTGGGACAAGGTCGGCCAAGCCGCGCCCCCCTCGCCCCTCGCCGCTCTCCCTCGCGGCCCGTCAAGGCCGGCATGGGATGGTGAGATGGTGGGATGGGAGGGAACAGCCCAGGCAGGCGACAGCGACGGACGGGTAAGACATGCTGCGGCATCGTCGATGGGCTGATGCACCGTTATTAGGCGTGTTTCAAACGTCGTCGGGGTCGCCTCGGGGCAGAGAGTTCCCAACCACTCGGGCACCCATCGTCCCGCTTCGGTCGGCGAGGACGCGCGAGGCGTGTACAAATGTAACCGTGCCCCGTCAAGTTCGCTCAGACAGAGAGAAGGACGGACGGGCACAGAAGCTGGGCAAAAGACGCGAACAAGAGAGAAGAAGAAGACGACGAAGAAGAAGAAAAAGGGAAGAGAGAGGGAATTCTGTCGTCTGTTTGTTCCTTCCCCAGGACCCCTACACCCACCCATCGCAGCTGCCTCGACAACTCGCCCTCATAGGCAGCACTCACCTGACCTGTTCTGGCTCATCGAGGACGGGAAGGTGCGACTCGACCAGCAAGCCCAACGCCACGCCGCTCTCCATTTCCCCTCATTTCTTCTTTTGTGCTCGTGATCTTCGTTTGTCGACGCTCAACTGGCTTCCCACACTCAGCCCTTCTCGAGGCGCGACGAGTCGCCGCTCGGTCACCTTCCCGGCTTCACATCACCACCAAGTCGCCATTGACCGTGGGGAGAGAGGCCCGAACAAGTCTTCCGTCCCAAACCTCGCCATATCCGACATGGCCCTCCCTTATCCCAACCCTTCTCTCGCCGAGATGGCGGTAGACGACGAGTTTCGAGAGGGCGCTGCCGGCAGAGCCAGCGAGACCCGGCCACAGGACCCCAAGCCAGACGAGCCCCCGAAGAAGATGTCCCTTCGGCATATCGTGTTGACCATCATGTATGTGCCCGGTCTTCACCTTGCCCAAAGCTGGCTTGAAGTGATCAGCTAACACGCCGTATTTCTCCACCAGCATTTGCGCCGGCCTGGTCTTTTCCTGCCTCGACACCTCCATCGTTTCGACTGCCCTCGTCTCCATTTCCGCCGAGTTCCAGAACTACCAAGACACCCCGTGGATTGTCCTGGGATATCTCCTCACATACATGAGTGAGCACCTCCCGCCCGAGTTGAGAAAAGACCCCGACCCTGGCAGCTGCTGACGTTGAGCGCAACCCACAGGCTTTGCCGTCGGTTTCTCCAAACTGAGCGACATCTACGGACGCAAGAACATTGTGGCAGTTGCATGGCTGCTGTTCACACTAGGATCGGTGTGGTGCGGCATTGCGCGGCGCATGGGGGAACTGTACGCTTATATTCCGCCACCGTTGGGACTTCCAGTTACTAACTGGACCACCACAGCATCGCAGGCCGTGCCGTACAGGGAATGGGGGGCTCGGGGCTCTACAGCTTGGCACAGGTCTGTCTGCTGGAGCAAGGACCTAGCCGGCCGGAGGTGGTGGGCGCCTTGGTGGGGATGGCGCTTTCGGTGTCGTTTATTCTGGGGCCGTTGCTCGGGGGTGCCATATCAGAGTGGAATTGGCGGGGGATCTTTTGGTTCAAGTTGGTGCTCACCCTCTCAGGTTCACATCGGGCTCTAACCATGGTTGCAGTATTCCATTTGGCGTTCTCGCCGTCCTCGGGATATACCTCCTCTGGCCCGAAGAGCGGCGTAACAGGTACGACACCAGGACAGCACTGTCTAAGATCGACTTCCTCGGCAACCTCCTCCTCGCCGTGGCGTCAATCCTCCTCGTGTTCGCCATGCAAGAAGCCGGCTCGTTTGTCTGGAGCTGGTCCAACCCCGTCATCATCTGGTCGCTCTCCACCGCAGGCGTCTGCTGGGCCTTCCTAGCTTTGTGGGAGTACTATCTCTTCTACGGATCCAGCCACGGTATCCAGCCCATCTTTCCGATGCGTCTCGCTAAGGACCGCGTGTATCTGTTATGCCTCCTGTACAGTCCCTCCCCCGGCCCCGGCTTGCTACTCTGCTGACTTTGCATAGTGTCACATTTCTCAGCGGGTTTGTCTACATCGCCCTCGTCATCAAGATCCCCGAGTATCTTCAGGTCATCCAAGGCGACAACGCGCTCTGGGCCGGCGTCCACCTTCTCCCGATGCTCGGTAGCTGTGCCTTCGGCTCCTTTCTGGGCGGCGCAATCTCGAAGCGCGCGAATCTCACCAGTCAGACGCTCATCCTCGGGAGCGTGATCCAGGTTCTCGGCTTGGCATTTGTGTTTGGATTCGCGGGGAATCTTGGGCTCGGCTTGTTGTTGGGATTCACCACCATCTACGGACTCGGAGTTGGGCTGTCTTTCGCCGCCTGCACGATGATAGCCGCGATTGAAGCTAGGAACAACGACCTCGCCGCGGCCCAAGGCGCCGTCGCGCAGGGCCGAGTGTTTGGGGGGGCCATTGGACTCGCCATCTGCACTATCATCTTCAACGAGAAGCTGCGAACTTCCCTTGGTCCAGGCTCCGGATCCATGTTGGGGCAAGGCGAGCTGGACCAGATCCACCGGAACCTGATCGCCGTGCTGGGGTTTCCAGATGAGGTCCGCCTCGAGGTTATTCGGGTGTATCTGGATGCGTTTAGGGATCAGATGCTGGTCATGACCATTGTCGCCGTGGCCGCGCTTCTCATGAGCCTTGGGACATACAGGTCGGGACCCGGCAACGTCGTCGACGTGATGATACAACACAAGGATTTTGCGGGCCGACCCGGGGGAACTGGAGACATCGAGTTGTCTAGTGCCAGCAGTGTCCGCTCTCTCGTCCGGTAGCTGGGAGGCAGGTGATGCCCCCCCAGTGGCCGGCCATTGGGTTCAGGGGTCATGAACACCTGGGTATTACGCCAGGTTTTACACTTTTTATGGAGGCTTATGTGTGGGTGGCATCTTGTTCGCATATCATCACTGGAATTATTTCACTTTTACATTTGGCGCAGCCAGTGTGTTGCTGCGTCGAGGCGTTTTAAGGCGGGCATGAGGGGCGGGGACTGGGAGGTATATGTCTACTTTAACTCGTGTGTTTATCCGTTTTGTTTTGTTTGGGGTTCTTGGGAAATAATTTTATCTAGTGACCTAGCTACCCGCTTGGGAAACGAAACATGGTGGTATTTGACCTACTTTTGACGGACTTGGCTGTGCTATGGAGTGTGGTGTGGTCGGTGGGAGCGGACCTAGGAGGCGGGGGCGAATGGGTTGCGGCCGTTTACGGGGGTGGTGGTCGAGGAAGAAGCAATGGGCGAGTGCTCACCTCGGATTTGGATTGGGAGCCATGTGCTACGGCATGTGGGGGGCTCGTGGGCTCATAGTGAGAGCAAGAGATAGCTTGAGAGAGAAGGAGTGTATGTGTGAGAGACATGGCTGCCTGTGTGTCTCGCGTGTAAGCAAGGTGAGGTGATATGAGACATTGTCTCTGTGTCTTTGTCCCTCGGTAGGGTGGGCGAGTGGGCTTGTGGCTTGTCCTTTGCCGCATCCCCCTCTCCCTGTGGCGGCACGGAGGATATTAGGGTCGTGAGAGATCATGTAGGTTTAAACCGAAAGGACTGATGTTACGCCTCGTGCTGGCTGGTGTTGTGTTTTGTGTGTTTGGCCATTGAATGTAAGGGCTGGGGGCTGCAGAATCTGGGGCCTCGGGGAAGTTGCGCTTGTGGGATGGGAATGGTGTTCTCGAGGGCGGGCGGGGCGATGGGGACGGTGGTACACTGGGACATTACGGGAAGGTGGGCGTCAGGCATGGCATGATGGCGATGGGGGGCGCGGGAGAGATGTTTTGGTTTGTCTCGGGTACTTGATGGATGAGTGGAGGATGATCGGGATAGTTTACAAGTGTATTCTGTTGATTCGAGATTCGGGAGCGGAGGGAGAGAATGAGGTAGGTGTAAGAAACGAGGGAAACCTGTCGTTGGGCTATCATGGAGGTGTATAGACTCGACAGTGGGGAGGACTCGGAGGAGGAAACTCGACGACGGCCGCAGCACAGGCGGTCTTCACACATTCTAGATCCTGGACGAGTCCTGAGACAAGTGACCCGACGCCGGGGAGCCTGTCCAACCTTGCATGGAACATGACCACAGGCAAACGGCCGGATCTCGACGTCCTTCACCCAGCTGGGCGACTGGCACCACTTTGGGCACGTACAAGGGGTGTGCCAGAAAGCGAGACCTGTGAGACGGAAGGATAGACAGAACAAGTAAGTAGTTGGGTATATATATATATTGGTCCCCGTTGCCTCAACTACCCTACCCCCTTAGGTCATGTCATTGCGGTGGTGGGGGCTGTGGTGGTGGCAAGAGGCGGCGGGTACACCAGGTGATATCGCGTGGAGAGGGCGTGGAAATCGGGCGGCCTGTATTGGTAGGATGGCTCGCCGTCGATTTGGATGCACCAGCACGTCTTGAGCCAGCCGTCGGCTGATCGGTATGAAATGGGCCACACCTCTGGGCGCGGGTTAGTCGGCGGGGCATACACGCAGGAACATACGCACACGAGGATGGCTGCGGACGGTGTCGTGAGAAGGACTTACCGCAGCGTTGGCGATCGGGCGGTGGCTCTAAGGCTGGGGGAGGGACGGCGACGGTGTTCTTTGGCAAACCGGCGGGCTGGGAAGATGACGTGAAGGGGCTCCCAGGCTGGGACCCTTGAGATGTTGGGCTTGAGATAGTACTCGAGCTCCCATCGACGTTGGTGGAGTCGTAGGATGAAAATGAGTTGCTGGGTGTCTGGGGCTCTATGGGGCCTCCAGTCAGGAGTGGGTGGTGAGGGGTGAGTGCGAGCAGCGGAATCAGATGGTCCCCCGGTCGGAGCTGATACCAGTATTTCCGGCGGGACCGGTAGTCGTCTTCCTCTTCGAAGGTGCTGCCGTAGTTGGGGTCAGCCTCGATCATTGGAGAGGCTGTTGGGGTGTTGGCCAAGGCCATGGCGGGCTGAGAGAGTCAAGTTAAGTCAAACCAAGGTGCAAAGACTGATGATGCAGTTCTCGGGGGATGGGATTCGGGCAGAGATGGACAGGATTCCCATCCCACCACGAGGGAGGCAGACGACGATCGGGGGGCATTTTGGACGAGGCATGGCTCCCCGGACGAGACGCACGCGAGCGGAGCTGGGGTCTCGGACAGGGCAACGTCTGTCGGGAAGCCTTCTTGTTGGGCGAAAGGGCCGATGGTGGCGCTGGTGGGCGGCCAATGCCCCGCGTGACTCGGAAGGCAGCCGGGTGGCTGGACCTGGACTCGGCTCGGGCGATGGCTCCCATAGGCGAAAGTGGTTGTCTCGCGACGATGTGACACGCAGGACCAAGAGGTGACAAGGTGACAGGTCGCACCGCGCCAATTGTCTCGGAGTCGAGGGGTGCCCGCCCTCGCCGAGGTCGAGGCGGGGTAGCAGCAGCAGCAGCTCTCCGCTACCACCGCAGGCCGCACACGAACATGAAGATGTTCGGAGGCGGCTGGCTTGCTTCCATGAGAGACCTCGACAGCTTGAGCTGAGCGAGATTGACATCACAAGCACCGGTGATAATGTTCTGGGCGAGCAAGACTGGAGCAGAGCAGACGGCACACCCCCAGACGCGACAGGGGCCAGCGGTGGGTCTAGCAGGGGTGGTGCGTGGTTATCCCCACTCTTGCCCCGTTCCCCCACTAACTGATCCCTGCAATGGAGGGTCACTGCTGCCGCGCTGGAGCTCCCAAATCATCAAGTGCCGGCAGGGGCGAGATGAGCTGACGTCCCCTCTTGCCCGCGTCCCATTCCCGCGCCCTTGGACTCGGGCAGATTCACCTCCACCTCGCTCTAACGAGGCTGCCAGACAGCCGCCCGACAAGTGCCAGCCATGTCAGCACCAGCACCAGCCCCAGAATTGTCCCGCGCGGCCGCGACAGGCGCGCCCCTGCCAACCCCGACCTACGGCGCCGGCGGCTCCTTCGCCATCTCGTGCTCGTCACGCATCGCGGCTGCCCCGCGCGACTGCCTCGACGTGGTGGTTGCTGCGTCCAAATGCACGTGTCACATTTCCTGACCAAGCCAGTACAAAACCCCTCTGTTGACTAACACTCCCCCCAAGATCCCTCCTGGAACCGCTTCTGCCGCAAATGCACCATCGACTCCCAGCCCGACGACGACTCACCCTCGGCTGACCCAACCCGCCTCCGCCTCGGCACGCACTTCACCTTTGACGTGCACCTCGACCCGTCCGAGCCGGACGGCGCCCCCGCCGGCCAGGCCATCCTGCTGCAGGTCAGCGTGCTGGAGCCCATCGACGAGGCCGCCGAGGGCCGGAAAGGGTGGCGCATCGCCTGGAAGCAGCGTGCGAGTCTGCTCATGCCGGGGTGGATGCTTCGTTCTGAGCGGGTGCAGGAGTTTGTGGAAGTTGAGGGGGGGACGGAGTATAGGTGCTGGGAGACGTTTTATGGGCTGCTGGCGCCGGTGGTGAGGATGGCGGCGGCGAAGCAGGTCGAGCAGGGGTTTGAGGCATGGTCGGAGGGGTTGAGGGGGGTGGTTGAGAAGAAGTAGTTTGAGGCTGGTTGGGTTGTTGGTAGGGAGATAGGTAGGTATGTAGGTAGGTAGGTAGGTAGGTAGGTAGGTGTGTTTTATCCAGTTTATTGCTGGCGTTCTCCTGCTTGATCCTTATCCAGCAGCATGTATCTCACACAACATCCCCCATCGCGTCCCATTCCACCACGACCTCCCCTTCCAAGCCCTCACATCTCCTTCATCTCGGCCGCCACAACCAACGGCCTCTCAGAAACCAGCCTCTGCGTCATCTTCTTCAGCTCCCTGTGCGCTGGGCACTCCCGGTCAAAGTACTGCATGTCCTCGAGGCACGCAAACGTCGCGTGCGCCAGCACCGTGTAGCCGTTGGAGCGCGGGTCGTCGAGGAGGAGGCGGGCGCGGATGCTTCGGGGTGGTCAGCTTGAGACGACATGCCTTGAGTCGGGCCTAGGTGGGGAGTTAGGGAGACGAACCTGAGGATGTAGGGTTCTCCGTCCTGCAAGGAAGTGAAGTGTCCGTCAGCCTGACTTACTTCCACAAACAATCGTCACCAAAGAGACATGCAAACCTTGCTCTGCTTCCTTGCCAGCACGTTGAACGCCTCGAGCAGCCTCTGCTGGTCCTCCGGGTCGGGGACCTTGAACATGGTGTCGCGATTGACCAGACCCATTTTGCTTGACTTGATCGAAATGTCGTGCTTGGTGATGTCTTATATTGTTGGCAACTGTTTCTCGTCTTGCATGTATGGTATGCATGACCTGTCGCAATTGAGCACAGAAAACTGGAATCCCGCCAGTTGCCCAGTCGCTGGCTTATATGTCCTTCTCAGGCCACCACCACCACACACCTCAGGGGATGCTTGACTACCGCCCCTCCTCCCCTTCCCGACCCCTATCATACCCCTATCGCCCCCCGAGATAAACTCCCTCCCCGCCCATTCCCTCGACGCGCACCCCTTGTGTCTCCCAAATTCCCCCCAGGATCGACAAAGACTTACGCCATCCACAGCGCCCACACGCCCAATCCTGACCAGCACAACTGTCCTGCCGGAGCAGACGCCACGGGCATACCCCACCTCGAGTTACACCACCTGCAGCACACCACTGGGGGAGACCGTTCTGGTCGGCATTGAGGGATCGGGGAGGGGAAAGGGAGGGGGATGATGAATGCCTGGGATTGATGAAGTACTGTGTATTAATCCTGATCATGCTCCTCAGAAGGGAGCGAGAGCTTCGGGGCGGACCGATGATCAGAGTGTTGCTTTGGTGGTCATCGGGGCGTGCCGATGGCCGTCTGATACCCCTCCCCCTTCGCCCTTATCTCAGTAGCTGTGTCCGCACGAGAATAAGGAGAGACATACATCCGGAGGCGTAGGCGTGATGTGCATACATACGTACCACTCCTATGTGTGTTAAACCACTGTAAGTGGGGGATGTCCATGTCCGTCCCTACCACTTATACCCTCACACTTCCCATTCGTCCCTTACCACATCAAGTCGATTTGAACCTCGGACGGCTCCACCGTTCCGGGGAAGAGAGCCCGGCCGGTCCGCCCTCCGGATGTGTGGGGCCAGCCGAGAGGCAGACCGGAGTGGGCCTCAGGGATGATATCACGGGTGTTGACTTGTTGAGTTGGGCATCAATACATTCATCCACACGGCTAGCTATCCGTACATATCCACACATCCATTCATACCATACAGCATTCCATACATCCATACATCCGTCGATGGCAAGCGAGACGAGCAGGAGAAAAAGGCCCAACTCTCCGCCACGACGAATCCCCCAACGTGCCAGTAGGCGACTGCCATCCACCTCTCGGGAACACCACCAACACCACCCCCCTCTCCGTCTTCACAAATACACAACCCAACACATACATCTACACCAGCCACACACACCATCAAAGCGAGCGAGCGACCATCACAAAACTCTAAATAGCAAACAACAGAGAAAAAACAGGGTATCCGCATGATGATGAGACGTCCGCCTGACCCCATCCCCCTTTCCCCTTTCCCGCAGAAAAAACGCAATGCAAAATGCAAGCAAAATACCACCACCACCACCACCATCACCACCACCATAAAAAACAAGACAGACAACAAACACCTTGACCGCCGCCCATGCATGCAAGGACCAGTCCCATCCCATCCGTTGTATGTGATGCAAATGCCCCTGACCAAAAGCCAAAAACACCAACCGACGCCGCCCAGAAAAACACCGTCCGTCCGTCCGTACCATGCAATAATGCAACGCGATATGCATCCGGTTCAATGCCCCTTCCAGATGCATCCATGAAAATCTCCTCACCCCCTCGTCCTCGTTCCTTCCCCCCAAATCAGGTCTTTAAATCCCTTCTTCAAATCCCTTCTTCAAATCCCTTCTTCAAATCCCCCCTCAACAATCACCCCTCACCCTCATCCTCATTCCTTCCCCCCTTACCC
>FTEL01002680.1_pt1 | contig 12828 bp, 7 predicted proteins | sample 1658911 | NCBI WGS metagenome assembly FTEL01 (sample SAMEA3914869, study PRJEB12502) | metagenome | biome: forest; material: soil | place: USA | collected 2012-03-12 | depth 0.1 m
CCCCCCTCTCTCCCTCGCCCCGAGCTCCAGCTAACAATCCCCAGGCGCTGGCGTCCCCGGCAACCTCACCTCCCGCCCCATCACCCCGTGGCCCCTCTCGGGCGGCGGCACCCTCAAGCTCGATCTGCACCACCCCTGGACCTACCTCTTCATCAACCTCGGCCTCGGCCCCGACGTCGCCAACTTCAACTACACGCTCACCAACCCCTTCTGGAACGAGACCGGCAACGGCACGCTGTGCATCCCCAAGCTTGCCGTCCCTGCCGATCTGCCGGTTACTGAGGGGTCCCAGGGGAGTCTGCAGGTTGTCACTGTCGGCGATGATGGTAGCGCATTGTACAACTGCGCGGATATTGTGTTTAGGGCGAATGCGACGGCTCTCAGCGGGGACGATTGCAAGAGCAGCCCGGGGGTGTCGTACACGGAGGTTGGGGCGGCAAAGGCCGCGAGCGGGAATGGCACCGCGGCGGGTGGGAGCGGGTCTGGGTCTGGGAGTGCCGGGTCCGCGACGGGCGTGAACATGGTTGCGTTGTCGTCGACGGTGGCGCTGGCGATGGTGTTTGTGTTTGGCATGAGCGTATGAGAGAGGGGTAATGTGGATGTATATAATGTAAAATTGCTTGCTTGAAACAGATGGATACCCAAGACCCAACCAACGCCGATTGTGCAAAATGCAATGAGCCCAAAAAGAAAACATGCTGCCGCCGGGTATCTAACACATGACCAAAAAATAAATAAACAAATAAATCACTTCTTCGCGCTCGCTCCCCCTTCCAGCTCGCTCAAAATCTGGGTTGCTGTCGGCCGCTCCTTCGGGTGTGGAGCGAGCATCCCATGCACCAGCCGCTCGATCTGGTCGTGCACATCCAGCCCCGCCCTCAGCTGCCGCACCTCTGTCAGCCACGCCTGCATCCGCATGGGCGCCGACTTGGTCCGGTCGTTGGCGTCGGCGATCATCCAGAAGGAGTACCGGGGGTGGTTGCGCTGCCCGCGGGTGTCGGGAAACGACATCTTGCCCAGGACGTACAGCATCATCACGCCGACCGCCCAGATGTCGCCCCGGGGGCCGCGGCCCGTGTCGTCGCTGCCGCCCAGCCCGCGGATCAGCTCGGGCCCGACGTACCACGGCGTGCCGCCGCCCACGCGCGCGCCCTGCACCGTGGCCAGCCCCATGTCGCAGAGGACGGCACCGCGCTCGCGGCTGTACAGGACGTTGCCCGGCTTGATGTCGTTGTGCTGCAAGTTCTTGCCGTGCATGTGCTCGAGCGCGCGCGAGACATCCTTGAGGATGCGGAGCGCGTCGGACCGGTCGCCCCTGAAGAGGTCGTTGTGGATGGAGCGCCAGTCGTTCTTGGTCGAGAGGTCACTCGCGTCGACGGGCTCCATGTAGATGGCCAGGAGCCGGGCGTCGCCGCCACGTAGCTGTACAATGTTATCGTGGTCGAGCTTGGAGTGGTTGCGCATCTCGCTGAGGAATGTCTCGGCCTGCTGGATGACGCGCTTGGCGATCATGGCATCCGTGTGCTCCGTCCTGGACGAGAGGCTCGTGTTGAGGACCTTGGCGACGATGAATGTACCGGGGGCGCCCGAGTATTCAGCGGTGAAGACGCTGGCGGAGCTGGTCGACGCGATCGGCTTCTTCTTGGTGATGGTGTAGCTGTAGCCGACGAGGGCCCCCACGGATGGCATCTCGAGAGTCTCGTCCGTGTTGAGATCGAGCAGCGGGTGACCGGTGGATTTGGCGACCTGCTTGCCCTCGCCATCGGCCTTGGACGGCGTCAAGTGGACAAGCTGGCCTTCTTTGTTGGCGGGGCCTGAGGCGCGCCGGCGCTTCTCGGGGTTGGTGTAGTCGTCGTCGCCGGCAACAAAAGACCTCTTGCCGGTGGACCTAATGAGCTCGCTCACCTCGGAATCTTCGGATGACGAGGTCGAAGGAGAGCGGAACCGAAAAAACAGCAACGGCCGCTCGATGAGACGAAGGTCGAGCAGGTCGGTACCCTCGAAGGTGGTAATTCGCCAGGTGCCTGGGTCAAGCATCAATTTGGCGCCTGGTTCGGCCTGGATGCGGGGCAGCGGCCCTGCATAGCCATCGGGGTCCCGCGAGACCCGTGACAGCAAGAAGGGGACGTCGCCATCGTTATTGAGGGCGATCTGGTCGCTGCTCGGGTTGTAGTACAGCCAGCACCGCACTGCTGCTGTTTGGACGTTGAACTTGGCGTCCAGGTGGGTCTGGCGGACGGCCAGAACCTTGTGTGGAGTGGCGGCATCCTCGCCCTCGGCGGCGGCGGCAAGCAGGTCGACCCGCTCAACGTTGGGGTGGTCGAGGATGGCACGGCCCTGGGCCAAGGGCCGCAAAAGGATGCGAATGTGCTCGTTCGGTGGCACTGCAAAGCGGTCGAGCGGGATGGCACTGCTGGTGGTGACGGTCAACTCGTCCCTGCGGGAGCGTTCGAGGCGGGCCAGGATCTCGGTCTGCGAGAAGGGCTCCGTCTTGTCCTCGGAGAGCTCCAGGAGCTCACTGAGGTCGCCCATAGCGGGCTGCAGCGAATATCCAAGAAATGCGCGAGACAATGCGAACAGAAAAAAGGCGGTGCGACAAAGAGGTCGGCCGGCGCGGATCAGCGACGAGCGGCGGCGGCGGGGCCGAGGAGCACAAGGACGACGGCAGCGCAGAGAATAGGCCAGGCAAATGAAATCAGGCAGCCGCCGAGAAACAGCGAGAAAGTCAGCAGCGCTGCGACATGGGACGACAGAGACGACGACGACGACGACGAGTCACAGAGCGCAACGAAGCAAACGGGAAAACAAAAACGAGCGCGGGGGTAAAAGCGATGCGGGGGAAGGGTCAAATATAAACAGACTGGAAGGGAAGCGATTCCCGGTCAGCGATGGCGTCGTCAAGAAGCGAACTGGTTGAGCGCAAGCGGTCTTCAGAAGGAGAATGACCATCAGCGGGCCCAGGGCCAGAGTCAGATGCGCCCGGTGAGGGAGCTCGCAGGTGGGGGGAGCTGCCCCTGCTGATGGAGCACCAGCCTCACCACGGACCCTGTGATTGGCGGGGGTGCCACAGCCCCAGCGAGACAACCGCCAGCGGGTGCCTGGCACCGGGCGGCCGTTGCAGGTGCTGCGGCCTCGTTGCGTGGGCAGCTTGGGAGCGCGCGCTCGACTTTGCGCGGTTCAGCTGGCCAGATGACGGGGCCGGCGCGAGGCCGTCGCATCACCCGCGCTGTCCAGGCGCCGCGTTTGCGTGGAGTTGTCGCGTTCATATACTCGCCAGCCCTTGAGGGATTCTGTGTGCGCAGGCTCGGGCTGCGCAGTGTGCCTTGCTCTTGCTGGCCGGGCAATGGGCGAGCGACAGACATGCAGCAATGGCGGCTGGGCGTGGGGTGCGTCTGGGCAACGGCGGGAAGTGTGTGAGCTGCAGGGCTGCTCCCAATGTGGCTCAGCTGAACCAGTGTTGCTGCGAGGTTTTGGGCGCAGGTTGCCAGGACCCGACGGGTGTGTGCCAGGTGGCAGGGCCAGGTCCGTGCCTGTCTGGCCGTTGTTGCCGTCTGGCGCGCTGGAAGGGGCTGAGCGTGCAAGAACCGGCCTCGTTGCGCAGCGCCCTGCACTTGCACCTGCACCTGCACCCAAGGGGCGCAGGCAGATGTTGGACGGGCCCGCCGCCCTCAGTCCCTCTCCTGAGCATGGTCACTACTGTCACGCCCCAGGGCGCACCCCTCTCTCGCGCAAGGCATGAGAGACATTTTGCCTCGGGTTGCCTTGGCCAATGTCCGCCCCGAGTTCCCACAGCCGACGCGTGGGTGCACCCCAGGCCTCCCCGTTCACACCCCTTCGGGTTGGTCGGGCGCCGGCTGACTGGCGGGTCGTCGTGATCGGGCGGCGTCATCACGAGGTCGGTCTCAGCCAGGCGGTCAAGTGGCAGCGGGCCTCGGGAGGGAGGCGACTGATGCTGAGAGCGAGAGGCGAAGGGTGAGGGCCGAGGGCGACAGGCCGGTTGCTTGTGGCAGGCGTGTTCCAGATGAGGCCGGCGCCTGGTGATGAGGAGGCCCAGCCCCGAATTATTTAATCCGCATGTCTGCTGTTTGTCCCAACCCTGCGCACACAAACTGGCGAGTTTGAAGCTCACACAAAGGCTGGCGAGTTTGAAGCAGAGAGGGAGGAGAGAAGGAAGGAACAGGGAAAGAAAGAAGCGGGGGCATGTGTGCTGCCGCCGACAATCACGACCACCACCCCTGCAGATATTGCTGGCTAATTCCTAACCGGATGCGGAAGGATGCGGCGTTGGCGACATACAAATCTGCAGGCTGAGCCAGTCTTGCGTCTGACGGATGAAGGCGATGCGGCAGATGGTGGGTCAGTGCTCCCCAACCTGCCAATCATCAAAGGACAGGGGGCCCTTGTGGCGGCACTCTGAAAACCCGGCAGCCCAATCACGTAGAACGATTGCGACCTTGAATGCATGGTGTGGCCCCACTCACAGGTGTGGGTCTCGGCCCTCCACTTTCTCCCAACACCTCCGATGCCCCCAACCCTGGTCGCCGCCGTCGACAACGACACCCTGCCCAGGCCCATCTCCCCATCTCCCTCGTCTGCTCGCCGTCACCACCACCAAACACTCCTCCACCCGCATCACCGATTCTCCAACAGGCAAGCGAGCAGAACCACCGACTGCCCCCCGCCAATTCCAATCTACACGTCCACCACCGCCGCAATGTGCTCCATCAGATCCTTGGCTTAGATGGCTTTCCGCGCCCGCACGATACCCTCGTGTCTCGATCTCAGCAAGCCCCAACTCTCTCCGGTTCTCCTCTCTCCTGGTCTCCTCTCTCGCTCAACCCCGTCCCACCCCGCGTCCCAACCCCAACCCCACCAACACCTCCAGCATCGCCCACCGCAGCCGGCTGCCGGAGAATGGACGACCCCGCCGACGACTGTTGGAACTGGCCCTTCTGGAAATTTGGGCTGAAGCGCGATGACCTGTTCGGCTCCCTGCACGACCAGTACAACACGTTCGCCTCACCCATCCAAGACCCCACCGCCTTCCACCACGATGTCTACGAGCTCTCGCACAAGGCCAGCACCACCGACGAGCTGCGCCGCCTGCTCGACGACCGCAAGCAGCAGCGCATGCGCGAGCTGAACGATACCCTCCAGTCGGCCTCGTTCGAGATCATTGCCAACCCCGAGCTCATCGGGACCGAGCAGTGGCAGCACGCCGTCCAGCTCTTCCGCACCCAGTCGCTCGACTCGCTCGTCCGCTACTTTGCCTCTTACTTGCCCGCGGACCACCCGTGGTACCGCTCGTCGTCGGCCTACTCCACGTCGGCGTCCGTCTCGGACGCCGGCAGCAGTGTTGGCTCGCTGACTGACTCTCAGAGCTCTTTCTTCGACGAGGACGATGAGCCTCAGCTCGTGGATGAGCCCTACGAGTACCCGTGCTACTCCAAACAGGAGATGCCGGCTTCCCCTCGCTCCATGACTATGTGCTCCGACTCGTCGGTCGCGTCGCCGATCGGTGACGACCGCCACGCGTTCGACTTTGCCCCCACGACCCCCGCCCGCACGCTCTCCTTCTCCGAATCCGAGCCGGACTGCTGCGATGGCACGTCCAACTCGGACGCGCCGTGCGCGGGCTGCGCTCGCGGCATCGAGAATGACGTCGACACCACCCCGCAGTCCCAATCCCGCACCCAACCATGCACCATCTCGTTACCCCAATCCGACATTACCGAGTCGTCGACACCGACGCCCAAACCCGAGGCCCAATCGGCCGCCTTCTTCGCAGACGCGAAGCTATCTTTATCTACACAGCGATACCGCAGCCGCTCGCCGTCGCGCGCCCACCCCCTATCCCTGGAGCACACCGCGCCCGCCGCGCACGCCGACCCCCGCTACCCGCCGCGTTCGAGGTTTACCCGGAGCCAGAGGGAGTGCAGTCCGGTGGTGCAGCGGCGGAGGAGGAGTCCCGGGGAGCCGGCGGCGAGGATCAGGAAGGCCCTGCCAGAGGTGCGCCGGTCAAGACCGAGGACACGCAGGTTGGTGGACAGCTAGCACGGGTGGAGTTTATAGCGTTCTGGAGGCTTGGTGGCGGGCGGACCGATACCCGATGTACATATGTCCCTATGTACATATCTACTTTTTTGTTTCGTTTTTTTACACGGTAATGTTCTTGTTAGACATTGGCGTTCTCTCTGTGATGTCTTGCTCGCGGCTGCAAGTGTGGCCGCGTTTTGGTGATGCCTCCCCACTCTTGAGATTGGTGAAGCCATTCCCATTTTCCCTTGCATTTCCCCTCAGCATCTCCCCTCTCACCCCCCCCCCGGCGTTTGATTGGCTTTGCAAATCGCCCTGGCCTCGGGCGCCACCAGATTGAACCAAACGATAATGCATGCTAACAGACCAGGACATGTGCACTTCTGCCCGACGAGGCTTGACAGTAGCGCAGGCTCCAACCAGCCCGACATCCCCTCCAACACTCATCCCTTGCTCACTCTCCACTCCCCTCTGTCTCACTGCTCTCTATCCCTCCCTCCCCTCTATTCCTCCCCACCCTCCCCTCCACCTCCCACCGACCACGAGGCTGACTCCCAAACCCAGCATGACCCAGAACAGTGCATTTCCCCCCAGCCCAGCCTTGCTGCACACAAAACTGACCAAATGAACCAATCAGCCTGCAGTCAGCTCGGCATAAAACTCTACAGAATCGTGCCCGACTAGGCCCGACTCATACCGCAGTGGCCATTTCGACAGCCCGGTGACTGACCGTGTGGACAAAGCCAGGGGTTGTTTGGGCCAAACAGCCAGGCAGGTCAAACGGCCAGGTCAAACGGCCGGGGTAAAGCGGCCAGCAACGGCGTACCCAGTCAAAGCAAAGCGGCGGCCAGATATCCCAACCAGGTAACCATTATCCCTAGTCCTCGTAAAATCCACAAAGTGAGTCAGGCCAGGTCGCCAACTCGGTTGGCCGCGGCGAAGACTGAATTTATATCAAGGCCTGTCTTGTGATGTTGGACGTTGGACGTTGGATGTTGGTTCACGTTCCCGCCAGGCTGGACAGCGAATGTCGTCCAGCCATTACGCGCCAGCAACTCCCGCAGGTTGCCTTTGCGTCTGGCCACGTGTGTGCGTGGCCTGTTTTAAACAGGCAGAAGGCAGTGCAAAGGGGTGGTTCCTGTTGGGTGAACCCGGAGGGGGCGTGGGTGCGTCCAGGCGAGCGGTCGTGGGGTGTGCAGGCAGCGGCCGGCGGGGGAACAGGGTGGGGGAGGGTCGTCGAGGCTGCCTCCTTCTAGATGCCCTTCTTGAAGTCCGCTGCCTGGGCTGTTCGTCACCGGGTGAGTGGGAGGGCTTCGTTCAGTGAGGCTGTGCTCGACAACGGCGGGGCGCAGCGCGAGGCATGTCCAAACTGGCAGACAGTGCGCCAAGATGTCCTTCGGGACGCCCCGAGTTCACCTGCAGAGCAGACGGTGAGGCAGTCCGCCTGCTGTCTGATTCGGCCTGAGGCTCGCGGCGGCCGGGCATAAGGTTGGTTATCTGCGGGGCCCTGGTCCCAGCACGATGGAGCCGGAGGGGATTCCCGGGTGTGGAGCCAGTGTCAGAAACAGAACATAAACCCCACCCTGCTGCTGCCTGTCTGCCTGCCCCACCACAGCTACCCCTCACTTGGCTTGATCATCACAGTCCACCCCAGAAAGTTCCCCTCCTCGTCGTCATGAGCATAACTGCGAAGAGTTTTGCAAACCCCGACACTCAAAACTCGCGGCAAGATCGCTGTCAGTCCGAAATGCAACGCGCCGCATGGGCGCACAGTCAGTTTCAATCATGTAGATGCCCACTCTCCCCGCGTCGCGGTACCTGGATGACTCAAGGCGTCTCTCCAATTGCACCATTGCATTCCATGCCAGTTCCATCGCCATGGCACCCCGCTCTAAAGTCCGAAAGCCGGGGGGCCATCTTGCGCTGGCGCCCACTTGATGTCGCAACAACCAACGACGATTGACAATCCGCGACGCTGATCCACACCCGGCAGCCAGGTCTGCGTCCGGGAAGGGAAGGAGATGGAGGCAGCGCGCCGTCATAAAAGGCCGCCCAGTCCCGCTGCCCGCCTCCGCCAGGTTTCGTCATGCCTCGCTCCGCTCTCGCTCTCTTCCAGACCAGACCTCGTAAACTTCTCGACCGCTGCCAAATCGCGTCCCTGATCGCACCCGTGAACGACCGACTTCGCCCTCCCTGCCCGCGTCGCATACACACCACCGTCGCCATGGCCGCCCCCGTCGTTGCCACGGCCTACGAGCCCAAGAACATGAAGTTCCGCTACCTGGGCAACACGGGTCTCCAGGTCTCGGTCTTTTCGCTCGGCGGCTGGCTCACCTACGGCGGCACCCAGAAGGGCAGCATCGTCAAGGAGATTCTGCAGACTGCCTGGGACCATGGCATTGTGAGTTGAAACAAGCCACTCCCTATTACCCGCCGATCCCCCCCTGACCAGCCTCCCCTGTCCAGCAAACCTTTGACACGGCCGAGACCTACGCCAACGGCGCGTCCGAGGTCGAGATGGGCGCCGCCCTCAAGGAGCTCGGATGGCCGCGCGACGAGTACGTCCTGACCACTAAGGTCTTCTTTGGCACTGGCCGCAAGGAGCCCAACACGCGCGGCCTGAGCCGCAAGCACGTCGTCGAGGGCCTCAAGTCCTCCCTCGCCCGCCTCCAGACCCCCTACGTCGACGTCGTCTTCGCCCACCGCCCCGACCCGGCCACCCCCATCCTCGAAATCGTCGAGGCCTTCACCCAGACCATCCGCAACCTCAACCTGGCCTACTACTGGGGCACGTCGGAGTGGTCGGCCGCGCAGATCACCGAGGCCATCCTCCTCGCCGAGAAGCACAACCTCATCGCGCCCGTCGTCGAGCAGCCGCAGTACAACGCCTTCCACCGCGAGCGCTTCGAGATCGAGTACGGCCCGCTGTTCAAGCAGCACGGCTACGGCACCACCATCTGGTCGCCGCTGGCCAGCGGGCTGCTGACGGGCAAGTACAACGACGGCATCCCGTCCGACTCGCGCTTCGCCACCAACCCGGCCTTCTTCGCCAACACCATCAAGGAGCTCGAGTCGGAGCAGGGCCAGGCCAAGATCGAGAAGGTCCGCAAGCTGACCAAGATTGCGGAGCGGCTGGGCGTGTCCGTCACGCACCTGTCGCTGGCGTGGGCGGCCAAGAACCCGAATGTTAGCACGGTGATTCTGGGCGCCACCAAGGTCGAGCAGGTCGTGGATAACCTCAAGGCGCTCGAGGTGATTGATAAGATGACGCCGGAGATTTTGGAGGAGATTGAGGGGGTGTTGGACAATAAGCCCAAGGGGGTGCACACCTTTGGGCGGGATCGGTAGAGGGGTAGTTGTTTAAAAGGAAAAGAATTGGATAGGGGGTAGACATGGATATGGGGGAGACATCAATCAAAATACTACTGCCTATCAACCAAGACCCTGACAGTCATGGCACACTCAGGGTCGCACTACCGAAGCACAGGAAGTGGCATCCCAGGAGAAATTAACTCAACGCCGTGCTGGCCAACATCGATGAGTACTTAGGGTTACGTGTAACTTCGGCTGGAGATTCTGGTTCGGGCTGGGTCCCTAAGTTTGGGTGAAGGAGCTTGATTGGCATAGCCACGAGTAGTTGGCTTCAGCATGGTGAGCAGAGGTTTTACGAGCAGGAAGGGATGTTTAGTGTCTTCAATGAGATACCTATTTGGATAGTGCGGACGAGTGAAGGATTTGGCTCAGCACCGAGGAATAGACTTCAAGGTTTTATATTCAGTCATCAGTTTATCGGGGCATTGTTCGTGACCTCATGCTTACCGCTACCCGCAGCGGTTCAATCCGGCTTCCATTGCAGGGCATACAAGCATCTTTGTCCGTACAGTTTGGTGATAAATGTGACCCCGCTGATCAATTATCTCAAGGAGCATCGGGCTTGCTTAGTGGCTGAACAAGAGGTGTCAAGAGGTAATTCCTTCCTCGCTACACAAAACCAGGGCAACCGCTACATCTTTATACGAACGGTTTAGTTGCTTTGTTCAAGAAAACCATTTGAAATACCTGGTCATCGGGGGTCATTGTTCTTTTCTGCCTCTAATAGATAGAACAAGATACCGACTGTTGTCTTGATGGGCGGTGTACGTTTACAACAACGTTATGCTGGTCAGCAACCTGCAAGAGCGTGCTCCCGGGGTAACTGATGCCCGAGAGCGTAATGTCACACTATCGTGATCTTGCATGCAGGTGTCGTCCGCTTATCTGAGTTGAGTGCGGTCTTGATGGCGAACATCAGCATGAGCAGCCCTCGTCCGGAGGCCATGGCTCGTCAATCTGAGGGTTGAACAAGTTGCGCGGATGCCCACACAGAACATCAACAGCAACTTGCACAAAGCCCCAGTTCATCAGTTCATTGCGACATTTGTGAAGTGGAACATTGTGACATTTGTGAAGTGAAAGTGCCGACAGTTCGATGCAGCTGCCCGGCAGCCACCTGGGCGTCCTCGTGATAGTGGCTTAATTTGGTATTACCTAACTCACGCTGGACCCCCGATGCGTGGCGCCCCTTTCTGGCCCACTGTGGCTGCCTGAGCTGACCGTGGCGTGTCAGCAGAGTTCCGTCATCTCGGAGCTGCGGCGCGACACTTTGTTGCTTTTTGTTCGCGAAGGAGGCCCTCAATCTGTTGACCGCCTGATCTAGACCGCGCACTTCCTGATCTCGACCACACACTTCCTGATCTCGACCACGCACTTCCCGCCCAGAGGGGGAAGTGCTGACCGAGCCAGATGTATGACCGTCCTTGAAAACCCTCCGAGGGTCCAGCCCGATTCGCACGATACCACAACAACTCAGCCATGACTCCGAGTACAGGGGAAGACATGCCGACATCCGCTCTCTCGGCACAGCCCCCATTGAATCATCCCGCTGGGTCAAGGGGCTAAGAGACGCTAAGTCGCGGCAAGGTTGGCGCCACGAGGACCCTGCATGCAAGAAACGAGCAACAACACCAAAACAGCAAAGTGGCTGACATTAGCGCCCAAACCCGCCGAACTTTGCGGCCCCGTCGAGGGCCTAGGCTTTCCCCTTAGATCCACCCTCACTCCGCTCATCTCCTTCCACATTTGTTCCTTCGCTGTTCTCTTCTCTCCCCATCTCAGAGGTGATCGACACTGTCCTCGCCTTGTTTTCTGATCCGCCAAGACAGCTCCAGAGTCTCCATTCGTTCGACTCTGTGAAGACGTCCACAGCTCTCCTTGACCTCTGCTGGACTCTCGTTTACAACATTCATCCTTCGTCTCTTGGCGCTGGACCTGGCAGTCGGGTGCTCGCCGGCACCTCGGGATGTCACCCCTCCCAGCCGCTGACCCCCATCGTTCCCCAACTCGTGACGGCCGGTGGTAGGGATGCGCCTCCCGCCGCTCAGGCCGCTCGGGGAGAGGGCGTTGGAGAGGTTGGAGGAACTTGCGGATGCCCTCGTCCCCAGAGCGCTGGACGCCCTCACGACAGACGCAAGCACGGTAGACCGGAGGGCAAATAATGGCAACGGCAACAACGGGTCCAACGGGAACGGGAACGGCAAGGGTAACAACGGCAATGCGAATGGGCTTGCGAACGGCAATGGGAACGGCAACGGCAATGGCAATGGGAACGGCAATGGCAATGGGAACGGCAACGGCAATGGAAACAGCAATACAAGCTCAGCTCCCATGGTTTCCGAGGCCGCCACCCCAGCAACGACTCCCGGAGTGACGCCAGCGGATTCTGGCTCAGGGTCCGGCAACGGAGGCGGTGCTGTCACCGCACCAGCTGTCACCACACCAGCCGCCAAAGGCGCGACTCCGACGAGCGTTGCCAACATCGGTGGCAACACACCGGCCCAAACCAAGGCCAGCGGGGGTTCTGGTACTCCACCCGTCGCCCAAGGGCAGAGTGCAGATCCCCAGCCAACCGCAGGTGCCGCCTCGACCGATGGCACCGCCGCAACTGATGGCGCGGGCATCCCCGGCACGACACAGAAGGCGTTGAGCCCGAGCTCGAGTCCTGTCCTCGGAGCCAACCCTGCATCAACCACCTCAGCCGCCTTCACTGGCAACGGGGTCTCGTCCACCAACTGGGGCGGCCTGACCGGCGGCGAGGGGGCTTCGTACGGGAGTGGCGACACTGGGGCGGGAGATGGCGGCAGAAACAATGGGGGAAACGGGAGCGGCAGTGGAGGTTCCAACTCCATGCCTGGCATCGTGGGCGGCCTCGTTGGTATGTCGATCCTTTCTTGTCTGTCCTACCCCGAATTTGCCAACACTAACACCTTCCAGCTGCTTTGGTCCTGCTCCTCATTCTCCTGGCCCTGCTGCTGTACAAGTACCGATACAAGCGCAGCGTGCAAGACTTCCTCGCCCGATTCACCCCCTTCAAGACGGCGCCATACACCCGGCTGGAAAAGAAGCGGTCTTCCATGGGCCAAAACCTCATCGGCGCCAGCAGCATTGACTCGGCGCCAGCAACCCACGCCTCCTTCTCATCCAAGTCCACGCGCCCGCTCTCACCCCGATTCAACGACTCAACCCCTCTTCCCGTGTTCAACGCAACCCCGCCTCTCGCTTCATTCAACACTACGGCACCTCTCCCTCCCTTCAACGATACCTCGCCCCTTGCCACCTTCAACACCACACCTCCCCTCCCCTCACTCAACGCCACACCCTCCCTCGCTGCATTCAACGCCACGCCTCCCCTGCCCCCACTCAATACCACATCCCCCCTCGCCGCCCGCGCAGCCACCAAATTCCCCATCCTCACCC
>FTEL01007991.1_pt1 | contig 12811 bp, 7 predicted proteins | sample 1658911 | NCBI WGS metagenome assembly FTEL01 (sample SAMEA3914869, study PRJEB12502) | metagenome | biome: forest; material: soil | place: USA | collected 2012-03-12 | depth 0.1 m
GGGGGGGGGGTTATTTGGAGGGTTGTTTGGCATGATGTGATGTGGCCTTGGGCGGTGGTTGCATGCATTCCCGACGGTCTTCAGGCATGAGAGTAGCATTGTCTTAGTTTCTTCGATTCAAGTTTGGATTCCTCTGTCGACGAACCAAGACAATCACCCATCGCGATATCTTTGTCGTCGGAGACAGCCAGGCAGGGCACCATGGCCCGATTACGGTCTCCCCTCGCTGGCAACCACCTAACCAGATTTTCATCCAGCCCGTCCTCCAACATCCATACACGAACGAGACATACCCCCCCCCTCAAACTAGCCACCCATCGCCTCCAACAGAAGAACCGTTATCCCGTACATATCACCCCAATCTCCCCTACCGCCCCCCTCGTACCACCAGACTGGCCCTTCATTAATCCCCCGTATCAACCTCCAAATCCAACTGCACTCCATTCGACACCCCATAGTCCCCCAGCGTAATCGCATCTTTAAACGGCCTCTCCCCCTGCCTCTTCAGCAAAATCTCATGCGGCTCTCTCCCCACGCGCATCGCCACCATGATCTTGAACTGGCCGACCGTGTCGCTCGGAAACGCGGGTATCTGCGCCTTGGTCCCCAGCCGGTCGTTGACGGTTACTATGATCATTTCTTCGCCGCCTGCTGCTGGAGGGCCGGATGGGGGGGGGCGGGTGGGGGGTTTGGAGGAGGATGTTGAGGTGGAGGTCGAGGGTTTGTCGCGTTTGGGGGGGCGGTCGCGGTCGCGGCGGGGTGAACGGTCTCGTTTGGGGGAGCGGTCGCGGCGCGGGGAGCGATCTCGTCTTGAAGGGGAGCGGTCTCGGTCGTTGCTACGCCTGGGCTTGTCGCCGCCGTCTCTGCGCCCATCTCTGTCCCTGTCTCTGTCCCTGTCCCTATCCCCATCCCGTTCCCTCCTTGGCGACCTGTCCCTCTCCCTATCCCTATCCCTCCTGGGCGAGCGATCGCGGTACCCGCGCTGCAGGCCACGGTCTCTGTCGTCGCGCCTGTCGTTTCCTTCGGTCGAGCGCTTGTCCTTCCACTTGAACCCGCCGCTGACTTTTGGGCGGCGGGGCGGCGAGCGCGAGCGCGAGCGCGACCGTCGACGCGGCGAGTCTGGCATGATGTGTTGTTGTTGATGGATGTAGGTTGGATGGCACACGGAAGCAGGCAGGTGGTCGGTTTACTTGTAGCAAGCCAAGCCAGTAAATTTTAGTGGGTCCATCTCCTGCGCACTGAGCACAGCGTTACATCAGCCGACCACGCCCAGCACGCTCTCACCAAGTTCACCAGTCGTGCTCAACCAACGCATTAACAAGACAAAGATCAACCGTAGATTCGCGAGATAGCTTCGCTCGATGCGAATTAGTACCAGCAGCTACGCGGCCTCCACCCCGCCTTTTTTGTGGAGCGCGGCTTGAATACACACAACCAGTCCCCCAAAACGCCAGCCTCTTGCCCACCCAAACGCCAAAACCACCCGCCGGTACGCCAGAAGGTGTATCATACAGAGAACAAGCCAGAGAGAGAAACCCACGACGCAGAGCGGCTGCCGCCTACTCCTTGCTGGACTTTTTCTTCTTCTTCTTGGGCTTGTCCTCCTTGACCGGTGTCTCGGCCTCCTCGGCCTTGCGCTTCGAGCTCTTGGGCTTGTCCTCCTTGGCCGGTGTCTCGACCTCCTCGGCCTTGCGCTTCGAGCTCTTCGACTTGACTGGCGTCTCGGCCGCCTCCTCCTTCTTGGACTTGTCCTTCTTCTCCTTCTTCTCCTTCTTGTCCTTCTTCCCTTTCTTGTCCTTCTTGTCCTTCTTATCCTTCTTCTCCTTCTTGCTGGGAGCCTCCTCCATCTCCTCATCCGAGTCCTCAACATCGAGCTCGGCCATCTCCTCATCGACCTCTTCAATCAGGGGCCGCTTGGCCGCCGGCGCCTCCGAAGCAGCGAGACCGTCGGCATCGATGTTGTACTTGCGGGCCTCCTGGATGTCCCACTTGGCGGGTGCGCCCAGCGGGATGCCGTTGGGGCCGACTGCGACGCCCTTGTTGAGCGGCTTGCCCTCGAGCAGCCGCAGGTTGTTCTCGAGCTTGGCCCGGGCGCGGATGCCCAGGTTGGCGCGCGTCTCGTCGTCCGCGTCGTCCTCAAACTCGGCAAGGGCGTCGGTGCGGACACCCAGAGCCACCTTGGCGGCCAGCTGACGGGCCATCTTGCCCTTGTTCGCGCCAGAAGCCTGGCCGACGAGCGAAGCGTGGTAGATGAGACCGTACTTGGGGGTCGCGTGCTTGGTCTTGAGCGCGCGGAAGAGGGCCTTCTCGGCACCGAGGATCTGGATGGTCGAACCGGGGTTCTTGGCGAGGCTGATGAGCGAGCCGGCGTGGGCGATCAGGCGAGCGCCGACGAGGGCGCCAACAAGCTCCGTCATGTTAGGGGAGATGGCCTTCATGCGGTTCTCCAGGTACTCGGACAGCTGTCTCCTGTACTCGGAGTAGCTGATGACCTGCTCGGCGAGCAGCCTGATGTTCTCGAGATCCTCCTCGGTGATCTCGGTACCCATGCTGATATCAGCGGCGGCCTTGACGGCCGTCTCAATCTCGTGCGGCAGGATCTCGGAGAGGTCGGCCTCGGCAGCATTGCCGCGCATGCCCAGGGTGACAATGACCTTGGCATACGACAGGTTGTCGGGCAGGATCTTGGCCAGCTCGGGGAAGTGCCAGCCGTACCATTCCTTGACGCGCATGGCGTACGTGTTGAGCTCCTTGTCCAGGTCGTCCAGCAGCGACACGGCGTGGACAATCATGACATCGACCTTGTCGGGCGAGAACTTGAGTCTGTGGCGCGACAGCGAGTGCGACAGACCCAGAGCCATCTCCTTAAAGTTCTCTGGGAGCATGCCGGGGACGAGGTCGGGCAGATGCTGACGGATCGCGCGAAACAGGTCGTTGGTCGACGAGTCCGAGATGGGCTTGATGTTCAAGTCGGGGAGCTTGAGGATCGAGCTGCCGAGCTTGCTCTCGGCCACGGCCAGGGTGACCTTCTTCTCATCCTTGAACTCATTGAGGAGGCTGGCCAGCTTCGGGGTGACCTTGCCCTCGATCACGCCCGCGATTTCCTCGAGCGCGCTCGCGGCGCTATCGAACTTGGCGAACTCCTTGTACTTGATTCTGCGGGGCGATCGCGTTGGCAAATGGACAGAGTAGATGGCCCGAAGGGGGCTGAATGGGGACGCGTGGGTACTTACTCCTTGACGATCTTGTCGACGGTGGAGAGACGGTCCGAGAGGTTGTCGGCGTCGAGGAGCTTCTTGTCAGCCGCCTTAAAAAGGCCATAGCTGTAACCGAGGGGTTAGATTCAGTTGTTGGTCAAAGTCACCATCGCAACGGCCACGCGACGAGCCCCAAGCAGCACCAGCCAGCACATCGATGCACGACAGCGGCAGCTCGCGGGTCGCGGTCGGTCGATTGCGATTGTTCCTGCAATTGAACAAGATGCACTTACCCGGCGCTCGTCTCGGTGAGGATGAAAAGAGGCATGGCGATGGATTGTGCCGGATTGCCCCAGCCGCGCTTACTCGTTGACGGTGGAAGCGTGGGAAGGCGGCTTGACTGCGGCTTGTGCTTGCAGTTTTATGGGAACTCTGGGAAAAAGTTGAGGGCAACCAAGATCAATTTTTTTTCTGCTGCTTCTGGAGTTGCTGGTGGGGCAGGGGGCGGTCCAAGCTCAGACACCCATGTCATCCGGGGCAGGCAACGCCGATCCCATACTGAGCCCTAACCCTGGGATGCCTGCGCACTGTCCTCTCACCCTAACCCTCGGGATGTCATCACCTTGGTCAGGGAGCGACAGCAATGGTCCCGATTTATTGGGCAAGAGTGGGAGGCCAAGTGAGATTTTCGTGATTACAAGTCTCGAAAGTGTGAGCCTGTGACAGGCGTCAACGGGCTGACAGGATATAAGGTCTGCCCCAGCCGCAGAGTGCTTGGACAAAATGTGTTGCTGTCGCCAACAGTACTACATTTCTGGCTTGATGGGATGGTAGACAGCGTCTAAATAGTCTGTTCAACATATCATGGAGGTACAGTTACATACATGACTCACCACTCTAAGTTCCCAATCACCTAAGCTCCTCCCAACGATCCCAATCACATTGAACCCAAGAGCCGCCAAATTCTTTATCGAAGTGGCAGTCCCCTTCATCTAACGACCCAAGTATACAGAGCGCCCCGTCCTTTAATCCCGGCCAATCGCTTTGACTCTTCCTCCTTGTTGTCCGACACACCCGTAGCAATCTGTCAAGATGTTGCCAGGCGCGTCGACCTCCGGTGCTCGCCATCCGGCCGTGCAGCACGGGTTGGTATGGCCGTGATGGTAGCTGTCGACAAGCGCGCTGATCTCCGACGTTTGTCCGACGGCCGTGGTGTTGGACCATGGGCTGGTTTGCCGGTATTTCTCTTTCGAGCATCAACGGCGCCCCCGCCGAGCCCGAGGGGCTTTTTTGCCCGCCCGCTTGCGGGGTCGAGATTTGGTCAGCGGTGGAAGGTTCTCAGCATCGGGGTTGTCGTCAAGGTCCACGCTGTGTTCCACGCTGGGGATGGGAACATCTTCAGGGGCAGGGCGAGGGGCTCTCGCTGCCGCTTGATGGTAGCTCTGATCCCAGTAGTCGCACAGCAGGAACTTCAAGACCTGCGACTGGCCTCTCGCGTAGTCTTGCATATTCCGCAGCCCTTGCCGGCCCTCTTTGTACCCTTAGTAGGTGTCCAGGATCTCCACCGAGGCGTACCGGTACTGGTGATACCTTGTGGTGCCGGTTCTCTCGGAAGGGGCAGCGTAATGGGCAAAGAAGATGAGGTGATTGCCGTCGGTGGCGAAGGTCCTGACCACTGCGTGGCCGGGCGGGTCGGGTTTCCCAATGAGCGACAGGGCCTGGTTCCGGGCATAGACGAGAGCCGCTCCAACATATGCGGATTGTTGTATGGCCTCGTCCATTGTCCCCTCGTCGCGCTTCCACTCCCCTGCCAGATGCGGCAGACACACGGAATGTGCGTCATCCCCGTAGAGGACAGCCCCGCTGATTTCGTCGGCACGCAGAGAAGGATCAAACTCCATCACTTCTAGACCCTCCACCAAATCAGGCTGGGGAATCGGTAAACGGTTGTTGAGACCAACGTGTCTCGGAAAGCCTGTTAAGGCACGCATCCAGGCCTTTCTGTAGGCCATGTCGTCATCGTACTCCTTCAGCATGTGCCGGCTCATCTCGAAGAGAATGGTCGGTCGAGTCCGGTGGCCACGGCTTTTGTGAGCATAGGCCAAGAACCTTGACGCCGGGGGAGAGGCGGTTTCGCGGGATCTGGCATGCTGGTTCCGGATGCTTGCGAGGTTTGTAGGTGGCCTGGAGTATGTAGAGCAAAGGATGCCGTTTTTTTCAGCTCTGAGAACAGGCCTGGATGTTATTGTTGATGGCTCTGACTCTGTCTCTGTCTCTGTCGTGACCTGGGACAGAGAGGCTGCCGAACCCTGTCTCGCCCTTTTCTTCCTGATCTTGTTGAACATGGCCAGGTTCTCCAGCGTCAGTCGAGAGCTATTTGCCGACGGGAAGCCTGCGTTTGACATGGACTGCTCTCGCTGCTGAGGAAACTCTGACCTGATGAGCAACTGTCACCATGCTTTGATGGAGGGCCACTACCATTGCTTACCTGTGCTCTCGTCCGTGACAGCTTCCAGCAGCGTTTGTTGCCATCGCTGAATCCTGGATGATTTGACGCGGGTGCCGTGGGCGCATGTGCCCTTGGTGACTCTGCCCTCCATGGCAGATTGCTGAGCAAATGGCTAGCAGCTAGCTACAGTGTCTTGTCTTCAGATAGGCCGGGCATTGAGGAAGAGCGGGTTGCGTGGTGCCAGCAGCAACTCCAGGCAACAGCGGGGTTACACAGAGTTTGTGACTGCTGTTTAGGGAGCCACCACCCGAGATGTTGCTGCTCATGGCATGGGTCAAGGCCGGGCTGCCATCACATCGACTCGCCAGGCAGGGCGAAATGCTGCCTGGAGTAGCGTGCCAATGAGACAGAAGACACAAACAAGAGGTCCTTGCGCAAACAGCCTCATCGCAGATCGACCACTCACAGTCCAACCCTCATCAACAGACCACTTGCTCGGCCATTCAGACCCCTCAGCCCAAGGTGGTTGGTTGTCTCAGTGCCACCCTCGCTCGTCCCAACGGACTGACTGGTTCTTGTTGCCTTGGGGATGCAAACAAACGGGCCAAACAGCTCAAGAATGGATCCCGTTTCCCGTTGATGAGAAGAATCAGAAGACACGACTCGTGGTCTCTGCTCTGAATGCATAGTGGGTTGACAGATAACGGCTGCAGATTGTCAGCTTGAGAGGGGGGATGAGTCGACTGAGGGCGTGAGATGGGCACTGGGCCAGGCTCGACTTGAAAGTCTTGGCACAGCTGCACGGCCAAGCAGAATAAGTGGGTCCATTACGTCTCCACCATCCCAACCAGGACGCCGCGCCGCCCTGAGCCGCTTCATGAGCTCCAACAAGTCGAGGTTTCGAGGAACCCGTCATCCACACAGCAACCCAGCACACGGCAGCGCAAGATGGAGGGCCTCCTGTTCAATGTAAACAATGGGTATGTGGTGTCCCCCGGGATGCGCGCGCTCAATCCCAGGCCTTCTTGCTAACGATATGCCCCCTCTGGGCCCTCCCCCATCCAGCTACATCGAGGGCATCGTTCGCGGCTACCGCAACGGACTGCTCACCGGCAACAACTACACCAACATGACACAATGCGAGACCATCGATGGTAGCCGCCCCCTTCCCCGCTCGAAGTTTCTCCAGTCGGTCCCCTGACATCAGCCCCCCCCCCTCGCAGACCTCAAGCTCCAGCTCGGCCCCTCGTACGGCGACTTCCTCGGCTCGCTCCCGCCCAACCCCTCGACGTCGAGCCTCGCGGCCAAGACGACGGACAAGCTCGTGTCCGAGTTCCGCTACGTGCGCGCCAACGCGGTCGGGTCGCTGGCCAAGTTCATGGACTACCTGACGTACGGCTACATGATCGACAACGTGGCCCTCCTCATCACGGGCACGCTGCACGAGCGCGACACGCGCGAGCTGCTGGAGCGCTGCCACCCGCTGGGCTGGTTCGAGACGATGCCGGTGCTGTGCGTCGCGACCAACATCGAGGAGCTGTACAACAGCGTGCTCATCGAGACGCCGCTGGCGCCCTACTTCAAGGGCAGCCTGAGCCACCAGGACCTGGACGACCTCAACATCGAGATTGTGCGCAACACGCTGTTCAAGAACTACCTCGAGGACTTTTACAACTTTGTCAACTCCAACCCGGAGACCGCGGGGACCCCGACCGCCGAGGTCATGTCGGAGCTGCTTGAGTTCGAGGCCGACCGCCGCGCCATCAACATCACGCTCAACTCGTTCGGCACCGAGCTGTCCAAGGCAGACCGCAAGAAGCTCTACCCGGCGTTTGGCCAGCTGTACCCCGAGGGCACGCTGATGCTGTCGCGCGCCGACGACTTTGAGGGCGTGCGCCTGGCTGTTGAGGGTGTGGCCGACTACAAGGCCTTCTTCGAGGCGGCCGGTCTGGGTGGTGGGCCGGGAGGCCCTGGGAACATGGCCGGCGGCACGGGGTCCGAGGGCCGCAGCCTCGAGGACATGTTTTACCAGAAGGAGATGGAGATTGCGAAGGGGGCGTTTACCCGGCAGTTTACCTTTGCCATTGTGTATGCGTGGGTGAAGCTGAGGGAGCAGGTAAGCCAGGCACCACATTTCTCTGTTCTCTCGCCCCTTCCTTGGCTGTGGTTTTCTGACAAACATCCCAGGAAATCCGCAACATCACATGGATTGCCGAGTGCATAGCCCAAAACCAAAAGGAGCGCATCGGCAACTACATCAGCGTCTTCTGATGAGCCGGCCTAGCCTGGTGGATTTGTGGTTTTCCGTTGCTATTCCGTCAAGAGTGGTAGAATTCTGGGTATCTCCGTCCCCCGAGCATGATTTTTTCTTAATACGGCGTCCGGCGAAGGGGCTGTCTGGCCATGGGCTTTTTGAGGCAGGAATCTTTGCGGGCTCCGTCTCTATTTCGGTCGGTATTGTACATAGCGAAGTTACACACGCATCTCGTTCGTTGGTTTCAACCCCCGGCTTTCCTCCCCGTCCTCTCTCTAGAGCGTGATCTGCTCCTTCCACGTCGCCGGCGACAGACCCAGCGTCTGGAGCATGTACTGCCACCTCCCGCTCCCCCTCTCCTTCCTCTCCATGTAGCGCAACAGCCTCTGGCGCTTGTGGCACAGCACCCGCAGGCTCCTCTTGTTGTTCTTGTCGCGGTGGCCGGTGGGGCCCTCGAGCTCCAGCGCCAGCGCGCGGATCTTGGCCGTCAGGATGGCGATCTGCACCTCGCTGCTGCCCGTGTCGGGCCCAGCGCGGACGGGCTTCGGGATGGGCGGGTTCGTGGCCGACGGCGGCGGCGCGCCGTTGGGCACCGTCTCGTCCGTCACGTGCCGCCCAAACGTCTCGATGCACCGCCGGATGTTGGCGTGCCGCCGGTCCTTGGAGCTGCCGTTGCGCAGGTCCGTCAGCCGCTGCAGCGCCACCACCGCCTTGGCATGCCGCGCCGCGTGCGCCTCCGCCTCCTCCTGGTCCTTGGCCGGGTCCGACGCCGCGCCTGCCGCGCCCGCCACGGGCTCCGTCACCCGCCGCGCGTGCTCGATCGCCTCGGCCAGCTCGTCCTTGCTGAGGAGGTAGTTGAGGATGTGCGGGGATGTCGGAAGGGCCGGGGCCGTGCCGTCTTCGGCGGGCGCCACCGCGCGCGGGCCCTTGGCAGAGACCTCGGCCTGGCCGCCCGAGTCGAACGACTCGACGAAGGGGGTGGTGATGCCGTGCACCGGGCTGCCCCAGGCGGCCTTGCGCCCCACGTCGAGCTCGGCCCGCCGCTCGAGGTTGGCGTTCTTGCGTTGCTGTGCTTGGGCCCAGCCGTACGCGTCCTGCCGCATCTTCCGCTTCTTCTCCTTCATCGAGATGTTGGCCGTCTGGACTAGCGGGAGGAGCAGGCTCGGGGCTGTGGCCGGCGTCGTCGGGGTCGGTGCTGGGCGGATGCAAACTGTGGAGGGGGAGGGGGGGTTCGTTAGCTGGTTGCTGCTGGCCTGGACGGGAGCTGGGCGGCGGGCTTACGCGTGAGGCTTCGCAGCCCCTGCGGGGCGGGTATCCGAGGGGCCATCGCGGATCTGGGGTTGTGGTTGAACGTCTCCTGGCCGAGGTCGTCTGCTCGGATCCCAGGCTGGGAGTGCCTCTTGCAGCTTGCAACTTTCTCGACCCAGATTTTGGATCCAATGCCGCTAAGCCGCTACCAGGCTAGCGCGGGTCGACCTCTGCCTGGGGTCTCGCATCCGGCAAAACGGCGGTTGAACTTCAGACCAGGTGCTTCCGTCACCAGCCGGCAGCAGCTGCCCCGCATCGACTGCCAATGGCCCAACCCTGGCGGGGCTCTCCACAAAACTGAATTTCCAAAATCGCAGGGCGAGCTCCGCCAAGCGCAGCTTGCGGCTCAGAAAAATATATCCCACTTTTGCGGCATCCCACGCCTCGACCTCTTTCTTCGTCGTCACGTCCACCACGAGAAAGATCAGTCACAATGGCGCCCTCCAACCTCCCCTCCATCTTCAACGCCACTAGCACCGACATTGAGCAGCTGCTCTCTGCTCAGTGCCATGTCGGCTCCAAGAAGTGAGTTCACTGCCACTCCCCTCCACGAATTTCCGATTGTCGCGATTTGGACCTTGCTGACCAGTCGACCATAGCTTGGGCGTGCACATGCAGCGTAAATACCCCCAGTCGAAAACCCGACCGAAGGAGAGACCTCTGACAGTTCCCCGTGTGCAGCCTACCTCTGGAAGACCCGCGCCGACGGTGTGAACGTCATCAACATTGGCAAGACCTGGTACGTGGGCCTCGACCCTCGACGACGCCAGCCGAGTCCGGCGGAGACGTGACACGCAGGCCGCTAACCCGGCGTTTCGTACAGGGAGAAGATCTGCTTCGCCGCCCGCATCATCGCCGCCATTGACAACCCGACCGACGTTTGCGTCATCTCGGCCCGTCCCTACGGCCAGCGTGCCGTCCTCAAGTTCGCCGCCCACACCGGCGCCCAGGCCATTGCCGGCCGCTTCACCCCCGGCTCGTTCACCAACTACATCACCCGCTCGTTCAAGGAGCCCCGCCTCATCATCGTCACCGACCCCCGCACCGATGCCCAGGCCATCAAGGAGGCTTCGTACGTCAACATCCCCGTGATCGCCCTCTGCGACACCGACTCGCCCACCGAGTACGTCGACGTTGCCATCCCCACCAACAACAAGGGTCGCCACTCGATCGGTCTTGTCTGGTGGATGCTCGCCCGCGAGGTCCTCCGCCTCCGCGGCACCATCTACAACCGCGAGACCGCCTGGGACGTCATGCCCGATCTCTACTTCTGTATGTTGCCCCTCCCCTGGACGAGACGCTGCCCGACGCTCGGAACTGACTGTTTGCAGACCGCGACCCTGAGGCCGAGGCTGAGGAGAAGGTCGAGGAGGAGAAGGTTGTCGGTGCCGAGGAGGAGGTTGTCGCCGTCGAGACCGGCTTCGCCACTGGCGCCGGTGACTGGGAGGCCGCTCCCGCTGCCTTCCCGGCTGCCACCGGCGGCGACTGGGCCGAGACCCAGCCCGCCAACTGGGAGTCTGGCGCTGCTGCCCCTGCCGCCACCACCGAGTGGGCCGAGACCGCCACCAAGGAGACGTCCGGCTGGTAGACGAGAGGCGGTGCGAAATAAAAAGGCGAATTCCGGGGTCGGGCGTTACGGCGCGGACACGATAGGCTTTGTCTCTTCTCGGCTCCATTCCCACGCGCACTGGTTTTTGTCTCGTCTCGATCGGATTCTTGCTGCAGAGTCGCTTTTCTTTGGCCCGGGTAACACATGACCGCACTGATGAGGGAAAGATATCCTCCCTGGCGGATTCTGCGGGGGAGGGGGAATGCCCTGTGGGGTCATGAGGGATGGACTTGATCGTTATCCCGCCTAGCCGGAGAATTCACTTTGGGGTGTTCGGTTGAGAGTGGTTTATCACAGTGGAATGGACTGGCTGGCCCCGGTTCGAGTCTGACTGAGTTCGTATGTGATGACTTGAAGTGGCATCGATCGGCTTTGCTGGACCTCTCGGGTCCGTAGATTAGCCCTTTCCAAGTAACGAGGGCTTAGACGGAGACTCGAATGCGGATTGCTTCCTCCATGAGTGACATACGGACTGTCTCAGCCTCCTTGTAGTAATGTAGTTGCCTCGTAAGAAGCATCTGTATCAGGTCGAGGTGGTTGTCATAGACTGGGGAGATTGAAGGTGCGGGCGAAAGGGATGGGGGCAACGCCAGAAGGGCGGGCGTTGAGCCGATGGAGAGTTGAGAGGCTAGAAAGCTCTGATGAGTAAGGATGGGCTTGAGCTGGAACTATACTGCCGTTGCATCGCGCGATCTAGGTATGTAGACGGTTGTTGGTGAGGAATTGGGCAAGGAGTTTCTCCCATGTTCTTTCTGACTTTGGAATTGCGAGGGCAGCGGTTTAGCTACCTGGGTGAGATCAGACCAGTCGGGCCTTGAGGTCGGTCGAGAGGACTGCGATGGTGATGACCCCCAAAGGGCGGGCATACTCTCCTGCGTTGTCAAATGTCACAAGAGAACCACGAGCTTGTGGGAGACCCAGACATTAATTGCATTGAGTGTTCGAAAATCCGAGGGTTGTTAGTCTTGCAACTCCCGCCCTCTTCACCTTGCTGACTTCCATCTTTCGCCCTTCCCTGTCCCTCGAAGTTGGGTTCCCACATAACGAATAACGCCAACCTACGACCCGGCCCGATGCTATCTTCATCACCAACAATTGTGAAGACGATGAGACCAGCTGGTCAGAGAGAGGGGGCTAGAGAAATGAGGGAGACATCAACTCGCCCAACACCGGCTTCACAGTGAAATCCAGAACGCCAACCCAGTCAACAGAAGCACATCCAGCACAAGGTCACCACCAAGGTATACCAGAAGCAAAAAATGAGGGTAAGAGTAAAATTAATGTGTCAACTATCCCTCCATCCATCCCTCCCACAATCCATCCACCCATCCAACTGCCCAACAAACAAATATCCCATCCCATCTTGACCTAACTACCCAACTCCCTGCGGAATAGATAGGGGTATCCATCCATCCATCCATCCATCCACGCAACCATCCAGTGCCCTCCCACACTCCTATCCCACTCCCCACCATCCACGGCGGTATGTCCCTCCCTCCGCCCACCCCCTCTCCCTGTCTGTAATACTTGTAGTAGATATGATATGTATGTAATAATATATGTAACTTCAAAAGCCAAAAATGTGAAAACCAAGGAGGGGGATATATGCCGTCAAAATCCAAAAATCCAAAAATCAACATCCAAAGATCCGTCCCGAACAACCACCTGAAACAAAACACACAGACAACAAAAAATGACAAAAATCCAAAGATGACGCCGCTCCGGATATGACACCGCGATGGGTCGATGAGTTGGCCGCCTGCCTGCCTCCTAACGCCGGACGTGTGGGATAGGGAAAGAAAGAAAGAAAGATCCAAAACTGGGCTAAGGGAAAATGGGAGGGTCGGTGTGGTTGGTTGGTTGGTTGGGAGGGAGGGCGACGTTGTTGCGTAGACCGGGTGTTGATGTTGAGAGAAATGCTGTGGGAGCGTGTTGGTTGGGAGATCGGTTCTTGTCGTGTCGTTCCCAACCAGTTCCTCGCCACCCCTCCCACC
>FTEL01007408.1_pt1 | contig 12810 bp, 20 predicted proteins | sample 1658911 | NCBI WGS metagenome assembly FTEL01 (sample SAMEA3914869, study PRJEB12502) | metagenome | biome: forest; material: soil | place: USA | collected 2012-03-12 | depth 0.1 m
CGGACGGATATTCTGTACGAGTTTATCTCGGAGAAGAAGCTGGAGGAGAGGAATGAGGCGGGTGGTGGAGATGGGGGGGCGTTGATGTGCTTGAGTGGTGGTTGGGTTTGGGATGAGGTCGAGGTTCGATGTGAGCGTGCGCTTCTTCAAGGTGAGCTTTCAGCTTCGAGGTAAGGTTGAGCTTGGATGAGGTTGAGCTTCAACCTGAGATGGTGTGGGGTGCTTGTGAACGGGAAGTCTGGGCAGAGTCTGGGCATGATCCACCACCGTTCTTGGCTGCATCAAGGACCGGGGGTGGTGTGGATAGACAGGATCCGTTGCCGGGGTTCTGGAAACGGCGGGTTGGAGAGACACAGATACCGGATGGATGGGAGGGGGGTTCATTCTTGGTTTGGTGATATATATCTATCAGTTTGCCAAATGGTTTGAGATGGCCTGAAAACTAACAAGAAAGACAAAGGTGACAAGGCGGAATGGACTCATATGTCAATCTACAACCCAAGCTCAGCCGCCTATTGCTCCCTTTCCTTCAACCCCTTCCGTGAACTTCGTGAAGCCCCTCCAGCAACCCCTGGCGTGTCGTCTATTCCGTCCCTTCGATCGCCTTCCCCTCCGCCTTCCCCTCCGCCTCATTCCTCTCCTCCAGCTTCTTCTCCGAGATAAACTCGTACAGAATATCCGTCCGCATGGTGTACTTGGTCCCCGCCAGCACGTCGTCGCCCGAGTGGTACAGCCGGCGGTGCTGGAAGATGAGCACGCGGCCAGCCTTGGGGTTGACGTCGATGCGGCGCTTCTCGTCGCTCGAGAAGAAGGTGGTGGCCCCGCCGACCAGCTCCGCGTCGGGCACCTCGGCCTTGGAGTCGTTGAGGTAGAGGTGGATGGTGAAGAGAGTGCGGACGACGCGGTTCCGGTCGCGATCGTCGTGATATGAGCCGTCGCAGTGGGCTGTTCTTGTCAGTACAAGCAACTCCAATATCACCACCTACCTCCATTCACCCAGGGAAAGCAAAACAAAATAAAAACTCACGCCTAAAAAACCCCCCAACCCCATACCTCAAAAACCTCATCCGATCATTCACCTCCTTGACCTCCCACCTCCCCCCATTCCCATTCCCCACCCCGACCACCTTACTCCCCTCCTCCACCACCGCCAACTCCCTCCTCACCTCCTCCGACTGCAAACACCGCTCCCACAACCTCCCCACAACCTCCTCACAATCCCAAACAATCCTCTCCCCATTCCGATACCCCTGCTCCAGTACCTCATACCCACCGCCCACATTCACCATCGCCGGGCCCCACGGCCCCCCATCTTCACCCCTCATCTTCGAAGTTTCGGGAACGCTGGCTTCCGCCAGCTCGAGGAGCGTCGCGCATTCGGACGGGGAGAGGACGTGGTCGAGGACCACGGCGTAGAGGCCGGCGTATTCGGGGAGGGGGCTCGTGGAGAAGTCGATTGGGGTGGTGGTGATGGGAAGGGAGTCGGGGGCGCGGGTGGTGAGGAAGGTTGGGGGGATGGCGACGGGGTTGCAGGTGTAGTCGGGTTGGATGGGGACGGGGGTTTTGCGCGTGCGGGGTTGGGGGGTGGGGGTGAGGGCGGCTTGGAGTTTTGCGAACATTTTGGAGGTTTTTGGGGGGTTTGGTTGTTGGCGGAGGTGCGTCTGAGATGGTGTTGATGGTGGGGTGTGTTGTGTTGTGAATGTGGGCCGTGGCTGTGTCAACGCCGGGTCGAGGGGGGTAATGTTGATATTTGCTGGTATCAAGAGTCCAAAGTGAGACTCGATAATCGTCATGAGCGATGATCAGAACACAGAAATGAAGCCGCGAGAATGGGCACTTCAACAGTTTAAATGTCTGCTCAGAGACACCGTTGCTGTGGCAGTGTTGATGACTGCCTGGGCGAAGCAGCCCGGCATCCTTGGCGTCATCAAGCCCCCCCCCCTTGTCAGCCCAGGGGCTGCGCTTCACACCTCCACCTCACAAGACGCCAACCTCCCGACCCAGACCTTGCCGGCGGGCAATAGCGCATCAAAGACTCCTCTTTTCAGGACAGATTTCGAGTCCTAGAACTGAATCGTGCCAATTCCAATCCATCCTTCAGTAACCCCCTCCCGAACCACTCACAACTCGAGTTACACGGGAGCCTGACACTAACATCCCCAGGCAGCCATCATCATCACCACACGTTTCATTAAGTCCTGCCTAGCATGGCCAGATGTGACAGAATATCTATGTATGTACAGCTCCACGCTATGCAATCCCGCTCCAGCATCTCCCAGCATCTATGTCACCTTCAAACCATCCCCCTACGCCATCGCCACCAACCCAATCCCCCCCCCATACCCCATCGCCCTCTTCACCCCAATCCACCACTCAAAAACCTCCAACGCAACGCCCACCCTCACATACCCCAACCAAGCCGCAAACACCCTAATCGCATTCGGCGGCCAGCAAAGTGACCCCCTCTCCCGAATCTCCTCCAACTGCTCCAGAAAAACCGTGCGCATGCAGTACCGCGCCAGAATCAAAAACTGCCGTGCCGGCCCCTGCCGCGTCTGCAGGTTCTCGTCCAAACTCCGCGTCAGATCGTTGGTCTTGAGGATGAGCAGGATGATGCGGGGCACTTGGCCGAGCATCTGGACGAGGTCGGCGAGGAGGCCGTCCTGCAGCGCGCCGGACATTGTTTGTTGTTCAGATGCGTCTTTGGGCTTGGTGATGGAGGAGCTGACGACGGAGAAATCCCGCCCCGTGATGGCGGAGGCGAATAAAGGGAATTTGTCCTCCCCGACGCCGGCGACCTCGCCGACGTATTTCTTCATGCGCTCCATGTCGCCGTCGAGGACGGCCAGCCACATTTTTGCGTAGGACCGCCGCAGATCCTGCGGGATGTCCCGGTACAGCCCGTGGTCGTAGAGGATGAGGTCAAAGTTTGCGCCCCGCCGCGTGGGGTTGTGGCGGATCGCGATGTTGCCGCCGTGCGGGTCGCAGTGCAGCGGGGCGTTGTCGCCAAAGATCATCTCGTTGAAGACGCGCGCGAGGGTGGCCGAGACCTCGTCGCGGTCGATGCCGCTGGCGTCCATGTAGGCGAGGTCGTCGAGGCGGCGGCCGGCCTCGCACGCCATGACCAGGATGCGCCGCTTGGCCCAGACGACGTCGGGGATGACCAGGGGGAGGTTGGGGATCCGCGCGAAGTAGTCCTTGGTGCGCCGCGAGTTGTCGGCTTCGCATTGGAAGTTGAGCTCGTGCGGGAGGGAGACTTCGATTTCTGAGGAGAGCCACTCGAGGTCGTACTCGGGGAAGAAGCGTTTGAGGGTTGAGAATGTGAAGGTGGTGAGGGACATGTCGAGTTTGGACCATTTTTCAAGGCTCGGGTGCTGGACCTTGACCGCTACTTTTTGTCCTGTCTCTTTGATGGTTGCGAGGTGGACTTGGGCGAGCGAGGCGGCGCCGATGGGCTCGGGGGAGAATTCAGAGAAGTAGTCCCAGAGTTCCTCGCCGGTGTCTAGTCGGAACATCTCCTCGATCGACTCGAACGAGGACACGGGGCACTTGTCCTGGAGGGGTATGAAGGTCGTCGTCCACTCGGCCGGGAGGAGGTAGTTCATGGCGCTCTGCGGCGGTACGTGGTTAGCGATGTGTTTTGCCCTCGGCGAGGGGAGAGAAGGGACCATACCAGGTGTTGCCCAAGCTTGATGAATATCCCTCCGTTTGTCTCGAGCACCTTGAGCGTCCTGAGCGCACACCGCTTGTGGCAGGCCTTGAGCACGTGTTCCCGCTCGTCTGGGTCGTCGACCGTGTCTCGTTGGTTGAGCGTCGTCCGGTAGCTGTGGTGGTGTTAGTCTTGCCTGCCCTGCGTCTTCCCGAGTGTGTGTAGGGGCAGCGCTTACTCGTTGATGCATAGTATCAGAGCGGAGGCCACTCTCCCCGACCGCTCCATGGCCTCGTAGCTGCTCTTGACGTCGTCCCCGACGGCCAGCAGCATGGCAGCTGCGCCGCCTCCTGTGCTGGCCAGGACCATGGCCGTCCGGCGCCGTGGCTTCCCCCTCGGCGGGGTTGACGACTGCCCTGCGCTGCCATATTGTCTATACTGCTTCGGCGGGGTTCGGAGGAGGTTCGGTCTCGTGGCCAGACTGCGACACTGGGCGCATGTCCATCCCGCGCCGAGGCGCTTCGAGAGGAGCGACGAAAAGGTGGGCTTCAGCATGCTTCGAGGCTGCGGTATATCGGTGTCATTGGCGAGGCTGTCTCAGCGTCTCGGGGTCTCAGGCGCAGGAGAAAAGCAGTGGCATCTCGGTCTTGGGTCTGGGTCAGGTCAGGGTCTCGGTGCGCATGTGTCTGTCGAGGGGCGGGAGGACCCTAAACTAAGTGGTAAGGTGACCCTGCGAGTTTTTGGCCGCACTCGGTCCCAGTGAGCCCCCCCTGCTGGAAATTTGGGACCCCCCATGGTCGCACTCACAAGTTTTTTAGGGGATCGCGCCCCCCCAACGCGTCGGGAGACCCCGGGCCCAGGGGTCAGCCCACCCGCCCCGCGAAAATCAATCAAGGGTTAGGGTGAGCCCTCAGGTTCTCGAACCTCAGGTGGGGCAGGGGTTCATCCGGTCTCGCTGCAGCTCGGACGGACGGGCCCAATCAGCGCCTCTTGGTGGCTCAGGGGCAGGGGTGTTGCGATGGCAACTGACGTCACTGGCATCAGGTCTCGAAGTGAAGAGTTGCGAGAAAAGCAGGTAGGAACAGCTTTATATGTCGCGACAAATCATTTTCTTTCACAATATTATTCTCGTCCCCTCATCGCCTGAATGCACGCTTGAAAGCAGATCTGTTTCGTTTGCACGAATGCACTCGGTACGTGTGTGTTGCCCGGCCCTCTGTCGCAAGGATTGCCACTGCTTGTTTAAGCAAGCCCATCCCTGGGAACTTTAAACTTGGAGGCAACAACGTGAAATTGCTGGGCAATCTTTTCCCAGGAGAAGCACACCGCATCTGTGCACGTGAACTCGATCCATCTCACCGACGTTGTGCCTTTCTCAACCCGCATGCACGGGCCACATCAAAGTACCCCTGATTTGAAAAGGGGCAAAGTAAACAATGGCTTGCTCCTCCACCCGTTGCCAGCAGAGAACCGTGCAGCGACATATACTGTAGCAGACTTGTTCACAGGATCCAAGACTCTCCCCTAGCTTGCCATGCCTGCCCACCATAGATCAAGGCTGTCCAATCGGTTTGAATCGCGCAGCCCAATGCATGCAGACAACCCGGCGAGACGGGAAGCGAGAGGCTTGCTGTCTGTGTGATTCTACTCATGTCAGCAACCCCAAGGACCCGGGGGAAGTATGTCCAACTGGTCATGACTACCACAATTCTACCCGTCAGCCGGCATCCAACTCCAGCGGACTGCCCTCTGAGAATATCAACGCCATCCCATTATTTGCTCGTTCGTGATCATGTCTGCCCGGACCAAAGCTCAAGGGCCTCAGCCCTAACCACGCCGGACAGGTGAAGGATCTTTCCACGGTCTTTCACTGTCGACCAAATAAAGTGGTGGTTCTGCAGCTTCAGGTCGCTTCACCTTTTCCGTCCCTCAACATCTCCCACTCGAAACCACCTGATTTCCTACTGCACCAACAACCCTCATAACACCACTCTCTTTTTCCAGACCACCTACTCTGGGCGATTATCCAGTAGACATTCGTCTGCTGCCTCGAGAACCTCTCTCTTCCTTGAGGTTGGCGTTGGAAAGCCGAGCGGCAGCTTGAGTTTGATTCCTAAGTCGCCTGGTATCGACAGTCAAAACAACAACAAAGCCCTAGCTGGGCTACCACAGCCTCCCTTTTTTTCTTGATCGGTTTACTCTCTCCACTCTCTCCACCGCTCTCTCCGTCTTGGTAAGTGCAATACCTTCTCTTCTGCTACGGGAAGTCGCGACTAGCGGCCTCCTCTCCACCACCGCACCATTGCTCCTTCCCTATGACTATCACCACCTTGTACCACCTTCCCAACACTCGTCAATCAAGGCTTGACCCCTCCGTCTTCCCTTTCCAAATCTTCTCTCGCTCCTCGCATTCCTCCAGCCTCCCTCTGGACCCAGTGCACCTTTTCTGGAACCACAGACACGCCGTTCACCTTCATCCTCCGAGTCAACCCCACTTCTCACACTTACACGGTCCAGATCTTTCGATTTTATCGGCCCGCATTGTCAGGAGCTTGAAAATCAAAATCAAGTCCAGAGGCAAGGCGACCAAGTCGATTGACCCCATCCTGTTTCCTGTCCTCCGGCCTCATCCCATCCGACCTACCGGCCTGACGTCAACATGTCTGCTCCGCCGCGCCCGCCACCCGGCCCGGGCTCCGAGGGCAAATCGGATGCCGATAAGCTGGCCGAGATGAAAGCAGAAGCCGCGATGCGGGCAATGCTGGTACGTCTTTTCGTCGCCGTATGTGGCTGGCACTGTGCTGACTTGGACCAAGGACGATCTCGGCAACACCCGGCAGGACGATCTGCCCCTGGACGACAAGCCCAAGCATCACGATCAGGGCCGCAATTTCCGGCATGGTGGTCGTCGAGCATACAGCCATGGCTTCCAGGCTCCCCCTCAGGCTCGCCGTGCCCAACCCCAGAACAACAATGGAGGGATGAGCTGGAGCCTCGACGATGTCTGGAAAGGTGGGCCTCCTTCCCCAATGGACAATGATTGCTCGATATAGTGCTGACATTGCGTAGACGCCATGAGTGCCGGCGCCTTCGATGACGAAGACGCCCACGGCGTCAAGGGCTTGGACAGCCTTGGTGGCGGACGACTCTATGATCAGAATGGCGGTGGCTTGTCCCAGAGGGAGCGAGTCACTGGTAAGACGATGAAAATTCTGGAGCAGCGTGACAAGAGGTTTGTCTATTACTCCCTCGCCCGCTCACAATGATCAATGCTAACATGTTTCTTCAAGATCCGCCTTCCAGTTTTCTCAGAAACCTTTCGCCAACAACAAGACCCGGGCCAACCCACCCAGCGGTGGCCATCGCGCGGTCACGACATCGACGGCAATTCTGCAACAGAATCGAGGCGTCCCTATGCGGTCGACCAGTCGAGATACATCCATGCCCGGTGGCTCCAGGCGTAAACAGCCAAACGTCAATCCGATGGCGAGGCCGAACCTGCCACGCCCTCAACCCGTGCGCCCGTTGGATTTGCCCATGCCCACCGCGGACATCGACCCGAATGCGCCGCTGCCCTTCGAGATCCCGAACGTCCTCTTCAAGATCACTGTCACGTTCTTGAGTCGCGATATCAACCCTGGATTGCCGGCTGTCGTTGTGCTTTCCACAGCGAAGCCGCCACAGCTGGGATTCTTCACAGCTGTTCTCTTCGGCCGCAAGTTCTGTGAGTGGCCCATCTCGGCATGGTCCGACTATTCGACTGGCGCCAACCACCAGCTGGGCATGACTTTTCAGGATGGCCACAGCTTATTCCAAGGTTACCAGCTTTTCTTCACTGAGGAGAAGGAGCTGGTGCGGTTCATGGACATTATGAGGTCTCTCAAAGAGGGGAAGCACATCAATGCGGCCGGATCTACTTCGACTCCCTCGCGAGTCAAGTCGGCTCCCAGTCCGATTCCCAAGGCTCCCGCGCCGGGCACCAAAGCTCCGGCTCCGGCTCCTAGGGCTCCCAATGGGGCTTCCAAGACTCCGGCTCTGGCTTCCAAGCCGGTTCTGGCTTCCAAGACTCCGGCTCAGATTCCCAAGGTTCCGGCTCCCATGACTCCGGCTCAGGTTCCCAAGGCTGCCGCTCCGGTCTCCAAGGCTCCCGCTCCAACTTCCACGGCGCCCACTCCGGTTCCTAGGGCATCATCACTGGCCCACAAGACTTCAACCCCGCCTCACAAGACCCCAGCTCCGGTTTCCAATCCGCCTGCTCTAGTCCCCACAAAGACCTCGACGAATGGAGCGGCCCTAACCAAAGGCAACTCTGCCGGGCCTGCCGTCCCCCAAACTGCTGCGGCCGATGTACACAAGCCGCAAGCTGTGCGTCAAACCACACAAGCAGCCATTGGTTCCGCGGCCAAAGCCGCGCTTGTTCGGGAACAGGCCCTCACCTCCATTACCAACCGTGTTGCCTCCCCTGCTAGGGCCTCTGGCTCTCACACTACCCCCAAAGTGATCAACAAGCCAAGCCAGACGAAGTCTCAGGATGAAAAGACGGCAAAGCCCGTCCAAGACACTCTCATTAATCTCGACAAGGATGATGAGAGCCTGGCTGACAGCCAGCATCCATCGGAGGCGACCGAATTGCTGTCAACGCTTGATCCGCCCGACTTCTCGAAGGGGCCAGATGGCGACCCCTCTCCCGCCGACCATGTGTCTCGCAAGAAGATTGTGGACACGGCGCGCCACTTGTTCAACTTCTTCCTTCTGAGCGGAACCGGTGGGAAGACCGAAACTCTGGCCCAGCTGAACGAGATGGCCGAAGGCGTTCGCTCAGGTGTGCTGGAACACATGATACAAGACGCGAGAGCTCGGGGCTTCGGCACCAAGCACCTTGAGGAGATCAGGGACATGGTTAACAGCGTCTTTGCTGCGTTGATTGAGGCCAAGAAGAAGACGCTTCATGCCCAGAATGAACTTCGGGTGTCTCGACTTCAGTACACTGTCGTCGAGCTCATGTCCATGAAGGACAACGCGGTTCAGCCCCCCAGCTGCTTCTTTGAAGTCCCGTACTTGCCAAAGCGGGGAGACTGTCCCCAGCAGGCCAACAGCTCCTCCCGCGGCCGCTCGTTCTCGTCACCCAAGCCGAGAACAACATTTGACGAATCCCAAGCCGCAAAATCGGTCAACGCCATGCAATGGGCCATGGGAGCCGTCGAGAGCATCCCGAACCCTCAGGCTCTCGAGAAGGAGACCAAGAAAACTGGGGGTGCCACAACGGTGCAGGCGCGCCCCGGCGACTCGGGGCTCCAGAGCTCGCGTTGGGTATCGGATGGCTCAAAAATCAAGCATGCCAACTACTTCACGGGCCCGGCGTATGAGAGGACTTGGTCCAAGCGGAGCTATCTGGAGGATCTCGCCCAGCTGGATCCCCATGCCAAGATCAATGCCGGGGCTGAGGACCTCATGGACCTGTACTTCCCGATGCCAAAAGACGAAGGGATGGAACCTGGTCCATCTGAGCCTCGGCCTCCCACCCACCAGGGAGATATGCCCCCACCCAGTCCTTTCCCGTCTGCCCCGGACACGCCGACGGCCGAGATGGACAAGTTGCAGGCGCGCATGGCTCGGCTGAGCCTCCTGTCTCCGACTGGTCCTCGTTTTACTCCGGCGAATGGCGAGAATAAGCCGCCAACATCAGTTGAACCGGGCCAGATGTCCGGTGTGCTCGGCTTCAACCAGTCGTCGGGCCCAACCAAGGTGGCCACGGACCGCCAGACGAACCCCGTCCTCACGCCCTCAAAGGCACGGCAGTCCCAGCCCAACTCGGTCATTGTGCCTCCGCCGCGTGTTGCCTCGCGGCCGGCCGCGTCTCCTGTTGCGGGTCAGATTATCAGGGGACTTCGCGCGATGAACGGCTCTCCGTCTCCCATCCCGGCTCGGACATCGAGCTTGCCAGCGGTTCGGGCGACCCAAGGGGATCAGAGCAAAGCCACTGGGACTGGCTCACAGCAGCCCGCCGCTCCTCCCCCGGCCCAACCGACGATGCGTGGGCTCGGCGCGTCCAGGCATAGTTCTGGAACGGTGCTGACCAGCGCTGGAAAGTTTGGGCACCATGTTGCGGGTTCGGGCTGGAAGTGATGACCGGCAGGGCAGGCCTCGAGCATCGAGGCACAAATATCAGCTGACATCTGCAGTGGCATTTGGTTGCTTCTTTGCGGACAGCTGAGTAATGATGTGGTGTTATGTACTTGGTGGGTATCCAGCAGCATCCAGTCATGATCAACAGTGGTCTGGCAGATGCCATGATGTCGGAGGCGGAGTCGGGACTTTGACTCGATCATGATGCCTATGCTGGCTTCTTTCTTTCCTTTGTTTTTTCTTTCGGTTTGTTTTCGTCTTCGAGGCCCGCAGGGTTTGGGTGGTATGGGCGTTAATTTGGTTGGGGAATAGGCCTGGGTTAGATACTCTGGGCTTGCTATGGATGGGAGGGAGGGATATGGAGTTTGGGTGGTCTCGGGTGTTTCTGTTAGAGTAGATTGGTGATTTGTAGGATTAGTTAGAACTGTTTGAGTAAACTTGGTGTTGACTTGATGAGACAGCGACGGGACATCAACATCTCGGGCAAGGCCAGGGCGGTCTGCAAGCTGGCGCAATTCGAGATCTCGAAGCGGCTGGCCACAACTCGGGGCGGCAGTGAATATCATGCGGAAGGGTCCTTCCTTTTTGGTGTTTCTGGTTGGGATTGATGCAACTCCTTACTCCTGGCTACCTAGGTATCATGTGTTGTATGCAGCCCATGACTGACGACCGAAGTGTCATAGCCACACTCGACCTCACTGAATCACTGAGCTGCCCTCATCCTCCGGGCCGATACCAGCCTTCAAACTCCCCTAGACAGCCGCCGGTCAGCCCTCTTAGACAACGCCCACGAGGACCCCCATAACACACCGTGCCGGAATTCCCTTCGGCATGAACCAGACAGACCAGATCGAATCACTGAGACCAACCCCCATCCTCCAAACTCTCAACAAAATCATCCACCCCCTCCCTGTCCAAGAACCGGAGGATATGCTCGCCGTTGGGGAGGTCGTTCTCAACAGCGCGCTGGTCGGCGGCGGCGAAGGTGGCGGCTAAACCTGCGGCGAGATGGCGGGCGGCGAGGCGCTTGCGCGCGAGGGGCGGAGGTGCGGTGACGAAGAGGGTGTGGGCGTAGAAGGGGTGGGTTGAGGACCAGGGGGGGAGGGTTAGGAGGAGGTCTTTTGCTTTGTTAGCATGGGGCATTGGGGGAGGGTGGATAGAAGGAGGAGGGCGGGCAGAAGTGAAGGGGGACAGGAGGAGGCAGCGGGGAGGGAAAGGGATGGGAGAGAAGGGAAAGGAGAAAAGGGGAAGCAGAGCAGAATACTGATAGATCTGTGGTGTGGAGAGAAGGCAGGCACGTGGGAGGGTGAGAAAGGATAGAACCCGGCGGTGCCAGTTGCCCCCGACCCAGAAAAGGGGGTCGGGGGTATTCAACAAGACAACCAAAAGAAACCCAACTCACAATTCCCCTCCAACACCACAATCCTCTGGCCCCTCTCCACCCTAATATCCCCCTCCTTCGGGTCCTTCACAGCATGGTCAAACGACGGCGCCAAAACCGGCCCAGTCTCCTCCGTCAACGGCTCCGCCAGCCGCCGCACCAACGCGGCAAACGCCTCGCCGTCGAACGTGAACTCGGCGCCGCGGCGGGCGTGCGCCACCGCCGGGTCCGGCATGGCGTCCAGCTGCGCGCGCGTGTAGTGGAAGCCGTCCATGGGGACGAAGGCGGCTATGGGGGTAGAGTCGGGGTGGGCGGCGGCGTGGCGGGCGTTGAGGGCGGAGGTGAGGCGTTTGGAGAGGGTTGTTTTGCCTGAGGGAGTGTTAGGGGTGGTCGGAAAGAAGGAGAAGGGGGGGTGTACCTGAGCCGGGGATGCCGGATATGCCGATTACTGTGGGAGTGTCAGATATGTTGTTGGGGACGAGTGCGGGTGTATCACTGGGGACGGTGGCTCGGAGAGACGAGGGGGCGTGCAGCCGATGGGGGCAGTCACACTGAGCCTTCGTGGAAAAGATCGAAGTCTCCAGTACCGGGAAACATGCCACAAGAATGAAAAAACAGACAAACCACTTACAGAACCGCTTGTCCTCAGGCGAGGCGAGGAACTTGGCCCAGATCTTGTCGGCCAGCTGGGTCAAGACAGCGTCCATGGTGCCGGGCTTGAGCTCGAGGTTCTAAAACGGGTTACTCGGAGTGACGGGTTTAAAACCACAGAAATTTTTGTATGCGATCCGAAACGTGGTAAATATTGAGAGCAAGTCCGAGTCGAAGTTGAGGTTGCGGGGCAGTGGGAGTGGTTCACGTTCACGCATGAAGCGGTTGTTGAATGGTTGGTTGGCCCATTCAGGAGGAGGATGGCGGTCACTGCCCCGCCCTGTATAAGATCAGTCGCGGCTCACTCGAGTTGCAGTCAGAGCAAGTGTTCGATGGGTAAAATAAAATAAAATAAAATGAAACAAAATAAACTGAATGTCAGAACATCAAAACTTACAACCCCAAGCCAGATACTTCTTTTGGAAATATGACTGCGTGAGCGCGGGGTGGGGGTTGAGTCGGCTCTCAGCACCACCACAATTTGTGGCTCCGCACAGTCAACCATCAAAGAGAAATCCCTAACCGCACCTCCAAGAAAAACACTAAACTGGGGTCTCCCTTCTCATCAATCCGCTCTGTCTCAAACCCATCTTAAAAATAAAAGTAAAGAAAGGCAAACCAGCACAATGGACCCCGAACCGACAGACCCCAACCTTCTCCTCCTCGCCCTCAACCTCTCCGACTCAGACCCCGACGAAGCTGCCGCCCCACAAACCACCACTTCCAACACCAGCACCGGCCCAACAACAGAGTATCAACCCACCCGCGCCGATCGCAGCGCTCTCTCCGAAGAAGCATTTCTCGCCCTGAAACAGTCCTATCGACCCAAGATCGAGAACGGCAATGTACGCCACCTTCACTCCCCATCCCCTTCCGTACTTACTCCGCCTCACCTTGTCCCTCCCCATCTATCGTCATCTACCCCTTTCCCCCCTCCTGCCTATTTATTTCTCTGTATCCAGACGAGTCCATGAGACAAGACATAAACTAACCCCCCCCAAGC
>FTEL01008939.1_pt1 | contig 12809 bp, 9 predicted proteins | sample 1658911 | NCBI WGS metagenome assembly FTEL01 (sample SAMEA3914869, study PRJEB12502) | metagenome | biome: forest; material: soil | place: USA | collected 2012-03-12 | depth 0.1 m
CCCCTACCCCCTACCATCACCCCCCCTCCCCCCCGCGACGCTTGACCGGACCGGGCGATCCGGGCAATCCGCGGCCGTGGCGGGTGCTCTCCGCGGGCGCCTCTTTCGCCTGGGACCGCTAGAACAGCGCTGCAGATTGGTCGGCGCTGTGGTCCCGGCGCCTGCTTACTACAGTATTCGCACGCTATGAGCGGCTCAGGTGGGAGTTTAGCTCGCGGGAGATGGCCATCTTTGTTGCAATCGTTTGGTGCGCCGAGGCGGTGCTGCTGCTGCTTTTGTTGCGGTGCGTGATCCGCTGCCCGCTTTGGAGGTCTTTGTGCCTGTTGCTTTTCTCTTTGCTTTTTGATCCCTCGCTTGCGTCCTCTGGGGGCGCCCAACTGCTCCGTACCGGGTAGCTGGGAGGAGGTCATCTCCACTGAAGAAACAGCGTTTGCCGGCGGCAGCGAGTGACCGTGACCCCCCACCCCCCTCTGAACATCAAACCAACCAACACACCCAATTCCAACAACCAACTCCCCGAGGAGTTGCCTCGATCTTGATGCCCCATGCCGAGCCTATCTCTCGTCTCCTGACCCCCTCGCCTGCAGCTCTCGTTACCTAACAACCGTCTGGCCATCTCGGGCCGCGCGCGGTCAGCAGGTGTCGTCTGTGTCGACCAACCTTCGCTGTGGCGTCCGCGGCCGGGGCCCATTGTGGGAAATTCACGGCGGTCCCGAGCGGTCCACGGCCGTCCTGGATGCATCAGCTCTGCCCGAAGTGGTTTGATGTGGCTGCGCAGATATTTAGGCACCCGGATTCCATATGCAACCCCGTCACGCTAACGAGCGTGTCGTCTGGATGTGGGCTAGGGCCGGCAGACCTTTGACCCAAGCAGCAGGATCGTCAGTGTGAATGTGTGAGCGAGTTGTGTGCGTGTGTCCGTCTCCTCTCGCCCTGGGCGGGCACGCCCTGTCCTGACAAGTGACAGGTCAAAAAGACAGGGGGCAACTTTGCATTTGCAAACCCAAAACACACAGGCCACAATCCACCAAACCTCGGACCCCCTCCCCAGTCGTGCCCCCTGGGACTGCCAAGCTGCGGGTGCATCCGACAGCCGTTAGGCGACATGACATGGGGGTGCGGGCGGATGATGAGACCAGACGACGGGAAGGGATGGGGGGGGTGCGCGCGAAAGAAAAGGTGCAAGGGGGAGGGGGGCGACACTCGGGGATGGAACGGACGGCAGACCACACCACGATGCATCAAAAGTCAACCTCGGCGGCAGCATCGAGCACATCACACACACGCACACGCCCACCAGGGCAGGGCGCATATGCACACCTGCAAAATACGATCCTGCGCGCTCGCGAGCGAATGCGAATCCACCACCGCGCGGGAAGCGTTCGCAGATCCCGCACGCCTGCACACTGCATGGCTCCCAGACCCGCAGCGACCCGCCTCGCGTTGCCCAGTCGGGTGTGTCCACGGCGAAGGCAGAGAAGCATGGCAGCAGCCAGCGTGCTGTTGCTCAGGCCGTGTTTGCCGTTGTGGGGTTGGCCCTCGGTGGTTTCCCTTGTCTCTGGCCTGCAGGGTGCTTCGCGAAATGGGTCGTGGCTCCGGGGAGCTGCATGCTGTATATGTACAGGTCCTGTCTGGACGTGCTGGATTCGGTGGTCGGCTGCGAAAGGGCGGTGACGCGCCCGCTGCAGAGCTCAACCGAATGCCACCGCCGGCCGCCGGGGGGGGCGTTGCAACGGTCGGACGTGGTTGAGATGGGGCTTGCGCTCCCGAATTGCAGCGGGTAAAATAACCGTCCGGGGCGTCCTATTACGAAAAGGGCGGTTGAGGACGCGTGTGTGTTTGGTAGAGGGATCATACCTCGGAAGACAACACACGGCTTGTTGGCGAAAAGGCAGAAAGGGGGCACCACAAGAACCTTGGAAACGACGGAGAGAAGAAAAAAGGGGAGGCACCCCAAATTCGAATCCTACCTCCCCCTCGGCCGGAGCTGGCTCCGTCCCAGATTCCAGAACGCCCCCAACGACAAAGGTCCCCGAGGTGCATGCAGCTCTCGTCTGACAGATGCAGAGGGGCAAACGCAGCCCGCCGCATTCGGGGCGCACCTGCATCTCTTTGCCAGCTCGACGTTGACATCCCCGCGATGTCATTCGTCTTCGGCCGCGTCTCACTCTCTGCTGCACCGGCCGGCAAATCGGGGGGCATCGTGGTGCGAGCCGGCCTACATATGTACGGGACCGAAAGAATCGCGGCGGTTGCATTCAAGGCTGGCGTTCGGCATCCCTTTCGCCATAGGCCCGCATGAAGAGGCGACACGGCCAGCCTCTCGGACGAGCTCCGGGGTTCGTCGAGTAGGACAGACCTCGGGTGCATTGTCCATTTTCTCGCGAGGACTTCGGCGCCACGAGACAGAAGCGGACGGCGATGCAACTCGACGCGACGTAGGACCGTCCACACTCGCCGCGTGGTCTTACGCCTCGTGGGACGCCCCGATGCATGGCTCACGCCACGTTTCCGGGTGTCCTCGACGTCTTATCACGAATGCGGCGAGTTGATTCCAGCCACGCAGAGCACGCAAGTATCGCAATGCATCATTCTGACCTCCCGATAACATGCGCCAGCCAGCTTGATCCATCCATCCATCTACCGACGATAGCATCCGGTTCATGCTCAGCCAAAGTCACAGCAGTAAGAGACCCCTGCCTTCTCCTGAGCTTACCAGATTCACGCCCGCAGCCCTTATCCCAACAACGCATGGACGCGCCCCAATCTCCCGAACACGAGCAGCCACATCCCGACGCCAGCGCGCTGTCCCTCCGGTAGTAGTCTCACTCACAAGATCCCCGAGATTAGATACCAAACCGTACCCCCCGCTCGATGCAGAGGTACGGGATCGGGGATAGCCCGGAGACACCACGTCAGCCCTCGCTAGCCAGTGGCGCTCACACGCAGTGATGGCGATCCGCCAGTGTGAGACACGGAGTGTTGCTATTCTGCAAGTAGCTGCGCTAGGTAAGGAAGACAGCATGCATTGACGGAACAAACAGCGAGGCATCGTACGTCGCCATGAATCTGGCCGGAGACTCGGTCGGACTTGCCTATCCGCGCATTAGGTGGGTACTTGTAGATAGGTAGTGTTCTGTCTAGGGAGTTTGCCGTGAATCTTGCCTGAGAGTGAGGCACCGCCATCAGCATGTTACCTAAGGAGGTCGCCGTGGGCTTACGGTGGGGACTTGCTCATCGTTGATGGCTCATCCTCGCTGGGTTCCCCGTCGATGGGGTGTGGATGGCAGGCGAGATAAGAGAGCAAATCGTGAATGAACGCACCACACCCGGCCTGGAGTCAAGAGCCTACAAAGAGAGCTAGACAGGAGCCCGAAGAGTCCCTGCTGTGGGGATTTCCGAAGTGTCGAGCCGCTTCAAGAAACGTCTTGGTTTCCTCGGCGCCTCCAGCCCACAGAGATACTGTAGGTATTAGCTGACTCCATGATCTCAAGATTTGGACACAGTTCTGAGTTATTGCTAGGTAGCGAGGTTAAGGTTATGCAAACTACAGTGGGCCTCCTGGGGGAACTGAGCGGCTGAGGACGTGGGCGGCTCAGAGAAACGGGAGGGAAGTTGTTCGGTTCGGAGCAACTTGTAACTAGTTAAAATAGCGTTAAATTCATGTATCAACAACGACAAACTTCTCGCCTAGTGATTCGGGCGAGAGAGCTAAACCGGATGCCCTTGGAACCAAGGCCCCAGACCTGGCATAGGAAAAACTCATCACCACGAAACACTCTTCTAGGGGCAGGGGCGGAATAATTATAGGACTCTGTATGGCGTGCTGTAACGCACCTTGAGGAGGATGCTCGCATATACATTTCAGGGAGCCTTTGCCGCGCTTCTCAGCGCCCACACTCTGTAGGTACCTTGGGTCCTTTTTTCTCTGGTGATGCGTGGTTTGGGCTAGACCGGGCCTGGTGGGTTTATCTCCCACACCGATGGCGATCCAGCTTCCCCAACATCACCCAGAGAATACAGCAGAATTCTAGGCCCAAAAACGAGCACCGTTAGCGCAACATGTCTTCAACCTCGGATAAAAAGATCAAGCTAGACGTCCACTCAGATTGGTTCACATGGGACATCGCCTTCGTCGCGCGGGCCTCCCTCCTCTGGGAAAAGATCGGCGGCAAGGCAGACACGCCGCGGCCCATGACAGAGAGAGGCAGGCAGCGGTACAAGTTGGACCTGGACACGTACCTCGTGGACCTGGAGGAGTTCACAATGTAGAGCCGTGCCGTAACGGAGCTCAAGATATGGGTCCTTGAGACGGCCAGCAACCGCCACCTGTGGGCGAACTGCGACACCAACGATGGAATTGACAAGTGGTACGGGAACCTGGCGGGCCGGTTTGCCCTCAGCCAGAATCACACCCTCGACATGGTCGCTCTCCGCTTCTCCAAGGCTCTCGGGCCACCCGCCCACCCGACGAAGAGGGAGGCGATCGTGGCCTGGGTGGACGAGTGGGAGGACGCGGTTGACCTAGCGAGAAAGTTTAAGCTACATGCAGCAGGCGACTTGCAGTTCTTGTGGAACTCGTTCCCCCACGTTATCGCAATCGCTGGCTACGGCGAATGGTGCGAAGAGTTCGCAGAGGAGAACTGGAAGGCTCTCGGGGATAACAACAACACAGATATTGTTCGGCTTATGGTCAACAACGCTCGCCATGTGATGGCCACAAACAGCTCAAGGATCACCAACGCGCTTCTCCGTTTCTACAAGTACAGCAACTAGACGGAGACGGGGGGATGAGAAGCCACCATCGGGGGCGGGGTGGGGGGTCCGAGGCCAGCGACGGAGAAACGCTTGGCCGTTCCCCTCCTGTCTTTCTTCGACCAGGAATCCAGCAGGTGGAAAGATAGTGAGGGCGTGTTGGAAAACGACCACCAGCCGCTTAGGTCGCTCGCTCCACAACGGAGAGGGGGAGTGGGAAGAAGCAGCCCAAGGCAGAGCCATGATACTACGTGCCTACCCTGGGGGAGAGAGGCAGCCAAACGGTCATGGCGGCCGGGAAGGGACGTGGTAGCAATGCCTTCGGCGAACAGAGTCGACCGCGCTCCCCAGCCGGTCTCTCTCGCAGATCCAGTGTAAACAGCATAGGTTCGTCGCCGCGAGGCAGCCTACCTATAATAGAGGGCCAGGATAGAAGAAACATGGCAAAGAGCTCCAAAGAATGGGCGGGGCGCTGGCGTACATGTGAGGGGTCATGTGCACAACACAGCCTTGCCATGTTCCTTATTTTCGCTATGCGATGGCGGCAGCGCTGAGGCTGAGGTGGGCGAGCGCTGAATGGTCGGTTGAGAAGTCCCCCTCACGCGCTCCCCCTCCTGGCTCCCGATTCCCCTCCTTGAGCTCAAGTCCCGCAATAAACTGCGCTCGTCAACAACCAACAACACCAACCCCCGGCGGCAAACCCAGCAGGATCATTTCTAAGTCGTCCAAAATCGAACACCACCAGCTCAACATGCCTCCGCCCACCGACAACCAGCGCAACGTGCCCCCGCTCACCGACAACAAATTCAAGCTCGACGGTTTCGAAGACTGGGACACGTGGAACATTGTCTTCATCGCGCGGGCGTCCTTCGTCTGGGAGAAGATCGATCCCACCATACCCAAACCCCGACGAATGCCGTTCCTCACCAGGCCGGTGGGGCCGAACCGACCTGGCTATAGAATAGACGGGACCACGGAAGGGCGATGGCATTTCAAGAAGGACCGGGACTTGCACCACATGAACTTGGCCGAGTTCGAGATGGAGCAGCGCATCATCGTGGAGCTCAAGACGTGGGTGGCCGAGACGGTCAGCAAGCGCCACTTCGCGGTGCTGTGTGGTGCTGGGGAAGGCATCGACGCGTGGTACGCCAACTTGAAACTAAGATTTACGGTCGACTCGAGGATACGCTACGCCGTGGCTGAGGCCCGGTTCAAGGCGGCCCTGAAGGGACCGGCGGACCCGGTGAGCGAGAACATTATGACCTGGGTCGACGAGTGGCAATGCGCCACCTTCGGAGCGAAAGAAGAGGGAGTGCCTCTGGCCGGCAACCTGGACTACCTCTGGACCGCCTTTGCTGCCGCTATCCACGAGGTCGAGGAGTTGCAAGGATGGCTCCATGAGTTTAAGAGTGCCAACGAGGAGGCTCTCAGGACCAATGCCCCCAGCATGTGGGACATTTGCAATAGCCTTCGCCGGGCGCTGATCAGAGACGGAATCGTCAAAGTGAGGGGGCTCTCCGGTTCCTCCTAGGCGGAAGTGTGGGAGAGAGGTGGCTGGCGCGCGTCCAAAGCCAACCACCCAGAAACACATGACGGCCCCTCCCATATCCCCCCCAACCGGCATAGGGAGCGAGACTGGGAAGGGTGCTGGAGAGCGATCGCCAACCGGTTCGGTTGCCCACTCCACGACAGGTCTGGGCAAGGAAGGGGGGAGGGGAGGGGGCGGGAAGAGGCAGCCCGAGGCAGAGTCATGAAGCTACGATGGGGGAAAGACAAAGCAAGACAATCATGGCAGCAGGAGGGGGTCCTCGCTGGGCAGCATCCGACAAAGCCGAACACAGCCCAGCTGTCAGCCGTGTCGTCGTGGTGACGTCTGAGTTGGCCCACAGAAGTCGATAGTCCAACGTACCCAAGAAAGAGGCAGTATCAACCTTCTCCCTGCCACTCCCAATCAAGCACAATGAACCTCCCCAAGATGAACACTCATCCTGAGACCTTTCAACCCAAAACCCCCTAATTACCCCTCCAAACTCAGCCTCTCCTCCCGGTGGGGTAGCCCCGTTCAGCTTGGCGACGAGGCATCCCGCAAGGCACACACTCCCTCCCTTATCAGATGGGGGCTGCGAGCCTCCCACCAACCAACCAGGCACTCCCACACCCATACACACACAAGATCTCCGCACCACCCAACACGCAACCGCTTCCCCCTTCGACCCGACACGGCGGGTAAACAAGGCCAAGACCAGGCCAGGCCAGGCAGAAAACGAACGGCGGCTGCAGCTGCCTCACCGCACCTCCACACCCAAATCTTAAATCCCGAATCCTCCTCGGGCTGGGCTGTCTCCGCGTCGCGGGCGCTTCGCACACTGGGAGGGCGAGAGCCTGACAAAGAGAGCCTGAGATCGACGGCCAACTGGCAGTTTCGTTCCTCACTCAGCTAGTGGTGGTTGGCGACGGGATGATAGGTCCCGCGTGCCACGTTGAACAAGCCAACGGTTTTTTTTTGTTCCCAAGCTGTTTGCCGTGCGTCACCGGGCTGGGCTGTACCAGCGTCTGACCTTACGCGCCGATCTCCAGGCTGTGTCCCATCCTCATGTTGGGCCGCCTATTTCCAACAACGGGATGAAGGAATGGGCAAAATGAGATGAAAAGAACCTCGCAGGAGGGAGGGAGGGATGTGTGGCCTGGGCGCCCCATGCCCTCAAGCCAGCCCAAGCCCAGGCCCAGACCCTCCCAGCAGCAACTTTCCTCCCATCCCCAAGAACGGACGGCCCCGACAAGGATGTCACCTGCAGCCGACTGCCGACCAGCAAGCAAGCGGATCACCTGCAGCAGGCCGCGGCCCATCAATTCGCCAGCGCGGTGTGGGGATGTGAGGCCTGGGGATTGGCTGCATGCAGGGACGAAAAAGGGTTTGGTCTTGGCTGTTGGCAGCACCCCTGTGCCCCAGGCCAGGAACAGGAACAAAAAAAAAGTTTCCAAAGGCAAGGCAAGGCAGCTTCCCGCCCACCACCCCTGTCTTTCATTTGTTTCAACCCACCACCCTGGCATGGGAAGAAAGCACGATGCGCCTTGCGGCCGCCGGATCGGGTCATGCAAACGCGCGCAATATCCGTCATGGAATCCCCAGCATCTCGTGGGAAATGCAGGCGTCTTTGACGCGGCCAGGCGGGCAGGGTAAGGTTGACGGAAGCGTTACGCCCCCGGGGACAGGGACGACGATGATGACAGCAGCGGCGCAGCCAGGAACGGGCGGGATCTGAGTTGGCATGCGCCGCCCGCCGCTGTTGGATGGATGGTGAACCGCGGTGGGGGTTTCGTCGCGCTGCTGTGCCCGTCTCACGTTGCCGTTTCCATGCCGCGCCATGCCCTCCACCGCCCCCCGTTCAGGACGCAACATGCGAGCGTGAGGTGAGGGAGGAACTGCATGTTGGGCGGCAATCGATTCGATGCCAGTCAGGATTTGCGATGCCATGCGCTGGCTGGCCAGGCCGTTTGCAGACCCGCCGCTAAATATACTCATGTGACTTTTGCGGTGAGCGAGGCAGGACAGAGATGCTGACCGCTCCTCCATTCTGCTCTTTCGACCTGACCTGACCTGACCCAACGCGGAGTCCGAGAGGAGGGAGAAAGAAAGTACATACCAAGGACCTCGGGGGCGACGATCTCTTCTCGACAGCTCAACGCCAAGGTCTTGGTGTCCAGCTGGCCAAGGGCCTCGACTGCTCCAGTGGAAATGCTTGAACTGGCTTGGCCCAGCGCGCCCGGCAAACCCCGCCGAGGTTGGTCTCTTCCCACCCACACCCCCGCACAGTGCAGCGCAGTGAAGCGCGGGATGGATGAAAGTGTGTTTCTGGGCAGGCAGAGTCGCAGAGTGCCCTCACTCATCATCTCCGTCGCACAGAGCCCCAAACCCCCAAACCAACAGGGGGCGTCTCAGGTCCCTGAGGGCGGCGCGCACACTGTGCACCCCTACCGCATTGGACACGCCAAGGAGGCCAAGCACAAGCGGGCTCCTGTACCGTGCCTTGGCTTCGCCTGTGTCAATCTCATCAAATGAGCGAGTCGCAGCGAGCAGCAGCAGCAGCAAGCAGGATGGATGGATGTGCTGTGCGCCCTGCCCAGAAACAGGGCACCTAGGCAGGGAGGCAGGTTTGTTGTCAGACAGCCAAGCCAAGCAGGCGAGACGCGCAGCATTGGACAGCACATGGGCCGGCGCATCGCCCATTTGTTCGGGTCGTCTGGTGTCCGTCCGTTCCTTTGGTCTGGTCGGGTCATCGTGGGCCAAGCCGTGGAGGCCTCCTTGCTCTCGTCGGCCGACCTTGTTTCTCTTTCTCTTTTCTGTCCGCCTCTCGTTCTCTCGTGGTCGACCCTCGTGCGGGACGCTGAGCCACTGGCTTGTTTTTTGAGCCTTTGACGCCGACGACGCAGGGACGGGTACAAAACTCGGTTGATTTGGAACACGGATTTGGATTTTGGTGGTGCATTGCCCAGTCTGCCCAAGCACTGCTGGGAGGATCACCCCATCGACGTGCCCCGACTCGACGAACAACAACAGCACACGCAAACACACGCATTGGTGGTCGATTGGGTGTCGCGATCGACATCCCGTTGCTGCCACCATGGCGGACGTTGACCCCGCCAAAACTGAGGTTCGTGATTTTTTTTATTTTTTTATTTTTCGCAGGCTGTTCGAGGGGATGTTCGGCACATGCTTCCCGCCCAGAGCCTTCCCCAGCTCGGGCAGCTTGCACTCAGTCCCCACACCAGCTCCAACACCCACTCCCCACCCACAACCTCACAACCCAATTCCACTAACACGGTTATCTCAACCCCCCCAATCCAGCCCTCAACCTCCACCGCCACCACCCCCCGCCTCGACGACGCTTCCCCCCCCTCCGATGTCGCCGCCTCAACCCTCACCGTCCCGGGCGCGGACCCCGCGCCGCCCGCTAAAAAGGGCTTCGAGCTCAACCTGCACGACGCCCTGAGCCCGGACCCGACCAACGAGGACATGTACGACGTCCCCGACAACAAGTTCGCCTTCTCCCCCGGCCACCTGGCCAAGCTGCTCAACCCCAAGAGTCTCGACGCTTTCTACGCCCTGGGCGGTCTGGCCGGGCTGGAGAAGGGGTTGCGCACCGACCGCGCGGCGGGGCTTAGTACCGACGAGACCAACCTGGACGGCAGCGTGGCGTTCGAGGATGTCGCGACGGAGGGAACCCCCAAGTACGGCGCCAACGGGGACGTGGTCCCCGTCCCCAAGGCGGTCAACCCCAGCCCGGCGGTCGCAGCCGCCGCCGCCGCGACCGCCAACGCCACGGGCCAGTTCGCCGACCGCAAGCGCGTGTTCCGCGACAACCGCCTGCCGGAGAAGAAGGCGCGGTCGCTGCTGCAGCTGGCGTGGATCGCGTACAAGGACAAGGTGCTGATCCTGCTGACGGTGGCTGCTGTGGTGTCGCTGGCGCTGGGGCTGTACCAGACGTTTGGGGTTGCGCATGAGGAGGGGGAGGCGAAAGTTGAGTGGGTGGAGGGGGTTGCGATTATGGTGGCCATTTTTATTGTGGTGGCCGTTGGTACGTTGAATGACTGGCAGATGCAGCGGCAGTTTAATACGCTGAACAAGAAGGCCGGGGATCGGACGGTCAAGGTTATCAGGTCGGGGAAGTCGGCGGAGGTGTCGGTGTTTGATATCATGGTTGGGGATGTGATGCACCTGTTTGCGGGTGATTTGGTGCCGGTGGATGGCATCTTCATCAGCGGGCATGGTGTCAAGTGCGACGAGTCGTCTGCGACTGGCGAGTCCGATCTGCTCAAGAAGGTCCCGGCTGAGGATGTCTTTGCCGTGCTCAAGGACGTCGCCAACGGGGCTGAGCCGCCTGCGGACATCGAGAAGCTGGACCCGTTCATCATCTCCGGCAGCAAGGTCAACGAGGGCACCGGCACGTTCCTGGTCACCGCCGTGGGCGTCAACTCGAGCTACGGCCGCATCATGATGTCGATGCACACCCCGCTGGAGGACACGCCGCTGCAGAAGAAGCTCAACGTGCTGGCCGACGGCATCGCCAAGTTTGGCGGCGGCGCGGCCGGTCTGCTGTTTATCGTCCTCCTGATCAAGTTCGCCGCTCAGCTGCCCCACAACACCGACACCTCCGCCGAGAAGGGCCAGACCTTCCTGCGGCTGTTCATCACCTCGGTTACCGTCGTCGTGGTGGCCGTGCCGGAGGGCCTGCCGCTGGCTGTTACACTGGCTCTCGCCTTTGCCACTACCCGCATGATGAAGGACAACAACCTGGTGCGCGTGCTCAAGGCGTGCGAGACCATGGGCAATGCGACGACCGTCTGCTCCGACAAGACGGGCACCCTCACCCAAAACAAGATGACGGTCGTGGCCACAACCCTCGGCAAAACCATCAGCTTCGGCGGCACCGACGCACCCCTCGACGACGAGAAATCCACCGCCCCGCCCGTCGACATCACCATCCCCAACGTCCCCGTCGGCGACTTCGTCAAGGCCATCTCCCCCGCCGTCAAGCACCTCCTCGTCGAGTCCAACGCGGTCAACTCAACCGCCTTCGAGGGCGACGTCGACGGCGAGCGCACCTTCATCGGCTCCAAGACCGAGGTCGCCCTTTTGACCCTCTGCCGCGACCACCTCGGCGCCGGCCCCATCCAGGAGGAGCGCGCCAACGCCAACGTCGTCCAAGTCGTCCCCTTCGATTCCGCGGTCAAGTACATGGCCACCGTCGTCCGGCTCCCGAACGGTCACTTCCGCGCCTACGTCAAGGGCGCCTCGGAAATCCTCCTCTCAAAGTGCACCTCCATCCTGGCCGACCCCTCCGCCGACTCCATCACCACTACCCCCCTAACCGACCCCGACCGCGCCGTCTTCGCCCAAACAATCACCTCCTACGCCGGCCAAACCCTCCGCACGATCGGCTCCTCCTACCGCGACTTCCCCGTGTGGCCTCCCCCGGAGCTCGCCGGGGAGTCCGAACTCACCGCGGCCCAATTCGACAAGGTCCACTCCGACATGACGCTCGTCGCCATCTACGGTATCAAGGACCCGCTGCGTCCTACCGTCATCGACGCTATCAAGGACTGCGTCCGCGCGGGCGTAGTTGTGCGCATGGTCACGGGCGATAACATCCTCACCGCGCGGGCGATCGCAAAGGAATGCGGCATCTACACCCCGCAAGCCGGCGGCATCGCGATGGAAGGCCCCGTCTTCCGGCGGCTGCCGGAGGCCGAGCTGAAAGAACTCGTCCCTAACCTGCAGGTCCTGGCTAGATCCAGTCCGGAGGACAAGAGGATCCTGGTACGGACGCTGAAGGAATTGGGGGAGACGGCGGCTGTGACGGGGGATGGCACGAATGATGCGCCGGCGCTGAAGATGGCGGATATTGGGTTTGCGATGGGGATTGCGGGGACGGAGGTGGCGAAGGAGGCCGCGGCGATTATTTTGATGGATGATAATTTCGCGTCGATTGTCAAGGGGATTAGTTGGGGGAGGGCGGTGAATGATGCGGTGAAGAAGTTTTTGCAGGTGAGTTCTTCTCTTGGGGGTCGATGGCTGGTGACATCGACTGGGAAAGATTTTGGGGATGGTGGCTAACCGGCGCAGTTCCAACTCACGGTGAACGTGACCGCCGTCGTCCTAACCTTCGTCTCGGCCGTCGCCTCCAACGAGGAAGAATCCGTCCTCAACGCCGTCCAGCTCCTCTGGGTGAACCTCATCATGGATACCTTCGCCGCTCTCGCGCTCGCCACCGACCCGCCCGCCCCGTCGGTGCTGGACCGCAAACCGGACAAGAAATCTGCTGGTTTGATCAACCGCCGTATGGGCAAGATGATTGTCGGGCAGGCGATTGCTCAGTTGGCGATTACGCTCGTGTTGAACTTTGCGGGCGCGTCGTTGCTCGGGTATGACGTGCATAATGGCAATCCGGATGTCGCGGAGCATGAGCTGAAGAGGTTGGGCACGTTGGTGTTTAATACGTTTGTGTGGTTGCAGATTTTTAATGAGTTGAAGTAAGTCCCTCCCCCTTTTACCC
>FTEL01008225.1_pt1 | contig 12808 bp, 14 predicted proteins | sample 1658911 | NCBI WGS metagenome assembly FTEL01 (sample SAMEA3914869, study PRJEB12502) | metagenome | biome: forest; material: soil | place: USA | collected 2012-03-12 | depth 0.1 m
CCCCCCTCCAGTTCAAGCATCGCTTCGCTTCCACTTACCTTACTGTGACTCACCATAGTTGGAGTCTTGTGTTTCATTGTCCTAGCTGAACGGCCCCCGCTGAAGCACCCCAGCGGCGCAGCCCCTGACAACCCTCGCAACACGGGATGGGAAGCATCGGCATCCCTGACATGACCCAGATGCTACCCGAGGAGCGAGGTTGAGTCACACCGCAAGCAGCCCGCGGGCGGTCGAGTTTGAACCTTAAAGTTCGAACAAAACCAGGACGCGAATTATTACCATCCCTCTTCTCCAGTAGCAACAACCAGCCGTCCGTCCGCGGCGTTGCTGATCAACGCGGTGAGTTCGCAAGACGCCAGCATGGCGGCCAGGCCAGCTCCAAGCGTCGACGACGTTCTCGAGCAATTGCAACAGGAGATCGCCGCTTGGTGCATCTCCTGGCCCGACCCTCTAGCTCTCGACATTGCCGCCGCCTACGACGAACTCGCGCATCTCGACGCCAAGGAACAATCGATGCTTGCAGCCATAATTCAGATTGAAGATGTTGATAAACCTTTTCGTATGTGCGCGGTCTTTACAAGAACAGCAACACCGCAATTCCTTCAACGCCAACGGATCATCAGCGGCTTCGCACCGCGGCGGCAACTCCTACGCTCCAGGGCGCTCGAGCTCTCACGCGATCGTCTGCGGCCACTCACTCTCACCGGCTTGCCCGTCGAAGTCCTGCGCCTCGTGTTTCGTGAGTTCGAGGACAAAGACTGGCAGGACCACGGTCCAGGATGGGAGCCTCACGTTCGATGGAGCGACATTAGCCGGTCACAGACGCGGCGGCAGGCCCTGGGGAACCTGCGCCTCGTCTGTCGCCTGTTCGCTGACCTTGTAGCCCCCATGTTGTGCCCCGTCCTCTCGGTCCACATCAGCCAGGCCTCGCTCGACCGTGCCAATATCATCAGCCGGAACCCAGCCATCGCCGCGGGCGTGAAGGGCATTCGTGTCTACCTAGACCGGCGGCCGAGAGAGTACGCCGAGAGCATTGCACGATTCCAGAAGATGCACCTAGCTGCCGTGGAAACGATGGAGACTTCCCTTGCCGACGAGTTATCACCTTACGAGTCCGGCTTCCACCCAATAAATTGTGGCGAAGCGAGTCCGGCACAAATACAGAGATACGGGGGGCTCGAGAAGGGAGTCGAGGCCTGTTGCGAAATAGGCAACGACTGGTCGAAGTACATGGCTTCGGCCCCGGACGGCGAGCCCGAATCAGAGCAAGTCCCTCTCACGGAGTACCAAAGGGCCCTCCGAAAAGGCCATGCCGAGTTCCGGCGCATGTCAGACCAGCAGCACCGCCTACTCCAAGACGGAGCCTTCGCCAACGCGCTGGCGAAGGCGGTCGCCCGCATGCCAAACGCTCGCGCTGTCGGTTTCTTCGAATTCTATGACAAGCCGCCGGAGGAGGAGCTGGAGCATGCCCTGATGACGGCCGATTACGAGGCGCTCTCTCAGCTGCTAGCGAGGTCCTTGGAATGGAGACAGATCGTGGCAGAAGGCGACGGGGCGATTGTTGCCACCGAAGAATGTACGCTGGCTTGGGAGTTGCCCATCGCCCTGCACAAGGCGGGCGTCAGTTTGGCCCAGGTTGATCTCAGCTTCTGCCTTGAGTACCGCAGCTTCTCGGCCCTGAATCCGCCCGACGACCCAGCAGGCGCCGCTTGGGATGATCTCGCTGCCGCATGCCAGGACCTCGAGAGCTTCGTCATGTCCGGCACCGTCCTCGCCCCTAAATCCCCAAGGATCAAAATCCCCGACATTTTCAGCTTCGTCGGCGCCGCCGTGTCTCGTTGTGGGCCCCGACTCCGCTGTCTTGGTATCGGGTTTCTCAACCGCGCCAGCTTGGGCTACTGCACCGGCTATTACCACACCGGTCCTCTTCTGCGGACTTTACCCGCCCTACCCAGGGTCCGCGAGCTCAGTCTCGACAGCCTCGCGCTACCGCATGCCGCACTCGACGCGTTCTGTAGCGGCCTGGGTCCTGATCTCGCGGACCTGTACATGTCTGACGTATTGTTGCACGGGGGCGGCTTGGCGGACATTCTCGACACGTTGCGGGGGAAAATGGCGAGGGCGGGCTCGAGGGGCGCGGTAGAATGCTTGTTCAGTGGGCTCCTGGGAGGCGAATTCGAATTCTTGGCCGTCGTAGAGCCGGCCGTGTTTGGTGACCCTGAGGTGGAGGGGTGCGAGGTGGATCCGGGAGCGACAACTCGTGAGCTAATGGAAGCTGTGGCTGAGTACGTGCAGGGCTCGTCGGATGAGAACCCGCTGCGACGTGGGGGCGGGTAACTTTTCAGAAGCAAGGGACGACGGATGGAGGCCGAAGGTATTAATGTTACGAGGAGCCCACTCCACTGAAGGCAATGTGCCGTGCCCTGTGCTGAGAGGTAGTTGATGAGAGAGTTAGAAGTTGTAGACAACATGGATCGAGCCGCTCAACTGTTTCCTCGCGGACACCCATCTTCTGTACAGACGAAAGAAAACACAAAGCTGGTTAGTTGTAGCCACGCTTCCATACAAATCTGGAGTGGAGCACATATCTCACCGTCTACCTCTAGAGACCAAGATGGGTGGCCTCGTTCAGGCCTACCAGCTGGTGTTGCCTGAAGCCTGGCAGCGCCGCCCCGGGCTCCTTCTTCGTCTGACGGATCCAATCGGCCCGGCTGTCTATCGTCAAGGAGTCCAGCGCCTGGCAGCCGACCATCAGCTCCGTCTCGGCGGGCAAGGGCCCGCCGTCGCCATTCAGCGTCCCCAGCGCGCCGAGGATGTCGTTCCGTAAGCCCGTCAGCCACAGGTGCACGGCTGCCACGAAGTCGTGGACTGTGATGAAATTACCACTGCCAATACCACCCTCCGCGACCCCGCCCGTCCCCGTCACCACGATGTTCGCATCCTTGAACATCACGCATGACCTATGGCACACGCCGCTCGATCCCAACAGTCATTGTCACGGCAAGGCACAACACACGCGGGACGAAGGCTGGCGATGGGCTGCGTTGACAAAACGACAGCCGAAGCTGACCAGGCCTGAACAGGATACCGTACAAAAGAAGACAAGGTAGAAAGTCCCCTGACTCCGACTCGTGTCCTCCGGCTCACATCCTCCTTTCTCCCCTAGGGGGCAACCCAAAATCTCGTCAAGACCCGCCGTCGCCCCCTCAACTGCAATACTTGGGGAACCTTTGATTCAGGGCCCTGTCGGTGTTACGGCCGTACCAAGTCGTGTGCGGACTGACGCCGGAGGCCAACATGCCGTAGATGTAAAACGTCGTGTCACGGTTTCCGAAGGCGCTCGTGAAGCCGTCGAACGAGGCCAGCCACTTGCCGGCTCGGGCCGTGGAGAGCCAGCCGTCCATGGTGACAAGCTGGTTCAGAGAGTTCTGCAAGTCCGTCCAGTCCGGGTCCTGCCACCAGCCCTGGGCGCACACGGGATCGGTCCAGGCATAGCAGGCTGCCTGCCCGTTGGGGAGCTTCCAGTCGTAGTAGTGGTAGCTGTCGCGCGTGTTGAAGACGCACTCGGACGGGGTGTTGTCACGCGCCGAGAGTGTGGCCGACGCGTTGTGGAAGCCCTTGGTCACGCCGTTCTCCGCTAACCAGGCGAGGGCGTCTTCCCTGGACGGCCGGCGCAGGGGAGGAGCAGCCGCACCGGGGGAAGCAGAGGGGGCTGCGGCGACGGTAATGGCGAGGACCCCCGCGGTGACGGCTTGAATGAGGAAAGTGGGGAGCATCGTGATGGGTTTGGGGCGAAGGGCGAGACAAGAAGGCCTTGGATAGGATGGTTGGTGTTGCCTGGGAGGTGGGAAATACACGATATGGTTTGTACTCGTGGGTGCTCTTATACCTTTTGCTCCAGGTCTTCGCGTCCGCTTTCCCTGACGAACTTGGCATGGCTGGTCCGAGTGTTCACTCGCGGAGGATCAGATCCCGACGCAGGATCCAGTGGAGGTCGGGGGGAAGGGGAGGCGCGGCTACAGGAATTCAGCCCCCAACATGGTGGGTGGGGGCTGTGAAGCGGAGTGTGAGTCCACTTGACGCCCCCCGAGATGCGAGCGACCACGGTGCCGCTCACAGCGCATGGGGCGCTGTGCCCATGGCCCCGACGTTTCCTGCTTCGCGTCAGGTCTCTCTCAGCAACCATGCAAGGCAGCTATCAAATACGCAGCAATGCCGCTCCGGACGGCAACCCAGTACCCGGAGCGATGGGAAACGTGGTGGACATACACGCCCTCTTGCCGGGCGAAAGCGGCAACACGCCGCCAGCCAAATTCGAGAGCTACCCAGCGCTTTCTCGACTTTGGTGTGTAAGAATATGTACCCTGGCAGTGGCAGTGAGCCGATGTGTCCAGTTGGTGGGAAGTCGGGGTGCTCTTTGGACACAGCGCAGCCTTGCGTTCAGACGCAGTTGGTTGTTGTATAATTAGAAACGGGGAGAAGACTGCAAATTCCCCGCTCGCCAACGCCTTCTAAGACTTGCCTCCGGCCATAGGGTTGTATTCGTCAAAATTGGCCCCCAATATTGGGAAACGAGAGCCAAACAAACGAACCCCCTGCGAAAAACACCAGCCCCCACCCGTGCCGCCCATTGTTCGACAACCAACAGCCAGGATACCACGGTTGCGTGAGGGGAAATTGGGGCGCAGGTTGACGAAATCGGGGCAAAATAGGCGCAACACCACCCAGCACATCAACTGAATCACACGATATCTCTCCGGAACCGGCTGTGCCCCCGAGTCACCGCCGAGCCGGTGAACCCACTTGGCTTCCAACGCCTGTCCCGCCGAATCTCCTGCCCAGCCTCGGGACCAGCCAGGGCACTCCCGCAACATGGAACTTCGAAATCAAGATGCATGGGCCGCTGCGAAGGCCAGAACAGCAAAATTTATACTTGACCTGTCAAGATGTGCAGGCCGGAGAACAGCCCAACTGTAGATCTCCATAAAACGTGTTCCATCCATAACGATCCAAAGAAGAATACCATACTACCCTCCCCCGTCTCCCTACACATCTACCCCCCGGCCCTCCCCAACGAGTCAATAATCTCATAAATCCCCATCGGCCCCAACGACAAGAACCACGCGCAATGTGATGATACCCGCCCCTCGTCGCCCCCGTCTTCTCCGCGCACCTCTCCCTCAGCACCTGCACCATCCCGTTCCTGCTCCGCAGCGTCTTCAGCCGCTGAACCTGCCACGGAGTCAACCCTGCCCCCTCCGCGGTCCGGTTCACATAATCCAAAACAGTCACCACGATCCCGGACATTATCGCCGTCGCAAACGACGATCCGCCCTCGATCCGATCCTTCGTCGGCATCGCGTGGCCCCTGCGGTTCGTCTTTGCCCACTCGAGCTGGTCGGGGGTGAGGCGCATCTTCAGGCCCTCGCCGAGGGTGCAGAGCCGCGGCTCCGGGTGGGTTGGGTTGGACGGGGACGGGTTGCCGTCGCCGTCGCAGCCGCCGACGGCGATGACCACGCTGCGGTCGCTGGCTGGCCAAAGGGCGCCGCCCAGGCCCGCGCTGTTGCCTGCGGCGGCGACGATGACAACGTTGTTGACGGCGTGGATGTGCCGGAGGGTGTTGCGGAGGGGGCGGAGGTTGGGGTCGTCGTCGGAGGGGAAGCCGAAGGAGAGGTTGAGGACGTCGAGGTTGTTGCTGTCGGCGAGTTCGTGGATCACCTGGGGAGGGGTAAGCGTTGGGTGGAAAGATTCGGCAGGGGGGGGATCCTCACCTGGCAGAGTTCTTCGATTCGTTCTGCCGACATGCCCATCTCCTTTCGGCTCTCGGCGATCTTGTGGACGTACAGGGTGATGTTTTGCGACAGGCGGAGGAGCAGATGGGCAATGTGCGTGCCATGGCCGTCGCAATCTTTGTTTTCCCGGGCGCCGCCCTTGGCGAACCTTACTCGCTCCGAATCGAGCGTGATGTTTGGGCTGTCGAGATCGATGCCCGTATCCACGACAAGCACTCGGAACGGAGCGTTTGGCATTCCTTTGTTCCACTGCTCCAGGTATCCGTCGGCCTTGTTCGTCCAGGTCTCGGCCTTGTACACCCTGTCTGTGGGTTAGAAGCTTTGGTCGTCGGATGATGGTGAAACTGACTTACGCAATCCGCTGTTCCATTGAATGTTCTTGGATCTTTGGATTCGTCATCCCATGCCCAGGTGGGGGTATGTCCCCGAGGGCCGCCCAGATGAGTGGTGTCTGAGCACGCGAGTCGGCAAGAGTAGCGCCCCGACAGGACCCAAGTTCGCGCCGGCCACAGGCCGTGGTGCACTCTGTCAGAAACCGGTTAACCACGGGCTTCTGCTGCTGACTCACTGCCCAAAGTAACGGAAGCAACACCCTCAGTGCCGTCCAGTCATGCGACTTGGAAGTTGTCGTGGCAGTCGGAGTGAGAATTGTAAGTGCCTGGGCGTCATCAAGCAACTTTCGTTCCTGAATCGGGGCCAGGATCGTTTCCTCCTAGGTGTCCAAATCTTTTCTCACAATCCCACCATCCCTAGCCAGCCGGAGCTCTTCCACCTCAACACCGAACACCACCGGGCCGGGATACTTGGCACGCTGGTAGCAGGCCCTCGTTCGGACGCGCGTGCCCCTGTCCTCAGAATCACCGCACACAACTGAGACTTCGCGGGCCACCTTGACGCCCACAACCAGGTACGCACGTGCTGCCGAACCACCCAACTCGAAAAGCTTGGCCACCTCCCGGTCCGCCACGGCAGCACGAACGTACTTTGCCGAGGGCACAAAGCGTCGTGTGGTGATCTCGCTGGCAGAGAAGGAGATATGGAAGGAGTTTGGCCCTACTGACGGGAGTTCGCCGACTGCGTTCTTGGCCGTCGTTTTGAACAAAGGAGTGTCGGCTTGGAGGGTGATGTCTGCGGTTTCGTTGCCGGTGTGGAACCCGTGGCCCTTCGCGGGTTCGGCCGTATCAGCCCATTCGTGGAGGACTGGCGTGAAGGTGCTCAGGCGTTTATCAGGACGGTTCAAGTTGGTGATGATGCTCCCAATCAAAACCGAGCCTGGGTGTATGTCCATCGGGAGGTGGGATGGGTGTAAGAATGACATGATGGGTTTGCTCGGGGGGCTTTGGAACTAGGGCAAGCAGCATCGATGCTGGTGAGTGGAAGGAAGTGCAGGAGACAAATGCTGTCAGGTAAAATAGAGGAGGGGGAAATGGACGACACCCATGGAAGCATCGCGGAAAAGGAGAAATGAGTGCCATGCTGTTGGTCCAACATGCATTAGCCAGTTCGCCATCCTAATTCTAAGAATGGATGGCAGCAGAGCTGAGCAGTAGCCGGGCGGCAACTGAAGCAGGACATGCAGAACGCGACCTGTAGCGACCTATGAGCGTGCACCCCCTTTTTGGCCATGCAGGAACGCGTTCAGAGGCGCTTAACAACCCTAACCCTATTCCCTCTCGACGACTCCCCAACCACATCTGATCCCATGCAGGAACCTCAAGCGCTTGAAGACGCGTCCGTCGTTCAAGATACGCACCTGGCGTTCTGATCCAGGAAAGGAACATTCAGGGTCAGACAAGGAGACACCCAGCCATCTACAAGCAGACACACACAGAAGATGCCTCACGCGCAACAACAACAAACCCGCCGGTGACACCCATGGAATTTCCTCTGTTCAACTATCAGTCCACCGTCATCTCACTGCCAACAAGGCCCGCCAACACCGCATCCTCACACCCGGGGTGCTCCAGGATGATTCCTCACGCCCACCTGACCACACCACCCATCACCCAAGACCGCCTCAGCAGTCAGCCCGGTTGGACATGCACTGGTTCGTGCAGACATTGTTGAGGCTAACCTCACTCGCCCACCCAGAGACGGTGCCTCCAGCGCCGCAAGTGCCCAGCGTCTTGGCCGCGGCGTCGGTCAGATAGCCAAAGACCATGTTGCCGACGAAGTCGTGCCAAGCAACAAGGCACTGGAAGCTGCCCTGGGTGCGGATGAGGGCCCTCACGTTCGGGGCGACGCCGGTGCGCGGGTTGTTGCGCAGAGTGCTCACGAGCGCCTCGCAGATGTCGGAGCGGGCGACGTTGGAGCCGTCGCAGTGGACGATGTTGCCGCCGCACCGGCGCTGGATGCCGGTGGGCTGGGGGGCCTCGACGGGGCCGGGCTGGCCCCAGCCGGCGTCCCAGTTGCGGGTGGCGTCTTCGGGGGAGGGTATGCCCCAAAACTGGAGGGTTTCGCCGGGGCCGAGGACCTTGGTGTGGAGCAGGGAGCTCACGGTGGTGTTGCGGCCGGAGAGGGCGGCGGCTTGGACCTGGGAGAGGCCGGCGGCCATGAGGATGGCGAGCTTGGAGAGCTGCATGGTGATGGCTGTGCGTTGATACTAGCGGTCAAGGTCAGCAATGAGTATAAAATGGACTGGTGGATCAGTGAAGCGGACAGACTGTTTGAAGGCGTACTGAAGCTGGTGACTTGTCGTTGAGCTTATGCCGATGACTGCTGGTCTGTGATGGCATTGAGGCGAGCTCTTCCGGGACTCTTATACTTTTTCTCTGTCACCAACACCTTCTCGGATCCACAACCTGTCCACCCTGGCGCAAACATCACCAACCGCGGGCCCCTCTCCAGACTCACAAGCCGAGGCTCGGATTCCGCCTCCCAAATTACCACAGCATTCTGCCTGGCGAGACTGGAGAGGGCCCGTACATTGCAAACTGTGTGGTCTGAGAACCTGACCATGAGCAGGCGGTGAGTCTAACGCGCGCGAGAAAGACACGCCGGCGAGATGACGCGGCTAAGACAACCAACCGGAAAGCATTTTCCAAAGAGCACTATACGTAAAGGAACTATCCACGGCCTTGGCACATTTGGCAGTTGATTGAGGACTAAAAATGGTGTCCAACTGCTGTCCAGCCCATACATGACCACACGGTCTAACCGCCTCTCCTGCGAGACTCAGTTCAATCAGGGCTGCTCCCTGTGGCACAAGTTCTTTGCTTAAAGTGTAAGAGGGTCCAATTGTGGCACGACAAGTGAAAGAGACCGAGAACGGGCATGAAAGTAATTTCAGTTGCGAAGCGCCGCCCCCAATGTCAACAAACCTCGCATCATGTCCCTGTGTTGTGAACCCTCAGTCCCTGTCACTCCTCACAACGAGTTCGTACCTGCAGCTGCACCTGCGGGGCCGATGCATGGAACTTGTGCGCAGGACGGGACGGGACGCGCAACCCAAGCACCCAGTTGAGCATCACGGGCAGGGGGCCGAGTGAAAAGAGGAACCGTTGGTGATAATAATGCCGCCGCCTCGGCAACAACGGACAGCGGGTGTCAAACCCGGGGCGGCAACGAACGGGGAGACCGATAGCGCCGTGGAGTTCCTCGGCGTAATCAACTGTGGCCAACCTTGACCTGTCCTCGAAAAGATGCCATCCCGCTCCGGGCTCCCAAGTTCCCGCTGTGGGACCTATTTGTGCATATTACTCCGCCGCAGACATCAGACCCAACAACCCGCCCTCCCCCCCGGGTCGCCCTTACACCGCCCCCGGCCCGCTCCCCAACCGATACCGATCCTCGACCCTCTTACTGCATCCCACCTTCTCCCCGCCCATCCTCCCATCCTTCCTCCCCGTCGACCCTTCCACACACTTCCCCCCCTTCCACGCAACATCCACAACCCTCTTCCACAACCCGGTCGCATCCCCCGCGCTCTCCCACGTCCCAAACACCCGACAATCCGCCGCCTCATACCGCATCTGCAGCGGCACACCTCCCCCGCCTTCCTTGAGCGGAACGGCATTCGCCACGTTGAACTGCACCGCCAGGCCCCATCCATATAACGGATCGCTCGTCAGCCGCAGCGGCGGGAGATACTGCCCCTCGCGAGGGGGGATGCTGGGCACGTTGGGGGGCAGGCGCAGACCCTTCGGCACGGCGGCTTCGTCGTAGTGGGGGAGCAGGGCAAGCGCCATTACCGGTCCGCCTTTAGTTTGGCCGACGGCTTGCATCGGGCCGGGGGAGGGGCGGCCGCCGAGGGCGACGGTGCGGATGCTGTGCGTGTGGGTGAGGATTGTTGTGAGGAGGGAGCAGGCGGAGGCGCATTGGCCGTCGGTGAGGATGATGATGTCAGAGGGGGCGAAGGGAGGGGTGGGGAAGGGAGGCGGGTATTTGGGGGAGTTGGTGACTTTGGAGATGTTGAAGAGAACCGGGGTGGTGTAGGCGCCGTATTTTTTTAGGGAGGGGGGGGACGGGAACGGGCCGTAGAATTCGGAGAAGGAGGTCCAGGGTTGGCCGGAGGGGTTGAGTGCGTCGGGGAAGGGCCACGGTGCCGAGGGGCGGGAGGAGTTGAAGTAGTACTCGCCGAGCCAGGCTAGTTGGGGATGGGCGCGGGGTTGGGAGAGGACGGGGAGGATGTCGGCGGTGGGGAAGAGCGCGCGGTAGAGGTTGACCAGGTTTAAGTTTCGGCCACCGCCGTTGCCTTGGAGGTCAAGTATCAGCTTGGTGCGGCCGGCGGCTTTGGCCGCGAGGAGGAAGTCCGCCGTGACGTTGTAGAACTCGGTGAACTGGTCGCCCGGTTCGAAGTTCGGCGAGAGCCCCATGAGGGCGAAGGTATTCACAGCCAGGACAGCCACGTCGGAGAGGTCGGGGCTATCAGGCAGGAACCCGATCACACCGCCCTCCGCAGAGGACTTGACGGGCTTTGGGTAACCAGAAAAGTCAGGAGTCAAGTTCCTCGCGACCGCGTCATAGGTTCCCCAGATAACCGGAGACGGCCCGGTGCCGTTCCCCTGGCCAAACGAGTTGTAGAGATCCTCGCCAGAGGTTATCCCGGTAAAGTTGCCCCGGACAAACGCGGTGTTGGTAAACTTGAGCGTCGTGCCGTTCTTGCACTTGACTGTTGTAATGTCAGCGAGGTCCAGCGCGAAGGCCTCGGCTTGGCTATAACTGAGGCTTGCGTCGTTGGCGAGACTCTTCACAAGGCCGTTGAACCGAGCATCTGGATCGTGGGACCGGCCGTCGCGGACCGATGCGTTCTCAAGGAAGTCAGTCGCCGGGACGCCGTCGATGGTCGACACAGGCGAGGGAGTGTATCCTTGATTGGCGTGCTTGATGTCGTCTGTCGTCAAAGTGAGCGCAACATCCCTCTGCAACGGGGATATCATTCCCGGCAGCAACCATACCGTAAAGAAAGATCTTGGGCGTCGCCACCCCATCCTCAGAAACAGAAACAAACTGCACGCCCAGCCGGAAGGTAAACAAATCCATGAGCATGCCCATGTATATGAAGTGGATGTCGCGGACCCGAACAGAGGTGAGGGTGTACAGATCGGCAAGGAACTCAAACTCGTTGGCATAGCCGCCGCGTTCCTTCTTCAGCTTTACCGCGATCTCGTCCAGACCGCCCAGCAGGTCAACGCCCTCGGAGAGATATCCCTTGGGCGGGTCCCGGAGGTAGTTGATTGTGCTCTGCCATTCGAAGATGGGGCGGAGGAAGTCGATCTGGGCCAGGGCTGTGTCTTTGTGAAGTGGGATGGACTTGAGGCAGGCGAATGCGATGGACGGGAGGATGGGTGCTGGGGGCGCCGAGATGCGGGCTTGTTCGTTGGGGACTGTGGCTGTCAGCTGACTGAGTCTGCAAACACCAGGCGAGATGTCTTCTCACCAATATGATTATCCGACAACCACTTGTTCACGGCGTCGCCGACCTGCTTGCATGGCTCGTCGCCTCGAGGTATGGCTCCGCCATCGGAACGCAACCCGGCTGCAAGGGGGACCAGGGCAGCCGCCGCTACCACAATCTCGGTAAGCATTGTTGACGTTGTCAGAGAATCACTGCCCTTGATGCGTCTGGTGCCGAGTCGTCAGGAACCTTGTCGAGGGTTGATGTTGTTTTCCGGGGCATCCACTCAAATACTTTTCAATCCTCGCCTCCGTTCCCCCTCTACATCCTACCCTGCTTCTCTCCCTATCCGCGCTCGGGTATCCGTGCCGATGATCGTCGCACCAGCCCAGCCCGCAGTCTGCTTGGCGTAGTAACCGCGCTTCCTTCGCGGCTGTGCTGCCAACTGCGTTGTTACCTGTGCTACGCGAAAATGATCCCTCCGGGATGCTTCCGGTTCTTTAACCGGCGTGACCCAGCAACCCGGGAGCGGGATAAATGCGCCCGCCCGTCCGCCTCGCTCTGAGCCTCCCGGTACTCTGCACGGGCCTTGTGTTTATGGGGAGCTACGTCGTCACCAAGGAGCGCGTCAGTGCCTGACCCGGCTTTGGGGACGAGGTGTTACATCTCGAGATCAGAGCTGTGTCGCGTGACTCGCGTCCGACCGAGCGAACACCAGCCACAGCCCTACAATATCAGGGCAACGTAATCTAATTATAACAGGATCGCCGGCCTTCGCTGGTAGGCAACCACTTCTTACACCACGAGTCGAATGGAGCGAGCCAGCATGCCGTGCGTGGCGGTGTCCATCGACATGCGCAGCTGACGACTAGATCCAACAAGCTAGGAACGAGGCCAGGACCGAACAAGTCAACTCGCAGGCGGAAACGGCTGATACCGCTCGACTCTCGTTACCGCAGAGCAGCAATGGAACCACAAGTTGAACCACAAGTTGAACCACAATTTGAGTGTTGATATCGACGGATCATAAGGCATCAGTTCACAAACCGAATTGCCCCATCCCACCCATCTCAAAATCTCTTCAAATCCATTGATCCAAAACTCCATATACATGAATGCTATCCATACAAGGCCCCATCTTCCCCCCCTCTAAACCTTAACCTTGACCTCCCCCCGCTCC
>FTEL01008739.1_pt1 | contig 12797 bp, 11 predicted proteins | sample 1658911 | NCBI WGS metagenome assembly FTEL01 (sample SAMEA3914869, study PRJEB12502) | metagenome | biome: forest; material: soil | place: USA | collected 2012-03-12 | depth 0.1 m
ACCCTCTCCCCCGTCCCTCCCAGCGCGCGCGTCGACCACACCACCACCACCACGACAACAGCCGACATCTCCAGCATCCAACGCACGCCAGTGTATGCATGGGCAAGCACCTACAAAGTATCCGAGAAATCCATCTTGTAGTTTGTAGCAGCAGCTTCCGCGCCGTTACTTGCTATGTGTCGTTGTTGTTGTTGATGTTGTGGGTGGGTTGTCGTCGCGTCTTTGTTCCTCAGCTTCGGGACTCTCGGTCGTCGTTGAAAACGCGCGGGATCGGAATCGTCTCGTATCGCGGTGGTATCAAACCCCAACGCCTCTTCAACAATCTCGCTCGTTCGCTCGTTGATACAGCTTCCTCTCCAAGCTGTGTGCGCGCGCGGGAAAACAAAAGCAGCTGTCTCGTCGTCTGGTCGTGGGAGTGTCCGAGGATGACGAGAGGGAAAGTTGGCAACAGGGAAGCTGGGCAAGCTAGGCGGGCAAGCTGGCGAGCAAGCACAACCATGGAAAGCTGGGGGAGCTTGCGACACGAAAAGTGGGCCTGTGCAGGGCTTGGCGCTGTCGTCGTCGCACCTTTTGGGTTTTGGGGGGGTGAGGGGGGGACGTGCGGCGACGACGGGAAAGAGAGAGCGGCGGGCTGCGCCACGCCTGCCGCGTTCGCTTGCTTGGTGGACGGGGCTTGGCAGCCTGGTGGTGATGACGTCGTCGGGTTGGGGGGTTGGAGATGCAGGCAGCAGGATGCAGATTTGGTGGAAGATAGAGGTGGTCGGTCATCAACAAGGTGATTAATTCATTTCAGAGGCTTTCCAGCACACTAAACGCCATATTCGCTTGCCGTTCATCCATTACATTCAAACAAAACCCAACACAATCCTTTTTCAGGGGCTCCCTCCCCTTTTTTTGGCGTGAGCTCGACGAGGAATCTATACCATCCCGCCCCTTTTCCCCCCAACCACCAAACTCACTCCCCCAGCTCCGCCAACTCCCTCTCTTTCGCCGCCAACAACTCCCTCATCATCTCCCTCTCCCGCTCCAATACCGCGCGCCGCTCCGCTTTTACCCTCTCTGCCTCACGCGCAGACCCGCTCGATGTCTGCTGTTGTTGCGGCGCAGACGTCGGCCCGCCGCTGGGGTACACCCCCGGGCTTGGTGTCGATGCTGCCGTGCTCCCCGGTGTCACGAAATACTGCTGTCGTTGCTGCTGCTCGGAGAGATCGTCCGGCCCCGGGCTTGACGCGGTGGGGTTGAGGATGGACTTGATCGAAGACAGACGTTTGGGGTGGTCCGCGTCGCTCTGGTTCTGGGCGTCCATCTCGGCTGCCGAGAACGACCGTTTTCGTGACGGTGAGAGGAAGGACGCCGGCGACAATGATGATTGCCGATCGTGCGGCATATGCATCGAATTCAGAGGGGCCAGGCGGTTCTCGTTGATGAGCGACTCGGGGATGTGGTGCGGCGGGTTGGAGTGGGTCGAGTGGTATTGTCCCAAATCGCTCGACGGCAGTGGTGATGTCTGCCGGTTCTGCCTCAGCACCGTCTCCGGGACGAGGGTCAACGGCGTCTCCTCCCGACGCCGGAGCCCGAGGTTCACGGACCCGTCCGGGTTGACCGAGCCCTTCTCCATCGGAATGTCTGTCTCTGACATCGGTGAATCTGCCCGTTCGCTCGGTGTGCTCTCCGAGTCCGGGCCCCCTCCCGCGGCGGGAATCACGCGTTTCCTCCGCTTGATGATGGACTTCTTCATCGTCACCGGCCTGTGGACGCCATGTAACTTGTAGTAGAGTCCTGAGAACAGAGTCAGCATCTACACCCAAAGATTGACCAAGGTAATAACTAACCACAAGCATTGCAGATGGTATGCCCCGCCTCATCCCTCCGCCAGAGCGGCGTGATAGTAGTCCCACAGTTCTGACAGGCAATGACAACCGTCGTGTTCTGGTTCTGGAGGTGCAGCGCCCCAATATCAATCGGCGTGGGATCATCCGCGCTGGGCGCCGGCTGCGGTTTAGACCCGCCCTGGCACTTCAGCACACTCAAGCTTGCGCTCTTAGACACCCGGTTATTGTAGGCCGGGCAGCCGCTGCACCCCTCGGCGCCGCCCGTGCCGTTGCACCTCCCACCGCCGGGGCACGACCCCGACGGTGTCTGGTCGGCGGCGACGTATTTTGCTACCGGCGCGTTGGGCAGCAGCGGCACCTGGGCCTTGGGGGACAGCTTGACGGGCGACTGCCGTACCCCGCTCGCGGCGACCGTCGGCGGCCGCTTGAGGTTGGTCGGGCGCGAGGCATTCCTGGCCTTCAAGTACAGCCCACAGGCATTGCAGATGGTCTCGCCCTGCGGTGACCTCCGCCAGAGCGGTGTTCGTGTCGTGCCGCAATTGCTGTGCCTGTTAGAAATGTAGCCCCGGTGTCAACAACATAGAGTACCGATGCGACCCACCTGCAGACCTGGCCAATGTACCCTTGGCTCGACCCAGACTGTGTCTTCCCCTGACTTGTCGGGCTGCCACTCTTGTAATGCGTTGGACTCGGCGGAGCCGGTGAGACGGGCGAGGCGCGTGTTAATGTCGGCGACAGCCCCGCGTCTGACCCGGGGTGTTCTTGGACCTCGGGCAAGTCAGACTGCTGGTGACCCAGTTGCGGTGCGATATCGCTGGTGTCCCGCGAGGCCGCCATGGGTCTGGATGGCAGGGCTGTTCGGCGCGGAGCAGGCGCGGATTCTGTGGATGGTTGCGGGGCCAGGAGCCGTGATGATTCAGATAACGCCATGCTCGGGGGGTTGCGACTGTGCGGGCCGCGAAGGAGATTCACGGATGGGAGGCGGCAGAGTCGTATTGCGGGCCAGGTAGCAGGTGTCGTCGAGTGGCGGGGCAGTCTGTGGCCGTGGTGGGACAAGCCGGAAGGGTTCTGGCTATCGAGTGCGTGTTGCCACCTCGGGTGTTGGTTATAAGCATCCGGGGATCGCTGTCAACGCGCAGCGTATCGTAATGCTGGAGCCACAGGCCGAGTAATGGTCCAAGGCAACGCACGCCACCGAGCGAGACTCGTGGCCTGGGGGGTAGGGGGGATGTGGAGAAGAGAGAACAGGATATGGCTGGCGGCGTGTACTCGGTACGGGGTGGGGAGAGTAGCAGCACACCACAGATATGCCAGTCTCGTCACACCGCACGAGGATGAGGTCAGTTTGTGGCTGCGACTGGAGGAGAGGAGCCGCAGGGTCGTGTGTGTACGTGGATGTGTGAGTGAGCGATGGAGATGTCGCAAGTCGGGAGACAGCGAGGGCCGAGTTGCGGTGAGGACGACAAGGCCAGGCCAGCGGGGAGGACCAGGCGGGCGTTGACCTTGGAAGAAGGACAGCAGGGCGAGATGTGCAATAAGAGAGATAGTCGGCGAGCAGGGGCCTGTTCCGGGCAGCGGTCCAGTTCCAGGTCCAAGGGTGCTCCACAGTGCAGATTATCTGATCAAGGACCGACAGGCTGAGTCGAGGGAGGGGGGCGGATCTCGGCGGGCCAGCTGGGAAATGCAATGTCTTTTTGGCGGCGAGGATCTGTCAGCTGGGGGGGGGAGGGCGGACGGACGACGGAGCAACCTGATGAATTCGGTCGAGCCGTCTTTGGGACTTCAGTGTGAGAGGGCAGCGCATTCATTCAGCAGCACCAGCGGCCCGCTTCAGGCGTGCCGGGCGAATGGGAGGGCGCGCAATGTCAGCAAGGACAGCGCAGGGCCCCCAGGGCCCCTGGACAGGCATCAGGGGTCCAAATCACGCAGCTCGCCCGCCGCCCCAAGGCTCGACGGATGGCCCACCGCCTGGTTGGATTGGGTAATGGGGTTAAATGGGCTGCAGATGGTGGGCGTGAGGTGGTGCTGCGTTGGTGTTGCTAGTGAGCGGTGCGTGGGCTGGGCGTCCACTCGTTGATCGCGGACGCCTTGCTGCAGACCACTGCAGACAGTGGGCGGGCTGCAGATATTCGACGACGGCGCTGAGCCAACAGACAAAAAAAAACGAAAATCCCCAAAATCCCACGTGTTGCACACGCCACCACGTCGGGCGATTTCGCGGGAAAACGTGATGTCTGTCTCACGGTCTTTCTGCCACATACATGATCGGAGCTCCGAGACACAGCTTCACCAGGCCACCATCTGTGCCCCGCGCCGTCGCATCCAGTGCGCCCACATCTCCAGACGCGGTTGGCTGGCGCGGCTGCTGATTATCAGATCATCGCGGCCCCGTGATGAAGATTCCACTTTGACTTGCTTCCCCAGGCTTGGCTACGGTGGGTCCTGTCCCCCCCCAGTCCAGTCCCGTCTCTCTCTCCGAACCAGCCAGCAAAGATGGACGGTTTGCGCATGGTGGGCTCGGCTGGGCTGGGCTGGGCTGGCACTCGGGGAGAGACAGTGACGATGTGAGTGGGCTGCTTGAACTGAAGTGGGCTGCGGGTGGAGTTTGCGTCGCTGCGCCTCAACCTTTTTCTCGGGTGGGCCGAGACGGTCTCGGCGACCTCGGTTGGCAATCCCATTTGACGCCCCAAGAGCATCCACCCCACCACCCCCACTCCACCCAGGGGCTCTCCCGCCAAGCGATTTTATCAGTTCCCATGCAACCCTCTTGATCAGAGCCAGCCAACCACCAGCGGCCCAGTATCCGAGGCCAAGACGATCGACGAGACAGATTCGCTGGCGAGGCTGCCTGCTGATTGGGAAACATATCTCCGTTTGGCTTGGTGCCGCGCAATGATTCCGCTCGGAGCGGTATAACGACAACATGAACACACACACGAGAAGAGATCGTCACGGGGCCGAGACCGCGGCTGAGTTTGGCAGAGTGGGCTCAGGAATGATGTTCCATCCATCCCAACCAGCTGGGCAAATATTGCAGAGACCAAACACAACTGACACCACCGGCACGGGTCTTCTAGAAAAACTCGAATGCAGAGAAAAGATCCTCATGACATACCAAACTCCGTTTGGGTATAAGCCCGCCCACCCACCAGCCAGATGAAACAGCAAAAGATAGCCGCCAATGCACAGAACTCCCTGATTACCAAGACGCACTCACAGGTCAGGGTCACTCTCCGAATCCCTCCTCTCCGCCACGACCACCCCCGTCTCCCACATCCCATCCAGCGTGTCCCTCGCCATAATCACCGGCAGCGCGATCGACAGCGCGTTCCACAACCACTGGCTGCGGTCATTCAGCCTCACCTGCTCCAGCATGATGACCGGGTTCGTCGCGGCGCCGGGGTCGTGGCTGGCCAGCATGACGATGTGCTGGACCACGGCGAACGCGTACAGCGTCGGCGGCGGCGCGACGAAGCCCTTGCCCTTCTTCTTGTCGTCCCGCAGCTGGTCGCGCCACCGCTTGCCCATGCTCAGCAGCCGTCTTTCCAGGTCGCGCGAGACGGCCCGCGTGAAGCGCCGCGCGCGCTGCGCCTCGAGGTACGCGGGGTCGAGACGCTCGTCGGCGATGGCGGTGGTTTCCTGATCGTTGTCGCCCTCCCCGTCGTCGTCGTTGCCGGTGGGGGAGGGGGCAAAGTCGCTGCCGTCGCTGTCGTCGTCCTCGGCGCCGCAGAAGTCGGGCGGGTAGGCCTGCACGAGCATGTTGGGCTGCGTGCGGTGCTGGTCGATGCCAACGTCGCGCAGGGCCCACTTGATGTAGCCGCGGATGCCTTTGACGACCGCCATGGCGATATTGCTCTCGTAGCCGATCTCCTCGTAGTCGGTGACCGTCTGGGACAGGTAGAAGAGCGACTCGAGCGCCTTGGCAGCTGAATTTCATTGCGTCAGTAGACCGGTCTAATATTCCATAAACGGAAATCAGCACTTACCAGCTACCTCATTCCCGTACGAGTGGATCGCCACTCGCTTCCGACTGTTCTTCGGCGTGAAAACGTCGTCGAGGTGCGGCTGCGTGACCCCCCACATCCTGAAGCTCACCCGCCACCACGAGGGCATCATGGGGTGGAGACCGCGCATGTAGATCAGCTTGTGCAACTTCCTCTGGTCCACATTCCAATCCTCGCTGCCCTCCAGGCGAGTGAGAAGGTCGTCGTAGTCATCCAGGGCAGGTGTAAGACCGTCATAGTCGTCCCAGTCGCTACTGGTGCTGTAGCCATCGTCGTTGCCGTCTTGGTCATCATCGTCGCCGGCCACCGTTGCTTTCCGAGCCCAGTGGAGATTGGGCGGTGGGCACAGGATGCCGCCTCGGAGATAAGGGGGGTCATCGATTTCGATCGAAGGAAGGCACGGCGAGTCGTACAACATATCATCTTCGCTAAGTCCCTCCCAGTCGGCATCGACCATCTCCACGTCCGTATCCCGGGGGTAGGAACTTGAGGAAACACTCAAGTCCCCCAATGCCGTGATGGTGTCCAGAACCAGCTGCCGGCGCGGCGGAGGAGGGGTTGTGAAATCCATGGTGGGGTGTGCAATACGTCTGACACCTCGGGATGGTCCTAATTGAATCTTGGTGGATCGATGCTGGCGGCGTTGGGCGAGGTAGTTGGGCGCTGAGGGTTCGTCCAGTCTTGGGGTTTTAAATTGAAGATCGGTTGACCAGAGACTTGACCGAGGGGCAGGGTTAATTAACGCCTTAAATTGGGCGCAGTGGTCGAGATGAAAGTGACAGGCAGGTTTGTGGAAAGAAAGAAACTCATTGTGGTTTCCATTTCCGTCGTCGATGGTATCGACAAAGATAGGGCCGCGCCTTCCCCACACACAAAGAGATGGTGTTGGGCGTTGGACTATTCTGGCATTATTTGGCTGCTTCCGGCGGCCACGACAGCACCACACAAGCACCGGACAGCACTGCATCCATTATTACTGGCCAGCCAGGCCCAAGCCGCGCTTTGCAATGGAGACAAGGAGCGAACAATCCGGCGAATGAATGGAACTGAGACAGCCTGGATTCGTGGCTTCTGGACCAGGGACCTGCACACTCGTGCAGAATATAAACCAGACTCTACCCATTGTGAGCCTTGGTCGTCTAAAACCCCACGATAAAATAAAAGAAAAAGGGTAGAGGGGCAGTGTCGAGCCGTTGTACAAGTAGTGGGAGTTGGGCAGAGCCTTGGAGACACAGCATGTGCATGTGCAAGTGGAAGACAGCAGTTGATGATGCTGCCCCACTCCGGCAGAGCAGCTGTGGGTTTTGGCCAGGGCCAGGGTCGCAAGCGGCGCCGCAGGGCTGGCAGCTGGTGAACAGACCAGCATTTGAACCGTGCGCTCAGAAACGCGGTCAGGGATCCCTGCAGAGCCAATGCGCGGGCTGCATTTGGCGGACCCAGCGTCGCATTGGGCGACTTTTTTGCTCCTGCACACCTCGCACCTCGCCTCGCCCACTTCTCGGGCACCGCGACGCGCATCATCATCGCCAATTCAACCTTCTCTCCCCCTCCTTCTCCGCCTCTCCCCCACTCCATCTTCCCCGCCCACCGCTCCGCCCCGTCCGCAACCATGGCGACCGATTTCAGCCGCCTGACGGTGGTAGAGCTCCGTCAGGAACTGAAGCGGCGCAATCTCTCACAGACTGGAAAGAAGGCCGACCTTGTCGACCGCTTGACAACATACGACCTCGACCAGCCCGCCGAGGCTGACCAAATTGACCAACCTGATCAGTCCGACCAGCCCGACCAGCCTGGCGAGCTCGATGAGCCCATTGCAGAGCAGAGCGAGGACCCCGCCGTCGACACTGCCGATGCGCCTGCACCTGAGCTCCCTCTCGATGACGAGTTGGGTGCAGCCCAGCAAGACCAGAAGGAAGACGAGCTGCCACCCACAACCGGCAATTCGGATAACGCCGCCGGAGAATTAGCACAAGACTCGGCTTCAATCCAGACCCCGGCCACTGGAGGTGCAGCCACTGCTGTTGAAGCCGCCGCCGAGACCGAGCCCGTCCCCGCCACCGAGATAATCACCGACGCCGCGAGCCGGAAGCGCAGGTCGAGGAGCCCGCCCCCAGAGAACGAGGCGATCAGGAAGCGTGCGCGTGCGAGCAGCCAGACTGGCGACGAATATGCCTCCGAATCCCTTGGCGTTGCCTCCCAACCGACCGGTCAAGAGCCTCTCGGCGCCCAACCAACGCCCGGTGCGCAAACGGCCACCGACAGCTATGCAGCTACCCGAGAACCCTCGCAGTACAACCAGGACGATGACTACGCGTCCAACAGAGACCAGCAGGCCGATGCCGTTGACGAGCCCATGCCCGACTACGATCGCGACGTTGCGCCCGCCCAGCACCCGGCTACCTCTGCTCTTTACATCAAGAACTTCATGCGGCCCTTGAGGGAGCCGGTGTTGCGCGAGTACCTGATCGAGCTCGCTGCCGCCCCAGGCTCTGCTCCCGACCCAGATTGTTTGATGGATTTCCACGTCGACCAGATCCGCACCCACGCATTTGCTGGCTTCACCAGCACCGCCGCCGCCTCTCGTGTCCGATCGGCCTTGCACGGGCGCGTCTGGCCCAACGAGAGCAACAGGAAGGAACTTTGGGTTGACTTTGTCCCCCCGGAAAAGGTTCCCGAGTGGATTGACCGCGAGCAGTCCGAGGGCGGCAAGGGATCATCGGGCCGCTGGGAGGTGCGTTATGAGACTGACGACGCCGGCAATATCACCGCCGAGTTGGTCAACGCAGAGGTGGAACCCGTCCGCCGCAACTCCGTGAGGCAGCCTCCGGCCCCTCAGCCGGCCCCGACTGGCCCCGCCCGCAACAGCTATCCCAGTGTCGAAGGAGCACCTTTAGGCCCGCGTGGTCGGGGAGCGAACCATTTCCGCCAAGGCCCGCCGCCGGCTGCAGCAGCCATGTCCGGCGGCTATGACGACGAACACGAGCCATACCAGGAGCCTCGGCGCGAGCCCGACCGCGGCCATGGCCGCGACTACGACCGGGAGCACGAGCGTGGATTCGAACGTGATCGTGGTGGACGCGGCCGCGCCCGCGTGGAGTACGCCGCCTACCAAACCACCCGCGCCGACCCGCCGCTGCAATACCGGCCGGTTGCGGACGAGGTAGCCGAGCGCCGGCTTGTTAACATCAGCGTCCACATCACCAAGGACCGCCACCGTGATCTCGGGCCCCCCGAGGATATCAACCGGTACACCTTTGAGAACGGCAACGACTTTGTCGACCGCGGCAAGGAAGCCTTCATCGGCATCCGCCCCCCGCACCGTGAGCGCGAGCGCCGCCGTCTGGGCATTGGCCGCGGCAGTCGGGGCGGTGGTCCGCCTCCCCGCCGCCGCACCCCGTCTCCACGCCGCCCGTCTCGCGATGACGACGGTTACGGCAACCGTTACCGCGAGAGGGACGACTGGCGCAACGATCGGCAGCGCGACCGCTTCCGCGACGACGTTCCCCGCTCTCGCTTTGACGGCCAGCCCCTGCCCACCTTTGGCGGCGGCGGTGGCCGCGGAGGCAGGCGCGGTGGTGGGTTTGGGGGTGGAGGCAGACGGGACTGGTAGTAAACTACCACGGGAACCACACATCCCCTCTCGCTGTCTGGCGGACAACAAACAACTCAGTGCCCACCCTATTTCTTTTTCCCCGCCACCAACGATTGATCGAGTCTCGGGTCTCTCGCCCATTGCAAGACTCATTTGCCCGCCGAACCCCCACACAGCCCCCCACCCAACGAGCCCCTTTTCACGCCTTGCCGAGCACCACCACAACAACACCAACCCAAAAAAAACAACACCCCCCCGTCTTTTTCCCATCCAGATTTCTTCTTCTTTTCAGGGAGGCACTCAGGCAAACAAGGGGTTTTTTTTTCGTGTCAGGAATAGAAGGAATCCATCATAAAATATGGCCTCCGTGTACGGACTAGTTTACATCCTCGCCAAGAGGAGAGGGGAGGAGAAGAGGGAAGGCAAAAAAAGACGGGGGAAAGGAGACGGGACGGGGTGGTAGATCGATGAGTGGACGGAGGGAGGGAGGCATGGAGGGATGGGAGGATGGATGGATGGGTTGGTCACACTCTCGGGGGCGTCCCCCCACCTTGAGGCTGGGTCAGCATTCTCTGGTCTGTAATGAACGGCGGTGATGGAGCAAGAGCAAAACCCAACCAGCCGTCCATCCACAGTTGACCCAACCCAACCACCACAAAAAAACGAAGAAACTTGCACTTGGGGACAAAGCACAAGCCGAGCAAAGGGGACAGAGGACAGAGCACAGGGGAGATAATGGAGACTAGGGCATGCTCAAAGACCCTGCCCGCAAGGCGTGTCCCCAAGAGGCGAGCTTGCTTTGCGCCCCAAATCAGGAGCCCACCCTCACAAATTCACCATCAATCAGCCTTGTTTTGAGCTGACACAGAGAGACGGAATGTGCGTGCTTTTCACCACTCGAAGTGTCCCCATCTGGGAGCGGAGGAGGTTATTAGCAAAAGTTCACTTGAATGTATGGAATCGATACCCTGTTATTATCTTGATGTCCCCGGCCCGCTTGCCATGTCTAATGATATTGTCCATAAATCGTACAATCTTTGAGAATCGGATTCAAGATCCATCAGTGGCTGTGAGAATTCTGGACACAGGGTTGCTCGTAGGCACATCACAGTAATGTCACAAGGCAACACAAGAGGCTCAGGAACAATCGACCTTTTAACGACCTATCTTTGGCATGCAACGGCATTGCCTAACCAGTGTCAATCTGCCCGTAAGACGACTCCAGATCATCCCCAATCATTACTCCAGAAATGACAAAGCCCAAAACCCGCGGAACAATCGAAGCAATGCTGAAACCCAGACCCGCAACCCGAACCATATAACCAAAGCCAATGACGAAACAACTTAAGCATTCGCAGCCAGAGGCGAGGGCTCGACGCCAACGCGCTCCTTGCTGAGGATATCAATCATCAGCTGCGAGGGCCTGTTGTCACGGTAAACCTTGGCATTGCCCTTGTACATGTGAACGTTCTCCAGGTACTTGTCGAACAGGTACGAGCTGTCCATGGGGCCACCCTTGGCTTCGGGGTGGAACTGGGTGGAGAAGATGGGGCGGGTCTTGTGCATCATGCCCTCGTTGCTGCCGTCGTTGAGGTTGACAAAGTACTCCTTGAACTCGCTGGGCAGGGTGCTGGCATCAACGGCATAGCCGTGGTTCTGGCTGGTGATGTGGCACTGGCCAGTGGTCAGGTCGAGGGCCGGGATGTTGTGGGCACGGTTGCCGTATTTGAGCTTGATGGTCTGGGCGCCAACGGCGAGGGCCAGAAGCTGGTGGCCGAGGCAGATGCCCATGATGGGGACGGACGAGGTCTCCATCAGACGAGCGAGGTTGTAGACGGTCTCCTGGCAATGGGTCGGGTCACCGGGGCCGTTGGAGATGAAGACGCCATCAAAGTTGTCGGCCACCTTGTGGATCGGGTAGTCGTACGGGAAGACGGTGACCGAGGCGCCGCGGCTGACGAGGCTGCGCAGGATGTTCTCCTTGACGCCGCAGTCGATCAGAGCCACGTGGAAGGTCGCCTTGGGGTTGGCGACAACGAACGGAGCCTTGGTGCTCACGCGCTTGACCAGGTTGATGGCGCCGGGGTCGATGAAACCCTCATCCTCGTCGGCATCGTACTCGTCACCGATGGAGATGCGGGCGAGCGAGGAGCCCTGCTCACGCAGGTAGGTGACGATGGCGCGGGTGTCAACGCCGGAGATGACCGGGACACCCTCGCGGGCGCACCACTCGCTGAGGCTCTCGACGGCGGTCCAGTGGCTGTACTTCTCGGCGATGTCGGCAACGACAATGCCGGCACACTGGATGTGGGGAGACTCGAAGTACTTGAGGAGGTTGTGCTCGTCGCGCTCGTTCGAGGGCACACCGTAGTTGCCAATGAGGGGCTGGGTGAAGACCAGGATTTGGCCGCGGTAGGAGGGATCGGTCATGGACTCGGGGTAACCCACGAGCGAGGTGGTGAAGACGGCCTCGCCCGAGATGTTGGAGTTGGCGCCGTAGGCAGTGCCGTGGAACACGGGGCCATCCTGTGGAACGGTGGGTGGTCAGTGACTGGAGAGAAAGACATTGGAGGCGGGAGGTGTGCCGTGAGTCAAAACATACCCTGATGGTAAAGGTAGCATCAACACCGGACGCAGCAGGAGTGGCCCTGGTGTCGGCAGGAGGCATAGTCCTGCCCCTGCTCCCGTTGGTCGCAAGCCTGCTCAAGAGGCGGGTCTGGCCGAGAGGGCGGAGCGGGACCCTGGGGGCGGCACGGCCCAGGGCGGCGGGAAGGCGGGACGCCAGGGGAGTGAACATCTTGGCTCTAGATGTTGTGGGAAGGGTAAAGAAGGGTATCAGTCTCTAGTGCAGGCGGGGCGTCTTAAGCTGACAGGGCTCTCCAGAGGTGGTCTAAAATTCTGGTCAGTATCGGGTCTGGGGGCGGTGAGTCAACAAGACCCTTGGAGGATAGGCGAACCTGAGAGGTAGTCCTAAGCACGCCGGCACGTTAGCACTCGGCCAGAGAGAGCGGTGGTTCGTCCGTCACACGGGGAGAGAAACGAGAGAAAGTGTAAACATGGGTGGGCAGGGACACCAGAGGGAAGTCCATATAGTCCCGCGCCTGGGAGTCAGGAAAGGGGCCATCGGAAACGGTGAGGCGAGGCGGCGGTGGGGCAGGGGAGCACACGACAAACTTCAGATGGGAGACTCGGATGTCCATGGCCATCCATGCGGCATTGTGCACGTACCTGAGAAGTGAAGATGGAGAGGCGACCTTTCATCAGCGCGGTAGTGAAAGGGGCCAATTCGGAATAAGTAAGGGAGGAAACCACGGCGGGGTCCTCGATGGGTGGTGGGCAATCCGGGGGGGGGGGGGGGGGGGATAAAAA
>FTEL01009851.1_pt1 | contig 12790 bp, 6 predicted proteins | sample 1658911 | NCBI WGS metagenome assembly FTEL01 (sample SAMEA3914869, study PRJEB12502) | metagenome | biome: forest; material: soil | place: USA | collected 2012-03-12 | depth 0.1 m
GAGGGGGAGTTGGGGGTGGTGGTGGGGGAGGGGAAGGCGAAGGACTCGAGCTGGGCTGCGAACATGACGTTGCCTGCGCTGGCGACGAGGTCGGCGGGGAGGATCTCGCGCGCGCATTTGTCGAGCATGTCGCCGATGGCGACGCCGCGGGATTCGACGAGGATGGTGTGCGAGGTGATGGAGTGGGAGAGGAGGAGCTGGGTGTGTCCGCCGGAGACGAGGAGGCTGAGGAAGGGGAAGGATGGGTCGGGGGGGTTGTTGGTAGTGTTGGTCTCCTTGTCTAGAGAAGGCCACGGCTGCTCGAGGGCGGACGCCAACCGCGGCGTGAGGGCGTGCGCCTGCATGTGGTGCACCGCGACCAGCGGCACCTGCCACGCCACAGCCAGCCCCTTGGCCATGGTCAACCCGATCGCCAGACTCGACGTCATCCCAGGCCCTCGAGTCACAGCAATAAAATCGGGCCGTCTCCTCGGCCGGACATCTTCCCCTTCACCATCACCACTCCCAACCTGACGAAGTGGCACCGCCCCCATCCCCGTCCCTGATCCATCCCCCGCCTCCGCCACCGGCAGAGCCCTCAGAGCGCGGTCGACAAGCGGCGCGAGCTGCGAGGCGTGCGACTCAACCGCGGCGATGGGGTGGATCCCGCCGAACTCGCGGCTGTCGGATACGATCTTGCCGTTGAAGAGCAGGCGCGCGGCGCTGCCGTGCTTCTCGAGGACGGCCACGCATGTGTCGTCGCAGGAGGTTTCGATGGCGAGGGTTAAGAGGCGTTTGGGGGCGGTGGATGAGGGCTGTGTTGCGGGTTGCTCGTTGGTGTTGCTGGTGTTGTTTGTGGTCGTGCTGGTGTGCCTCCGGTGTCTGCTGTGGAAGGATAGGAGTGTGGAACCGGTCCGATGAATTCCTGACCTGCCAGCACATGCGAGCATGAGGAGCCCGGAGGCTGTGGCCGGCCCTCTCCTCATGGTCGTGGTGGTGGTGGTTGTCTTCCTGCCCGTCTCATCCCCGTTCGGTTGACTCAAGACTCAATGGCGGACTCAGTGTGTAATGTATTGTAAAGGAGTTTAAATGAATCGCCAAACTATCCTCTCTTCTCGTGAAATCTAGTTTGTCGCCGTGTCTATGCAGAGCCAGGTTGGAAACTCGGGTGTGAGCGCGGAGCCATCAAGGTTGATAGCCTCGATAAATTTCTTGACAGTTGGTCACTCCACCTGGCAACAGCTGCCACGACTTACACCGTCAACACCAACACCAACCACCACAACACCTCCTCCTTCAACCATCTCACTTCACATTTCAGAAGTAAAAAATATTGAAAACAAAACTTGAACGCCGGTTTGATGCCTATGCACTATGCAAACCACCCAATTTACATGCCATGCCAGGTCTGCCTCCTCATCCCCCCCACCTCCCCAAAATACAATACAACGAAATGCTGGCTGTTATATCCCATTTTCTGTCTCCCCTCCTATATACCCCCCCTAACCCCTTCAATTGCCCCCATTAACCTTCACGAAATTCCTATACTCGCACTTGCACCCGCCCGTCCCGCCATCCATCCCCCCAAAGCTCGGATTGAACTCCCCCGCGGGATTAAACAAATCCCCCGTGTTGTTCATCCTGTTCAGCACAAACCTCGCGTCGTTTAGCACAATCCTCTGCCTATCATCCACCCCCCTGGCGAAGGCAAACTTCTTCCCCATCTGCCCGCCATGCGTGTCCATCGTGATCGTGACGGGGTACGGGAACGTGCCCGGCTGCGTGCCGTTCTTGTCCGCCGCCGCGCCGGCAAACTCCCCGCGCAGCCGCGTCGTGTCACCCATCCGCGTCCAGATCTCGACCTTGTACCGCACCATAAGCCACGTGATGACGAACTTGGCTTCCGTCCGGAGCGAACCGCCGTTCTGGTCCGCCGGCACGGGCGAGGAGCCGTCGCCGTTGGCGCCGCTGCCGAAGAGCGGATCGACCGACTTGACGTAGGTGGTCTTGTTGTAGTACGAGTAGAAGCCGTACCGCTCCGTTGGTAGGCCGCGGTCAAACAAACGGAGAGGCTGCTGCGTGGGGAAGGCGAGGAGGATCGCCGGTGCGCCTGTCCCGTCCTTGTTGAGGAGCGGCGGGGGTGCAATGGCGGAGGCGTTGATCAGGCCCTGGCCGGCTGTGATGTTGGTCTGCGGGCCGTTGTCGGTGTCGTCGCGCCGGCTGAGGACGTTGGGCCCCGCTGTGTCGTTGACGGACCGCAGCATGCTAATGTAGAACGGCGTCGGCTCGCCGCCCTTGTCGTCCGATACAACCCCGTCGGTCGTGTTGCCGAGGAAGAATATCTCTTGGAATGTGGGAGGAGCGGGGTCCGATCGGAGGCTGAGGCTGGAGCCTGAGTCGCCATCACGCCCGTGTATGATCCTGCGGACGAGGGAGGTCACGCCCGTGACTGGGCGCAACGCGGCTGTCGCAGTAGCACTTGCCGTCGTCGTCTTCGTCGTCGTGCTATTGCGCGGTGGAAGCGGCACTGCAATGCCTGTCTCGGTCGGGGTCGGGCGTGGAGGATCCCCCGTGACATTCCACAGCTGCCGCGTGTTGTTGTCAAACTGGATCTGGAGGACAAAGCTGGGTTGACTGGAGTCAAAGGGCGCCACCGTGTCCGCCTCCTCTTTGGGGAGCGAGCACGTCCAGAGCGTCGGCGGCTGAACACATGCCGTCGTGGCGTCCGAGTCGGGGCCAATGATGGTCGAGATGCCGGTGGGAATTGGCGGGAAGTTGGTGAGGTTGAGAAACCGAGAGGGCACGATGGCCTCAGCGGGCGGCTTCTGGCGCGAGAGGAAGATGCCCAAGACGACACCCACAGTAGTCAGCACGAGGATGGCGAAGCAGATGCCCAAGCACCACCGTCTCCGCTTTCTCCCCTCCCGGCCAGGCCGGCCAAAGCAGCCGCAGCAGGGGAAGCAGCCACGGCCATGCCAGTATCGGCCCGCCTTCCACGCTGCGGCGTCCTCCTTCTCGTGTCTTCGCCGCCGTCGCTCTGCCTTTTGTCTCGGTCCGTGCCCAGACACGTCGAGGAAGTGGTCGCCAGGCACGAAAGACCCCATGGGCCTGTCCGGCAACCTCGCATTCTGGTGAGTAACGACGGGAGGTGGTGTGAGAGGGACGTCCGCAAGACTGATAGCACCCTGTGATGTCATAGTTTGCGAGAGTCCTGGGGGAACTGGGCCGGGTGATGGCGGATACATGTTGTTCAGGGGATGGCCAGTGGGGAAAACGGCGTGGTAGCGGACGTTGTGCTTATTTGAGGGCGGCGAGTATGGCGGTGGCAACTCGCCGGGTGTCTGAGACCCTTCTTCGGGCACCGCACGTGGCTTCTCGGGTTGAGTCATCGCCTGCGTGTGAGAGGCTGTGGGGACTGCTGTTGAAGATGAGGGCATTCCGGATGAAACGTCTTCGATGACAATCTCTGGCGGCGGTCGGTGTTGTACAGTGGGAGCGCTGCGAGGCCCCCTCGAAGACTCGCCCACCTGCTGTGGGGAAGACGGAGACAATGTGGCTTTCTTATCCACGGCCTCGTCCTTCCACCATTGATTCACCTCGGGCTTGGGCTGAGCGGAACCTGCACTCGGGCTTTGTGGCGTCGGCGGCCCAAAGGGAGAAGTCACCTGGTCCCACCATCCAGTGGCACTCCCGGCAGTCGCTGAACGTTGCCGGCCTTTGTTGAAGAACCGGAGCGACTTTCTTTGTGTCGTGGCTGTGGCCGGACTCCCGTCTTCCTCAAAGAGGGTAACTGGGGTGGCCATGTCATCCTCCTCCTCGTCGCTGACGTAAATAGGCGTGGTGAGAGTGTCTCTGTGGTTCCTCCCGGCAGCATCGCGGCCGTTCGCGCCACGAGACGAGCCCTCTGGCGCCCGGTAATGCTGCGGAATCGACGGAACGGCGGGGACGTAGCCCCGTGGATCAACCCGCGGTGAGATGCCATCCTCGGTATCTGGAGACCAAGCAGAGACGGGTTGGGTTGGCGACGCAACGGTACGAGGCGTGAAGTACGGGGGAAACTCGATCGGCGTCTCGACAACAGCCGTCTGCGGGCTGATGATGACGTCCGAGTCCGAGGGCATGGCAAAGCCGATCGTTATGGGCCCGGCGCTGGGCGAGAGGTCGGCCTGTGGGGAGGTCGCGGGGGCCAGCCTCTCGACTCTCTTTCCCTTGGTCTTGCTCCTCTTCAGCCACGCAAAGGTGCCGATGGAGTCGTCCGAGGGGGCGCCCTCGAGGGCCATCAGGGCGGCGGGGTCGACAAACTTGCCGGTCCGGCTCTGTCGGGCATTTGCCCTTATCTGGTGGGCGATGTGTTGCTGCTGGCGGAGCTGGGTCATGTCGGTGACGAGTGTGATGCCGGCCCTTGCATTCTGGGCTCGCTGTCGAGTACGGGACTTTAACCTCGAAATCATCCGCACCGACTGGCGGGCGGTCGACCCAGAGGCCCGGTGAGATGGCCGATATTCGGGTTGGCGTGCGGCCTCGCCCACGGCGCCCCCAGCCCGTTCGGGCCGTGGGTCAGCCCGTGGGCTCGCCCTCACGGTGGTGGGGGTCAAGACCTCATCGTCCTCCCAGTCCTCCCAGTCGTCCTTAGTTGTGGAGGTGAGGCGGTTGCCTTGTGTGGGTTGGAGCGTCTGTAGACTGCTCATTTTGTCTCGGGGTCCGGTCTCTGACGGACGTGATCGCGGGTTGGCGGTCAAAATCTCTGGTTATTGAAACTGGCCGTAGGCACGTGTTGGTGATGTGCGTGTAGTGTTGGTGTTGTTGGGTCGAGCTTTGCCAAAGGGCCAGCGGGCGAGGAAGCGAGCGTGAGAAGAAAAATGCGACTCTCGAAACAATGGCTCCGAGGAATTAAAGAACATAGAATAAAGGCACGGGTCCCCAAATAAGCGTGACGAGGGCTGGCGGAGGAGTCAAGGAGAGCCAGCGGAGGTCGCTGTGACAATAGCGACGGGGCAGCACAATGGCCAAGTCTTGAATGGCAAGGAGCGAGCGAACAAAGGAGAAAAAAGCCAACAGTTCAAGATGGCACCGGAGCCACGAGAAGCCGTGACTGACGCGGGGGAGGAAGGCTGCCAGCGTGTCTGTCGGTCGGTCGGTCGCGTGGCGTGTTTCCTCTTGACTTCCTCCCATATTCCATGTCTTCTTCGCGCGGCCTGCCACGGCAAGCCTCTCCCGCTGCCTCATCTTGGGTCCCCCAGGGGCCCGCCTCGACAGCGTGCAGCCGCCATCTCCAATCGCCGTGCGGGAAACGGCGCGCTGGTCCCAAATCCTGCGGGCGCCCTGGCCTGCACCAGACTGCCAGTCGTCAAGCAGCGCGCTCTCTGTGGACAGCGCGGACGCCCCCTTGTTTGAAGCAGCGGGGCCATGTGTGGAATAAGCGCTCTGTGATGTGTGGTGTTTGGGGCGGATTGGGCAGAGCGCCTGCTGCGAACCGCCCAGAGGTGCCAGTGGCCGCCCTGATTGGCTGCTTGTCGCGGATTGCCCTCGTCGCCTGCTGGCCAATGGATTCTGGCTCATCGCCCGGATCCAGACATTCGTGGTTGAAGGAGTCACCAAGCAGAAACCTGATCGTGGCATGGGAGTCCACGACGGACAATGAAGGCAAAATTGGTCATCTCGCAGGCAGCAAACCTAATTCTGCAGTCTGGTGACTCCCCGTTTGCCCCCAGCTTCACTTTTGGCAGGAACCCGTGGTGCCCTCAGATGCTGGCGGCAAGAACGACACAACCCATGCCCCACACGAGACACCCCAGGCGCATGCCAAGCGTCCTCCCGACCCCGGGCCGCGCCCAGCACTCCCCCCACAAGCGGATCCACCGCAGCGGCTCTCTCCTGCAAACCTCGAACCGCCCGTTGCCTGCCCGGCGCATGTTGGGCGCTTGAAGATGCAGCCTCGCGGTCCAAGTCGCCCGCAGGCATGCAAGATAAATTAATCCTGCATCCCGCCAGATTGCGCCCTCTGGATGTCAAGGTGTTGGAGCGGGTAAATGTCCTCGCTCATGAAATACGGGCATCCGTGGGGGGGCAGTTGGTTCTGGCCTCATTTCCGCCGAGGTTGCAACGAAGCTGGTTGACTTACTGCCAATATCGCGCCGGGAAGGTTGGATGCATCGCTTGCGCGGCAAGCGGATGGCGGAATCCGGATGGATGGAAATGGAGGTCATCTTCCTACCTGCACTGCATGTGGTCACAGGTGCGGTGTTGTCAACTGAGCCAGCTCATCACATATTTGGGCAGCGGTGATTATTGACTCAATACTTGCTGTGACTTCCCACGACGCCGACCACCGCAGCATACGGGGGTTCAGGTGGCGGTTTGGGCCGGCCGGGCATTTGCTCTCCAGCTCTCAAGACACCTTCCCTTGCCCTGTCTGGGCAACCTGAGCATCGGTTGCTCGATGTTTGGGTTGGGAAATATCATCATTTTCGTTCTTCCAGTTTCAAAAATTTCAACACGTGGTTTGTACATGCGGCATGCTTGGTATGTAGGTACCTGCAATTTGCTCCAGCCCGCATCTCAACATCTCCTCTTGTTCGCGATCCAGTTCCAGAATTCAAGCTGCATGCTGATCATGAGGGCCTAGACCCCACTCGTGTTGAGCCCCGCCGTTTGTTGTTCTGCCATCGGAAATTGTGATGGCCGTGCACCATTCTCAAATTCCCATCTCTTGCAGCACTGCGAGGATGGGGATTCTGAGTGACGTATAGAGGTGCCGATTAAATTGTTCGGACAGAGTTGTCAGAGTTCGCGCTGCTATCTCAAGTTGATGCTCCAGAGGAACGCCATCCTGAGGATGAAACAAGTCCGAATAGCACCGCCAAGACAAGGTAAATTTGGGCGCATGCAGGCCGGAAGGGGTCGCCGCCAAGGAGGGTCGCAAGCTCGCCTTTGTCGATGCGAGGTCTTGGCTCTGGGCAGGGCCTGGGCACAGCAGGATGGACGACCTACATGATACTGCGACAGAGTACAGCGCATAGCACCGAGACGCAGGTGTCTGGGTCTGGGACGACTGGTTTCACCGCCGAGTACCTATCGTGGTCAGTTCAGATTGCGCGTGGTCGATGACGGAACGCACCTTATCTCCGTGATCCGCACCACGACGTCGCCTGCTGCAGTGGTGGGACAGGGGAGAGTGCCCTGCAGCAGCCAACGTCTCCTGGCGATGCTAACTCTTCTGGGCGAGGCCCAGTCTGGCGACTACCACCTCGCAAGATGTCGGCCAGGAAGTTTCAATGCCCCAGCAAAAACAAACGCAAAATCCCGCGCCCTCGTACGGAGTGGGCTCCGACTCTGTCAATCTCCGGACCCAAGGAGCGCGGGTGTGGCACAGCCCATGCAGGAAGAATGCACTGTCAAGACGTCAACAGGCTCGAGAACCCTGCCGAGCAGGGGCACGGGTCCCCGCTAGTCTAAGTCTTGGCGACTCAATGTCCACTCTGTTCTGTCCAGAGGGACGCCGATGCGCTGCGACCACCAAAACCCCCATTCTCCTGTCTGCCACTGCTTTTCCCAGAGTCCCAACTTTGGCTTCGCACTCTCCGGTCGCGTGTTGAGCACGCCCACCGCCCCTTGCAGCTAATGCATCCCATCTCGTGTCTTGTTGCACCCCGACCCGAGTAACCAAGCACCAGAGTGGAGATAGCCCAGCTTTTTTCCAAGATCGCCGCCTGCGCCCGCCTGTATTCCACCCTCGAGCGGCCCACATCGCCAATCGCCAGTCGTATCCGTGACGCGGCACAACCGGCCACGAAACCTCAACCATCTCACACCGAAACCGCCACTCGACGACCTCCTCGCGCAGCGATCCTCGCTCCCTTCCAGACCCAATCAGCAACCGGGCTGACCATCCCAACCCAAACCCGTCCAGCCCTCCCGCGCGGCCGTGAAGCCACAAGGGACCTGACACCCACACACACGCACCCTGGCGTTCTTCAACTTTGGCGGTGCGACGTCGTCGTCGTTCAGCGGCCGGCCAGCACGAAACCACCATCGGCGACGGTCGTCGTTCAGCGTTCCGCCCTCCACCCTCCGATTGGCGGATCGCACGTACCTGGGGGTTCAGCCCCATCAGCCGTTAGGTCCCCTCTCACCTATTCCAGGTATGCCCCCCTCAGGCCCCTCCTGCATCCTCCCCTCATTTCCATGGAAATCCCGTGTTGCTCTCGGGTGCCCGCAGGACCGGTGGGGCTCGGCGTTTTGGTGGTGGCTGGCGCCGCGCCGCGCGAGTTTCTGTGCTCTCTGTAAGGTAGACACTGACATGGGAATCTTTTATCTTCTTTCTCCCCTTCCTCCAGGTACCCCCAATACTCCAATGTCTCTGTCGCGTAGCCCGTCTCCCGTCCCCGGCGGCGGCTGGGCGAGTCCGGGCCTAAACATCGCCAGCGGCCGATCGAGTCCGACGAGAGCCTTCCCGGGGTCGAGCGGGACGCCAGTCATGTGGGAGTCGTCGAGGCTAAAAAAGGCTGGTGGCGGCGGCGGCAAGAGCAGCGGGACTGGATATCCGTCGTTTTCGACCAAGAACCAGGGCTTCTTTGGCCGGCAGATGCGCCGCTTCTCGAGCAGCCTCCCGCGCTTCAACTCGAACACCCACTACGCCGACAAGGAGAAGCTCGGCCGTGGCAGGTGGTCGGTCCATAACGTGCCGCTGGTTGGGAGGATACGGGGCATCGTGGCCCGCATGGGCAGGAAGATGAAGATCAGGCTGCTGATTCTACTGGGGATGATTCTTTCCATCATCATCTTTTACAACAGTCGTGAGTGGCACCCCTGCCTTGGACGGGCATTGGACAAGAGGCAGCTAACATTGGGTGCGTAGCTATGGTGTACCACTGGAGGAGAACGACGTGGCTCGGAGGTGGCCAAAAGTTTGTCATTCTACTGGGGGCCAACGTTGGGGGCGGCGTGATGGATTGGAAGGGTGCGCGCGAGTGGGCGATCGAGAGAGACTCGGTACGAAACAAAAAGAAATACGTCCACCGCTGGGGCTACGACCTCGAGATCGTCGACATGAGCACCAAGAAGCGGTACGCGCACGAGTGGCGGGAGAGTTGGGAGAAGGTCGATTTCCTTCGCACGGCCCTTCGAAAATACCCCAAAGCCGAGTGGTAAGTTTTATGGCCCGTTGCCCCCTCGTTCCCGGGAGGCCATTTTTAACGATTCCCCTAGGTTCTGGTGGCTCGACCTCAACACGTTCATCATGGAGCCCAGCTACTCGCTCCAAGACCACCTCTTCGACAGCCTCGGCAAGCACGTCTACCGCGACATCAACGAGTTCAACCCGCTCAACATCACGCACCCGTTCACCGAGACGTACCTCGACGCCGACTCGCTCAGCCCCGTGGGCGACGGCCAGCCCGGGTCGATCAACCTGATGCTGTCGCAGGACTGCTCCGGGTTCAACCTGGGGTCGTTCTTCGTGCGGCGCAGCGCGTGGACGGACCGGCTGCTGGACGTGTGGTGGGACCCGGTCGCGTACGAGCAGAAGCACATGGAGTGGGCGCACAAGGAGCAGGACGCGCTGGAGCAACTGTACATCTCGCAGCCGTGGGTGCGCAAGCACACTGCATTCCTGCCGCAGCGCATGATCAACAGCTTTCCTGAGGGCGCGTGCTCGGACAACGGCAACGACACGCGCATCCACTACAACCAGAAGGACCGGGACTTCCTGGTCAACATGGCCGGCTGCGAGTGGGGGCGCGACTGCTGGGGCGAGATGTACGCCTTCCGCGAGCTCAGCTACTGGCTCAACCGCAACCCGTGGGAGCTGTTCAAGGAGGAGCTGGTGGCGGTGCTGTGGTTCAAGCTCACGGGCCACAAGGTCAAGCTTTAGGCGGGCGGGGAGACCGCGGTGGTGCCGGGGGGGGGAAGGAGGGGGCTGCCGGAGGCTCTGCGGCCGCGCCGCTGAGGGATGGCGCGGGGCGAGGTCGGCCGGCTGGCGGGTTGGGTCTTTTCCATGCTTGCTTGCTTGCCGTCAGCAGGATGCCGGCGGTTGAGCCGGCCGTGGGGAAGGCCTTGTCGGTCAGGGGTCGAAGTGGTATTCCCGAGGCGGGCGGATTCGGGCTGACCACAGGGTTTTCCTTCCCTTCACAAGTTGCTTTCTTGAGTGGGTTGGGTTTCGGAGTAATGAGGCATGGCCGTGTTATGTACTAGATATGAGGCGCATCGTGTGGAGCATCGTTTGGTTGCGCGTGCTTTGCCTGTTTTTGGTGGTGGTGGTCCTCGCTTTTTTGGAGGGGCAGCAGCATTATAGAGTGGAAGTCGTGTTGACCTGCATAAAATGCCTAGTGTTATTAGAGGGGCGGCGGGATGGCGGTGGTTATTGTCGATGATTCAGACGGCTATTATTCCCTTCAGAACCTGTTTTGCTTGAAGGCCTGATCATGCTGGATGTGATGCAGATGTCTGCTGCTGCCTGTACTCTGAACCTGGTGTGGTACAAGTAGATGACTTGCATGATATATCCCATCCATCCTCTGAGTCTTATACGGTCATAATGCGCATAAGTTCCATGCTGCCGTTCCCGAACCCGTCAACCCGTGCCGATCCAACTCATCTATCCCCAACTCAATTCATCCTTCCATGACGTGTGTCTCCCGTTGGTGGCGGATGGATCCAGTGGCCAATGGCCGCCAACCACCCGACCCCGCTGCGAGGTGTGGAGCACAAGCAGGGGTTGCATCCCCCCACGCGCCAAGACATGCATCCGGAAACAGGTCGATTGGCTTCTGAATCTCAAAGCTGCAACTGCCAACGACACCTGAATCCTGGAGAAAGCAGCCCGAGGGTTTCAGCAACGGCTCCATCAACCCAACTTGACCTTGCTATTGGAGGAGTTACTGGTTGCAGCGACTCCTAGGAAATGCCCAACTCAGACACTGGCTGAGTTGGAGGCCGCGATCGGGCGAAGGGGAGGCGCTGAAACGCTTTCGTCTGTCGTCCCCTTGCGGAGGCGATTCTCAGCTGTCGTTGGGCATTCCATCTTCGCACTGACACTAACATGTTTCCAACTGTGCGGCCACGCCACGCCACGGGCTAGGTTCGTTCGTTCGTTCAATGCCCTCAGACCCAAACAGATTCTATCAGCATGTGTTTGCTGCATCGCGCCAGCCGCCAGTTGTTTCGTTGTTTCGACGGCGAGCATGGGGCGCTCCTTGTCTCTGGCCGCCAGGAATAGCATGAGTTTGGCGGCGGGCGGTGCCCACCTTCAACCGCCGCAGGGAGAGACCGCGCTCATGCAAACCGTGTGTTTGCTTGCTGCTTCCCAACCAGTGCCACCGCCGCCACCTCTGGACCACTCACTCACTTTCAAAGGCCGCAAGTCATGGCCTCGAGGCGAATTTTCCTTGTGACCCCCGACCGCCCCCCCCGACCCCTGGCGGCGGGTTTGAGTTAGACGCCAGGATCGGAGGGAGACGCTGCTTGCAGGCAAGCAACGGAGTTGCATCCATGCCGCGCCGAGGGGTATAACATCAACATGTTCCCGTTTTGGGGGGTGGGGAGAAGGTGCGGGTGCATTCCACGACGCCAACTACAAAAGACTGATGTTCCCGGTTCAAGCTGTTGAGGGGTTTCCTTATGCGGCTGTGAGCTTTATTTTTATTATTTACTATTATTTATTATGCTCAGGTGTGTCAGGCTGCCGCCGTTGAGTTGCACCTGGTATTGACGTCGGCTGGTGTGATTGTCTACCTATTGTGTTGAGGTTCTCAATACCACGGCTCCAAGATATTTACCTACTTTACGCACGCTGGCTCGACAAAGTGTTGGATTTCTAGCCTGGGAAACTATCACACTCCTTTGGGTTGTATACTTCAAGAGCACACTACGTCTAAGATCGACTGTCGGCGGCGTTGTCTCCTAGTTGACCTCAACTTCACTACCGAAATTCGCATCTCGAGAGCAGGACTCTCGCAAGCAGCAAAAAAGGGGACAAGATGGTCCGGTTATCCTTCATCATGGTCAGCATGGCCCTTGCCGCGGGCTCGGCACAGGCACAGGCACCAACATCCCAATACACCTTGGTCGACAACTTCGACTCCACCAACTTCTTCAACGAGTTCGACTTCTTCACAGGCCCCGACCCAACCCACGGCTTCGTCAAGTACGTCGACGCCGCCACCGCCAACCGCGACGGCCTCGCCGGCTACAGCCAGGGCGGCGTCTACCTCGGCGTCGACTACACCAAAACCACCACCACGGGCCGCCCCTCCGTCCGCGTCACCTCTAAAAAGTCCTACACTAAGGGCCTCTTTATCGCCGACATTGGCCACATGCCCGCGGGCGCAGCCGGCACCTCCTCCTGCGGCCTCTGGCCCGCCTTCTGGATGTTCGGCCCCGACTGGCCCACTTCGGGCGAGATCGACATCATCGAGGGCGTCAACGGGCAGACCTCCAACAGCATCACCCTGCACACCGCGGCGGGGTGCTCCATGACCACCAACGTGGGCGCCGCCGTGGGCTCCAAGCTCGTCACGCCCAACTGCCAGGGAAACGAGGGGTGCTCCCAGACGACCCCGCCGGCTGCCGCAAACTACGGCCCCGCGTTCAACGCCGCGGGCGGGGGCGTCTACGCGGCGGAGTGGACCGACGACGCCATCAAAGTCTGGTTCTTCCCCCGCGGCAGCGCCCTCGCGCAACAGCTCTCCTCCTCCCCTGACACCACAAACGCCACAAACACCACCACCACGCCAGGGACCACCGCCGCGGGCAACACCACCACCACCACCACCACCACCACCAACAGCCCCACCCCCAACCCTCAAACCCAACC
>FTEL01010537.1_pt1 | contig 12746 bp, 11 predicted proteins | sample 1658911 | NCBI WGS metagenome assembly FTEL01 (sample SAMEA3914869, study PRJEB12502) | metagenome | biome: forest; material: soil | place: USA | collected 2012-03-12 | depth 0.1 m
CCCCCCCCCCCATGATGGCCCGGATAGGCCACGCGAGAGGGCGTGCTGACGACCGCTTCCTCCCACCTGCCCAAACTTTCTTTCTGCACACCCGCCTGACCATCGTGCTTGATGGGAATAACGTTTCCCGGCAGATCCCAGACCCGGGCGCCTGAACTGTTCGGATCCGGCTGGCATGCCTGACGATGGATGCCTGTGCTTTAAACCCTCAGTAGCCGCCGCCGCCACGCCGGTGCCTGGACGTTTCTTAACTGCTGCTGTTTGTGGTGGGTGGTGGTGCTGGTGGTTGCTGAGTGTGCGACCGCTTTGACACGACAGGCCCCCCTTTCCCACCCACCCCCCTTGGCGCTGCTGCCGCATCGTCCCGCCCGTTAGAGATCCCATCCTGGGGTGCAGGCCGGGCCTGGCGATGGCTGCTGACGGTGTTATGCAGCAGTAACAAAAGAAAGCAGCAGGCATTGTTGCTTGGTTCCTGAGGAGGCGGCCGGCCTAGGCCAGACCTGCGCGCCCAGACCCAACCCAGACTAGACCAGGGCAAGGCAAGGCAAGGCAGAGGCGTATGCCCGGCCCGCGGGCCGGCTGGCTGGCGGGGTGGCACAAACCTTAAGCTGCTGATGCTGCAGGTATCAGACGCCGCTCGTGCCGCGTTGGGGGAACATGGGGTTGGAGGGTGGAGGAGGCACGGGGGTGGGGGGCAAAGGAATTCCAGTTTTTGGGGTGGTGGTGGTGTTGGCGATGTGTTACAGGCCCGGTCGCCCGGCCAGATAGTTAGGGTTTGTGCAGTCGGTGCAAACCTGGAGGTTTCGGTTGCATCCTGGCTGGCGGGTTCCCCCAACCATCCCATCCATCCAGGAGGAGAGGATCGAGAGGTTTGGTTGTCCCAGGATGCATGCCGCGCGACGCCCGGGAGATCGGGGAGGCGGCGTGGGCGTGCCCAGACTCCTCCTTCCTGCAATGGGAGCCTCCCGCGTCTTGGAGGGTTGGAGTTGGGGAGAGGGGGCGAAATCTGAAACAGGGCTCGCTGACGGCCTGGTTGAAGGGGACCGTTTCATATGTCGCGAGCGGATCGGCAGGGAATATTGAAGTGCCGGGTCGGCTTGGATCGGTTGGTGTGTGTGTGGTGTCTAAAATGGGAAGGGAGAGTCAAAAACATTGGAGGGGGTAGCGATTAGAGAGACTGGAGGCGGGAAGGGGGTTAACAAAGTTGTCAGGTCGATGTCCAAACCTCGCTACGCACAAGCTGGTCAGCCAAGGTAGGACGTTGAGTCTCAAACGGTTGAACTATTACTGAGTCATTGTGAAGACTGAGTCTTTATTCGTCACTTGAGGTAGTAGCAACTCCTCAATGTGTGCGCTTCCATGATGGTTGTGTGAGGTGTAAGTGGTATCTGGGTCCTCAAGACATACATACCATCCCACATCTCACAGCTCTCGATACTCCTTTAATATCCTCGATCCATATACGTGTTTCTAGGTCTCTCAACCCCAACTAGCCAGTGTTGCCGTAATTCGCGAGCTTTGGGATTGTTTCCACACAAACAGAATCTCGAGAGTAGAGGTTGAAACTCGAGGCAGAACTGACCCGACCAAGCATTATCTGTCAAGACTAAACCGTAGCGTCAGGAATTACACGAAATAGCGACTCTGCTAACCCCCGAAGGGTTGATCCAGGATGGTCTTCTCGTGATCTCATCAGCAATGACAGCTCAGTCGTCATCCTCAAGCCATGAGAGAGCATGTTGATGTTGAAAGTCTTTTAACGACTGGCCCAACAAGCCATATATGGCAGGCGCGAGCCAAACCTCGCACCTGACCAAACGAACTTGGTGGTCTCCTTCCTCTCCAAGTGCCCTTCACGGATGAGCTCAACGAGGAAGGCTCAGTGGGCCGATGGTGTAGGAAACTCGCGAGTTGGCGCAGTGTTGGATGTCACCCCGTCAACCCGCAGTCCCCAACCTGCTACGGCTTCGTTGTATACGTTGTATACCGTACGGAAGACGCGTATTGCTGTGCCATTCTTGACGACTTGGTTATCACAGCACCTCATCCACGAATCAGCCATTCTCGCCGACCTCGAAACCACCATCTTGTTTACATTGCAGTTATCACCAGCCGTTCCGCGCCGTTTCGCCCGTGGCCATGGATATCAAGCCTGGCCCGATGGAGTTGGATATGGGCGTATACTGGTCCGAACAAGTCTGGGACGGCGATCCGGACGGCGACATCACCCTCGAGTACGAGGGCTACAGGTGGCCAGTCAAGAAAGCCGTCGTGTGCGGCCAGTTCCCGCGCCTCAAGATGGAGCTGGCCAGGGTAGAGCTGGTGAGTCCCAGCCCCTTTCCCATCTCGCTCCTCCGACACTAACACATTTGTTTGCAGGGCAGCCCCGTCCACTTCACCGCGCGCCCAGACAAGTCTACTCTCCCAAGCGCCTTTGCCCTGCTCCTGGGATATCTCCACACAAACGGTACGTCGAACCACCCCCACCGCAACCGCCTCCCCATCAACATCTAACCCCCTCCCTCTCTAGTCCTCCCAGCCCGGATATGGGAAGACGCGCCCTCCTTCCTCACCTTCGTCGAGATCTACTTCCTCGCCGACCGCTTCGGCATCGACCGCCTCAAGGCCAACATGGTGTCCTCCGTAGAGGACCTCTCGCTCCATGTCCTGTCCCTCGCCGGGAAACACTGCTCGCACTGCGTTCTCACGTCCTCAGAAGTCGAGTGGGAAGAGAAGCAGCACCTGACGTCCTTTCTCCATGCTGTTCTCGCCGTCGAAGAGCGCAAGTGGAGCGCCAGGATGGTCAAGGCCATGTATGATGCGGGAGACCGCATGAAGGTGCGGCTGATAGGGTTGCCTGACTTTTGTGAATTTGTTGAGCGGTATTCGGTGGGGAGGAACTTTGGGAGGGCGATCGGGGTACATCGTTTGTGAGGGCAGTGATTAGGGTCGGTATTTATTTGGGACGGAGGGGGTGGTGATGCATAGGTTTTGGTCAGGGGGAAGTTGGCTATGTTATTTCATCACTGACGCCGCAGTTTCTTGTCTATGAGTAGCAAGAATTCGAAATGGAGTTGATTCTGGACTATTACTAGCTGCAAAAGAAGTCCCAACACGCTGTTAATCAAGGAATATACAGCTAAATCCAAGTGTCCTCAACTAGTCAGGCCCAGAGACCCCCCAACCCCGCCATACATCCCACCCGTCAGACGCCGGGGCCGGCGTCTCCGCCGACCTCCATACCCATAGTCGTCGTCAAGGCCAGGAACATCATCGTAACCAGCCGCGTACGTCGACACAGGCCTGTCCTTCCAATCGTCCCGACGCTCATACCCAGCCACGTAAGTCGACACAGGCCTATCCTTCCAGTCATCCTTTCGCTCATCCCGACGCTCATGTCCGCCGTGGCTGTGCCGTCTATGCCGATGCCCCAGCCAATCCTTATCCCGATGCTCATGTCCATGCCTGTATCTGAATCCAAGGCCGACATCCCACCGATGTTCATGGTCATGGCGATGTCCATCTTCCAACCGACGCCCATGATCGTGCCCATGCCTATCCCCGTCTACATGCTCCCACCAATCCTCGCGTTCATGATCCCGCCGATCCCGATCCCGCCGATGGCCGTGATCATCGCAACGCCGATCCCGATCCCGATGCCCTTGGTGATGGCGATGGTCATGATCGTACACCAAATCCAACCTATCCTCCTCCCGCCAGTGCCTATGCCCACGCCCATGGTGGTGTCGATGCTCATGCTCACCCTCCCGCCTCCGTTCCCCAACCGTCACACACAACCTCTCCTCCACCACACTCCCCTCTCGCGAACGGGATGGACTGCGCCTCCTGTCCCATTCCACATGCCGATACCTAGGCTCCTCCAGCATCGGCGGGGCGATATGCACCGGGCTGGGTTCCGGTGGCGCGATATAAATCGGTGCCGGCTCGGCGGGTGGCACGTGGACGTGCACCTTGGGAGGGTCTTGAGCCGGTACGTTGACACGCACCCTGGGAGGTTCCTGAGGCGGGACGTTGACGTGCACCCTGGGAGGTTCCTGAGGCGGGACGTTGACGTGCACCCTGGGCGGCTCCATGGGCGGGACATGAACGCGAACCCTGGGCTTCACCTCGGGCACCGGGACGTGGACGTGCACCTTGGGGGGGTCCAGGGGTGGGACGTTGACTTGGACCTTGGGTCTCACCTCGGGCACGGGAACGTGAACGTTCACCTTTGGAGGGTCTTGGGGCGGGACGTGGACGTGCACCTTGGAGTTCACCTCGGGCACTGGGACGTTGACATGCACCTTCGGTGCCTCCTGAGGCGGGACGTGGACGTGCACCTTTGGAGGGTCCTGCGGCGGGACGTGGACATGAACTTTGGGTTTCGGGACGTGAACATGCACCGGCGGCGGGGGTAAGGGTTCATATGGCAGGGTGTGTATCGGTCGCGACTCGGGGGAGGTGACGTGCACTTTGACGGGGACGTGGACGTTGACAGGTGCCGGGGCTGGCGTGGGGATGGGGATGGGGATGAGGCGCTCGCGGTCGATGATTGTTTCGCGCTCGATGGCATGGCGGCGGTGGTGGCGGTGGTGGTGCTTGCTGTGGGAGGAACTGCTGCTGGAGGAAGAGGAAGAGGATGGGGGCTTCTTCTTCTTCTTCTTGCAGCAGGAGTGGTCGATTTCCACTTCGATGATTTCGACCTTTTCCTTTTCTGGGGCTGTAGGCGGGCAGGTGGGAGGGGGAGGGCAAGTGGGAGGTGGCGGACAGGTCGGCGGTTTTACAGGTGGTGGAGGTTGAGGGGGACAGGCGGGGGGTTTTATCGGCGGTCTAGGGAGGCAGGGACGAGGAGGACACAGAGGTGGTGGTGATGGCGGCGTGATGATGATGGGTCGCCGTATGGGTTCGGGTTCCGGATAGGGAAGGATGACGGCCAAGTCGCGGCGGCGCACTCTGCAGTGGTCTGGCTCGGGGGGGTCGCACAGATAGAGGCGTTTCGTGCAGTGGTGATGGCGATGGCGATGGTGATGATGCTTGTGGTGGTGTCTGTGGGTTTGGTGTTCTTGATCGGGCACTGTCCCGGAGCTATTAGTACCGCAAGTACATGGAGCAGGGCGGCTGCAGCTCGATTTAGAGGACTCACTTTTGAGGGACTCTGGCAGGCTTTGGTAAAGTTTGATAGGGCAGCTCTAGCTGTAGAGTGAGAGGGCTCGGCGACTCAAGTTACAGCCTTTGGGATGCAGCGAGAGACGGGGAACCTTGAAAGAGGGACATGAGAGCGAGTCGAAGACCAGCCCCAACCCGCGGGCTCATCTGGTTTGTATGCGGATGAGCATCTCGACGTGAGGTCGACATGAGTCAACATGAGGCCGACACTCTGCCCTCATCATCTGGCACGGTTGACGACATTCAGACATGCTGCCAGGCCCAGGTGTTCGGCGCGGGTCAGGCTGGCCGGGCTGGTCGTGGGTCAGGTGTGTTCGGATGCTCGAGTGCTGCTCGTGTGCTCTGGCGAAGCGAGACAGGTCTCGCCTATGACGTATCTTGTGCAACCAAAACCCCCACAGGCGGGCTGTCTTGGGAAACCCCCTGTCGCATCAGCTGCAAGGCCCCTGTGACACCCGCCCTGTTGCTGCGGCTCGCTTCGCTGAGGGTGGGGCACCAGGGCGGGCATGCCTGGACCTGGAGAGCCACCGCCCCATCCATTCATTCACCTCCTGCCTGAACCTTGCAATGCCTGGAAATGGAAGGCATGCCTCTACATGTACCTAGGTACATAGGGCAACAGGTCCTCCATCGGGGACGGGCTCGCACAAATATTCGTCCGAAGAAATGGCGGTCCTTCAGGCGGAGGACCTGAGCGGAGACGATAAGCTCGTGGTCCAAGCGCCCTCCATGCACCCCACGCGGGCTGGTGCTTGGGGCTGGGGCTTGCTCTGGCTTGTGACTCGCAAAGTCAACTTCGCGGGGTTCCAGGCTGATGCTGGTTGATCCCCCTCCCCCCCCACCACCTTTAAATCTCTTTGCAAAAATCATTTCTCTCCGCCAACCACCTTTGTGCTCCAATCCCTTCTCCTAAACGGTCCTCTGGCCGAGAGTCCCACTTGCATCCGAGCATCGAGCGGTCTGGCCTTGCCTGCCGACCCGTGGGTTTGCAGCACCCGAATTCCAGGTGGCAGTCAGTCAGCGGCACTCGACCGCCCCAGTGGCCTGTCCCCCGCTATCGGCCCACCGCCGCCGCGTGTTGCCAGACCGGGCCACCGGCTCGCTGCATTTCGGGACTCCCGGCGCGCTCTGCATTCATTTGACGTCCGCCGTCGTCTGATAGACGCGCCGACCGTTGTCTGGGATCTCAATTGGGCCATCTTCCCCAGTGAGCCTCCACTGGAGCAACCAAACGGCGACCCTAGCGGCCACACCCGACAGCCGCCCTTGCACTCCGACCCTCCTCCTCCTCCTGTCGTCACCTCACCACGCCCTGCCGCCGGCATTGGCGTGTTGCCGACTGCCCTCCTCCCCCTCACCCCCTCCCTCCATCTCCGGCTCTTGTGCCGCTCTCGCCGCCCAAGATGTCTCACAAACACGCCCCCGGGACAACAACGGCGGACCCGTCCCGGCCCAGCATCGCCAACCTGCCGTACGAGATCCAGGCCGCCATATTCGAGGCTGCGATAGAACCGCAGATCTTCTTTATGGACATCACCAACGCCATGTTGACCTTCGCTCGCCCGGCAGACAAGGCCCTCGGCCTGACGTGCCAGCTCTCGCGGGAGATCTATCTCAGGGCCAAGACGCTCCACCGCTTCGGGCCACATTCCCACTGGGTCGACCCCGAGCGTGACATCTTCTACCTCCACAAGGACGACCCCGTCCCCCGCGCCCCGCGCCCGAACTCCCTCGAGACCAGGATGCCCGACGGCGAGGAGTTTGACCGGCGCGTCGTGCAGAACGTCGCGGTGGACCTCGAGTACCTCGGCCCCCACCCCCGCCACGACCCCATCGTCCGCATATGGGTCGTGTTCCCCCACCTCAGGTCAATACACATCTTCGTCCCTAAGGGGCCACCCCAGACCCCCGCGCTACGGTCGTCGCCCGAGACCCTCGTCCTATCCGATATCCCGAGCAAAAAGATAGTGGCCGCCCCGGGCTACGACAACGAGCTCTGGCTCGCCGTGCGCTACCAGGTGAAGAAGGTCTGCGCTAGAATCCTGACCACCGAGAACGGCTGGCAGGGTCGCCACAACCCCGACGTGGTTGGCCACTGTACCAGCCTGCGCGGGACGCCGCCGCCCGCCATCCCCGACAAGCCCGAGCGCCGGTAGAAGACACCGCCCAGGCCTGCTCAGCGCAACAAGGGACTTGCGATCCTCGACCTCTTGAGTCTCGGGGGGTATTTAGACGGGGAGACGTTGCAAGCGGTGGAGAGGGCGCAGACGGAAGAGACCAGGGAGACAGAAGACACGGCGACGGAGGACTCAGGGACGGAGGACGCAGCGACGGAGAAAGCGGAGACGGAGGACACAGAGACGGAGGAGACGGATTGGATGTCTTGATGGGAGGGCGCTGACCAACCTTCCAAATGGCGCCCTGGCATATTGTTGTTTAACCGGTCTGCATATCGATCATGGCGGCGTATTCGTTGGCATCAGCGTTTGGGAATAATAGCGGGCATCAACAGCTGGTTAGATCACCGCTGCATCAGAGATACCTCAGCAAGGTTTAGAGCGAGCAGATAATGTTACGATACCCTCGACTTCAAACCGTTGTGCAAGATGTAATGTGGGCATTTTCCAGGTGAGTTCCTTTGGCCTGGGGAGTTGAGGGTGATGGTTTTCCGGCACAATAGCTCGCTCATCCTGTCCTCGGTCCTTGATTGAATCAGCCCGACTCTTTTCAAGGCTTTTGTATTCCCGGACTTGTCTCCTCGAAACGAGCCAACGACGCGCCTCTTTGTATCCCGTTGTCCGCCTCTTCCCTCACTTCCCCACTGCAAGGCGCTCTTGGGAGCGGTTCCGCCTTGAAGGGGCGGAGACAGTGTCTCGCGGCGAACAATGACCACCAATGTAAGTTTCAGGCAAACCATGAAAATCCTCAACCGATACCCCGACGGACCAGAAGAAGCAGAGTGATGCTCCTCAGACTTGCAGCGAATTGTTTAGTTGTTTCCGTAACAAGCAATCTGTGCCCCTGAGCCCATCGGGGCATCGACCATACGATTTGCCGCTAGCCGAAATAGGAATAGCCCATGTGCTCATCGTGCCCCACACCGCAAGGTACCGCTGCTTGCTCAGCTCTGCCGCCTGCCAGGAGCTCCCATCTTCCATGTCGCGGGGCACGCTCTTGAACCCCTTCCATTCCCCAAACAAAACCGTTCCAGGCACCGCCCATCGCCCACCATGTCGAAAACCTTTGAAATTACCTCGCCGTCCGCGTTCACGGACGTGCTCAAGCGCTCTGAGATTGTGGTGGCAGACTGTAAGTCGGAATCCCACCACGCATGCTGTGTCTCTCCCGAGTCTGTCTTGTGTTTGCCCCGCCATTTGCCCTTGTCGTGACAGACAGCCAGCCCTCGTTTGTCGGGCTGTACGCTCTCAACCCCGTGTTTCCTCGACTGACCTGAGCCGTCCCACGTAGTCTATGCCGACTGGTGCGCCCCGTGCAAGCGGATCGCCCCCATCTTCGAGAAGCTCTCGCAGGCGCTCTCGCGCCCGAACCAGGTGACCTTCGTCAAGGTCAACACCGAACAACAGCAGGCCGTCGCCGAGGCCCACAGCATCACATCCCTGCCCACCTTTATCGTCTTCCGCGGCGGCAAGCTCGTCGACAAGGTCGAGGGGGCCGACCCCATGCAGCTGCAGAATATGCTCCAGAAGCTCAACCAGGACGTCAAGAACTTGGGCGGTGAGGCGGGCGGCAGCGGCAGCGGCGGCGGCGGCGGCACCTGGAGGGGCGCTGGCCTGCCGCGCGGCTACAGCGACATAACGGACCAGATTGAGCTGCAGCGGTCCGAGCTGCTCAACTACGACCCGGATACTGGCGGCGTGCGCGTGCTCTTCGACACGGCAAAGCCCAGCGCCCTGTCGGGCGGCAAGGCCCCCGCCAAGAAGGACTGGATCGAGAGCGACACGGACGAGCAGCTGTTGCTCTTCATGCCGTTCCAGTCTATGCTGAAGCTGCACACTATCCAGGTGCGACACGAGCATATCCCCCACCTTCTGACGCCCAGCCTGCTAACGTTACCCTAGCTCACCTCGATACCGCCGGCGCCCAGCGATGACGACGAGGACGAGGACGAGGACGAGGTCCCCATGAGGCCGCGGACCATCAAGCTCTTTACAAACAAGCCGCACAACCTCGGGTTTGACGAGGCGGAGGATCTGAGCGCGACCCAAGATATCGTGCTTACGGAAAGGGACTGGAGCGCCGAGGGCACCGCCAACATCCCGCTGCGCTTTGTCAAGTTCCAGAACATCACCAGCCTGGTGCTGTTCGTGGAAAACGGGGACGGCGAGGGCGAGAAGACGAGGCTGGACCGGGTCAGGCTGATTGGAGAGACGGGGGAGAGGAGGGAGATGGGCAAGCTCGAGAAGATTGGCGATGAGGCTGGCGAGTAGTTTGCGCAGAGCAGGTCCAGCAACGCAACCCGGCCACCTGAAAGAAAAGGGGGCTGGATGACGAATGATGATGATCTTGACGCATAGAAGCGGATATGGCATTGATATGAGAAACCGTTTACAGATCCGAACATGCTGTGCGAGGGGCTGGGGCGCAGCATCCTGAACCTCTGACGTCCTGAAGACGGCGCAAGCTGATGGTTGGGCGTTTCCCAATCACAAAATCCGGGCGGCGAGAGGGTTTGATTGCGCATCCAATCTCCTGGAATCGCGTGGCCGGGAGTGTCGCACGGATAAATGAAGCACCCTCCATCTCCCAGCCTCATGATTGAGACACCATGCAGCCATCACACAGGATCTACGGGCGCAAACAGCGAGCTCCCCCCTATTCACGTCACTTCCCGGTTTGGGAAGGACAGGCGAATTTTTTGTTTTTGGAGAGACGTTTATGCGAACGCCAGTCGACACACAATAGCCGGGCTTACCGACCACCTCCGTTTCCATCTCGGAGAGGTAAGGTCAAGGTGAGGGAGGTTGGCCATCCCCGGTAACGACACACCAAGGAAACAGACGAACCAGCCGAGAGAGCCTCATCGGCGGCAGAGCCCGGTTTTAGCCTGTCAACCACCACCACCGGGGGCAAGCCAGCCCAGCCCAGCCCAGCCCAGCCCATCCAGCCAACCTCCCCCGTCTCGCCCGTTGGCCAACTACCCCCGGTTTGTATGCATAAACACACAAAGCAATAAAACAGCAAAGAAAAAATATGTCCAGCCTCCAAGTCACCATCCAGCCCCTTCAGGGTTATGTGTCGCTCGATGGACTGACTGACGAGGAGGCCGGCCTGCAATTTTGATCCCTCTGTGCTTGGTCTTGACACTGCGGGCCCATTGAGCCCGCTTTTCAGCGGGCGGACCTCCAGCAATAAGGAAACTCATGATGTATAAAAACCAGCAGCCGCACGAGGGAAGCAAGAGGGAAGAGGAGGAAGCTGGAGGCGCTGCGCGGCGATTGAAATACTGGTTGGTTGGTCGGTGGCAGAAATTTTTGGCGGGGCGGAGAAATGGTGTTCCGGGGTCCGCTCTTTGGGGGTGGGTTTTTTCTTGGCGGGGGGTGGGTGCGCTGGGGCGGGTTGTCGGGTCAACGTGTGGGTTTGGGGATTTCAGGGGTTGGTGCGAACGAGGGCGTTTGGACTGAGAGTGCAAGAGGGATTGAAGACAGGCAAGACGCATTCAGCTTTAGAGGGATACAAATTATGATCTCAAGATCCCTCGTTAAACATTTTGTTTGGATGTTTGTTACTTGGACCTCAGCTCGTTGCGATTGCCCAGCGGTGGCACAGAAGTGTCGATGGATCATCATGGATGAAGCATTGTGGCTAGGGACTGCGGAACTCTTGAGCTTGAGATTTAGTTAACCCATTTTGACAAAGTCAATGTTGAGAATTGAGAAAGAATTGTTTATGAATACATTACAGGCCTTGAGAAATTGGGCGAGATGCGACGGAGAAGGCAAGGAGATGAGACAAAAGACAAGGACGACAACTTCTCGGGACAGACGCATGGAGTCAGTCATCGGCATTGTTTCTGTACTTCTCCTGCAGTTTATTATCTTCTTCTCATTCACTGATCTTACGATCGGGAGGTAGGGAGTCGGCGGTTACTGAATCGGCAAATCAGGAGAAACAAGAAACGCTTATCAAGACATGAGGGACGATAACTTTTCCAAGGGTGCAGTTGCATGCCTGGTAGTTTGATATCTGCGAGCAAGACGGGCACTGACTTTTCAGTTTCCATTGAAAAGACGCCAAGTTCATGTAGTCGACAGTTGGTCGCATTTCTGGCGAGGATCTGCGACACAAACCATTCTCCTGCTCTAGCCCCCCAAAAGCTCTCCGACCGAGCCCTGAGTTTGGAGCCTGGACTTGGTTGAGGCATAGATTAACTCAAATACTTGTGGAAAATGGACACCCTCAGTAGTAACGAATCTTGGAGTTCCTAACCAGTTCTTCATGGAGGAGCTCACAGGAGATTTCAGTTCAATATGCTCCCATGTTTGTGGAACCCTTGCGTCTCCCTCTCATTATGTCTGTTGACTCAAGCAGATGCACGCATAAATCTTCATTGTAGATCCGGTTGACCTTTTTACCTCTTGGCTCTCTACTGACTCTTTTCCAACGTTCTGCGTTTTGTCTTGCTCATGGCTTGTCTCCTCGAGGTCCCTCCTCGACACTCCGCTGTTTCGGCATTCTCTTGTTCTGTTTTTGATCCTCTGACGATCTTTCCTCGTTACCAGGAAGGGACAGCTTCTATCACGGCCTGGTCTGTCAAGCCGGGCAGGAATGTCGGGCGTGGGTGTAACAAGAGCTCCCCATGTTCATCGAGGATCTCCCCCGAGTGGTCACACCCCCAGCTTATCCCCGAATCCCGATACCACAATTCTTTGGCTCCCGTTTTGTTTCCTTTCTCTCCTCTTTTCCCTCTTCGCTTCTTCCTCCCCTCCCTCAGACCTCTGAGTGATCACCGTGGATGTCAGAGACAGGATGTGCCCAAATAGGCTTAGCCGCAGTCCGGATAACCCTAAAATGGCGGACAGATTTATCCGCGGCGCTTAGCGTTTGCCATCGGAGATCCTTCCGGATTCGACCACGAACACCTCGCACGAGGTGCAAACGAGACGGCGACTGCACGCGACGACAGCGACGTGCGCTTTGATTAACGGAGTTTATCCAATATACAGGTTACCGAGCCCGGACGAGTACGTCACGCAGCCCTCGCCTGGCTGGCCAGCTGTGCACGCGGCCCTGCTCTGCTGCAGCTGGGAGCTGGCCACACCTTTCTTTTTGCTCGAGTTTGTCCAAATTTGTTGCCTTGTGCAGATGCGATTCTGCGGTGGCCTCAGCAGACTCAAAACCGGCATGCACATCGACTCGACTCAACCCTTCAGATGACATGGATCAGTCTGCCGCAGTGACCGCCAGTTCACTGCCGGCCGGCGACGACACCTTGCCAAACAAGTTCTGAGTTCGAGGGATCGGCGACTGGCGTTTTGTTTCGAGTTTTGTGTCTGGGATAGGGTTCATGGAAAAGGTCCTTCGCTGATGCGGCGTCTCAAGCCCAACCCCCGCTTTCCCCC
>FTEL01008163.1_pt1 | contig 12743 bp, 7 predicted proteins | sample 1658911 | NCBI WGS metagenome assembly FTEL01 (sample SAMEA3914869, study PRJEB12502) | metagenome | biome: forest; material: soil | place: USA | collected 2012-03-12 | depth 0.1 m
CCTCCCCTTCCACAACCCCACGCGCCCCCTAGCGCTCCACGTCGGCGTCCCGGGCCTGCTGGACACCCTCGCGTTCGGGGATGACGACAGCCTGCAGGAAGACGACTCTTTGGATGCAGACATGCTCGAGGTCGCGCCGCAAGCGTACGGGGTTAACTTCCGTGATGTTATGGTTGCGATGGGGCAACTGGACGAAAGGGTGATGGGGTTGGAGTGCGCGGGTGTTGTTACCCGCGTTGGGGGGAATGCGGCGAGGGAGGGGGGGCTTGTGGTGGGCGACCGGGTGATGGGGTTGACGGCGGGGGCTGGGTTTGCTGGGAAAGTGAAGGTGGATTGGAGGTGTGTGGTGAAGATGCCGGAGGGGGTGGGGTTTGAGGAGGCCGCGGGGTTACCGGTTGTTTTTGCGACCGCGTGGATGTGTTTGGTGGATATTGCGAGGGTCGGGAAGGGGATGACGGTGTTGGTGCATGCCGCCGCGGGGGGGGTTGGGCAGGCGGCGGTGATGGTGGCGACGTATCTTGGGGCGGAGGTGTTTGTGACGGTGGGGACGGGGGAGAAGAAGGAGTTGGTGATGGAGAGGTACGGGGTGCCTGCTGAGAGGGTGTTTAGCAGCCGTGATACGTCGTTCGCGGCTGGAGTGCTTGCTGCCACGGGTGGAAGGGGGGTTGATGTGGTGTTGAACTCGTTGGCCGGGCCGCTGCTGCAGGAGAGTTTCAATGTTCTCGCGCCGTTTGGGCACTTCGTCGAGATCGGCAAGCGGGATCTCGAGCAGAACAGTTGGCTGGAGATGCGGCCGTTCACGCGCCAGACGTCGTTCTCGTCGTTTGATCTGCTGACGGTGTCCCGGCTAAGGCGCGAGGAGGTCCACCGCGTGCTGGGAGAGGTCGCACGGCTCGTCGCCGCTGGTATGGTCAAGCCTGTCCACCCGGTGACTGCGTATCCAATGGCCGAAGTCTCCAAGGCGTTCAGACTCCTACAGGCGGGGAAGCACATGGGCAAGGTCGTGCTCTCTGCTGGGCCAGACGAGATGGTCCCCGTGCTGCCATCGAGTGGCAACAAGGCACGACTCTCGAGACACGCTTCCTACCTGCTCGTTGGCGGCGCGGGTGGTATCGGGCGGTCGCTGGCCAACTGGATGGTCTCGCGCGGCGCAAGGAACCTGATCCTCATGTCACGCAGCGCGGGGACGAGCGAGGTGGCGCAAGAACTCGTCCGCCAGCTGGAAGATGCCGGGTGTCGGGCCAAGGCGGTGAGCTGCGACGTCTCCGACGCCGACAGCCTGGCAACGGCACTCGACTCGTGCAACAAGGACGGCTTCCCCCCCATCAAGGGCGTGGTGCAGGCCGCTATGTTCCTCCAGGATTCCATCTTCGAGCAGATGACCATCGACGACTACCAGGCCGCCATCCTCCCCAAGGTCAACGGGACGTGGAATCTCCACCAGCACTTCCAAGCAGCCTCGTCCCTTGACTTCTTCGTCATCCTCTCATCTGTCGCCGGCATCGTGGGCTACGCGTCGCAATCGAACTACTCAGCTGGCGGCGCCTACGAGGACGCCCTCGCGCGGTGGCGAGTCTCACACGGCCTCCCAGCGGTCTCCATCGATCTCGGCGCTGTCAAGGGGGTTGGGTACGTCGCCGAGACGGCCGGCGTGGCAGGCCGCATGGAGAAGGCGGGCCACATGCTCCTGGCTGAGGAAAAGGTCCTCGGCGTGATCGAGAGCGCCATCCTGGACCCCTTCCACCCGCAGATTGTGGTCGGGCTGAACGGCGGGCTGGGACAGCATTGGGACAGCGACGGCGCGTCACAACTCGGGCGGGACGCACGGTTCCAGGCCCTCCGTTGGCACCGGAAGTCGGGGCAAGGCCAGCAGATGCAGAGTCAGCAACAGAATGGACAAGACTCGCTGGCGGCCAAGCTAGTCGAGGCAACATCGCGCCTCGAGGCCGAGGAGATGGTGGGACGGGCCATCGCGCAGAAGCTGGCCGACATTTTTATGATTCCGGTCGAGGACATCGACGCATCCAAACACCCGTCGCAGTACGGCGTGGATTCGTTAGTCGCCGTCGAGCTACGCAACATGCTGGCGCACCAGGCCGCAGCCGATGTGTCCATCTTTGGCATCATGCAGAGTCCGTCGCTGGCGAGCTTGGCCAGCGAGGTCGTGGAAAAGAGCGCGCATGTGAAGGCTGAGATTCTGCAGGCAAAGGTTGGTGAAGAGCAAGGATCACAGGAATAAAACGGGCGTTTCGAGGGACTTGGGTAAGTGTGGCGCAGGCGTTTGGTGTATTGTCATTTGTACATTATGAATTCCTGATGTTGGCCAGAATATAACCACCTATGTATGAGTGTGTTTGGCCCGATCACTTCGACAACCATTTGTCGATGAATTAGTTGAGAGCAACCAAGAAAGAACGACGATATTAGGAAAGAACAGAACTGAAGAAACTAGTCTTTTTTGGGTTGTTGTACGGTGATCCATTAGCCCTTTTTCACGCTCACTTCCATTGCAACATTTCCTCGCCTCTCCTATTAGCCCGGTCTGTCACTGCCATCACCAGTCATGACCACGTTACAAACGACTTTCTTGCAAGCAAGCATCGCATTTTGTGGAATTTGAAGGTACCATGGGTAAACAAGTGTCTTGGCTGCCCTCTGCTGCCGTCCATGCCTCGCCGACATCTCGGAGCGTCCAGGAGAGACAGGGACTGATAAACAGAGAAACCACACATAATTGCGCGACTCCCGTCCATGTCCTCGACATCTTGTCATCCTCAACCCACACACCTCGAATACTGCCGCCACACCCGATCCTGTTTCAACGCCTCCAGATCCTCACTCGGCAGGCCCACCAGCAAGGGCACCGCGCCCCTCTCAACCGGGTGTATGATCAACGCCCCCGGCACCGGCATCACCCTCGGGCGACGGATGAACTCCGTGCTCCCCAGCAGCGGGCCCCAATACGCGGGCACCGCCGACGCGGCCTCCTTCGCATCCGCCGCAGCGACAATCGCCGATGACGCCCCAAGATCGGTATTCGGGTCATGCCGGCCGCCATACAGCAGCGCGGCCTTGTCCTCCTCGCGCGTCATAAAGGTCGCGAAGCTGCGCACCGCCCACGCCGTATTCGCCGCGCTCAGCTCGCGCCGCAGAGCCTGCGCCACCGCCGCCAGCGGCTCCTCCACCACCTGCCCCAGCGGCTGCCACACGGCGGCGTGGTACACCATGTGGCCGAGGTAGGTCGGGGGCACGCCGAGCGCGGCGCGGCCGTCGACCGCCCGGCCGAATTTGGTCAGTATCGAGGGGGATGCGCCTCGGGCCAGACGGGCCGCGCTGATGCGCTGCCAGTAGAAGGCGCAGATGATGTCGTCTTGGGAGAGCTTGATGGTTGAATCGGAGGCTGCTTTGCGGGTGAGCGCGGCCAGGGACGCGAGGGGGAGCTTGAAGTAGCACCACGTCGGGGGTGACGCGGGCGCTGACGGGGCCCAGCTCCCACGGCGCAGGTGGGTGAAGTCCTTGAGGGGCTCGCCCCGCGGGATCAGGGGCACCACGCGGGCGCGGTCGCGGTTGGCCTGGGTGAGGTCTGCGGCGGCGACTTCGCCGCCGGCCATGAGCGCGGCGAGCATGCGCGCGATCTGGACGAAGCCCGTGCCGTCGATGATGATGTGGTGTACGAGCAGCGTGAGGAGTACCCCGCCACGGACAAAGTTGACCTGGACGGCCGTGACGGGGGCGGGGCCGGTCAGGCCGTGTGGGTGTGGCAGGGCGGGCCAGGGGCCGAGAACATCGCCGGGGAGCATGCGGATGGGCGCGTCGGCGGTGAGGAGCTCCGGAAAGGGAGCGATGAGGTCGTCGCACGTCTTGACTTTGACCTGTGTCTCGAGGTGGTCCGAGCCAGCAGGCCAGGGGACCGTCGTCAGTGTCGCGGGCCCGCCGTTGCGGCCGGGCACTGGGGCCACCTGGTGGCCCAGCCAGGGAATCAGGCTGGTCAGTTTGGCCACAGCGTCCCGGATGCTTTTCTCGATATCGGCTCTGGAGGTCTCGGGTGCAACTTGAAAGCCAATGCAAGCCTGCGTGTATCCATCGAGGTAGGGGAACTGGCCGAGAGCGTCCGGGTACGCCTCGTCATCGTCGAGTGCCGCATCCGTCTGCTGCCCGTCGAGCCTTGACGGATGGTCGCTCTCAGGCACCAAGACGTCGCCGTTGTTTGCCATGACTGTAGGTTGGGTTTGAATCGTAAGGGGATGAGAGGACTGCCGAGAACTCGGGCTTCCAGGTCGTGGAAAAGCGTTGTAAGCAACCTTCAGTCACCACTGTTGATGTCTGCGCCGTGATCTACCTTGCAGGAACTGGTATCCAATCCATCGCGCATGATCCGAAGCCACAATACTCCCTGGCATGGCAGGTAGTTGTGGACCCAGTAAGCTTCGGAGTATTTTCTCATCGCGGGGTCCCTGAATAATGTTACCCCTGAATAACGTTACTCCTGAGCAACGCGGGCTTGATTTAGCCGAAGGTCGACAAGCAATGGCTGACCTGCAGCGGAGTTACTTTAAAGACATCCGCTGACGATCAACCTCAGGTTCGCCTTTCCCGCCTCACCACCATGACGGCGTCCAGGTAGCTTCGGTACAATTACTCGGACAGTTGCGGTACGGGGTTACCATGGGCTGTGGTTTCAACGCTAGTAACTCATCCACGTCCCAGTTGTGTCGATACCTGCGCGAAGGTGATACACTTCTGTCAAGTCGTGGCTACCGCGTAAGCAAATGGAACGACATGTGTTCGGAGAGTCAGTAGCAAAGGATTCAAGGACCTGAGTTGCAGGTCGTGGATTATGGCCCGTGGCATCTAATTCGTCTCCTAAACTACCATCTCACGATGATCCCTCAGCAAGGCCCAGGCTGTAATGACGCTCAAACTCTCTCTCAGCCCGCCCAACCAATCCCCCCACGTCAAAGTCCCAAATCTTCCTCGACCGCGCCTCAAACTCCGCCCTGCATTTCTCCGCATCCCTCCCCGTAGCCGGATACCGCCACTGACAAATCTCCCCCGTCTCGCGCGAGCTCCGCACAAGCCACTGCGACCGCTCGATGCAGACATCGCTGAAGCTCTTCAGGGCCGCGCGAATCGCCCCTTTCTTGACGAAGCCCCCCTCCGCCACGACCTTGGCCTGCGCAGCACCTAGCGTGACGGCCAGCACCGTGGCGTCTTCGACGCCCATGCACGCGCCGGCGCCGTGGAACGGGCTGCTGGCGTGGGCCGCGTCGCCGGCGAGGCAGATGCGTCCGTTCGCGTAGGTCGGTGCCGGGTGGTCGGCTGTGTCGAAGATGGCCCATTTGGCGAGCTGCGGGGGTAGACGGCTGGCGAGGTCTTGGATGGCGGGGCTCCAGGCGCTGAGGGCTGAGGTGACTTCGTCACGGGTCCCGGGGGCGGTTAGTTTGTCCGGGTTGGGCCAGGGGTGGGGGTCGTGGAGGAAGATGGCGACGTTGGAGAGCGTCCATTTGTTTACCTGCTCGTTGTTGAAGGTTTGGGCTGTCAGTAAGGGCGTGGCAGGGCTTTTAGTGCGGCAAAATCAAGAACGCGGCCTCACCGGGTAGGATAGGATGAAGCCATTCGGGCCCATGTGTGCGCATTGGTTGTTGGCCTTGTCCTCGCCCAGGGCGGCGACGGCCTCGGCGATAGGGACGACGGCGCGGTAAGCCACCTGATGGGCGAAACCCGGAGATGCCGCTGGGGTCTGTCCTAACACCAACTTTCGCGTTTGGGAGTGGATCCCATCACAGCCGATGACTGTGTTTCCACGTCAGTGTCAGATGTCACACATTTGGGGTGGCACGAGAGAAGCAAGAGGGTTGGGGACAAAAGGGGGTGCGAACCAACGTCCGCCTCAGCTTCACTTCCATCAGCGAAGCGAAGGATGACCTTTTCGCTCCCCGTGTCATCAACGGCGCTCGCCAGCTGCTTTCCGAACTTGACCACTCCGTCGGGCAACTCGGCAGCCATCTCTTGGAGAAAGCGGGAGCGGAGGCATCCCCAGTAGGCCAACTCCCGAGCCGACAACTGAAAGAGCAAGGCGTCATCTGGTGACTGCGCGGATTCCTTGCTGGTAGGGTTGAAGCCGTCCCAGTACCGGTTCATGGCATGCTGGTTCTCCTCGCCGACACGGCTGAGAGCCTCCAGCACGCGCGGGTCAAGCCGTCGCATGCAGTCCCGCGCCACTCCCGTGAAGGCCATGCCCACGCCGATTTCGGGGTAGTTATCGGCTCGTTCGTACACGGACACGCGCATGCCGTGACGGAGCAGGCCCAAGGCCGTCATCACGCCGATGATTCCTCCGCCGATGACGGCGACCTCAAAGGTCGGGGTGGTGGCCATATCGAGGACACGGTGAAATGAGCAACCAGGAAGGATTCTTGAAAGCGATGGGTAGTATTCCAGCCCGGGGTTGTGGTGAGGCAACCTGGAACCCAACAACTGCTACGAGTATATAGCATTACTGCACCGAGCGTCTGCGACTGAAACCGCCGTCAGCGAGTAATTAACACGCACATTGGCCCACCCGGAGTTTTGAATCCCCGCTGCAGTCACCTTTCTGTTAACCTGCACAGACACAGCAAATGCCACCCTAGTACGCTTTGACGAACGGCGGCTGAATCGCACATCGTGGCAGCTTCCCAAGTCAACACGGGGGTTTGGGCCCGATCCATTAAACGTGCAGTCACAGGACCACATCACTCTCAACTAGGTGCCCGAAGAAGGGCCGGGCGAACGAGGTTGGTAAAAATAAAGCAGAGCGAAGCCGCCTGTGGCTTAGGTTTCACACCTCTCACGGCTCCTCCCCTTTGAACTTTGCTTACGCCTCCCGACGACCGGCCGACGGCCTGGTAGAGATTCCAATGATTCATTGGATTAGAACGATCGACGAAGCCCCGAGATCGCAAATCGAAGAGCCGCCCCTGCCACCCACCCACTCACGACGGAAGAAACCGCCAACCGCCGGAAGACGTCCTCCTCTTACCCCTCCACACCTCCCAGCGCCCCCGCGTTGTCCTTGGCGATTCCACCACCACCCTCCAACAGCACAACGACCGTTCCATACGTGGGTCTCGCCGAAACCGACAACAAAGTCTTCCAAAGGGGACGCACACCCGACATCCGACTGGATCGATAGGCACGGCCCGCGGCGCCAAAATGCAGACCTAACGCCAGGTCCCGGGCCGGGGGCCGTGTTCTCGAGTTTCGTTTCTATGCCGCAGAACCGGGCTTGGGTTACTTTTCAAGGTGGATAAAGGGGCTTGGCTGGGCAAGGATTGGGCTGGATTGAGCACGCAAACGTCTGCGTACGACCTCGACTTCCTTGAGAAGACGCATAAGCACGGTCCAACATTTCACCACGACGGCTAAGACGGATAGGGGGAAACACGCTGCTGCGGGCGGAGGGAGGCGCCGGAACAATTCTCGAAGGCCGGCACGGGTGTAAGCCTGGGGGGGGGAATGCCCCGGCAAACGACCATGATGACCGATCCCACTCACACGAGTTGCGACGACCGCCCCGAGGCGAGGAAACATTGCATTGGAGCACGCCACCGGAATGCAGTCGTCGACGCCACGAGCGAGGGACAGAGACGGAGATGCAGATCCCGCGCGCCGTTTCGGTTTGGTTCGGCACGCGGCCCCGATCCCGTCTGCTCGCCGCCGCTTACCCCTGCCAATGCGGGAGCTTTGATGGCGAGCCTGCAGTAGGGGGCTTGGCTCCCGCAACGGACGTGGGGGTGCGGGGCTTGGTGTCAATGCTGGTCGAGAACTTGGAACTCAGGAGCAGGACAGGTTGTCCGCTTCAGCTGGACGGGGTGTGTTCTGGGATGGCTCCAGGGTTCCAGCTCGGTAGCACCTACATAGGCTCTTCCGGAAGCCGGTCCGCCACTGCCCTCGCTCCTGTTAGCGCCGGGCGACCTGCAGGCTGCAGCTGTCCCTTCAGGGCGTGTTTCGCGTTTCGACGTCAACGTTAACCTGGCAGTGGACAGCCACGCGACGTCGCCGCTTACGGAGTACTCCCATCGTATTTCGGAAAACCCAGGGGATGGCATGCCAAGATTGTGCCAAGGGCGAGCTTAAAGAGCTCCGAGACGCCGTCAAACGCAGCCAAGGCCGTCCGTCCCATCCATCCAGACTCCCGGTTTCCTCCCCCAAGAGACATGGACGGAGGGCTCCGCCAGCAGCCGGGGCTCGCTTGCGAGCAGTGCCGAAGGCGCAAGGCCCGCTGTGACCGCGCGCGGCCGCGGTGCGGGACCTGCACCATGAACGCCACCGAGTGCGTTGTTGTCGAGGGGCGGCCCCAGCGAGGCCCCAAGAAGGGGCAGCTCCAGGCCCTGCGATCCCGTGTTGGTGAGCAACATGCTCTTGGCCTCCTCAATACAGACACAAGTCCGAGGGACTAGCCATGTTGACTTGTACCCGGCGCAACGGGAGCTCTCAGCCATGCTGGAGCGCCAAATACAGGACCAAAGCATCACAGTCGCCTGCGAAGAGCTCTCAGCCGTGGTCAGTGTCCCACACGAGCACGAAGACGAGGATTTCGGGCCCAAGACACCACCGTCATCAGCGCCAGCCGATGAGTTTGCCCATATCGACGACACAATGGCCTCGGTGGACATGAATATGGTCTTCTGCGCCGACTGGCTGAATGACAGCATCGCAGCATGGCCGGGCATGATTAATACTCCTCTCGTGCACGGCACTGAGCAGCTCCGTGAGCCGACCCCAAGTCCCGCTACGTCGCTGGCCGACCTGGAACTCTCCGATCTTGCCTGGGCTGACCTGTGAGCTTCCCCTCCCCCGGACCCCCCTCCCCGATGCCAAGCTCATTGCGGCCGATCGATAGGCACCACCTGCCTATTCAGCGAGAGGGAGTGCTGACGAGATCGCCGCAGGGATCAGCTCTACTTCGACCGGGTCCACCCCATTGCGCCCATTATCCACAAGCAACGCTACCTGTCATGGGCAAGCCAAGAAGCCTCGTCCCCGGCACAAGCCGGCCTCCGAATGGCGATGCGCACGGCCGCATCAGCCGTTTCGGCGCAGTACCGCAGCCTTAGCAACGTGCTATACACCGAGACGCGGCGGATGCTCGAGGCCCTGGACACGACGGGCGAGCAGGGCCGCGGCCTGCCCTGGATCACAGACGCGAACTCGATGCGGGCGGCCGGCGGCAGCGTGCCCATCCCGTTCGAACACATCCAGGCCTGGCTGTTGGTGGCCCACTACGAGATCTTGTGCATGGAGGAGCAGCGAGCCATGCTCACCGCCGCCGACGTCTTCCGCCTCGTGCAGCTGACGCGTATGTACGACATCGACGCCGCCGACCTCTCGGCGCCATCCCCGAATAACGATCTGGGCGACTGCTTTGCCGAGAGGGAGGAGAAGAGGCGGGCCTTTTGGCTGGCCTTTACTCTCGACAGATTTTTAAGCATGTGCAGCAGCAGCGAGCGGCCGCTGACGCTTCACGAAGAAATAGTACGTCCAACACCGTGACCCTTGATTCCTCCGCCGGCAGGGGAAAAAGAATTCATAGTCGTAGGTAGGAAACATGAGCGAAGCGAGAACACTCCCCGTTCTAACGGCATCCTCCCCCCTCCCCGGCTAGATTCGCACACGGTTGCCCAGCCCCGAGGCCAACTTTCAAAACAGCCAGCCCATCCGTACAAGCTTCCTCCCCGAAGCCATAGCGGATGGTGGTCGCACGGCGCTGTCTCCTTTCGCCGAGTGTGCCGTGCTAGCCACGCTCCATGGCCGCAGCATGGCCCACCGACGCATGGCGCAGTCCACGCCTAGCAACCCCATGACACTCCCTACCAAGGAGGCGCAAGACTTTTGGACCCGGCACCAGTGGCTGGCGGCCGCCATCGAGGAGTGGACGCAGCGGCAGCCTGGCCGGCGAGGCAGCTCAAGCTGTCTTTCAACAGCGTCGTCAACATCACCCAACCGCCCCCACAGTTGCAGCCCAATGTCGGCTTTCACCCGCATGCTCGCCCACGACACCGTCATCCATCTCAGTGCTACGGTCAACAGCATCACCTGGAAAGGGGCGGATCAACAACTAACAGCAGCGGCGTACGCACAGCGCGCGCACGACGCCGCGTCTGACATGGTCTGGTGGGCAAAGACAGTCCCTCAACTCGGTTGCTTCACGGCATGTATACGTCCGGTCCCGCGCCACATCCAAACTCCCCACCTGGTAACAAACAAAGCTGACAGCCCCCTCAACACCCCCAGGCCCACCCGTTTCTCCCCACCCCCTTAGCACGCGCCGCCAGGTTCCTCACAACCCACACCGCCAACCCCCCAGACATCTACACCACCAACAACCCCCCAGACACGACGTTTACAAGCCAAGAAGAGAGGGGCTCCGCAGTTCAGCAGCTATGCAACGCGCTCAAATGGCTCACGGGCGTCAACCACCTGGCTGCGAGGCTGCTGGACGAGCTCGAGGCAGCACGAGTAGGACGGGGCGAAGTGTTGATGATGCCGCCCAAGCCGCCGGATGCTGGTGGGGCGTACGCGATGGAGGAGGGGTTTGAGCTGGATAGAGGACAGGATAGATTTCTGAGAAAATAAAGCAACGAATGGATGTACTGCCTACAACCGTGATGTCCTGGTACCCGTTCATTGCCGTAAATGTGGTGAGGCTTATGATCTTGTGCTTGTGATAGTGCCAGTTAAAGGGTCAACGGGGCGATGATGGACGGCGAACGATGAGAACGAGTGCGAGTGGTTTGGGGGAATAGTTCGAGCTTCGGTGACGATATTTTGTACGGGCATATCGCTGGGAGGTTTGCCCTGACTTTCACCATGGAGTGACCATCAGCATTGAGGAAATGAAGACAAACTCGAATTACCGCGTGATGTTTGATTACTTAATAGATTATATCTATAAGCCCCTCACTACCCCTCTCTCCCCAATTCCATCCGCTCTCACTGATGATGCCTCCACAGCTCACCAACGGATCCCACCCACCCACAACCCCAACTCTTCCTCCTCAGAGCATCGCAACCGCCCCAAGCACCCCCGCAATCGCAGCGGCAGCCCAGGCAAGCCCCGTCTCGCGATTCACACCGCCGGTCTTTGCACCCGTGCCAGTCGGCGCCGCCCCTGTCGCCGTAGCCGCCGTCGTCGTAGCCAGGTCGGTGCCCGTGTACGTGCAGCTGTACCTCCCGGTGCTGGCCGCAGCGCTAGGGAGCTCGGTGCACTCCTGCAGAAGCGACTGGATCTCCGCGGTGTGGGCCGCCATCCAGGAGGCGGCCGTCTGCCGGTAGGCGGAGGCGGCGGCCGTCAGGCTCGAGGGCACCGCGTTGCAGCCCAGGAAGTCGCCGAGAACGGAGGGCGCCTTGGGCGCCTCGTTGTAGAGCGCGGAGAACTTGGACATGCACTCGGAGCGGTGCGCGCTGGCGGTGGTTGTGGGCGCGGTGCTGGTGGTGGTGATGGTGCTGTCGCGGGGGAGGACCGCGTTGGCAGAGGCCATGCCGGCGGCGATGGTGGTGAGGAGGGTTTGGGAGACCATTTAGGTTGCGCTGGAAGGGTGGTGAAAATGAAATGCCGGTTGGGACTTGACTGAGAAGTGATCGAAGTGATGTTGGCGCAGACTGGGAGATGCGTGTTGATGGTGGAGAGATCGGGGTAACAGCTTTCAACTATAACCAGGAGACAACATGCTACCCCCCTGCTATGGTCTCGTGAGCCAAAGCGTCTTCCTGCAGCGCTAGCGGCCCTTGTGTTCTGCGTTGTATCTCACCACCAACGACGAAGCATGGGGAGGCGAGCCCCTGAACCGAAAAGGGCGTTGGGTTGCGCGCTGCTTGCTCTGACCTATCACAAGTTAGCTAGCAACGCTCGTTACCCGCCATCCGGCCCATGGGTGAACTCTGCCCTGGTCGCTTGTCACGATGTTGGGGCGCAGGATCAGACATGGCGTGCGGTGGCTTTGTGTCGGTCGCCGGTCGGTGTGGAATGGACGTAAAACGCTAAATCGGATCCATCATCGTCTGCCTTCTTCCCGGAATAAGCGTTCACTCTTGCGGGATTGGCTCCGGCCGTGCTCCGGCTGCTTTCAGCGACCTGGGTGAGCCAAGGTGGCTCACCCTGCTCCGTCGGTTGCGCGAGCAGGGAGGGCGCGATCTCCCCGCCGCCCAACCAACCGTCACCGCCATACAGAGGACGTGAGACGAGAAGGAAATCAGGTCCAGGAGGGACCTGCAGACAGTTTCACCGGGGCCAAGGCCCCAGCGGTGGCTTCTATAGAGGGTCTTAGGCTGGGTGATGGGCGGTGGACGGCTCTAGGAGTATAGTCTAGCCGTCAGGCTAGGTCTAGATTCCAGAATGTATGGTGCATATTTTGTCACAACCTCATTAGTGAACTACTTGGATATTACCCTGATAATATGTGGTGAACTATCTTTTCCTTGAACTCCCCGGCTCATCCAGACGGCCACACTACTGTTATGTCTCGTCATGAAACAAGATACCAAAGCGATCTCCCAGACCATCCCCCTCTGCTCACATAGAGACGACCGAACCACTCTCATATTCTCCAGCCCCCTCCCAATCCGTAGTGCCCGCGCTACTTCTCCCCCCCCTCCTCCTCCTGTCCCTCAAGCCCGTTGAACGCCAGCCCAAGGATCATGATGGGCCGGCTCAACCCTCGGACCACCCCCTCCAACACCCCCATACCCACTCGGCCCCCTCC
>FTEL01006247.1_pt1 | contig 12742 bp, 10 predicted proteins | sample 1658911 | NCBI WGS metagenome assembly FTEL01 (sample SAMEA3914869, study PRJEB12502) | metagenome | biome: forest; material: soil | place: USA | collected 2012-03-12 | depth 0.1 m
CCCCTATCCACTTCCCTAACCCCCCCTTCTTCTTCCCACCTGCCCCCCCTTAAACAACGCCCCTAACCCACCCTCCCACCAGCAACCGCAATCCTCCACTCCCAATTCCCGTCCCACACCCTCTCCCCCTCAACCCTCGCCCTAACCTCCCTCCTCCACGACCTCGGCACATCCCCCACCTTCCACCTCACAACCCACCTATCCTTCGAATTCCGCGGCGCCCTCGCCGCCCACGCCCTCCTCACCTCCCCCTCCTACGCCTCCCCCCCCTCCCAAGCCGAAGCAGTCTGCGAAGCCATCATCCGCCACCAGGACCTCACCGCCGGCCCGGGGATGATCACGCTCCTGGGGCAGGTGATCCAGCTCGCGACGGTGTACGACAATGTCGGGGCGCGGGGGTATCTGGTGCATGAGGCGACGAGGGGGGATGTGAATCGGGTGTTTGGGCGGGAGGGGTGGAGCGGGTGTTTCGCGGGGACGGTGAGAAGGGAGGTGGAGGCGAAGCCGTGGGCGAATTCGACGAGGCTGGGGGGACCGGATGGGGGGACTTTTGTGAATGCTGTGGAGGGGAATTTGTTGATGGCGGAGTATGAGTAGAGCGTAGAGGGTAAGGGGTGTTGTCTGTGGAGGGCTTGTTCAGCGTCGTAGCATCAAGAACATCGCAACCCACTTCCTCAGAACCACTGTGACCACGGCAAAGGGAACAGCATCAGCATTGCTCAAACTCACTTCTATTTTCCCGCCCCTCAACACCGGCAACATCACACGCGCAAAACCCCCAAGCACAACCCCAACTAGTATGTACATGTGTATTATACCTGACCGAAACGACCCAAGCTACAGCAAAACGAAGCCCACCATCATCTAAGCTAGCTTCCACCCTCCTTGACACCCCCTCCAGCCAGCCACGCTCGCAACGCACATCAGATTGCACCCAATCCAACCGCCTTTGCCATATGTCCCCTCATTCTTGTCAATCCACTAGCAACTACCCTCACCGAAACAAGCTACCCCCAAGGAACCCATCCCCACCCAAAATCCCATCCACGCTCCTCTTCAACGCCTGCACGACCCTCCTCAGCTGCAACAGCTCCTCCACCTCAGGGCCACCCGCACCACCCGCCCTCGCGCTCGCAGCAGCCGGAACCGCAGGCCCAATCTGTCCCAAACACTCATCCGCCCTACCCAACAACTCGCTCACCCACGCACCAATAACCCCCTCACCACCCCCAGCCCCAGCACCGCCCATCGCGCCAACCGCCCCAGCCGCGCGCCTCTCAACCTCCCTCACCCACCCCTCCACCACCGCCGCAATCCACTGCACAACCACCTTCCTCCTCCTGCCCGTAAACGGCGCCTCCTGCGCATCAAACACCCCCTCCAGCACCTGCGCGACCAGCGCGTGCGGCACGCCTAGGCCAAGGAACAGCAGCACCGGCCAGCAGGGGTCTGCGCCGACGGACGCGTCCTGGCCGTTGTTGACGGCGTACTTGCACACCTCGGGCAGCAGCGCGTCGACGGGGAACACGAGGCTGTCGAGCGACGTGCGGTGGGCAATCATCTGGATCTGTTGCGAGACCGATTCGTAGGGGAGGGGGGGCTCGCCGGTCAAGGAGCCTGAGCCGGGCTGGGCGCGGCCCGCCCGCGCCATCTGCCAGGCCGTTTGGCGCTGCTCGGTCTCGTAGGAGGTTTGTTCGATCAGGCGCAGCCAGGTGTCGATGATGACGCGCGGGTTGTGGTAGTCCGCCGCGTGGTAGATGAGGAGGCAGAGGTCGAAGTAGCCGGCTTGGTCGGCGTATTCGTTGTAGAGCTGTGTAGGAACAAAACGTCAGTGTGTGATTTCCATGAGGGATTGTCAGGGGGTGCTCACCTCGGTAACTCCCTTGATCGGACCATCGAGAGCCAACTGGATGTCGCCAAGCTTGTCCGGCGAGATCCGCTGGTCCGCCTTCAGCCGTTCGAGCAGGTCGTCCTGGATGTGCGCGATCTCCAACAGCTCGGTGGTCTCGTGCTTGAGCAGCTGCTGTTGCTGGCGCGGAACGCCAATGGTGTCGACGCTGGCGTTCGCCTTGGCCCGGCTGAGCAGCGTGATGCGGTCCTTGAGCCCAATGTTGAGGTCCGATTTCGCCAGCGTCGCCTGGACCCGCGCGGCCTCAAAGAAGAGGCTGCGGTGCGTGTAGAACCGGCAGAGCAGCTCGGCATGCTGATAGTCCGTCTCGGCCAGGCGCTGCAGGTACGTGATGACGTGCGGTGAGTCGATGGACAGGATGCGGTCGGTCCAGTTCTTCTCGATGTACCACTCGTAAAGGTCAAAGTGGAAGACTTCGTCGCTCGAGTCATTGACCACCGTGTACGCCTCCATACGCTTCGTTGCCGCGAGGGTGAGCCGGCCGTCAACCATCTCGGGCTCTCCAGCGAAAGCAACCTCCAGCTTGTCCAGCACCTCGTGAATCAGGGTGTAGCAGACCTTGCGCTCGTCAAACGCCTTCTTCCTGGTATCGTTGGGGGGCTTGCCATCGTTGACCCACGACAGCGCCGTGTTGCCGCGGTCCTTTTGCCGGGCCACCGTCAGGCAGAGCTGGATGGCGCCGGCGTAGTACTTGAGCTGGGCGTACTGCTCGACAGCGCTCCGGAGGTTGGCAGGAGTCATGCTGCCAGCAACCTGCTCGAACAGGCGCAAACTCTCGGCCAGGAGCGTGCGAAGGACATTGGGGTTGTTGATCTGCTCGCTCGCGCGCTGCAGCTGCTCCTGGGCCTTGAAGGTGACGACGTCGTCGGGGGAACAGAAGCTGCCGCACCGCCTCCTCAGCGCATCGGCAACAGTCTCAACGTTGGCGCCGCTAGCAATATTGCGGTTAACAATTGCCTTGACGAGCGCCTTGGCGAGCTCCTTGCCGGGGGCCTGCGAGAACAGCTGCTCGTAGGTCAGATCCCGGAGCTGCTGTTGGGCGGTGGGGTCGAGGCGAGCGTAGATGTCCGAGACGCGCTCGTCAAACAGCATCAGAACAAACGAGATGCCTTCCGAAACACTCTCCATAAGGGTGCGGAGGCCATGCAGGGCCTGGTGCTCCTTCTGGTTGGCGATCTCTTCTTGTCTGCTGAAAAGGCGGTCGGACGGGCCAGCAAGGCCTTGGATGGTGCTCTTGTTCGCCTCGAGGAAATTCCGCAGCCGCTCAACATTCTCCTGGATCATGACCAGTTTTGAGGTCGCGACCGTCGACGAGACGGCCAGGGAACCCTTGGCCTCCGCCTTGGTCGCAATGACCTTGGACTTCCACAGCATCCGGATGAGACGGGTCAGGTACAGGGCCAGGGCGTCATGCCGCGAGGATAACCTGACGGACTCCGACATGGACTGCTTGCCGTCCGATTCCGCAAGCCGCGGCTGGCCGCCGTACTCGACGAAGGCCATGCGGGCCAGGTTTTCGGTCTGCTGGTCCGCGGTCCTGCTCGTTCCGGTGCGCACGTCGCTTCCCTGGCCGCAGGCGACAGCCAACGCGGCCGAGATGGTTTCGACGCGGCCGTACTGGTTGAGGAATCTGCGCACCTCCCGCTCAAGGCCCTCCTCACCGGCGCACGTCTTGAGCGCATTGGCAAAGATGTCGACCAACCTCCTGCGGCGAATAACGTGCACTCCAGTGTTAGTGAGCACCGCAAACTCGCCAGGGGCGTTGTCGAACTGGACGGCAAGCTCGTTGCCGAAGCCGAGGGGCTGCTTGGCGGCGGAGAAGGGAGCGGTCGTCAGGCCAATCTCGAGGATCCGGTTTCCGGTCACCAAGTCGATCCAGGTCCCCTGCTCAAAATACTTGAGTGCCGAGGCGGGTGTTGTGACTTTGATCTTGCCAGTGTCGGGGGCAGAGACGAAGAGAATATCGCCGCTGGGCTGTTTGCGGACGACATCGAAAAAGTAGCCAGGCGCAAACCGGATACCAAACGCGCTGGGATCGAGTGCGCGCGAGGCTTTGTCCAGCTGGCCGTCTGGCAACTGGCCCGCCATGGTCCGCGTGCGGGTGCCCGGCTCCTTGGGCGGGAACTTGACAAACTGAAGCTGCATGCTCTGAGGGGCAAGACTTGTCGACCCGCCCAGGGTGTAGGATGCGGGGCTCGTCGCGCTGAGGAAAAGGCGGCAACCGGTGTCGGTGAGAGCCATGAGATGCAGTTTCGAAGCCTCGGTGGCGGGGATGGGGCTCAGCGAGACGATGTTGGTCCGGTCGGTCAGCAGCGGCGAGCTGTCCATGTGCGCAAAGTCGCGCAAGCAGCTCGTCTTGTCCTTCTCGATAACCCGGGTGAGCTTCTCGGGACTCTCCATGTGGTAGGTGCGAATCGTGGACTTGTCAGAAAGCGAATAGAGGAGGTTCCGTGTATCGTCAACAACAAGGGCGACGAGCCCTTCCTGTTGGCGCTGGCCAAAGGGCAGACCTGCGAGGGGTAGGTTGGGCATGACGGACGACCAGCCGGGGTGGGTGTGGTTGATCTTTCCGCACCGGCTCGAAAACCACCTCTCCTCCTGTTGGTAGAACAGCTCGTGGATGTCTGTCTCGTTCTGTCCCCCGAGGAAGATGCGGCCTGAGGCGGTGCCGACAATCTGGGTGACATCGCCGCCGTGCACCGACATCTTGGTCTGGTAGAGGGTGACCGTCTTGGAGCCCGATGGCGTGGGGACGGCCGACACACCCAGCAGGGTGACCTCGGTGGTGGTCGCAACGACCAGAATGTGGGTAATGGTGTTGACAAACACCCCCGGTTTGGGGGGAACGAGGGCAACGGCTGTGATATTATGAGTGGCATCTTCGTAGCCGATGAGCTCCGGGTCGGGGTGGGTATAGTCCCAGAGGAAGAGGGAGTCGTCGATCGAGGCCCAGGCGTAGTTGATGCTCGCGAACAAGCCGATCTTGGTCGAGACCGAGCTCTGGTTCAGGCGCAGGAAGACCTGGTCGGGGATGGCATACGAGGAGACTTTGTGAAACGGAGCCCATGAGGACTCGGCGTGTTGGATGTCGTAGTCGGAGGACGCGCCGGCTGTTCGAGGGGCTCAGGTCAGCGTTTCTTTCGGAGATGAGACAAACACAAGCAGAGACAAAAGGCAAATGTACATACGTCGGCAGTAGGAGTCAATGTCGGGGTAGCTCTCGTCGAGCTGGAGGGTCTGGTTGACGACCTGGGCGGCCTTGGCGACGGGAGGAAGGTCGTCGCGGGCTTGGGGCGGTGGCAGCATGCCGGTTGTGATGTCAGGCTGACCAGAGCCCAGAGTGCTCGTGATGGGGGCGGGCGCGGTTCCCAGCGCGCCGTTGGTGCCGCTGCTCGCGGCCTCGTTGAAGTTGAGCCGCCGACGGACCGTGTTTGGCCCAGCGGCGGGAGTGTTGATGAAGGCGCCGGGGATCGGGCGCATTGGCGTGACGGGATTCATGGCCGAGGTGTTGGGGGGCCTTGGGTGGCCCACGACGCAGTCAAACAAATCAGAGAGAAAGGTGGTCTCGCGGGTGGGTTTGGTCGCAAGCCGCAGAGTCGCAGGTCAAGCCAGGTCGCGGGTGGCTCGAGGCTGGACGAGATCGGTGGTAGGTCGTCTCGTCTCGTCTCGTCGTCGGTTGTTGTCGGTCAAGTCGTGGGTCGGTCGTCGCACCTGACGTTAGCTCCCCGCCCGTTGCACCCAGCGCCGACGTCCTGCAGCTCGATCGCTAGGGCAATTGCACCATCAAAGCAACTCGGGCGTCGAGTCGGGCAGCTAGCGACCGGGTCTGCAAGAGTGTTGGGGGATGGTGTCGCCAGGAATGTGGGATGTTCTGCGCTGTCGGTGCCAGGGAACGGGGGCTCAGAAAGAGAGGCTGGCCGTAAACAATTTTTGGAGAACGGGGATCGCTGACCATTGGCGGGCGAGCACCAAGCAAGCAGCTGCTGGTTGCTTGCCTCTGACGCGCTGAAGGCACGCGCTGGGGCTGGGACAGGGCGGCACTAGGCCCGATTCGGCCGAATTCTGCCACCGCTTTCCAGGGTCGCAGCAGCAAGAACAATGCGTTCATCGCCGCCTTCAATACCAGTTCGACAATCAGCAAAGGGCATTGGATTACGGAAGACATCACTCGTGTGCAACATTAAACTATCCCTATTCAACGGTGGAATTACCTATTGTACAAGTAAATCGACAAATTCTTTAAACCCTGGATTTTATGTTGGCGGTTGAGATCTCCACACCGCCCTGGCGCACTCTGCTCTGCCATCCTTGAACATCTGGGGGCGAACCGAACAGGAGCACATGCCGCAAATGCATGTCACTTCCAGTCGCTCCTCACTGCTTCTTCGCATCCCTCGCCGCCTTGCGCAGAGCACGGGTCCGGATATCCACATGCATCCTGCGGTTGAACCAGATGGTGACAGCGCTGGTGGTGCCCACGGTGCTGTCAATCACCCACTTGAAGGCAGCATGGCTCCACCACGGCGTGTACGTGTTGGGAAAGTTCTCGGTGCTGCTCAGGCCAATCTTGCCCAGGGCGGCACGCACAAACTGCTTGGGGTTCGGGATGAGCAGGCTGGTGCGGCGGATCTTGCTCATGGCGGTGGTCACGAGGTAGCTGACAATGAGCTGCACATCGACACCCTGCGGCTTGAGCTCCGACGCCAGCGAGCTGCTCCAGTGCTGCAGGAACGCCTTGCTCCCGCTGTAGGTGGCCAGGTACGGGGTGGGCATGACACCGGCGAACGAGCCCATGGTGAGGATGAGACCCCTCTTGCGCTTGGTGAGGATGGGAGCGACGACCTGGGTGGTCTTGAGGGTGCCGAGGCAGTTGAGCGTGATGATGCCCTGGAGCTCCTCGCGGCTGGTCTCGAGGAAGGGGACGGGGATGCTGTGCGACTGGCCGACGTTGTTGATCAGGATGCCGACGTCCAGGCCCGCGATCAGCTCCGCCAGGCGCTCGTAGTCGGCGTCATTGTCCTTCGAGTAGTCCATCGCCAGCGTCTTGACCTGCAGCCCCGACCACCTCAACGACAGCTCGCGGGCGAGAGTGTCGAGCTTCGATTGCGTGCGGGAGACGAGGACGAGGTTGAAGCCCTTGGCGGCGAGCTGGGAGGCGAACTCCTTGCCGAGACCGTCCGAGGCGCCCGTGACGACAGCCCAGGTGCCCTTCTTGCCATACTTGCGGAGCTGTTACAAAGCCATTGTCAGCACTACAGCCTACCAGAACACACATCCATCCGGTAAGAGAAATGGGGACGGGCGTACGTTGGTGCCGCTGAGGATGAAGCAGTTCAGGAACAGCTGGAGGAACGAGAGCGCGCGGCGGGCGACGTAGAGAGCTCCAATGCCAGCCAGGGCCCACTGCCCAGCTTGTGGGACCGAGTTCCAGCAGTCGACAGCCTTGTCCAAGGCCTCGTGGACCGAGTTGCAGTTGAAGTTGAACGCCATGGTGCCGCAGTGGTCGAGACGGATGCAGGCTGGCAATGCGATGGTGTTGTCGATGGCAGGGAGATAACCCTTTTGAAGCTGGTAAGGCAAGCAAGCCCGTGATCCTACCTTCCCGAAACGCGCTCTATCCAAAAATGTTGGGGACCTTCCATTCGGAAGATTTCGATAGGGGGGCCCGCTGTGGGTCTCCAGATGGAGCTTTGACCAACTCGGCCGAGGTTGTGTGATGGGACCCACTTAGACCATCCCTTGTCCAAGCTAACAGACTTGGCATTCAGGGCTGAACCGGCCCCATCGAGAATTTGGGTCGGGAATTTGATGAGCATCAACACTCCGGATAGGGAGAATTGCTGGAAGGTTGTTGTTGTTGTTTCTCTCCCATTGCCATCTGCAAACCACCCAATCCGAAAGCTACCGCAAGAATGGACAAGCTTCAGGCGTTCCTCCCCTCAGGGGAAAAGGGCTACCTGCCCTACTACCTCTTTGTGGTAAGTCCAGCAGCGCGTCCGCGGCACGGCGGCGACCACAACACATGGCAGAGTCCGAACTGACGAATCCTCCGCATCACAGGTCTCCGTCGTGGCCATGGGCAACGCCCTCCAAAACTACGCGACCCTGCACTACACGCGCCGCATCTACAACGGCCGCTTCGTCCCGAACCACGGGCTCCCGGCCCCTACCGCCCGCTACAACCCCGAAGACAGCACCAACATCCTCAAGCCCGCCTCGGCCACGGGCAAGGACTCGGAGAAGGCCAAGGACCAGGTCTCGCCGCTCGCCGCCCGCGTCTTCGGCACCTACACCTTCGTCGCCGGCATCATCCGCTTCTATGCGTGCTACCAGCTCGAGAACCCGAGCATGTACCAGCTCGCCATCTGGACCCACGTCATCGCCGCTGTCCACTTCACATCGGAGATGCTGGTGTTCAAGACCATCAAGTTCAGCGGGCCGCAGGTGTTCCCGTTCCTCGCTGGGTATGGCGGTGCCATCTGGATGCTGCTGCAGTACAACCACTACGTGCAATAGACGCTCGGCACGGGCGGGAGGGGAAATGGTTGGGGTGGTATCTGCCCCGTATCTGCTGCGCCGCGTATGCGTAGCAGGGCGTAGCATGGCGTAGTTCATGCCGAGGCGCGTGCGCTGCTTAATGTTAATGTACAACCGCAGAAATGGAACCCGTCTGCAACGTCCCCTCCCCTCCCCATATCACCCCAATCAGTTCTTCCGCGCCGTGCGATACAGCTCACCGCCGCAGTTCCGCAGTCTCTCAGCCGCCTGCTCGGGCGTAATGTCCCGCTGCGGCTCGGCCATCAGTTCGTAGCCCACCAGGAACTTGCGGACCGTCGCGGACCGGAGCAGGGGCGGGTAGAAGTGCATGTGGAGCCAGCTGGTCTCGGCCTCCTCCGCGCTGCACTGCAGCGGGGCCTGGTGAATGCCCGAACCTTTATCAAGTCAACATCCCAGTTCAGGGGCAACAGCAATAACTTGGAGGAGAGACACTTACTGTACGGAAAGCTCGTCTCAAACAGGTTGTCGTACCGGCGCGTGACCTCCTGGATGGCCTCCGCAAACTCGAGCCGCTCCCGATCTGTGAGCTCAACGAGGGCGCGGACGTGGCGCTTCGAAATAACGAGCACCTCAAACGGCCAAACCGCCCACCACGGGCAGACAACCAAAAACGAATCATTCTGCCACACGACCCGAACCCCCTTCTCAATCTCAAGCTTGACGTAGTCCCCCAGCATATGCCGCCCATTCTCAGCATGGTACTTGCCCATCTGCGCCAGCTCCTTCCCCGGCTCCTCGGGCAGCGAGCTGCTCGCCCAGATCTGACAATGCGGGTGCGGGTTGGAACACCCCATGGCGGCGCCCTTGTTCTCGAAGATCTGCATGTACCGCAGCTGGCCGCGGGGCAGGGCAACCTCGCTGTGCGGGCTGCCGGGGATGAAGGCCAGCGCCGCAACCGCCTGTGGCTGCAGCGGGTGGGACGGGTCCATCAGGCGTGCGTAGGCGCGCGTCCAGGCGTCGACGACCGGCAGGATGTCGGTGGCGGCCATGTCCGCTAGGGTGAGGTCGTGCCGTGGGGAGAAGGTCAGGACGTAGCACCGCCCGCGGACGGGCATGGCGCGCAGGAGGAGGGCGGCGGTGTCGTCTTGGGCGGACTCGCTGGGCGGGCTGGGCTCGGCTGCCTCGTCCATCATGGCGCTGTAGTCGTTGACGAAGGCGAATGTGTTGGCATAGCTGGGGTTGGCGCCTCCTTCGGCGCGCGTGTTGCCAGGGCAGAGGTAGCACTGTCGTTGGTGTAAGTGATGGGCTCATGTTGGACTGCTGGGTGTTTGCAGCTGGGGAATAGGCTGAGGCGGGGTGACCTACCTTGCCATCGTACTGGGGAAGGACAGTCTCGTTCGGTGTCTCTTGCTGGCCTCTGCTCATGCGTGAGTGAACGAAACCCGGCGAGGTGAGGATGGAATAAGCTCACTGCCAAGGTCGCTTCGTGCGATGCGGCGAGACCAAGAGCCACGACCCCGTCAGCGGGTTGTACCGCCGATGCGAAACCTCATCAAGTTGCTGGTTGCTCATTTTGGCGGGTAAAAAAGCCAAATGTCCGGAGAGGGAGTTGCGGGGAAATCGTAAATGAGAGAGAAAATAGAGGTAATCGGGCCGGAATAAGAGCGATTATCCTCCCAGCTGCATGGGGTTGCACCTGTGCCTCCTCAAACTGGCTGACCGAAGAGGTGGGGTTAGGGGGTTGAGGTTGGGAAAAAAGGACAACCAACCTGGAAGGTTGGGCCGAAGAGGGCTCTCTTCTGGAAGAAACAAGGAACAAGTCTACTGTGGACAAGGCGATTGAACATAAACAGTTACGGGTCAGCAGAACCGCGGCAGGGCAACCACCAAGCTTTCGTCCCATCTGCTGCCATTTCAGGGACGGCCAAGTTGGTTACCTACTGAGTTGGTCGAGACCATCAATGTTGATGATGCTGTCACAAACACGAATGAAGCGCAGATTTCAGCCTCTTTTACAAAATTTTACTTGTCAAGGAGTATCGAATAAACTTGCAAGTAAATACTTGCCATATAACCCAGCATTGAAATTTACACGAGCCCTGTTGTCTTCTGAACATTATTATGTCTGGAATGGTCCCACAGTTGACTTGGACGGCAAGCAGGTGGAGGCTGGGAAAGTTTGTCAGGAGGAGCTCGCTCGAGGCTCCGAGCTCAACACCAGCGGCAAGGGTTAGGGTCTTCCAGGTGCTTCGAAGCTCGGACCACTCCCCGCGCCCCGCAGACAACCACCGCCAAGCAAACCAGGCGGCAGGTGGACCCACGACCATCGGCTTCCAGCCATGCCCAATCATCAACATCACAACATCAGCCCGTCCGCATTTCCATCAAAACCCGGGCCTGCGCCATCGAAATCCATCAATCTACGCGTCGAATCCTCATCTAGGCATTCGGCGCTATCGAACGCGCCCTTTATGGGAATTCCTCGAGCCGTTTTCAGCACGCCGTAAGCAGACTGTGTTCTTGCCTGCGGTGGTCCCCCTGGCCGTCGCAAACCGCAACGCAAACCATCGCCCCACCGGCGCCGAAGCCGACGCGCAACCTCCACGATGGGCGTCATCCGCAAGAAAATAGCTGCGAGGGGTGGCGAGGGTGGCGTAAAATACGTCTGCGATGTCTGCTCTGCGGATATTACGTCGACTGTGAGTGCGCATTTTATTCCAATTGCCGTCTGGCTGGTCCATCCGTTGGATATATCCCCTGTCGTGCCCCGTGATGGCGCATGCGATCGCGATGTCGCACCACCCCATCCACCCCAATGCCGCATAAAGCTCACAATCTGGTGCCATCCAGGTTCGCATTCGATGCGCCCACAGCGCCTGCAACGAATATGACCTCTGCGTCCAATGCTTCTCCAACGGCTCGTCGAGCAACGCGCATCAACCCTCGTCGCATCCATACCGAGTCATCGAGCAGAACTCGTTCCCGATCTTCGACCGAGAATGGGGCGCCGACGAGGAGCTCCTGCTCCTGGAGGGCGCCGAGATCTACGGGCTGGGGTCATGGTCTGATATTGCCGACCACATTGGCGGCTACCGCCACAAGGACGAGGTCCGCGACCACTACCTCAAGGTCTTTGTCGACTCAACCCGGTTCCCCCTGCCGAAGCGATGCAGCCCCCACGATATGGAGCTTGCCACCGAAATCTCTAGAGAAGAATTCCAGTCTCGCAAGAAGCGGAGGATAGAGGACCGGAGGGAAGCCGCCAAGACCGCGCCCGCCCTGCAACCAAAGACGAAGCCCACGGCCAGTGTGCCTGCCTGTCACGAAATCCAGGGATACATGCCAGGTCGCTTGGAGTTCGAGACGGAGTACGCCAACGAGGCTGAAGAGGCGGTCCAGCTAATGCAGTTCGACCCCGGCGACGGCATCAACCCGCGAACGGGCGAGCTGGAGCCCGAGATGGAGCTCAAGCTCACCGTGATGGAGGTCTACAACTGCAGGCTGACGCAGCGCGCGGAGCGGAAGAAGGTCATCTTTGAGCACAACCTGCTCGACTACAGGGAGAACAGCAAGATGGAGAAGAAGCGGTCCAAGGAGGAAAGGGATCTCCTCAACAAGGCGAAGCCATTCGCCCGGATGATGAACCGCACGGACTTCGAGCAGTTCTGCCAGGGCCTTCTCGACGAGCTCAACCTGCGACAAGCGATATCACAACTGCAGGAGTGGCGCAGCCTTAGGATCGGCGACCTCCGCAGCGGCGAGAAGTACGAGCAGGACAAGGCCTCGCGCATCCAAAAGTCAATACCCCTCGGCTCTATGGACCGCGAACGGCTCGCAACCAGCCAGCGCAACAAGCAGCAACCACCCCCCGAGCCCCCCAGCGGCGCGGCCCTCCTCGTCGCCCCGGAGCTGCCCATTAGGTCCGCGGCAACCAACGGCGCGACGGCGACGAACGGCGACGCCCCCAACGGCATCGTCAAAGCCGAGCCCAACGGGACGCACGTCAACGGCAGTGTCGTGGTGGCCAACGGCACGGCGCCCGCCGCCAACAAACACACTTACACCCCGCCGCCGATCCCGGGCGTGCAACCCGTGCAGCTGTCGCAGGACAACGCGCCGGACCTGCACCTGCTGACGGCCGAGGAGGCCAAGCTGTGCGAGACGCTGCGGCTGCAGCCCAAGCCGTACCTGATGATCAAGGAGCAGATCCTCAAGGAGGCGATCAAGGGGAATGGGAGCCTGAAGAAGAAGCAGGCGAAGGAGATTTGCCGGTTGGACACGCAGAAGGGGGGGAGGATTTTCGATTTTATGGTGAATGCGGGGTGGGTGGTGAAG
>FTEL01002588.1_pt1 | contig 12722 bp, 8 predicted proteins | sample 1658911 | NCBI WGS metagenome assembly FTEL01 (sample SAMEA3914869, study PRJEB12502) | metagenome | biome: forest; material: soil | place: USA | collected 2012-03-12 | depth 0.1 m
CCCCACAACCTGCCCAACCTGCCACACCACCGACCCCTGCGAGCACCACAACCCCGCCCGGCCCTGCTACCGCCCCGTCGTCTACCACGCCGGCGACCCCTACCGGCCACCGTGCATAACCTGCGCGGCGCCCAGGAACGAGTATGAGGCGCAGGCGTTGCGGGAGAGCCGCATGCGCCATCTGCGCGAGAGGCAGCATAGGTTTGGGTTTGGAGCCGATTTGATGATGGCTGGGGGCGCCGGGATGGGGGGTGGGGCTTTCGTAAGGCCGCCGCCGGGGTACATGCCGCCGTTTGTGCCGTCGGTGCCGTCGTCGGTTGGGTCGTCGTCAAGGCCGCCGTCGTGGTACGGGCAGCCGGTGCCGCCGGCGCCGAACCCGTTCTCGCCGCTGTCGACGCCGCCGCTGACGAGTGCCGGGGGGTCGAGTCCTGTGTCCGAGAGGGCGCGGACGCCGGTTGTGGAGGCCGAGGGGGGCGTGCAGGTTGTTGCGAGTGAGAGTTTGGTGGATGGGGAGGGGAGGGGAGTGATGGCGCCGAGTGTTGTTGATGTTGTGGATGGGGAGGCGTGATGGGATGTGCTTTGATGGGTGATCATGGTGCGGTGTTGGTTGGGTGAGGGGGATGGCGTAGGCGCGGTGTTTGGGGCTTGGGTTGGATCATGTTTCGGATAATGTGACACGATTATTATGATTTGGTGGTTATTTCTTCTCGATGTTGTAGTTTTTCGGGTATTTTTCCAGCAATTGATAGCTTGCTCATAATTTCATTGAACCTGTCCAGACTCAAAAGTCGCACTCGTGTGGCTCCTTCTCTCTGGCCCAGGCCCACTTTTCCACCCATGCCTCGCCCCACCCAAGCCATCCCAAAAAAGCGGATCCCAATTCCATCCCATCAATCCGCCGAAAAATTTCCAGAAAACACAACCAGCCAGCCAGCCTCACCACCATAACCAAACCATCACCACCATACCCCCAACCCGTCCACCCGTCCACGCACCCACCCGCCCAACCGCCAACATGCATCTCATGTACCTCCCCGAGGCCAACGGCTCCGGCCGCCGCTACACCCTCAAGAAGGTGCTGGACGGGCAGGTGACCAAGTCGGCGCACCCGGCGCGCTTCTCGCCCGACGACAAGTGGTCGCGGCACCGCATCGCCGTGCGCAAGCGCTTCGCCGTGCTGCTGGCGCAGCAGCAGGAGCAGAGTACGTTTCACTGATATTTCGGGCTGGGGATGGGTTGAAGGGCCGGGTGCTGACGGCTGTGGCAGAGTAAACGGGCACGCGACAGACGGATGTTGGTTGGGATTGCGATTCGGGAGACGAGGGCGATGGCTACCGACAACCACGCTTTGATCGATTGATGGGTTCGAGGCATCACACGAGACCGAGCGGATTCACGACACTGAGCCGATTTGCGCTGGCCTTCCAACGGTGGCGGCAGCGACAGACCACTCTCCTCGAAGCAACCTGAACAACGGGCGAGAGGATTCCAAGGGAATGGTGGGATGGATTGTGGAATGGCAAGGCCGGGCATATCCATGAGTCCAGGCGCAGAGACAGAAAATCAGGACGGCGTTGGGTTGGTCAAAGGGGGATTAAATAGGCGTTACGGGTCTCGACAGGCTTGCTTCATCACGCAGGAATGCAATAATTGTGTTGCCACAGCATCATTTATTTGCCCAGATGTTCATTGTCCCTCTTCTCCCCATCACCTCCTCTTCTTGGCGTTGATATTGCGGCTCGCCCCGACCTTGATCCTCCCATTGCCCGAGTTCCTCGATCCCCCGAGAATACTCGGCAGGTAGTCCTGGTCCATCAGGTCCCGCGTCTTCGTCCGGCGCTCCTCGTCCAGTTTCTTGGTATACTCCTTCTGATCCTCTGCCAGAATTAGCTCCCTGCCCCAGCCATTCTTGCCGCCTCCCTTGACGTTGGCACCCTTCCCGTTCGCGGTGCCGTGTGTAGGCTTCGGGATGCTGTACACGTTGCCGCGGTTGTTGTATTGGAAGTTCTTCTTGAGGTGGAGCGTGAAGTTGCCCGCGGCGTCGGTGCTGCACGAGACGCGCGTCAAGGTGGGCTGGCCGCAGGACGGGCAGAACTGCTTCGACATGTCCCGGCAGACCTTGAAGCAGCCGTGGCATCGCAGAACCCAGGTCTTGAGGTACGTGATGCGGTCGAAGCGGGTGTCTAACAGGCTGGGATTGTTAGCAGGGCTCGGCCTCGCTGTTCCGGGGGTTACTTACTTCAGATTTATCCTCAAGGCCACGTTCCTCATGGCCATATCACCAGTGATCAAGGCTGCTTGGAGCACCTTCTCTACTGGCTGCGGCACGGTGTGGGCATTTTCACGAGCCTGGAACTTCTTGATGTTGCTCGGGGCTGTGCCAAGTGTTAGCAGGCGCAGACTGCAGAGGTAGAGGGTCAGGGGACGAACTGATCCATTCGCCTTCACCATCATCATCCTCATCCTCCTCTTCTGTTGTCGCCTCCTCTTCGTCTATTGCTGAGGGAGCCGCAGAGGGTTCGTTGATGCTGAGCTCTTGTACCTGCTCCGACAGAGCCTCGCCAACTCCTTGGTCAGGGGCGGAGGCGGCTTTATTTTCCGCCTCGGGTGCTGGTGACTCTGATGATGTGCTGTCCACGGTCTCTGCTGTGTTGGGCTCGTCGGCTCCCTCCGCTTTCGCTGGCGGTTTCCCGTTCACGGTCTGTTGGTTCGGCTCCCGTCGCAACCGCCACTAGGTACCGTCGTGTCAGCCAAGTGCAGCCCGGACGATGAGTGCGTTGTAACCTACGTCGCCACCATTCCGCTCCAGTTCCAAATCGTAGGTCAGGGCGAGAAGGTGGATATCCGGCTTGGACAGGACCTGGAGATCGCCGGTTCGCTTCGCAAAGTTGGTAACAAACTGGATAGACTCGGGCCGGGGGTTTCGGAGCTTGAGGAACGGAGACAGGGTAGTCTGAAAGCGGGATCTTGTCGCCTCATCGCGAACTACACGCCGTTAGCCCCTGAGCAAGGCGGGCCAGGGGTTGAGTGGCCGACATACTCTCAGTAACCACAGCGGGGATGGTATAGAGTGCCTCGGCTTGAGCAAGCAACGTCGACACAGTGGGGTCGTTTTTGATGATGGCGTTGGCGTCGATTACCAACGAGTGTACGGGCTTGGAAGGGGTCGCTGCCGTCGAGGGCGTCGCTGCCGTCGACGGCGCAGGTGTCGACTGTGCCTGTGTGGTGGGGGCGGGGTTCTGAGTCTCGATGCTCTCGGTTTGCGCCTGGGCGGCGGGTTCGGTCGCGGGTTGCTCCATGGCTGGCGGTTCCGCGGTGCTCAACTCAAGATGTCTGCCCCCGGTGTTCTTATCGTCGGTCAGTCGGTTAGGCTATCCAATATCAATCTGGCGGGGGTCGGGGCTCCTTGCAAGTGGTCTCGATTTTCCAAAATTCAGGCGGGGTTGGGTGGCAGAATTTTGGGTGTTTGTGGGCGGTGAAATCAGCCCGCGGCTTCCTGCCAAGCATCCGAGCCCACTGTTTTTCAGCCCTGCCGCTGTAAGTGCCCTCCCTCCAACAACACTTCAGCACCGAGACTTGCAGCACCACACCAGCTCAGCGGCTCTGAAGATCATCGCCATCTGGAGCGTTACCAGGAACGAGGTTCCATTGTATTCCTGGAACCCACCCACCATTGCCATCACACATTCTCCAATCAGCAATGAACTTGTATTTCCACAGAGGAATTCCACGCTGATCAAGCGCTGGGAGGGGACCCAAAGACCCAGTAAGCCAAAGACGGTCTTTTCATCCGTACCGATTTGGGAGGAGTTTCCCGTTCTATTTGGCAGCGAAGAGCGTTTTCTCGGGTTGTGAATCTATTTCATACTTACAGCTCTGGATGCATCTGTCTCACATACCATCACCAGATTTGGTCACCAACATACCTATCTGTGGAGGAAGCAGAATCACAACCGAGGCAACCCTGGCTCCCCCTCCAATGGGAAGTTACCACACTACATGGTGTTCCAGTAGGTGAGAAGCCCTTGGGCCTTCGCTGACACACGCAGCAAACCCCGACTTTGCCTGTGCCATCCGTCCGTTGGGAGCTGCCCGCAGGACCACGGGACCCGAGAATGGGAGGGAAAGACCCCCCCTCATCGAGCTCTGGGAGACGGAAATACACTCGGGGTGACCGGACATCCTTCATCCTACTCGCCGACTTCCGGATCCGGCGGCGGCGGCACAGCAAGCCGTCCAAGCTCGGCTGTGGTTGCGACCCTGCTCGCCAAGAAGCTCATGGATGCAGATACGAGCTTCACCGCACCCGAGGACCCTTCAACCTTCCCGTGAGCACGTTAAAATACATTGCAAACTGCTGACCTGTGCTTCAGGGTCTCAGTCAGACGGCTGAATTGTCGCCCGCAGGCTTCGTCGACACACCCAAGACATCACCGCTTGACTCGGGGCTCAGTCGCCAATCACCACCCGTCCCAAGATGCACCTCTCGGTTCTCACCGGACTTACCTCATCGATCCCTTTTCCCACTCAGCCCCAGTGGGCTTCCGCCTGGCTCGGCATTTCCCTGAAAGAGACAAGATCAGCGGGAGCTCCCGACACGGCGCCACGCTGGGCCCGGTACTGCCATGTGGGTGGTGCCTTCGGCTGCGGCGGCGTGCTCGACGAGGCAATGTAACACCAAGGGACCAGCCGTCCCCGCACTGTTACCCTGAACATGTCTGTCTCACTGGGGGCGCACAACAATACGATACGGCGCGTCTGGCGGGACGCTGCCGATCCCCCATCCGAGCTGGATCCTACCCTTGGTCCCTGTGGCACATGACTTGCCCGAACCACCAACACGCCACCAGGATCGGCCTTGACCGCGCAGGAGCGAGTGATGGAGTCTCGTATTGGCATATCACTTACTCGATTGAAATGCTCAACCGAAGGCATAGCGAGGGATGGACCAACGGGAGGTCAGTAACCCTCGGGGGTCGTGATGTTGCTATTTCGAGAACGGAGAACGGAAGCTCTCAGCAGCGGAAGCTCTCAGCAGCGGAAGCTCTCGGCCATGAGAGGTGCCGCTCAGACATCCGTGCGACTACAGTCGATCAAGTGAGGAAGAACCGGTATAGCCTTGGGGAGTAATTCAAAGTATAAAGACTCGCTGCTGTTACCACATCCAACGCACCATCCCACCACCACCACTACCACCATCGTTCCACTCAAGTCACTCGCTCAGTCTCACCAACCACCAAACTCACATCTCACCTTACACCTCCATCACCAACAACAACAACCAAAATGCTCACCCCCCGCGCCCTCCTCCTCGCCCTCGCCGGCACCACCACCGCCCTCGGCACCGCCCGCGTCGTCAACAACTGCGCCACCACCGTCCACGTCTGGTCCGTCGGCAGCACCATCTCCGGCCCGTACGCCCTCACCCCCTCCGGCGGCTTCTACGGCGAAGAATTCGCCAAAGACCCCGTCACCGGAGGCCGGGCCCTCAAGATCACGCGCGAGGCGGACGGATTGTACAGCGGGGCGCCGCAGACGATTTTCGCTTATAACCTTGATGGGGATGGCATTTGGTATGACCTGAGTGATGTGTTTGGGGACGCGTTTGTGGGGAGTAAGTTGGTGGTGGCGAGCCAGGATGAGACGTGTCAGAAGATTATTTGGCCGACGGGGGTGCCGCCGGCGGGGAGTCAGGTCAAGGTTTGTGGGGCGGGGAAGGATGTGGTGTTGACGCTTTGTGCGGCTTGAGGGGAGATGAGGGTGTGGGGGGAAGGGGGTGGCGAGGAAGAGGGTGGTGAGGAAGGGGGTGGTGAGCACAGGGGGGTGGTGAGGGATTGGGGAAGGCGGTGGTTGGAGTACACTGGATTACAATCACATATTCAACATCATGGCTGCTTGTATTACGCGCCGTGGGCGACAAATAAGCCTCCTGACGCTTGATTACCGCCTAGTATGTCTAATCCAACAAGAATCCGTTCATCATTGAGAGGCCAGGCACCGAATTCAAAACGCTACCCCCGCTCAGTGGCCCTTGGCGGGAGTCTCATGGCACTTGCGGCTCTTGATGAGCGTGGCAGTGTCCAGAACCGTGTTGTTGCTGCTCGAAATGAAGCTCGTGCTCAGATGCGTCGCGTTGTGCACCGTGAACAAGTTCCAGCCATACGCCACAATGACCTCGCGCGAGGTGTTGACGTACGGCATGGCGGGAGTGTCAAGCCCATCATAGTGACCAGCCGCGCCATTGACAATGTACCACGGCGCAGTCGGCTCAGCGGTGATTTCCTGCGTGACAAAGTTGGCGATGGCAGCGTGCCGCTCGTAAAAGTGCTGGTGGCCGTGGAGCACGAGGTCGACGCCGTTGGCGATGAGGATGGGCTCGAAGGCGGCCTGGCATTCGGGGCAGACCTTGTTGCTGACGTACCACGGGCGGTGGCCGGCGGCAACGACCCAGGGGGTCTTCTTGCGGTCGACGGACGCGAGGTCCTTCTTCAGCCAGGCGATCTGGGTGCCGGACGGGGCGAAGGGACCGGCGTTCTCGGCGCCCGAGCCGTTGGGCTCGTCGGGGGCGTTGGGGAAGTCGGTCTCGGTGTTGAACATGACGAAGTGGACCATGCCGTGGTCGAAGGAGTACCAAAAGTTCTCGAGGCCGCCGGACGAGGCCGCGGGCATGCTGGGAAGGTGTCAATATGGAACCACAAAATCAATTTCATCTCGCGAGGTGGAACTTACTTCCAGTGCTGGCGGTAGCCGGTGAAGTTGAGCTGGCCGGGCAGGCAGATGCTCAAGTCGCTGCCGTTATCGCAGTTGGCCTCGTGGTTGCCTTGTTGCCGCCCGAATTAGCGAATCCAGTTCATTGAGCGCCAGAGACGACGTGCATCACTCACCAGGGCCAACCATGTAGGGCTTGGTGCTGGACAGCTCCTCAACCTGATCATAGAACTCGTTGAGGATCTTGTCGTACTCGGCGCCCTGGTCGGTGGTGTTCAGGGGCTTGACGTATCCGGCCTTCTCCTCCTTGAGCCAGGAATCGGCATAGGCAATGTCACCAACTAGCGAGCGTCAATCAACCAGTTACACGACGGCAGCATTGCTGGGCGAGTGGAATCACATACCGTGCCAGATGAAGTCATACTTGCTCTTGAAAGCGGCCAGCGACTGGATGGTGGTCAAGTCGCCAGGGTTGAGCGGGTGAGCGCCGCCCTTGCCGACGGTGGTGCTCAGACCATCCGGGCCAAAAGTGCCCATGTCGCCGATCATGGCAAAGGAAAACGGGGTGTGGTCGCCAGCCTTGCGAGAGGTGGTGAAGGTGTAGGTCTGAGTAGCGCAGTTGGGCTGGTAGTAGTAGGTGGTGTCGGCCTCGAGGTTGGTGAGCACAACATGGTTGTTGTAGGTGGACGAGGTGGGATAAGTGGTGGAAATGTCAGACTGAGCATCGCGGTTGAGCTTCTGGTCCTTGCCGAAGTGCACAGTGGGGTTCGCGAGCCGGGCGTTGGTGTTCCAGCTCACGGCCATGCCCTTGTCGCCGGCGTAGGCAACGCGGATCTGGAAGGGAGCGGTAGCGGGGGTGCACTCGTTGGGAGGGGTTTTGGGGTCGGCCAGGGCGGTGCCGCTGAGGGCCACAGCCGCGGCGACGGCGAGCTTGGAGAACATGGCGGGCAAGGACGGACTTGAGTGAGGGTGGTGGTGGTTGTGTTGGCCAGTCGTCCGACCCAAAGAGAGGTTCGTATCGGGGACACTGGCCAGTTATCTAGATGTCACATTTCGTGGCATCCTCCAGGGGCACACACGGGTGTTCGCTGCCGTGCTACGTGCTCCATCCTGACCGAGCACGGGTGACAACAGCCAGACACATGCATGGGGGTTGGATGGGGGAGGCTAGGCGACTCTTGGCGTAGCGAACAAGCTTTTGGGCGCCACGGCTGCCGGCGCGGGGGTGGCCCCTCGTCCCTCGACTCCCTTCGGCCCCAACCAGGGCGTGTCCGGCTCCCACGTGCCAAGTCCGGCTCGGTGCCTGCGCCAAGGGCCGGTGCGGCTGGAGGTCCCGACGTCGCTGCAATCTCTGGTGCTCGGTGTCTGAAACGGGCGGGTGGGAATTGGCAGGGAGGTCGGGGTTGGGGTTAATTGCCCACAACACCCCATCTTACCGACACAACAGAATTCGGGCGGCGAGGATGCGTTGAACCCATTACGCGTTGCAGCCGGGTAATTTGGATGAGGATGGAGATCATGAATGTGCCGGAAGAAAACAGGAGACGCTCGAAGTGGTGGTGATGCGAAAAGTGGGTTGCTCTGCTCAAGCCACGGATAAAACTTGTTCAGTGCTGAGAGACAGAGGGAGAGGAAGTCGCAGCCAAGCCCACAAAAGAAAAACACCCATCCACCCTCTCAAATTCCCCATCTCATCCTCCCCTGTCATCAACAAACACCCAACGCGTGGTCTGCAGTCACTCTAGCATGACGCATCCACCACAACGTGCCCATCAACCAACGCGCCATCACCCATTCATGGCCCCGATCAGCAGCGTGTCGTACGTCTTCTCGGCCTTTTCCCGCGCCGACTCCCGCCCGTAGCCGTCGCCCTTCACGTCTGGATCTGCCCCGCGCTGCACCAGCAGCCTCACCATGGCCTCGTTCCCCGTCGCTGTGCAGCTCCAAAGCAGCTTCTTCCCAATGCTCGCCCCACGGTCCAGCAGCAGCTTTACCATGTCGACCTTGCCCGCCCGCGCCACCGACATAAGCGCCTGTTCGGCCCCCGTCTTGACCGCACCCTCATCGCAGTGGTCCAAGAGCAATGTCAGCAGCTCACCGAGGTCCCGGTCCCGGCTGCCGCCACACGCCGCCGAGAGCGCGTCGCCGCCGTAGCTCGACGTCTTGGTCGGATTTGCCCCTGCCTTGAGAAGCGCCCGGATCTTGACCATCCAGGCTTCCACAGTCGCCGGGTCCCGCTCCCTGACGACCTCAGACACGGCCTTTGCCAGCGGCAGCCACTGCGATCGGTGTGTCGCCTGGTCCCACACGCTTCTTGCCGTCTTCGTCTCCGGCGGGTTGCCCGCCATGTTGCGGTTCGGGTCCGCCCCCGCGTCGAGGAGCAGCTGCACGCCTTCCGGGGGACACTTCTCGACCGCGTGCAGCAGGGGTGTCTGCCCGATGCTGTCCATGCCGGGCGGGATCCCCACGTCGTCTGCTGAGTGTGGCTGCGTTGCCGCTCCGTGATCGAGCAGCAGCCTCAGCATCTCCACGTTGCCGTTCCGCGCGGCGAGCTGCAGCGGCGTGTGGCACACCTTCAAGCCCGCAACGTCCTCCCCCTTGGCCAGTCGCTCGCGCGCCATCTCCACATCGTCGTCGTCGACCGCATATTGCAGCGGCGACTGCATGTACCCGGGAGGAGCGTACTTATACGACGACCGCACATTTCCCTCCGCCCCCTCGCTGTACAGCCATTTGACCACCTCCGGACCGCTGGACGCCCCCGCGTACCGCAGCCATTCTTGCAGCACCTGCGCCCGCGTCCGCTCGCCGCGCGCCTTCTCCGAACTGAGCAGCACCCGCAACACCACCTTGCTCTGCTCAAGCTCGGCCTCCTCCTTCGGGGACCGGCAGTGCGTGCGGCTGCGCCACCCCAACGAGGAGAGCGCGTGCTCCTCCATCGTGATTCCATGCGTCCCACGGCGCTTGGCCCGACTGTCTGCGCCGGCCTCAATAAGCAGGTCGACGTCGTCGGCGCTGGTCTTCTCGATCGCGTGGAAGAATGCCTCCTGCATGTCGGCGCCGGCTCCCGCGCCGGCTTTTATCAACGCTGCCGCCGCCGCCGACGACTTCCACTTGGTCGCCTCTGCAAGGAGCTGGCCGAGCTTCTCGGTTGTAGGCGGGGAGGGGACTATCTGTGCTGGCCGGGAGAGAAGCGAGGCCATCGAGGCCCCGCGCTCCTCTGTTGTGGCAAAATCCAGGTGTGCGAGATGCACCTGGGCACCCGCTCTCTCGACAAGATACGCTACCATATCGGGTTTCGCCGCCATCAGTGCGTGGTACACAGGCGTCAGGGGGAAGCCGCGCGAGTCCATGCCAGACTCCTGATTGACGTCAGCCCCGTTCGCTACAAGCAACTCCGCCATGGCTACCGGCGACTGGCACGCCACCCAGTGGATGGCTGCCTCCCCATTAGCGTCGGGCTTGTGCACGTCGGCCCCGTGGTCCAAGAGAAGCTGCGCGGCCCCGTGGTCGTCCTGATACACGGCGGCGAGCAGTGGTACGCGGTTGGGACCGTCCGGGTCGGCGCCACGGTCGAGGAGCATGCGCGTGATGGCGTGGTGCTTGCCGAAGATGGACGAATAGAGCGCGATGGAGGAGAACCGGCCCATGGCCGTGAATGCTGGAGACTTGGATCGGATCTTCCTCGCGCCGCTGCCAGGCAAGGCATCGCTGCCCAGCGAGTCCAGGAGTATCTCCACGAGCTCCTCGTCGTCAGCATCGATAGCTTCGTGGAGGGCGTTGAAATCTCGCTCATTCCGCGGCCCAGGCCCGATTGTGTACTGTGCGCCGTGCTCGACGAGCCACCGAGCCATTGGGAGATTCCTCGATTTGGCCGCAATATCGAGCGGCAGCCCACCAAATCCCTCGACATTCAGGTCCTGACCATGCTCGTGCAGCAACTTCACGAGATCGAGCTGGCCCGCCACCACCGCCATGTTCAGGGGCGGGGACTTGGCGAACCGAGCATGTGCGCCGCGATCCAGCAACAGCCGCACCATCTGCTCGTCGCCCTTCTCCGTTGCGATGTGGAGGGCAGTCCTGTCCGCGCTGTCGCCGCGTACGGGCGCGTCGATGACGCCGCTGTCCCTCCCCAGCAAAGCCTCAACGATGTCATACCTTTGGGCAGCCACGGCCAAGTGCAACGCGTTTCGCCCGCCGGCATCCGCCCTGGACACCTTGTAGCCAACATCCAACAGCGCAGAGATCACATCCCCTGCCCTCTCCTCCTCCACCGCCCAGTGAAGTGCCGTCCGCCCACCCCCCGCCGCCGACACATCATCCCACTCCCGCACAAGCGGACGAACCATCTCCGGGCTCGAGACATAAGAAAGGGGCATCCTCCCCACAGCATCCTCACCATCAACCGCAGCCCCATATCCCAAAAGCAACTCCACAGCCGCGACGCTGTCCGCCTGCACAGCGAAATGGAGCGGCGTCGCGCCCGTCCCCAAGGTCCGCGCGTTCACCCGCGCCGTGCCCTGCTGGAGAAGCTCCCGAACCACGATGCGGTTGCCGTGCTGGGCGGCATAGTGGAGAGGGGTGTATAGCCGCGCGTCTTCGACGTGACCGGCAGCGCCGCTGGAGAGGAGCTTTATGACGCAGGCTTCGCTGCCGGAGCGGGCGGCGTGGTGGAGGGCGGTCTGGCGGTTGGCGTCGCGCTGATTGGGGTCGGCGCCGGCTGCGAGGAGGGAGGTTAGTGTGGGGAGATCATCGCGTTGGGCGGCGAGGTGGATGGGGAAGGTTTGTGGCGTTGGTTGGTCGGTCTCCTTTAACGGTGCCGTCGATGTCTCCTCCACCTTGGACTCAACGTGCGGTTCGCCCTTCGAACTGCCCAACAGCCGTTTCTCGGCCTCGGTAAGTCGGGCGCTAGACTGATCGTCCAGCGACAAGGAGGAGATGTACTTGATACATTTGGACAGCTCCTCCTTGTCCACCGCCGTCGTCTCGTCCAAGATCGGCTGGCTGAGCATGGCCGCGCGCTCGAGCAGCTCGAGCATCTCCTTGGCCAGATCCCGACTGCGTGTGGTCGAGCCTGTGATGTCCCCAGAGAGCATGCTCCACGAGGCGTCCCTGAGGAGGGACAAGAGCTCGCGGAGCAGCTTTCCAGCTTCTGCTGGCGGGAGCGAGGTGTTGTTCTCCAGCAGAGACAAGGCCTTGTTGGCGGTGTCCTGCCACTTTCGCGAGGATATGTTGTCGCGGCCAAGTGACGCGGCCACCTCACGCAGACTTTGGATGAGCTCGGCGTCGACCTCGGCTGCTGGGGCTTTTCCCGCCGCCTTTGTGGCTGGATCTTGCGCCTCTTCGTCGTAGTCCTCGTCCTCCTCTGTCTCCTCCCCAAAGTCGTAATCATCTGAAGCGTCCTCGGGCGGCAGGCAGCAAGAGCCACAGAAGCGCGAGGGCAAACCAGTGCGATGATCCCTCGCGACGATGGCTTCCAGCAGCTCCACTGCCGTCGGCCTGTCTCTCCGCTCCCTCTCCAGCATGTTTGCAATCCACTTCAGGGGCGCACTGTCAGCCTTGGTCGCGCCCTTTCCCTCCAGCACCTCCATCCACTCCTTATTCGCCTCGCCGTTCGTCCGATACACCAAGCTCTCACTCCCGTGACTCTCGTAGAACTCCCGCATGGCCGGCAGTGTGACGCCCTTGAGCACCGTCACCATCTCGAGGAAGACACACCCAAGCGACCACACATCGGCCGACGCCCCGCGCGGCTCGTGGTCGGCCACCTCGGGCGCGGCATACCGCGGTGTCAGTGCTGACGGCGCCCCCTTGGTCGTCGACCGAGACAGCTCGGCCCAGTCGAGCGACAGCCCAAAGTCTGTCAGCAACGGGCCCCGCCCGGCCATGACGAGAATATTCTGTGGCTTGATATCCTTGTGCCTGATCTGCGACGAATGCAGATAATTCAGCGCAGCCACAAGACACCCAAAATACGTCCTCAACACCGCCCTCTTCTCCACCGCCGCCAGCCC
>FTEL01003963.1_pt1 | contig 12722 bp, 7 predicted proteins | sample 1658911 | NCBI WGS metagenome assembly FTEL01 (sample SAMEA3914869, study PRJEB12502) | metagenome | biome: forest; material: soil | place: USA | collected 2012-03-12 | depth 0.1 m
CCCCGCTACTTTTCTGCTTTCTGACGCCTCTCACAGTCCAAAGCTCCCTACAGCCCCGAGGCCTGCAATATCCGCGAATCTCGCGAGCCCAGTGAGCCCAGCGAAGCCGGCGATGCTCGCAAAGACGCCCCAGTTGACGAGAGCCACGCAACCGCTCTCAGGCGCCTGATCCAGCGTCGCGATGCCATCGCCTCCGTGTCGCCCTATCTTGTCGCGACCTTGGCCTTTGCCGAGGAGTGGCTCTTTGAGAACGGCGTGCTCTGCTACTCGCGCGGCCTTCAGATACGCATCCTGGACCTGCACCGCGCTGCCGAGGACGAGATTGTCGTCAACGTCCGGGACCTCGTGGCCCCGCGAATCCCGGACTCCCAAGTCCGCCATAGATACAAGCTCACCCTGTTGTATTACTCGCACAGCCTCGTGTCCTTCAGCTACACGCTGCGCCGGGACGACAGCCCCGGCGGTTGCCAGCACTGGCTTGTGGCTTTTGACCCCGTGGAGGGGGAGATCGCTATTGCCCACCGACTAGGATCCGTTTCGAAGCTCTTTGTCCGCAACAACGACGAGTTTCTGTATTACGGAACCGCTTCCGAGCCAACCCGCGACGGTTCGGGTCTGTGGGTCATCAACGGTTTCGACCTCAAACCCCGCAAACTGCTGGAGCGCCCGCTCGAGATCCCAACGCCTATCGGTACCGACATCGGCTCCACCGTCTGCTTCGAAATCTTTGATGGCTACATGTACTGTCTGTCGAACCAGAGGAGTCTGCATGTCGAGGACCTCGACTTCCTCTCGTTCTACACGTGTTTCCGCTTCCCTCTCAGCCCCACAGGCTTTCGCCATGTGGAAGAGCCAGAGGAGCTCTGGAGGAGGGACCGCACTGCCGGGCCGCTTGATGACAGGTGGACTTTCCTCCGCATATTCAAGGACGAGACAACCGGCAAGCTCATGGTTGTTGAAGCCCGGAAGGAGTGGCTGTCGGGCCGCATCTCGGCCAGGCGCGCCTACTACACCACGGCCATCGAGTTTGACGATTCGGCGGAACGCGAAAAGCGCCCCCTGGGCCATACCGACCGCCTCATCTGCGCGGCCAAGCGGGAGCAGAACGGCCCTGCGAAGCCGCGGACTCGGGATCCCCACCTGGTCCATCTGGGTGACGACAGCGCGGCCGTCCCCCTGACGTTCAGCAAGTGCCCACTCCGCGCCTACTACCCGGCATGTCAAACATTCGTCGATCTGATCGATGATTCGAGCTCGTTCGACCCCGCCCACCAGCAGTTGCGCATTCGGGGGGGCACGCGCCACCCCCGGGCGCCCGCCGAGCTCACCCGCCACCGGGACACGCCGCCGCCCGCGTCATCATCAGCAGCGCAAGGGCTGGACGGCCACGATACGTTTTTGCAGCAGGTCGAGGACCTGTACCGCTCCGAGAGCGACCTCTTCTGGCCCCCGAAGCAGGACCCCGCAGTCGCCAACCCCGCCCTCGACGAGCTTTACGCCGCCCTCAACCCCCCGGGGTACTTTGGCAACCCTCGAGGGACCTGGGACGACCGTTTACTGGTTTATGCAACAGGGGGTGGGTCCGGGGGCGCCGTCGGAGGCCTCAAAGCCCTCGTCGTGGTGTCCTGGGACCCCTCGATCCGACTAAAAGACACGAAGGCCTATCCTGGCGGCGCCGCCGGCCTCAAATTTTCCCAGCAGGGCCCTCCGAACGCGGCGCGGTACTTTGGCGACAGCCTCCCTCCCAAAACCCCCTTGGACGGCGGGGACAAACTCAAGAGCCCTGTCTCGTGGAGAACACTCGACCCGGCCCTGTACCGCGACATCGCGCGGGGATTTCACTTTACCCCTTAAAGCCTTCGGGAAGTACCCCGCGCGCCATGGCATGGGACGGACAGACGGACAGCCTCGCGCGGTTCGTCTCGGGCCATGGCAGGCTGGGCGATTGGCTCCCGACGCTGTCAAAAAGGGCCTAATGACGCACCCCAGCCGGTCAGGGACAGCAGGGCGCATGGCTGGCTTGTCATTGCGGCACACCGAGACGCAGAAGCTTGGATCGAGGGAACATGCTGTTTCCAGATTCTTACTCATCGTCAGCCTGCGAGGGGGTCAGCGAGCAGGGGCACATGACCAACGGAGACGGGACGGACGGGAGCGCTTGGTGTCATCAGTTTCTCTGGCCAGATTTTCAAACCCATAAAAAATTTCATAATGTTATTGTTCGCCTCTAAGTCCTGACGCGAAAGCCGAAGGAGCCTGCTTCACCGGCTTCGGCTGACGCAATGCTTGTGCGAGTGCTGGCCGTTGTTTCATACCACCATGGCCCCATCCCCCATTGACCATGGTGCTATTTTGCCCGGCTACTATGAGAAACTTGCTGCAACGCAAGCCACTGCGTCAGAGATGCAGTTCGGGTTTGGAAGTGGTACCCGGACCCCCAAAAGTGACATTCCTGCGGCGACCGGTCGCTCCGCGCTGCTGTCTGCATTACGCAGGTGGTTTCTTGAGTTCTCGACTCATTCCCAGATGAGGTGAGACCACAAACCCCCCTCCCCTGTCTTGTCTCCATGGTTATACGTGTATGGCTGCGCTCCCTTCCGCCCCCTCCAAGGGGTTCGCGGGACGAACCTCGGCAGACCATGGCAGAAGGTCGCCTCCCTACATACCAAACCTGGCATCTCCTCCGTGATACGTGCTCTTTCTGGATAGATTCCGTATGTGGCTTCGGACGGAGTATCCTCCTCGAGAGCCATTGGCCAACGGGAGGCGTTCTTGGCGAGGGAAAGCTGACCGACGCGAACACATGGCGCGGCGAGGCGGAAGGCGAGGCGGATTCTTCTCGGCTTCTGACAGGCTCCCGCTTTTGCTGGAAGGGGGACCTCCGCTATCCCAGTCTCGCGCTGAAACCCCTCCCCCAAGCAGCATCCCGCTCCAAGCAGAGCCGCCAAACTCCGAACTCCCAATGCGGAAACCCGCTCTCCTCTGCTTACCCCGATCCCCCAACATACCACTGGCCCTCACTCAACCATGTATTTACCTATTTCCCTTCCCGGCATATGCAAGGCAACCTGCAAGCGGCTCTTTGCTTCTTTTCTATGCAGATCACTGCACCTCCACGCTGAACAACACACACGCAAAGCGTGGGATGCAGCCTCAGCCTTGTCTTCACCGGCGATAAGCAGGCAAGGGGGGGTTAGCTAGCTACCTAGTGTTGTCTATTGTATGCATGCGTGGACGTGATATCAACCAACGAGGCACCGTTGCTTCCCCACGAACTTCGACATCAGGTCTTGCTCTGAGACTACCCCCGCGGGATCTCGCCAACTCTTGCAGAAACCTCCAACAGCCACCTTCCCACGCCCCCATCTTGTCGCCCGCGTGGGATCGATAAAAGGACAACTTCAAGTGTCAACTCCTTTTGGCGCAGCCCACGTTTTGGAAGAACATCCCACGTGCCACCCCGCGGACCAACCAGCACCGACGTTCCTCTTCAACCCCCTTCAGCCTCCCTCAACCCCCCAACTAACTCCCTGCTCAAACGCGCCGCCTCATGGACAATCCTCGGTGAACAGCTTTGGGACACCAAGACGCCGGATCCGGGCAAGCCCCGATCGGCGACAACCCTCCGCCAGAGAGCCTCAAACACATCGCAGAAGAAACACCACCACCACCCCATGTCTGCCGGCAACGACCCATCAACAAAATATGAGTGATATCTGACCCCCAATTCGGGGGTACAGTAACCCGTCAACCATTCAAATTGCCTCTTCTCTCTTCGCTTTCTCCAGCCCCCCCCATGTCTCTCCCTTGCTCTCACCCCCCACCCCTCAGCAAGCCCCGTCTAGAGTCTAAGCAAAAGCTATGCAACCCCCATTTCCCGTTCCTGTCCAGTCTGCAGCAAGCAAGCAAGCAAGCAACCCACACCAACAGACAGACAGACACCAAACCAACAATCCCGAAGCAAGCCGCAAATCAAGCCACACAAGACAGCCAGCAAACGCCGCCATCGCCGTCGCCAGCCAACCACCACCTGACACCACCCCCAATTCACACACTTGTCCATTATTACACTCTCCCACCCCCCGTGCTCGTGACCCAGGATGTCCCTCACCGGGCGCAAAAAAAAGACTTCATTTATGCGCAGGACAGGGAAACGCGACCATGTTTCGTCGCTGCCATTCCAAATCATCGACACCCCCCCCACGATCTCCGCCCCGCGTTTCTTGACCGAGATGAGCCACGAGCTGTCCCCCCCACCCTCGCTGCTCCTCCAGCCTTCCCGACCTCCGTCGCTCCCTCCTCGAGTGGGAGAACTGAGAATGGTGGTGGTTGCTCGCTATGTATTCAACCTGACGTAATTCCCTGTATCACGCATATCGGGTCAGTCACCCCCGCCCAGCAACAATCCAACCCCCTCCAAACCCCCAACAAAAAACGGGGGGGAAAGAGAGAGAAAGAAGAAAACCTACCAGGAAACTGCCCCTCCTTCCCATTCAACCTCCCCGACCACCACTCATTATCATTCCCCGTCCGCGTCACCACCTCAATCACATCCCCCGCGCTAAAACTCAGATCCCCCTCCGCCTGCGCCGCGTAGTCATACAGCGCCGTGACCGTCTCGACCTTGGGCGTGGCCGACAGCCGGCTCGGCTTGGGCTTCGGCGGCGGCGGCGGCTTGGGCTTGGATTTCGCGGCGGCGGCGGCCGCCAGCGACGCCGACTTTGTGCTCCCGAGCCGCGGCGACGCCGGGCTGGCGGTGTAGGGCGGCGGCGGGCTGTCGACGACTTCTGACTGGCGCGGTTGCCAGGTTGGTCGGAGGTTGGAGGACGCGGTGGAGGGGGAAGGGAGTTCCGAGGCGAGGGAGGAGGTGCCGGCTGTGAGCAGGCCGGCGGGTTTGGAGGAGCCTTCTATCGCGCCTGCGGCGCCGGGGCGTTGCGCGTACTTGGGCGGCCGCTTCTGGCCGGTGGTCTTGAACTTGACGATGCTGAGGGCCTCGGCCTGCTCCTGGATGTCGCCGCGCTTCTTCTGGAAGGCCTCCTCGACGTCGAGGGTCAGGTCGAAGTAGCCAATGTCGACCTGCTGCATGCGCTCGTGTAGGGTGTAGAAGATGTTGAGCTGCATGTAGTAGAAGGATTGGAAGAGTGGCTGGATGAACTCGCGCTCGAGGGCGAACAGCTTGGGCAACTCCTCTTTAAGGAGGTCGTTGAAGTAGTTGAACTCCTGGGTCGACTGCTCCACGTCGTTCTCGGCCTTCCACATGGCCTTTTCGTCTTTGGCTGTCTTGTCCTTCTTATCCTGCAGCTTTTTCAGGGTGGTGCGGTGGCGGTCGTAGTCGAGCTTCTTGTGGTCGCGCTTGGTGGCCGTCTTGCGGATGGCCTTGATGACGTCGAGCAGCTCGTTGGCGGGCTGGACGACGCGGCTCTCGATCATCTCGAGCTCCGGGGCGAGCGTCTCCTGCAGGTCCTTGACCACCGCCTCGTACTCCTCGCAGGCGCGGATGCCCTCGGGGTTGCCGTGCACGACGAGCGAGTCGGGGTCGGACACGCGGCCGCTGATGGGCTTGTAGATCTCGGTCATGGCCTGGGAGAAGTCGATCTGGTGCGAGAGCATGCCGTTGATGGCGTCGAAATAGCGCTTGCTCTCATCGTGGAGGTGCTTGGTCTCGGCCTCGAGGTCTTGGAAGCGGCGCTCCGAGTCGATGTAGACGGCGTCCTTGGTGTGCTCGCCGATGTTGAATTTCGCCTTGATTTGCTGGGGCGCCTGCCATTGTTGCAATCTGGTGTCAGTTGGGGATCGTTGCGGGCAAGATGGGCGGGGTCGGGGTCTGTGAATGTGTGTGCGCGCGTGTGCGTGTCTGGGTCTGTCTGTGGGAGAAGAAGTGCAATGCGGGGCAACAGCGGCTTACCCGGGCGAAGCCCTTCTGAAGACCCCTGAAGCTCATGCTTTGGGTATGATTCGTGGGAATAAGCGACACAGATGGCGGTAGCTGCTCTCGCGGGTCGGCCGGCAGAGGGCGCTAGAGATGGATCGCGATGGTGGTCGGCGTCGGGCCGCAACTAAGGGGGGGGGGACGGGCGCCGTTTTGTCGGGCAGGACCTGATGCCGTTCAGGGCAGGGCGATGACGATGCTCCTTGGGGCGGAGCCCCAGTTCTTCAGCTTTCCTTTCCTTGGCTGATGGAGCAAAGGTGGCGCTGCCGGCCGCCAAACACCGCCAAACACCGACTTCTGAGCCTCTGCCAAGCCCCTCGGGCCAATCGAGAGGTCCGTCGCTGCAGGGTTCGGGTTGCAAATGCCGAGTGCGAGGGGCAGGATTACGCTGGGTTGGGCCACCTGAAGGGAACTCAGGGGTTGGGTCGAGGTGCAGGTGGGCTGGGTTGTGGTTGTTGCTGTTGCAGTGGAGAGAGATCTGTAGGGCCGCAGTCGAGTATGAGCTGGATCGTTAGGATGGAGGAAGAAGATTGGTGGCAGGTAGAGGCACTGAATGCAGAATCAAGGCGTGCATCTGGGCTGGGTGCGTGCTACGAGACATCCAGTCTCCATCCAGCTCGCATTGGAATAAGCGCTGTTTGCCTTTCAGGCTTCGTGTTGAACCCTAAAACGTCACTGTCCTGCCCGTTCAGGCCTGGCAGCACTGGCGGCAGCTCGTCCGCCCGCGCTTGCATGCTGCCGCGATCGGAAATAAGTGGGGGCGCCAATGGCTGCGGCCAATCATGCGGGCCAGTCTTTATCAATCGCAATCCCACGCTGCGGTGGTGGAGAATTACGACAAAACCGATGCTAGCTCCGTGCGTCCCGCATCCAGCAGCTGTACTCAACTTTTCCCCCCGACATCGCATTTTCCCCCTCTGCCGCCCTGCACTACCATGGCCAACCTCGCTCCATCAGTCCTGAGGCAGGCATCGCGGCTGGCATCAAACCCATCCATTGCCGCGGCCCCTCGACGCAGCGTACAAGCTCTCACGCGGGTAGCCCACGCCCCAGCGCGCGGCACTTGCAGGAGGTGCTATGTGACGCAGTCCAAGGCCAACAGGGCCAAGGTCCAGGCCGACACGGCCATCCGCCTCGACAGGCCAGAGTTGGAGAAGGCCGGCGTCATCCTAGAGACCCAGGATGGCTCGACGACACACGTCAGCCCCATGGCTGGTAAGTCCGCCCTGCTCGGCTCAAGCTGCTCGTGGCTCAGAGTTAACAAATTGTTTGCCCAGATGTGCTCCAGCAAGCAGTCAAGATGGACGAGGGCCAGCGGCCCATCTACCTCGACATGCAGGCCACAACACCCCTAGACCCACGCGTGCTGGACGCCATGCTGCCCTTCTACACCGGCGTGTTCGGGAACCCCCACTCGAGGACACACGCCTACGGCTGGGAGAGCGAGCACGCCGTCGAGCAGGCCAGAGAACACATTGCGAAGCTGATCGGCGCCGACCCCAAGGAGATCATCTTCACCAGCGGCGCCACCGAGAGCAACAACATGAGCATCAAGGGCGTCGCGAGGTTCTTCGGCCGATCGGGCAAGAAGAAGCACATCATCACCAGCCAGACGGAACACAAGTGTGTGCTCGACAGCTGCAGGCATCTGCAAGATGAGGGGTTCGAGGTCACCTACCTGCCCGTCAACAACAAGGGCCTGATTGACCTCGAGGAGCTGAAGAAGGCAATCCGCCCAGAGACCGCCCTGGTCAGCATCATGGCCGTGAACAACGAGATCGGCGTGATCCAACCCATGGCCGAGATTGGCAAGATCTGCCGCGAGAACAAGGTCTTCTTCCACACTGATGCTGCTCAGGCCGTCGGCAAGATCCCCCTCGATGTCAACGCCCTGAACGTGGACTTGATGTCCATCTCGTCCCACAAGATCTACGGCCCCAAGGGGATAGGCGCTTGCTACGTCCGCCGCCGGCCGAGGGTCAGGTTGGAGCCCCTCATCAGCGGAGGCGGGCAGGAGCGTGGCCTGCGCAGCGGTACCCTCGCCCCGGCCCTTGTCGTCGGGTTCGGCGAGGCGTGTCGCATTGCCGCCGAAGAGATGGAGGTATGTTTGCACATTTCTTTGATATCTGGTCGTTGCGCCCTCTTTCCTGATGATCCGCTCTACACATGCATGGCTTTCTGAAGCCTCGTGACACAGGCTCCCTGTTGATAGACAGCACCTTCTCTGATTTGTTGCCCGCGCTCATTCCACATTCTGCTTCACACCATCTCGTGAGTGGTTGCTGACAGCTGGATTCCAGTACGATTCCAAGAGGGTCAAGTACCTCTCGGACCGCTTGCTCAACGGCCTCCTCGCCATGGAGCACACCAACCAGAACGGCGATCCTGAGCACTTTTACCCCGGCTGCGTGAACGTGTCCTTTGCCTACGTCGAGGGTGAGTCGCTCCTCATGGCCCTCAAGGACATTGCCTTGTCCTCGGGCAGCGCGTGTACCTCGGCGTCGCTCGAGCCCAGCTACGTGTTGCGGGCGCTCGGCAACAGTGACGAAAACGCGCACTCTAGCATCCGCTTCGGTATCGGCCGGTTCACCACCGAGGCCGAGATCGACTACGTCCTGAAGGCGGTCACACAACGCGTTGGGTTCCTCCGTGAACTCAGCCCCCTGTGGGAGCTCGTCCAGGAGGGCATCGACCTCAACACGATCGAGTGGACTCAGCATTAGTTTGCGACTCCAAGAGGAGGAGGAGGAGGGGATGTTGGAATGGAGTGGCCCGTGTTGGGCGGGATACCTAACACGGCGTATGGCAAGTGCGAGGGAATGAAGTGTGCAAGCGATGAGCCTCTGCTGGGCGTTGCAAGCTCCAGGCAGTCTGTACAATATTGTGTATTTGTTGGTTGCTTGCGGAGAATGATACCATGACCTTACCTCTCCACGGTTTGCTCCCTTCAGTTCGATGAGGCTCTTGTGTGAAGGGCCCAAGTTCCGTGGTGAGCCAATGAGTCAGTTGGGAGGTGTGGTTTTAACCGGCTGGGGATCGATCCCACGGATCGGTCCGAAGCAGACTGGTGATGCTCGTCATCGACGTGGCTGAGTTGTTGCCATTGATTGCGTGCCTCACGTCCGCTGGTTGACGGATCGCATTACGCAGGTGGTCGGGTATGTGGTGAGATGGAACGAACGATGAGGCGAGTTGGTGGTTGGCTTGATGCGCTGACGCGGTTTGTGGTCTTGGCATCATACACGGAATGATGTGGCGTCGTGGCTGTGATGGGACGCGTTTGCTGACCGGACCTAGGTATGACGAGACGAGAATGGAAAGGGACATATGTAAGGTCCTTGGGCTTGTGTTGGTGATGGGGGGGATAACGTTTGTTGAGGGTATCGGCTGGGAAGTCGGTGACTGGGAAAGGAAAACAGTTCGGTTTGAGGCTCTTCCTTTGCCGGGCGGCTCCGTTTGGGGTTCTCAAGAGGTTACACAAGTTGGTTGACATGAAAGGGCACACAAGACTTGAAGATATTCCTGGTGTGGTTGCTCAGTTCGAGATTTGAAGCTATTACTAACGCGGTTGCTCAGTTCGGGATTCTTATGAGGTTAACAGTTGGAAGTTGAGGCCAAGCAAGGCCAATTGGCAGACCTGTTTACGTCTTGATTTTTAAAAATTTGTAGGGGAAAACTGCATGACAGCCAGGATTTGTTGACTTGGGGAAGCTCTCTGTGTTGACGAAGGCGGTCCTGGCAACGGCCAGGAGTTGTTGGAGGGAAGCGGGGAGCGGGTGAGTCATGATGTCATAGCAGCAGTTTGTCTCCTTTGTCATTCCGGGTACCCAGGTACCAACCGGAACGTCCCTCGGAAGAACGACACGGAGATAGGCTTTAGTGGAAGCAGAGTCTCGGCAACATTATCAAGAAGAGCCACTGGCCTCCACTTCCTGGAGCTGTTGCGAGTCCAGCCGGTTCTCCAATGTCACCCTCCAGTCTCACCGTGGTACTGCCCAACACCAATTGTGATACTGAGCAAAGGGGTGAACTCAACACGCCCCCCCCCCCTCATCCTGTAAACCCAAAAATAGCGGAGTGTCATCAAAGTCAGACCTGCCAGCGACCGCAATGCTTCATCCTCCCGGGTACCCCGCCCGATGTCCAGATGGCCACAGCCAACCAGGGCCGTCAACATGGTCGGCGACCGGTGAGGACGGAGAGGCCTGGAGATCATGATAGTCCGCGGACGCCAGTCTCAGGGCAAGGCGAAACGCCCCCGAGCCAAACACGACTCATCTCAACTGCGAACCTCGAGCGGCCGGCGCGTGGGGAGTGGCGTTGATGGGCCAAGGCACTCGGGGGCCGAATTACGAGCGCCAGCACGAGATGGAGAATGCCCTCCACAATCAGGGCCGTGGATGGTCAGGGCCAAGGTGAAGTTGCTCTCCGATGACTGTTCACCGGCCCCCTCCCCTCCTCCCTTCTCTTAGAAATGCGGCGGCATCCGAAAGAGGCCCGGTGATGGTGTTGGCTTCGTCCTCGGGGGGGGAGATTGGTGAGGCAGTCAGCCTTCCTCGCACGCCTCGCCATTCGCTGGACATGGTATGACCTCGGGGCGGAAGGCTGAACATTGAGGCATCATGAGAGAGGGGCGCTCGGCGGGGGGCCAGGGGATGGCGGTGGAGTTTGCAGTTTGCCTTGGGGGAGGGCTCCTCATGGGCGGCCATGAGGGTTCGATATCGGCCGCGAGCAGAGTGGTGTGTGCAAGGAGGGGTGGTGGCAAAAATCCAGCCCTGTCAGGCCGGCGAGATTTGAATTCGTTCCGAAGCATGGTGGATGTTTTGGAAAGGCGAGGAGGAGGTTTGCGGTTGGTCAGTGTTCGAGGGGTTGTGGCTGGTGGGCCCGACAGCCGGCCGGGAGCAGTTCTGGGTTGTCAAATAAGAAGGGGCGGAACGAGCCAAGCTGGGTCTGGTGCCTGGACTGCATCTCGAACTGGAAAAAGACGGTGTGGTGGTTGGCTGACATGGCCGGTAGGTAAATAGGAGGCACCCCGAGAAGTTGCCGGTGGTGAGTTGACGGAGGTAACAAGAGGGAGGGAGCAGAGTGGTTGAGCAGTGTGAGAGGTTGAGATGGGGATGTGGGGCATGCAGGGCAACCCAGACTGGGTGCAGTGCAGGGCAACCCAGACTGGGTGCAGTGCAGGTCAACCCTGGCTGCGGACCTCCGCCCTCCTCCCCCAGAGTGCAGGTGCAGGTGCAGGTAACAGGTAACCCCCTGCGGGATGATGCCCCCATGCACAGGGCCCGATCTGGTGTTCTGGCATCTGGATCTTCAGGGCCCAGAGCCCAATGAGTAATGACGCAGGTGCAAACAACGGCTCTGCAAGCTCCCACGCAAGCAGCGAAATCGGTCCACCCTCCGGATGTACATGGTACCTGGCGCCCTACCCATGAGCCAAGCCAGGGACGACAGGGTCACATCGTCGAGCCCCAAGCCTCTCTCGGCAAAGGCTTTGCCGCGCCATGTCAGCCCGTCCGGCAAGGGCGTGGGAAAACGGCCCCCAATCAGCCCAGCCGCGTGAGGCCGCAGGTACTTCTGGGAAACATGTGTTGTTGACAAGGACCAAGGTACTTGTCAGGCAAGTGCATTCCAGTGCCGCGGCCGGTAATTGGTGTTGAGGCAACGCTCAGAGGCATCCATGCGATTTTCCAAGCGCGCCTCCATGACTCCATCTCGACCTTGAGGGTGGAGTTGGGGGGGTGGAGTTGGGGATCTTGTCTCCTGAGGTACGGTACGGGCGGGGCAGCTTGGCGTGGCTTGGCGATTAACGGGGGCAATTCCGAGTCTCTGATTGGCTGGCTGGCGGTTTCTATCTTCCATTTCGAGAGCCCTCGTCCTCATCCACCACACACGCCCCTGCGCCCTGCCCGATCTGGTATATCCACAGACAACAGAAGAGGCACAGAAAAACAACACCCACGCCAACCGACCGACCAGCCAACCGCATGGGCGGCACAGAGCCGCTGCTGCACGAGGGTCCAATGTTTCGCGGCACGACTTGCTTTTTCCTCCCATGGACCGTGGATCCAAGTCTGGAATCTCTGCATGGTCAACTACCTAATCCATCTGCGTGCGGCTTTCTCCTTGCAGCAGTACCTGCAATCTGCCCTGGATTAGAGCCTTGTTCTCCCTGGCCGGGCGGCTAATTTAGCTCAAAGCTATGATGTTATTGTCCACCATCGACCATCCCCGATTCTGATACTCGCCTTGGTTTCGTCACCTTTTTTTGGTCCGCGGCGTCTATCCATGTTCACCCCAGCCTCCACGCGGCCCCCCCCCCCGTGCCGCGCCCGCCTTTGGCCCGGCCCCGGCTGCTTCCTTCGACCGCTCGTGCCGGCCGACTATTCAACGCGGATGTCTCTCCGGTTTTCGTCGTGGGGAACCGGTTACAAGACTAGCCAGACTCTAGTTAGACCTCTCCAGGGCGGGCGGAGTACCGCGCCTCTCGGCTGTCGTCTAACCTCCCCGTCTCCAGAAGCGCCCCCAAATTGCTCCCCGGCACCATCCGTGTCCCGCGGCCCTCTGACCTTCGCTGATTCGGCCCATGGACAGTGGAAGCCTAACCGTGTTCCACTTTTTGCAACGGCACGAGGGTTTACAGCCTTGCTCAAGCCCCCGAGTCAATGCCCTCGGAGCACTCAGACGGCCAGACGACCAGACGAACACTCCGCACAAGCACGCCGACATCCACATGACTTTGAACCGCTCCGCAACCACAAAAGAGCAGTCCCTTGCTCTATCTATCCGTACC
>FTEL01010362.1_pt1 | contig 12720 bp, 11 predicted proteins | sample 1658911 | NCBI WGS metagenome assembly FTEL01 (sample SAMEA3914869, study PRJEB12502) | metagenome | biome: forest; material: soil | place: USA | collected 2012-03-12 | depth 0.1 m
CCTCCACGCAACCGATCAAACCCCTGCCGAATGACCTTCGCAGACCCCCACATCCTCTGCAACTGGTCTACCGCCGTCGTCAACACGTCCAGCCCCTCATTCGCGTCCCTCGCCAGCGCGGGGATCCGACACGCCTGCATCAGCGCGGTAAACGCCGTCCCGCTGTACCAGCACGTAATCGCCATCAGAAACCTCGCGTCCCCCCGCGAAAGGATATCCCGCAGAATCCGCACAATACACGACGCAGCCAGGATAGCGGGCGGCAGCGCCTGCGGCAGGTCATGCGCCGTCCTGCGCAGGTGGAGCACGATAATCGTCGTGAGGTACGGCAGGTGCATCTGGTGCACGTCGCGGTTGAACGTGTCCGAGTCCGTCCTCGCGCCGGAGATGGGGAGCTGCAGGTGCGGCGGCAGCGCGCGGACCCATTCCACCAGCTCTGTCCGCAGATGCGTCGGGAAGGCATCCCCCGGGCGGGCGAGGAACTTTGCCACGCGCCCGATGATGGCGCAGAGCGAGACCCAGTGGATGAAGACCTCGCCTTTTCGTTGGAGGTGCGGGGCGGGCGGAAAGTCAGCGAGGGTGGGGGGCGCGATGGAGCAATCTGTCGGGTCGATGATGCAGGGCTTGCTCTGGCAGAGGGCGGTCAGGCGCTCGCGGGCGAAGGCGGTCCACCAGATGCGGCGGCGGAGGCTGAGCTGGAGGAGGTCGCGCATGGGGTGGGACGGGCCGGGCTCGCGGTGGAGGTTCATCTGCTGCGCGTGGCGGATCAGAACCGAGGTCCACCACCAGGAGGAGTGGCGGTGGGCGACCGAGATGGACCGCGGCGCCCACCAGTAGAAGAGCGAGATCGCTTGGAGGGTGGTCAGCCCGCCGGCTTCCTCGTCGTTGTAGAAGATGGCCGTGGCGCGCTTGTAGTAGGCGGCCGGGCCGTCGTGGGGGATGAGCGGCGGGCGGATGTGGCTGCCCGCCACGGCGAGGGCGTTGGCCAGCAGCGGCGACCGCATGGTGTCCTCGTGGATGCGGTCGACGTCGAGCACGGGGCACCACGGGTAGCAAAAGTCGACGTAGGTGTCGGCGTAGATCTGCTGCAGCTCCTGCTGGCGCGAGTCGGAGAGGCTGTAACCGTACTCGAGCGTCGCCTCGAGCTCCTGCTGCTCCGCGTCCGCGTGGGTCTCGGGGCCGTAGACGTTGAGGAAGCCCGTGTCGAGGTCGCTCGGGTTGCTCCGCGCCGTGGCCACGCCCATGAGCAGCTCGGTGGTGGGCTGCGGGGGCGTGCCCCCGTTGAGACATGTTTGCTGAGGTGGCTGGAGAAGTGGTGTCGACTTGGCCGGTATTAACGCTGTTGCGGGTGGTAGAGGTGGCGTAGGGATAGGAGCAACAGAGGGAGGGGCTGGTGGTGGAGGCGGTGGTGCTGGGGCAGGTGGTGGTGCTGCCTGAGGAGGAGGTATTGGTGGTGGTGGCAGCGCGGCGATCACGACGTCTGCACGCGAGCTGTTTGGAGAGGAGGGCGATGGAGACCGTGGCCGGGTTTCCCGCTCCCTGGCGGCCGAGATGGAGTGGTGATGCGAGCTCTTCTTGCGCTTCGACAGGCGGACATGGCAGTCGGTTCCCGCAGCGTAACAACCCGAGCATGTGCTGTGGCCCTCGCTGGTCTTGGTTTGGAGATCGCACTTGACCTTTTTGGCGTGGCACGGCGTGCACACCAGCTCGGCGCGCTTGCGCTTGGGCTGGCGGCTGTCAAAATGGAGCCAGTCGCCCACAAATTCCGTCATGGTGTTGGTCGGTGTCGATGTGGTTCATGTGCGGGAGAGTGTTGTGAGGGCGCGTGGGTCGGTGGCTGACGATGTGCCCTCAGGTCGACCTCCTGGGCTGCTTCGTTGACTCCCGCCCTGCGCCCTGCACATTTGCCCCCGTTGCGGAGGGAAACGGGAGACCCCGGCTTGCGCGGCAGACTGCACGGATGCCAAGTGAGGGGAAGCGTGCGGGGAACTGTGGAGGAGAGACAGCCAGGGGAGGCCTGCTGCTCAAGGGAGTCCACTCCAGGCGCCAACCCCCCCGCTAAGCTCTGGGAACAAGGTGGTTGAGCCAATCTCACGGCAACCTCTCCCCCACCGCATCCATCTCGCTGGACCCGGCAGCCCTGGCCCCGGCATCTGGGGACCAATAAGACTGGACCCAGTGCTCCGGGACCGGTCGAGAAGGGGATCGCCATGTCTCGCTGCCGCCGTCCAGGGGCAGGCCTTTCAATCTTCACTTGCCAGGGGGCCCTCACAGCTTCCGACGTCCAAGATGCCAAGGAGCCAGAATCTCGTTGCCTGCCGTCCTTTGCGTTTCTGCATCTCTCCGCGCTTAAGAGGAGAACCGCAGCCCCCCCAGAGTGAATGGGGGGGTGTAATACGCAGGCGTGAACTGCTCCTCCCAAGGCCGAGTCTCCTTTCGCTTCATCTCCTGAGAACCCGGCCGATATCTGTCCCCCAACATGAAACGTTCCGCGTCTTCGTTCAAAGCCTCTCCACTCGAGGTTACCCAATCCGAAAATGCACCCGCTTCCCCAAACGAGCCAATGCTCCGGGGCGACCATTTCCAGGGCCATACAAACTGCGCGTAGAAGCCCCCGACACCACCCTCGCCGAGATACCCCAACGGCCTCAGAATGCGCTTGTACGCAGCCAGGATTTCGTCGCCTTGCGCCTGAGTGAGTCGATCGCGCTCGTCAGGAGACTCCGGGGGGATATTTGCCGAACCCGCCATAGTTAGCCGCAGTGTAAGGCTGGGAACGTTGATCTGGTCCTTGGCCCAGTGCAGGGTATCCGCCCAGTCTTGCACAGCCGGATGCCCATCGCCTGGCCAGCACTGCTCGTTGTATGGCGGAAAGACCAGCTCGAGAAAGCGTAGGTGCCCCAAGCAGTCGACGGGGACCACGTCTCTCAGGAACAGGCTTGCTGCGAGGCGCTGGGCCGGGTAGGCATTCGGACGGGGCGGTTCTGGAGGAGGCGGCCGGCGCAGCGATAGCGAACCTAGACCGCGCCGGTTCTCGTCAAAACCACCCATTGGGAAATCAGAAGCCAGATACGGGTTGTCCGACGCCAAGGTATCGCTGACGACGAAGTGATTCAGGGAGAAAAAGACGAGTCTCGCGTCCTCGGCCAAGGCACGGCAGATGAGGAACAAGGGCGTGGGCGGGGCCCAGCATCGGCAGGTCGACGAGAAGGCGGCGTGTTGCAAGCGGCAGAAGCAGCCGATGGAAGCGTCGTACAACACCTGGCCGTACATGACACAGATCTGGCGATAACAACCCGAGAATTGGTAGTGTTGATCGGCAGGCCTGCAGAGGACAGGGTCTCTGGAACGTCTCCGAGATGTATAGCGATAGCCACGAGGTTCCGCGCGAGTCCACATAACCTCCCTCCAGGGGGTAACCAAGTCGGCGTATCCCAGGATGTGAAGGCGGAGCTCCCGCGGCAGGTTCAGGAGGCGGGGGACTGCTGTCAGCGATGGTGGTGGATGGGGTTCCAGCCTGCGGCAAGCTTGCTGCGCAGCGTGCTGCGCAACTTGAGCGAGTTCTGTGTTTGGACTCCGACAGAGTCGGATGTGGCAGTCTTTGAGCTCGGGAAACAAAGAAATCGGTGCAACGATCTTCCTCGCGAGGTCGGTCTCCTGCTGGTTGAGGTCGCACACCAAACTGAGCTCGAGAGTTCGGGGGGCAACCTTCGAGGACAAGTACTCGGCCGTCTGTCGCCATTCTTCAAGTAGTTGCAATCTGGCTGTGAAGCTGGATCCTTCACGTGGCCCGTCGTGAGAGGTTTCGTCGGCAACCTTGGAGGATGAGCATTCCGCCGTCTGGGCCCATCCACGAAATAGTTGCAATCCAGCCTTGGGGCGGGACCCTTTAAGCGGCCCGTCGTGAGAGGTTGCGTGGCACACTCGATTCCCTCCAACCCTTTCCATTAACCATTTCGGCATTTGGTCGCAGCATATGCCGCACGACTCATTCATCCGGCGGTGATGGCAGGAGGCTTCGTTGAGCACAATCTTGAGACTGGCCAACGATGCAAGCGACGCCGGAGTGAGGTTTCGAGTGGCTGGAGAGACCGTCTGTGGCTGTAGTGTATGATGAACCGGTTCGCCGAAAACAGCAACGCCGACGCCTCGGCGTAGAGCACTCGGCACGATAGCAACAGGCCTCGAAAGCAGACCTGTTCCAGCGGGTCGGGAGGGCCGTCGAGATCGAAGAGAAGAGGAAGGCCGTCCCAAAGGGCGACGCCGAGGTACAGATATATCCGGCGTCTAATTTTCGGGGGGAGACGCAGAAAGGGGGGGGCCGTTAGTGGTGAGTCCGCCATTTTGGGGGTCGAAGTTACAGGCAATGGTGCGGCCATGTTCCGCGAACAAGAGGTGTGTTTAGTTGATAGGAGCTTGAAATGGAGTGTTGCCTGCCCGTCTGTAAAAGCAGTGGTTGGGCTGCGCCTCTGGAACGGACTGGAAAAGTTTATTTCCGACGCACGGCACTTTTGATGCACGCCTGACAAGCAGGACAAGTGTTGGGAACCAGGGCGGCCCGATAACTCCGGGGTGAGCCCCAGAAAAGGTGGTGCCAAAGAGTTGTGGTTGTGATGCGGGTTGACGGGCCAAGATTCGTTTACTTCGGAATTAATCTGGACCCCAAATGTACAGTACGTCCTCCGCGGCATTGTCCTGGGACTGGTTGTCAAGTTCCGAAGCTGGCATCGTCTTACCCCAACAGACATTCCCAACCCAGACAAGACCCTGGTCTTGGCTTACACCACCATGTTGAAAGAAAAAAGGGGCTCAGATCCCTGGAGCATCGAGACAGTCCCACAATCAAGAGGAATAGCAAAGACATTGCCAAATGGGTTCTTATTATCCTCCGCTTCAGATTCCAGACCTGCTAATCTCGATACAAAAACACGCCGGCATGCCATTTCCAATCCCTTTCCATTGGGGCCAGAGCATCCCTCCGGCTCCGTTGACTTAAACCCATAATACCCTTTCTCCACCCAGACCCCCCAGACCACGCAGTCCCTGATTAGAGGATATACCGGAATTGCGGGTTCTGCCACACTGTCAGCACGGAGCATTTCACCCACTTCTGGTCGTCTGGCACTCACCTTGCGGTCCGTCAAGTCGTCCTCGTACGCGTGGTCGAAGCCCTCGGTGGTGCCGGCCTTGTCGCGCCGGCGGTTCTCCCAGATGCACACCACGCGGTACACGACCACCAGGCCGGCCGCCACGAGCGACGTGATGAGCACGATGATGAAGCCGGGAGCGTAGCGGGGGGCGTCCTCGGCGTGGAAGGCGAGCGGGCCGACGAAGTTGCCTGCGGGAGGGAAGTGTTAGCATCATTCCTTGCTAAAGGCTACCCCAAATGTTGACTCACCGAGGCAGTAGCCAATGTAGATGCCAGAGCTGGCAATCGATCGCTTGGTGTAGCCCGAGCAGTTGGCCACCTGGAGACTCATGATGACGGCGTAACCCATGCCCAGCGACGGCAGGATGGTGGTGCCAAAGAGCAGCCCACCCTTGGCTGACAGCGGAAGCTTCCACAGCAGCAGGCACGCGAGCACAACGCCCATCTGCGCCACAAAGATGATGTAGGTGCGCACGTTGGTGAACTTGAAGGCGATGTACGAGCCGATCAGCACCATGGTGCCCGAGTAGGCGCCGGCGGGGCACAGCAGCAGCAGGGAGTTCAGCTGGCTGAAGCCGAAGCCCGAGATGATGATGGGGATGAAGGCCGAGATGGGCCCGTTGGCGATCATGCCGAGAAGCGAGATGCAGAAGAGCAGCCAGAACTTGATGTCGGTCGCCAGCTCCAGCACTTGGTCCATCTTGTAGTGCGTGTTGCGGACGCCGGAGTTGTTGGTGCGCAGGCGGGCGACGAGGATGTAGCGCTCGCGCTCGTTGAAGCCGCGGGCGCGGATCGGGTCGGGGGGCAGCACGAAGAGCATCAACAGGCCCCAAGCCATGGTGATCGCACCACCAAAGTAGTACATGTACCGCCAGGACGACACGCCGCCGCCGATGAGACCGAACCCGTAGTTGATGAGCGGCGACACGATCGAGACGTAGCCAGTGCACGAGTACCAGATGCCCATGCGCATGGCCTGCTCCTGCTTGCGGTACCACGAGCCCTGTTGTGCGAAACCTGTGAGCCATGGGCACGCAGTACCACGGGCATAAGGGGGATGCCACTTACAACGATGAGCATAAACATCGGGCTGATACCGCTCTCGAGGACACCGAGGAAGAAGCGCTGCGCATACACGCCTTGGTAGTTGTGGCACACGGTCGTCAGGATGAGGGTCAGGCCCCAGAGTGTCACCGTTGCGGAGGCGACGCGCTCGACGGGGTACCGCTGGGCGAGGATCATGCATGGGTAGGCGCCGATGATGAAGCCGAGATAGAAGATGGAAGCCATCCACGAGTAGCGCATGCCCACGAGGTTGAGATCAGTTCGCAAGCCGAAGAGGGCCTGGCGTGGGGGTGCATGCATGGTCAGCGGCTGTCTCCACGCGGGGGGGGTTAATGGGGGCGGTCAACTTACAGCCTGCGAGATCATGGCCTTGTCGTAGTACTGCAGCGTGTAAGTCATGCAGAGGACCGGCATGAGCTTCCAGTCGATCTTGCGCCGCAGCTTCTTCTCTTCCTCCTCGGTCCACTCCTTGTCACCCGTGTAGGTGGCCAGCACCTTCATGGCCTCGTCATCGTGGACTGTGTCCACCTCGGCCTTGTGGGCCTCGACATCGCGGCTGTTCCTGTCCGAGAGCTCAGCCACCTCGGGCTTCTCAGACGACGCCGACATGGTGGGCGTTGGTGGTTGTGACGGCTGGGAAAGGGGGTTTGTCGACTCTGCCTCTGTCTTGTCCAAAGTTGCAACACGAGACTGACTTGTCGAGACGGCGCAGGATCGTGCTGGATCAAGACCGCGAGTCTGATCGTCTGTTCCAAGTTCCCAAAAACCGGTCCGTTGGGTCGGTTTATCTAAACTTCAAAGGCACCCTAGCGGTGTGCCGAAGTCGTGGTCGACTAGCCTGGGCCCCAGTCCCAGTCACCCACCCCCTCGATGAGCACTAAGGATGGCCTGTGGGGACGGCGAAATCCTGCCAAAGTGTGGGGAAAACACGGGGCAACGAGTCTAGGGCTGTGCTAAACGTGGCCAGGTGGATGGCCTGGATGTCATCGCGGAGCCAGGCCAGAGACGCACAGCCATGCCTCCCCTCGAAACCTCAGCAACCTGCCGTGCGCTTGGCGACTTAGTCCCGAACGAGATATCCCGGGGGGACGCCGAAAGATAGCCCATTGCCGTGTGGGAGAACCTGGTCGGAGAGCATGCGGGGTTCCCGGGATCCCCTCGCACGCTAACGCACCCCATGCTGGAGCAAGAGGGGCAAGATGGGGTAAGGATGGGGCAAGATGGGGGAGCTTGGCTTACCCCGCGATGGTGAACAGCCGAACCGGCCCGGATGAGGAAAGGATGGGATCTCTGTGCAGCAGCTAACCCCCATCGTCGTCATCGGCCCTCGATGGCCTGACCGGACTTGGCTGGACTTGGCCCGACTTACAAATTTCCACAACAGGAAATCTACGAGTCACACGGGGGTCTCGCCTCGCAGCTGAACATAGAATAGCACGGCACCAGCTTGCCCAGCGTTGCCCAGCTGAGTCGCCCCAGCAGCTTCCGAGTACACCGCACGCCCCGGAGCAACGACGACACGAACGACCAAACTCACTTGTCCAAGACCTTCCCAACAATACGCCACACCGAACACGGGCCCCCGGCATCTGTCTCTCAACAGTCTCCCAACAGAGTCACAAGGTGACACGACACACCACACCACAATGGCCACCGCCAACAGCACCACCCCCGTCCAGCTCCCTTCAGGGGAGCAGACCGTCACAGTGAAGCTCATCAACCCCGTCAACTTCGGCCCGGCGATCCTCAAGCGCTTCATGGCACCCGACGTGCCGGGGCTGGACAAGTTCAAGGACTCGCCGTCCTTCTCCTTCCTGCTGGAGCACCCGTCCGGTCGCAAGCTGGTCTTCGACCTCGGCATCCGTAAGGACTACGTCAACCACGCGCCCAAGATTGCAGACTATCTCCCCTCGACGGGGTACACCATCGACGTGACCAAGAACGTGGCGGACATCCTTGAGGAGGGCGGTGTCCCGCTGGCGGAGGTCGAGGCTGTCATTTGGAGGTTTGTGGACCCCCTTTTCCGCGGCTCCCTCGTACCCGTGATTCTGGATTGGTCACGCTGGTGGAAAGAATTATTGTTAATTTCGATAATCAACGGGTAGCCACTGGCACTGGGACCACATTGGCGATCCGTCTTCGTTCCCCCTGAGCACCAGCTTGGTCGTCGGGCCTGGGTTCAAGCAGGCCATGCTCCCGGGGTACCCGGCCAAACCGGACTCTCCGCTGCTGGAGAGTGATTATGCGTGAGTTAGTTTCTTCTGTGTCCGTGTCCGTGGCAGAATAGTCTGGACTCTTTGGAAGCCCCAGCATGGTAGCAGGCAGCCGAGCTTACTCACACCGACTTCTCTCCAACATTCAGGGGCCGAGACCTCGTGGAGATCGACTTCACCGGCCAGGGGTCACTCGCCATTGGCGGGTTCCGGGCGTACGACTACTTTGGGGACGGGTCCTTCTACCTGCTCGACAGCCCCGGGCACGCGGTGGGCCACCTCTGCGGGCTGGCGCGGACCACGCAGGGGCCCGACACGTTCGTGCTCCTGGGCGGCGACGTGTGCCATTACGCGGGCATCCTGCGCCCCTCGGAGCACCTGCCCGTCCCGGACACCATCACACCCCACCCGTGCAGTCCACATGGGGTGGGCTCGCTCTGCCCGGGTCATGCCTGGGAGGAACTGCAGGCATCGCGCGGGCGCAAGGCTACGGATACGCTCTTTGACATGACGTTTGGGGCGGACATCCCGCTGGCGACGCGCACGGTGGGAAAGCTGCAGGAGCTGGACTGCCTGGACAATGTGCTGGTAGTCATCGCGCACGACTCGTCGATCCGCGACCGCGCGCCGCACTTCCCAGAGAGTTTGAACGGGTGGAAGGCGAGTGGGCTGGGCGAGAGGGTGCGGTGGGCCTTCTTCCGTGATCTGGAGCACTACTGGAGGGAAAAGGGGCTTGCCGAGTAGCTGGGACTGGGCTGGATGTTCCGTTGGGCCAGCAACAGGGTTGTGAAGTTTTGAGGAGGTAGCATCGGTAGATCCGTTGCGGTGGTAGCATCGGTAGATCCGTTGCGGTGGTAGCATCGGTAGTCGTGGCCAATAGGAGAGGGAAACTGTTGGTTTATTGCCGTCTTTGGTGGTCCCCCGACCTCTCCAACTCCCTCACCAAGGCATGTCACGGCTTGTAGGAGATCTCGTACATGCCGGCTGTGGTGGCGTTCATAGTGTGTGGCTAGATATGCACAAGCTCACGCGGAGTCGGCGTGGCCGGTACGGCAGTCAAAAGACCCCTGTTGGCTGTCGGCACTCACTTCACCGGTATTCCCAACTGGTCCTTAAAATCGATAATCCACATCGGTTGCGGCATTGCCACGGCAATGGTTGTTTTGGGACAACCGGCTTGGGGTGGTGGGGTGGAGGCTTGCGTGGCGAGGTTGGGGTGTGGAGATGGGGGATGGAGGGGAGCATGCCGGAGGTGGGGACGAGGATAGGGAGGGAAAGGGGCAGAAAGGGAAAGGGGAAAGATACTCCGTACTGGGTGGGAAGAAGGGGGAGTGGAGAAACCCCATCCCATCATCCCACCATCCCCCCGCCTCCCCACCCTCCACGAGGACCTTGGGGAAAGAAAGGGTTCAACCCCGCATCGAGCTGGACACCCCGGACTTTAACGATGCCGATGATCGCTCTGCCACACCTGCCCCTCCAAGCAACACCCGGATCCCACGGCCCTGCGACGGCATCATCACGGCCTACCACGAAGAGCACGTCCTCATAATAATCATCACACGCCCGCCTACACAGTCAAGGCACGATCATCGAACCCTCACGCGACCACCACCCCTAGAGATACCCCCCACATCACCGCTTTAGCTCGTTCTCTTTTGCTTCCCTCCTTCCGAGTCCCCTTGCCATCTCCAGTCACTCAGTCACAACGCATCACAATGTCGGCCTTCACAGAGGCAAACAAGCACCTGGACTACGATGTCATCATCGTTGGCGCCGGCCTCAGTGGCCTCTACTCCCTGCACAAAATCCGCCAGCTCGGGTTGCGGGTAAAAGTTCTCGAGGCTGGTGAGGCAGAGGGCGGCACGTGGTTCTGGTACGTCGGAATCTGACTGTCTATTGACTTCAACCCCTGACATGCTTCTTCCCAGGAACCGCTACCCCGGTGCCCGTTTCGACTCGGAGAGCTACTCATACATCTTCTCCTTCTCACAAGAACTTCTTGACGAGTGGGACTGGACTGAGCACTTCTCGCCCCAGCCTGAGACGCTCAAGTACATTCAGTTCTTCACCAAGAAGTTCGACCTCAAGAAGGACATCCAGTTCAACACACGCATCAAGTCCGCCCATTATCAAACCCCCGACAACAGCTGGCTGCTCACCGGCGAGGATGGCCGCCAGTACTCGTCACGCTTCATCGTCACCGCCATGGGCATCCTCAACCAGCCCACTCTCCCCGACATCGCCGGCGTCGACGACTTCAAGGGCCAGGCATGGCACACTGCCCGCTGGCCGGCGGACCACTCGAGCCTGAAGGGCAAGCGCGTCGGCATCATCGGCACCGGCGCCACGGCCATCCAGACCATCCAGGAGATCTACAAGATGTGCGGGACGCTGACGGTCTTCCAGCGGACGCCCAACTGGACGGCGCCGCTGCGCAACACCAAGATCAGCAAGGAGGAGATGGCCGAGATCCGCGAGCGGTACCCGACCATCTTCAAGCAGTGCCTCGAGTCGTACTCGTGCTTCATCCACGTCACCGACGACCGCAAGACGACCGAGGTGCCGCGCGACGAGCTCTTCGCGCACTGGGAGGAGCTGTACCAGCAGCCCGGCTTCGCAAAGGTGCTCAGCGTGTCGGTCGACGTGGCCACGGACCGCGAGGCGAACCGGCTGTACAGCGAGTTCCACGCCGAGAAGATCCGCGCCCGCATCCACGACAAGGTGCTCGCCGAGAAGCTGATCCCCAAGAACCACGGGTTTGGCACGCGCCGTGTGCCCCTCGAGAGCGGGTACTACGAAGCGTACAACGAGCCGCACGTGAAGCTGGTCGACATCTCGCAGGACCCGATCGAGCGCGTCACCGAGAAGGGTGTGCTCACGGGCGGTGTGGAGCACGAGTTTGACGTGCTCATCTACGCTACTGGATTCGACGCCGTCACCGGCTCGTTTGGGGCTGTCGACTTCCAGGGCATCGGGGGGAAGAAGCTGCGCGACACTTGGAGCGAGGGTATCCAGACGTACCTTGGCCTGACGGTCAAGGACTTCCCCAATATGGCCATGGTGATGGGGCCTCATCAGGCAAGTTTTCTTCTGTGGATGAGAGCAATCAAGGTAGCGAAAAACATGAATGCTAACTCGTCTCCAGATGTTCGGCAACATCCCCCGCAGCATCGAGTATGCCGTCGACTGGGTGACCGACTTCCTCGAGTGGGCGCGCGACAACAACATCCAATCGTTCCAACCGACGCAGGAGAAGATGGATGACTGGTACCGGCACGTCGAGCGGCTGGGCGAGGGCCTGCTGGCCAACGAGGTCGACTCGTGGATGACGGGCGTCAACAAGAACCTGAAGGCCAAGCAGAAGCGGTCCCTGACGCGCTACAATGGGCCCGCGCCGGGATACAGGAAGGAGTGTGATGCCGTCAAGGCGAGGAATTACTCGGACTTTGTGTTGAGTTAGGTAGAGTCTGGTGTTCTGTGATTGTCCGTTGTGTGCATAGATGGCCTGGATTCCACTGTTCTTGATTTGAGAAGAATAAAACAAAGACCAAAAATGCCCTCAATGACGTGAAAATCTGGAAATCAAATGTCCTCCCTCCCCGCCGTGCAGTTTGGCCAAAGGGTTTTGGCCATGGATCGGCGGCATCGACACTGCCGTCCTGCAAATGGGTTACCTCCTAGTCTCCTCCTCGCTTCTCCCGAATCTCCTCCCGCCCAGAAAACAAATCCCCCGCTTTATGGATGGGCCACGCCGCATCGAGCCCCAAGTGTGACAAGCCGACACCACCCAACACCTCCTCAGCGGCCTTGTCCTCCTCCCGAATGCCCTTCTCGGCCTCTCCACGGGCGGATATGCTCCTTGGCCCCCGTCTAGATCTCGGAGAGCGTCGACGGGGTTGTCCTCTTCTTCGCAGGCTGTGCGTTGCTCGGCTCATCATTGTCCTTGTTGTCGTCACGTTGGCGCTTGGTGCCGGTAATAGGATCCTGTGTGCTGCTCGAGGCCAGGGTGCGGAATCAATCCACTGAAATCAACATTGAAATGGGAATTGCCATGCAACCCCTACTTTCAATCCATGCACGGAGGGCTTCATGAAGACCCCACCAATTCAATCTGATGGCCAGCAATATGGGCAATTATAGAAAAATGTGGATTTTTTATCGACGTTAGTCATCCTGCTTGAGATTCGATAGTACACCCTAGTAATTTATATTGAGAATACTAACTTTCAAAAGCTTTCTTTCTTGCCTCGGAAAAATGGAAGATTCGGCCCCCCCCGATACTAGCGATAC
>FTEL01006893.1_pt1 | contig 12710 bp, 6 predicted proteins | sample 1658911 | NCBI WGS metagenome assembly FTEL01 (sample SAMEA3914869, study PRJEB12502) | metagenome | biome: forest; material: soil | place: USA | collected 2012-03-12 | depth 0.1 m
AGGGGGGGGGGGGGGGGGGGGGGGGGGGGGGGGGGGGGGGGGGGGGGGGGGGAGGGGCAGTGTCGGCGTCGTCGGCGATGTGATGGGTCGGTTGAGGCATCGAGTGGGTGGGGATGCCCCTGTCATCTCTCTTCTTCCCTCGCCGTCTTTCCCTTTCCTCTCTCCGTCTCCTCCCAGAGCCTCACTCGATCCACCGCGGCCGGCGCTGGCTGCAGTGAAACGAGCCGTGCGGCCATGCGGGCTCTCACGATCCATGGGTGCGGTCGCCTTGGTGTTCAGCTGGACGGGACTAGACCGTCCTGGTGCAGCAGCAGAGTGTGGAGAAGAAACGAGAGAAAAAAAAACCGAGCCCAGCAATCAGGCCAGGGACTCGGCCCAAACGGGAAACGAGGACGACGGCAGCAGCCCTGCCATTGGCCCTGTGGCTGTCCGACCGGGGTGTTCCTGCATTAGCGCAGGCAGGGAGGTCCAGCTCCAGGCCTGGCCATCCGCGGACGGGGAGAGATGGAGATGCACCCCGCCCACCATCTCAGCGCCACCCGCGCACCCACTCGACCCCCTCAGCTCGCAAGCTGCTCTTCTCCCCCCCTCCCTTTCGAGCCGCTTCCACGCTCCAGGCCCCTTCAGACCCCATCCATTCACGCCAAGCTCTCCTGGCCGGCATCGACGGCGCGTTGGCAGTGCTGTGCAGCGCAGTTGGGCGAGTGGATTGGGTCCTTCGTCTTCCCTCCCGTCCCTCCCAGTCCAGGCAGAGAAACGTTTGAGGCAGGCAGCCTGAGATATCTGACTCGGACACGGGATGCTTTCGCACGCAAGATGCCCTTCCCAAGACATTCCAGGCCCGTCGAGGCCCTCGCGAGCGAGAGACATACTCTGTAACAGCCCGAGACAGAGACAGCAGAAGACCCAGGGACTCGGGTGTCTCCCGCCCTGCACTATTTTTAGCCGGCGGGCAGCAGCCATCCAACCCGTCACTGGCCCGCCCAGCGCTGCCACGAGATGAGTGGAGGCAATATTGGGTGCGTTTGCATATTTATTGTTTATCCCTCCCCTTTTCTTCACTTCAGTTCACCCAAACCGCCGGTCCTGCCCTGCTGAGCTGCTGCTGCCGCTGAGACCACACTGGGCGCCTCCATCATCCAGCGTCACGCCCACCTCGTACCAGTCTGACCTGACAAGCTGACGGCAATTCTGTGCCGCCGCTGCTGCAGCAGCGAAGGTGAACCGTGGTGCTGCGCTGGTGGTCGACGTCGCGGTGGTCAGTCATGACCTGCATCGGGCCCCAGGCCCCCAACCAACCCGCGTCGGTCGGTCAGTGTCCTGCAGGCGCCGCCAAATTTCCACACCCAGCTGTGCGTTGGATGGTCTGCCGTCTGTGTAACCCCTCGGTTCGTCCCCCAAAAGGGGAAAAACAAAAAAAAGAGGAAGAGAAAAAAGGGGGACGACGCGTCTCCCACCGCCTTGACGCCGCCGCCTCCTCCTCCATGCCTCGGGCTCCTCCCGGGGCCCTTCGGGCTTTCACGCTTTTTTCCATGCATCTGCAGCAGCAATGCAGAAATTGATTGTTTGAATTGATTGAGACCACGTCTGTTCAGTTGGGACTGGCACTGCCCGTTGCAACTGCGGTGCATGAGCTGGATCGGGACTATTGACGCTAGGGCTGAATGCCGCCCACCAAAACCAGTCCCACACAGCGACGCCCATCAGCTGAGCACCCGGCCTCGCTTCATTCCATCCATCCTGGGCCTTCCATGGAGGGGACCTGGAGACGCACTAACCCCGGGACCCTGATCGTGGGAAAAAAGAATTCTTCTCGACGCCCCAAGCGCTGATCTGGCGCGTTTTTGGCGGTTGCGAGGCGGGCCAAGATCCAAGCCACCCCCTCATGGTTTGTCTGGCTGTCTCGGCTCCCCACGATGGATGGATCTGTTGGCTTTTCTCGGTCTCGCGATTGCTCGCAGCAGCCACCCCGAGCTCGTTGCCCTACTGGGTGCCAACAATTCCCCGACTGGGCCCATGACTTGCAGCCGCCCGACCAAGACCCAAGCCACGAGTCATCCATTCTCTTCCTCGGGGGCATGTGTCGGCGGGCTCCTCTGTCTGTCGGTGGGTGGTTCCTTGTGAACAGTACAGACAACAACACCAAGAAGACCGCCGAACACGCAGCCTTGCGGCACAACTCCGCCCGTGCATACGAGGTTTTTTTTCTCTTCCTCTCTTATCCCGTCCACCAGCTGGCTGCGCTGTAAACCAAATCCCAGACCGGTCACCCACCTACCTAGCCGCAACGCAACCCCAGGTTCCAACGCACGGCCAACACAACCACTCTCAGCCAAGCTCGATGCACGCTCTTTTCTCTCTTGCATCGGAGCATTCCGTCCCTGTCCCATGGGTGAGTTGGAGTTAGCCTGCCTCAGGTGGGAGGACGCGAGGCTTGCGCCGCGCCGCTCCTTGGCAATCTCCTTTTTCGCTCGCCCGAGCTGAGCTGAACTGCGGGTTGTGGTCTGTCCATGCCCATATCCGCGTCCATGTGGTGTGTCAGTGGGTGAGTTGTCACATGTGTTGGCCCTGTCTGCTCTGCTGCTCTGCGCTGCTCGTACCCGCCGTCTCTCCGTTTGAGCCGCATCCCTTGGCGAAACGGAGGGCGAGCGAGAGAAGGGCGTCATGGAAGAACAAACAACCCATCTCGCAGTTAGTTAGACGGAGGAGAGCCAGACTCGCAAGGATCACCGGCAGTCATCAAAGTCAAAAGTCAAAACATAGTTTCAACAAACCCCAAGCCCAAGGCTTTAACTCTCATCTCAACAAGGCCTCTCCCTGCCGGTTACGTACATATCGTCCCATGGCCCATCGTCCTCTACCTCCCGCCCCATCAATCATCGAAACCGCCCTCCTCTTTGTTGCGGAGCACCGAGTAGGGCAGAGCCGATAGAACGGGCCGCTTGCAAGGAAGCAAGTTCCAAAATCCCCGAGCACCATCCCCAACCAACGACCTGGAACGGATGGCAAAGATCCTCTTCCTCCCTGTCCACAAACCAACCCGCTAAAACTAAAAACCCGACCCCACCAAAACAACCACAAGCCGAGATCCGAACACTCCCCCCAGCGCGCCGATCCGGGCCAGGCCAGGCCAGGCCAGGGTTCAACTACCGCACCTGAGCGCCGATCCCTTCCTTTCCCGGCCTCAGCTGCTGTGCCAGGCAGGGCAACGACATGACAGGCCTGACTGACATGGTCGATATGAATTGACGTCCGTCTGTCTCTGCATGGGCATGGCCACCGCACCGCGTCGCATGGCAGCGACGATCCCTCCTCAAGTCACACTCCGTCACATCACAACACTGCATAGACAAACCAAACAACAATGCATGGGATTAATATATTCATCTGCGGGAATATGTAGGCACGTCTGTACATACATGGTACGTATGTATGGACGGGCGGCGGCTATGCCGGCCCCTTCACACCGCCAGAACCACATACCCTCATCTCATCCTATCTCATCGAGTCGAATTCCCGCCTGTCGAGTCCGGGGAAGATCGTTAGGCATTGCCGCGAGACAATCCGAACCGCATGCTGTCGAGTCATACTCCTCGCCGCCGTGAGACATTTCTTCTTCAACAGTGGAAACAAACCGTCACCACCACCACCCACAAGCCGACATATCCAGGGTGGGTGGGGATGGAAAAAACTGAGGCAGGGGACCTGAGACATCGACCTGGGACTCGGCACTCGGCACTCAGGAGGGGGGAGAGGCTGAAGAAGGAACAGGTGCAGAGTGTGACCAGGTAAGTAGAATGACAGGTGGTGCCTCTCAGCAGAGAGGATTCTCGCGCGAGGACGGAGCATAGCCTGAGGGAGCAAAGGAACAACTCCCTCACCATCCGCATAAACACTCCAGCAACCGATTCTCCATCGCCCGCCTGCCTGCCGCAGGCCTGGGTGTTGCCTCTTGCTCCTCACTTGCTCTTTCACTCGTACCTAACACCATCATTCACTCACATGCCACGTCAAACACACCTCAGCAAAGAAGAACCGCTCATTTTCCATTCTCAACTACCGCTAGCTAGCCTAGGCCAGCCCCCCTCACCTCCTCCCCTCCATCCATCCGCTTTCCCACCCGGCCAACCTATCGACCCCACCTTCCCCCATCCCATATCCCTCGCTCACCCCACCAATTATCATGAAAACCTAACGTGAACTGATGAGACGTGACGACGTGATGCCCTACTCTACACACATGTACCTATGCATGCCTTCTTGCGACCGACGTCCCGTGAGAGAGCAAAAAGAAGGTCCGAGGAGAGGGAGAGAGAGAGGAACCCCTCCCGTAATCCGCCCCACTCAAGAAAACTCCGGACATGCCATCAACGAATGGGGGAAAAGGAGAGCAACGCAGAGAGAACATCTTCCTATTTTTCATCATCCTCCCCGCGTCTTCAAAATCGGAGCAGCGCTAATTGCCACCCTCCCGGCGGAACTTGGGCACATACTTGCCAGGCCCGCCGCTCGCCTTCAGCGGCTCCGGAGCAGGGCCGTTGTTGTCCCTGTCACCGCCGCGACCCGACCCGGTCCGGTCCATCGGCGGGCCGCGGTCCGACGGGTTCCGGGGCGGCAGGGGAGCCCGTTCAGGCGGTGCGCTCCCTCCGGCGGCGGCCTTGGCAGCCTCCCGTTCACGCCAGCTGGGCTTGTTGCCCGCAAGCGCGAGGCGGGGAGGACCAGCCGCAGGCGGCCTGTCGTTGGAGTCGGTCCGCTCCATGGGAGGGGCGGGAGCGGGAGCCCGTGCTGCCGGGGGCGGCGGGGTGTTGTCCGAGGGGCCCTGGCCACCAGCTGCCTTGGCGGCCTCGCGCTCTCTCCAGCTGGGCTTGTTCCCGGCAAGAGCCAGACGGGGCGGGGCGCCTGCAGCGACCGGCTCGGGGCGCTCCCGGGCAGGCGGCGGCGCAGCGGCAGCGGCAGCCTTCTCGGCCCTGCGCCGGGCCATGGCCTCCTCCTCGCGCTGTTGCTGGCGAGCCTGGGCCTCCTTCGCCCTCTCGCGCTCCTTCTCGCGCTCCTCCCTGATCCTGGCCAGCTCCTCCTTGCGGGCCTCCTGCCGCTTCTTCTCCTCCTCCTTCTCCCTAGCCGCGCGCTCCTCGGCCTCCCGGAGGGCACGCTCCTTCTCCTCGCGCTCCCGCTTCTCGCGGATCTTCTTCTCGCGGTACTCCTTCCTCCGGAGGGTGACCTGCTTCTCGAGCTCGCGCTCGGCATCGCGGCGGCGCTTCTCAAAGAGATCACGGCGGCGCTCGTGAAGGTCGGCGCGGAACGACTCGTAGAACGGCATCAGGCGGGTCAGGCGGTGCTTCAGCTCCACGTCCTCCTTGTGCTTCTGCTCGGCGTCCGCGAGAGTCTGGACCTTGATGAGCTCGTAGGCGGCGACGTCGCGCTCACGCTGCTTGGCGTAGTCTTCGGGGAGCTTCTTGGCCTCCTCCTTCCTGAAGGCGCGCTCCAAGTGGTCGAGGCGCTTGCCCGTGACGCGGAGCTTCTCGGCGATGGTGTTCTTCTCCCGCTCGAGCTGCTGCAGCTTGATCATGCGGATCTTGTTGCTGTCAAGGTTCTCGAGATCCTCGAGCTCCAGATCCTCAAGCTTCATATCCTTGAGCATGCTCTCGACCTCCTTCTTCTTGATCTGCTCCCGCTCCGTGGCCATCCGCTTCTGCTCCCGGGCCCTCTGCTCCTCGGCCAACCGCGCCGCCTCGGCCTGCTGCAGGGCCGCATCCTGGATCATCTTCCTGCGGGCATTCTCCTTCTCCTTTTGGGCCTGGATCTCCGAGGCCTTGTCCTTGCGCTTCTGGATGATCTCCTTCCTGGCCAGGATATCAAGATGCTCCTGGTCGGCACCCTCCTTGGCGCGGGCAAGGGCAGCCTCACGAGCCTTGATCTGAGCCTCGTTGAACGAGGGGTCGATGTACCGGCAGGTGGTGTAGAGCACCTCGGCCAGACGGGTCAGCTGGGAGCGCACAATCTGCGAGGGGGTGCTCTGGAGACGCTGGACGGAGCCGGTCTCGCTGTCGGCCGACCCGGCGGCAGAGCCGGTGTGGACAGCCTTGGCAGAGGAGAAGACATCGACGTCGAAGCTCAGGACGCCGGTGGCGTGGTCCATGCGGATGGCAAGATCGCCCTTCTTGTTGCCGTTCATGATGAACTTCTCGATGGTGCCGCGGGTGACCTGGAACGGCTCGGGGAACTGGGCGAGGCTCTGGACGAACTCCAGGTCGACCGTCTCGTACACCTGGGAGAGCTGCTGGAACAGGCGGGGAAGGATGACCTGCTGGAGCGGGGCGATGTACTTTTGCATGTCCTCGTCGGCACCAATCTCAGCGAGAATGGGGGAGATCTTCTGGCAAATGGAGAGAGGGTGGAAGTCGACCTCGAGGATGTTATACAGATCACGGATCTGGGGGCGGGCGCGGCGGAGGAGGGCCTTGGAGAGAACATCGCGGAACAGGGTAGCGCGGGTGGGGGCCTGGGACATGCCAAGGAGGTGGGTGAGGCGCGAGTTCTTATTCTTGCGGGCCTCGTCAAAGTCCACCATGGCACCGCGCGAGCGCGATGTGCTGATGACGGGGATCGACAATGCCGAGAGGACGACAAAGGTAGCGGCCTTCTGCAGGTCGGCCTCGGTGGCGGGCGGGTTGTCCGACTTCTTGCTCTGGCCGCTGGCGACCATGGCGGCGGACTGGCGCAGAAGGTTGAAGTAGCGCGACCAGGCGGCGGCATGGAAAAGGTAGTTCTCGCCGACGAGGAAGATGCGGGTCAACTTCTCGTAGTAGTTGGCCATCATGATGTTCTTGGGGGGGCGCTTGCTGAGGCTCAGGAGGGTGTGGATGTCCTCGACGCTGCGGAAAGCCTCCTGCCAGAGCTCCAGCTCGACGGCCACGTTCAGCTGTTGGAAGCGAGTCTCGAGGTGGCGCTGCAGGGTGTCCGGGTCGTTCAGGTTGATGGCGTGCATCTGAGCCGAGTACTTGGCGGCGGTCTGGACATGGTTGCGGAGCAGCTCGCAAAGACGGCGGAACTCGGTCTTGCGGGCGTACTTGAGGCAGAAGTCAAAGGCCTGCATGGCGGTGCTCTGGTACAGGAGCTCGAGGCGGGCATTGTTGCGGAGGATATCCAGGACGGTGCGATAGGCCTCCCACAGGAATTTCAGCCACGGGGTGACGATGGCGCGGTCGGTACGGTCCTTGGACTGCTCACCCGAGACGGTGGCTAGGAGGATGGATTCCGGGGTCTCGCTGGCCTCGAGGTCCTCGACGCTGGCGGACCCGGCAGTGGCCTCGATGGTGGACTGGACCTCGTCGGCCTTTTGCTGGGCGACGGTGACCTTCTCGGCGGCCAGCTCGATGAACTTCTTGAGGACAAGCTGCGGGGCAGTCAGCACAAGCACCATCAACGCTCGCCCCTTTTCGTCTGCCCGTTCACCATGCACGAACCTCTATTGTCGCAACGTTGGTGTTCTGAGCGATGTTCTTGTACTGGTACAGGGCATCCTTGGCGAGTTTTCCCTTCTTCTGCTCAACGGCCAGCTCGACGAGCAGGACCATAACCGGCTCGAGGGAGGCGATGGGGACATTGCGTGAGCGCTTCGAGGTGATGTGCTCATGCAGCAGGGTCAGGGCCGCCGGGGCCTGGTTGACCCCGACGAGCTCGTGGGAGCGCTTCAGGACATTTTCGGGTTTTTGATGGGGTGGGGGAGGCTGTCAGATGGACGGTCAGTCAGCCGGTCGCTTGGTTGGTTATTTAACAGGCCGGTGGGTGCTTCGACGACAGGAAGGGAGACATGAACCCCAAGGCGAGGAAGCAGCGGTGGTGGTGGTGGTGGTGGTGGTGATGGTGGGTGGATGATGATACTACGGCCGGGGGGGGGGGGGGAAGGGAGCTGTTTGGCGCCCCCCTCCCTCCATCCCTCCGTCCCTCCGATTCCCCATCCGATCCAAGGCAAGCGATGCAATCGTCGAGTTGTCAAATGCTGGAGTGGGACGGGCAACTCACCATGATGGGCAACCTCCTCTGCGCGGCGGCAGGTCTCGAGGAGATTCGACGGGGTGGTTAAGCGCAGCGCGACACAGCGTGAGGGGTTGCTGGCGACTTGGCTGGCGCTGCTTGTTCCAGAGATTTTTTCGCCTCGTGGAGAAAGCGTTGGCAAAGCCCTGGTCTGGGCGGGCGCAGCTGCGGGAATGCTGAAATTGTGTGGGTGGAAATTGGAGATCACGTGATTCGGTGACAGGACGCCTGGGTCGGTGCAGACGCGCGGGTGCTGGCCTGTCTATTTAATGTAAACGGCGCGTGGTAGGGGCCTAGGAATGCCTCAGGATGTCGTGTTCTTATTGTGTACTCAAATTCTTGGATTTCTGGTCGCGGCACTGCGTGGGCATCAACAGAGCTGAAGCATCGCCGGTCACGAGCTGTTGTCGGAGGGTGGGGCTTTTTGATGCTGTGGGTGGTGGGGCACGGACAGGCTCATCCTTCTGAAGGCTCTGATTGACCTGATTGCTGCTGGCGGACAATAGCAACGCCCCAGGCCCCCAGGCATTGTCACTGACGGCCGAATGCGCGACAGAGTGGAAAACCTAGGGAAGCTACAGAGCAAATGGCTTGCCTCGTTCTTTCGCACGGCGTGCATCTTTGACGTGTTCGAGTAGCTGCACCTGCCGCTGTGCACGGCAGCGGCTGCCAGCCGTGCGCTTGAGCAGCCAAGACGGGGTCACCTCTCCCCAACTTTCTGTTGCCGCATTGGGACTTTTTGCCACCCATCAGCACAAACACCACAACTACACAATGGCACTGCCGCAGCCCAACTTTCCTCGCATCTCAGAGGGCTTTGTCCTTCTAGCCCAGGGGTTTCAGCTCCTCGACAACCTGCCGGCCGTAGCTCAAGGAAACCAGCTGCTTCACGCCCTCAACGAGATCAATCACAACATAACGGCACTCCGAGGGGATATCCAGCGTCTCGAAACCAAGTTAGACACGGCGTAGGTACCTACGGTTTTGAGGGACTGACCGGGGCTGACTGACCTCTTGCTTTCGATAGTGATTTCAACAACAATGCACGAGTTGTTAATACGCCCGTAACACAGCACGATCTTCCCCTCCAACCTCTTCGTGCTGTCACTACAGGATTGGCCATCCCAGGCTTTCCAGAGACGGCGGCAGACATTGCCCGCATGCAAAGTACGTACATTTCCATCGCGATGTAGCGTAATTAGAAAACTAACAGAGGCCCATCGTACAGGTGCAAGCATCAATCCTGTCTTGGAACAACTTGGCAAGCCAACAACGGGCTCAATCGCACAGAGACGCCAGCGGTTGATGATGGCAATTGGCGTGGTGGTGCAGCGGGTGGAGGAGGCATAGACTCGGTCGGGATTGACGCCAAGAATCATCTGTACGGAGTAGTTAGGAGAGATCCCAAGCCTGGTCATCGAGTCCCGCTGCCCTGTCCCGGGGTAATTAACCCGCCTGATGTTGGCGGGCCACTCCTCGCCCGCTTTTCTCCTCCACCTTGCATGGCCCGCCCGCTGCTGCTGCACCTTGAAGCTTTCAATCCGAGGTGGCGAGCAGCTGTGCAGCAGGGCAGCCCGCCGCCTCAGTGGCGCGTCCTCCAGCTGTGTGGAATGTTAGCTTGGTATCAGGTGCGTGCCTGGGTGGTGGAGACACTCAGGAAAAGCGTCGCGCAGGATGGACTGCCGCGACAGGCACACAACTGCAGCCCAGGGCATCATCGTGGATGGATCGCGACATGCATGCATCGCGCGGCGGCGCGGATGGTGAGGAGAGGAAACATCCGTGCAGCTGCTCGCGATTCACTGGCCCGCCGCGGACCAGGGAGCCGAGCCGAGAGTGAGGATGAGACAGGCCCCCCCCTCGCAGTGTAACCGATCATGTTGGATCAGGATGGTAGCGGGCCTAATCTAACCTTCCCTGGACATCTCATTTTCTTTTTGCCCGGCTTGGGCGGGATGCTGCGCACGGACCAGAAACGCCCACCCTGCGCAGGTCTCTCTCTGCCTCTGTCTCCCGCTGCCCCCTTCTGCTGCTTCTGCTGCCATTCGCTCCCCCCAAACGCCTCCTGCCAATCCCGTCTGTCCGCTGCTGGCTGTCCGCTGCTGGCTGTCCGCTGCTTGCTGTCCGCCGCCGTCCGCCATTCCAAGACTCTGCCTGTCTGTCGTCTCGGGCAATTGTGACGAGCAAACCTCATACCAGTCAATCAATCCATCCGCCAACCCGTCCCCGACCCCCATCCCGCCCATCGTTGGAATCCCTCGCCAGACGTCGCACGCCCCCAACCGCGATCCCGCTGCCGCCCTTTTGTTGTTGGTAAGTCGACTTGCCGCCGTCTGTTTTTTCTGGGCGGCCATTCTGTCGGTCGTCGCTGTCGTCGCCATCGCCGTCGCCGTCGCTTCTCTCTCTCTCTCGCTCTGCTTCGTGTCTTCATCGATCGCCGGGAGTGGGAGTGTGTGTCTCTTGTCCTCAGGGTGTCCCGACACCGATGGCCATCCATCACCACGCCGACCCAATTGGCCACCACCACCAGCGACGCGAGCAGACGGAGCGAGATGGACGGCACAGGCTGGACACGTCGTGCGACTGCGGAAAGGCATCACCACTGGCGTCGCGACAATTGACTAACCCGCCATCGTGACTCAGCAGCACCCCCCAGCACCCCGTCGTCCCCGACTCGCGGACCCTTGGGTTCGCCGTCCCCGGCCGCCGACTTGCACCATCCACGCGAGCCCGGGCTACTGGGCCTCTGACCAAGGACCTGCACCACCTGCACCACCTGCGCCGCCGTCGCCGCACCCGCACCCGCACCCGATCCCTATACTCGAGACCGCCACCCCCTCCCCAGCAACACACGGCTGCGCGCCGACGACCCGCGATCCCCACGACACCCATCCCCCACCGCCACCATTTCGTCCTCCAAGATGCCGCAGTACACGTCGCGCGATGTGGGCGACCCGTCGCAGATCAAAAAGAACAAGCAGAGCATGGCCGACCTGAAGCTCCGCCGATTGACGGAGCTCAACTCGCGGCTACGTGAGGATCTCGACCGGGAGCGCATCCCCGTGAGCCAGGCGTCCAAGAGGTGAGACCGCGCCAGCGCTTCTCCTTGCCATCGTTAAAATACTGACTTCATCTCCACAGCATCATCGCCTACTGCAACAGCACCAGGGACTACATGGTGCCCACCGTCTGGGGTCCCGTGCCCAAGGGTGAGGATCCCTACGCACCACAACAGAGCGGCGGGTGCTGTATAGTCATGTAGGGCGGCTACTACAGATGAACCCGACGCGGACGTGTGGTGGGTTGGCTCCCCGGCTTTGGGTCGGCTGGTGTCCCCCTTTTTTTGGAGAGAGCGTGCCAGAGATATCGTCGCACAGGGGTCGCGTCTCCTGCTTGCCGACATCTCGGATAGTAATACTTGGCACCGGGCCATGGATGACGGGAAGGGCAAAACGGAACACTGGACAAGGAGAAAAAAACTCATTCACGGACCATCCAGCACCGAGGACCATCAGCACCACCAACTACCCACCCACCCCCATTGCCGGTACGAAAAACAAAAAATTTCCCCAAAACTCGCCAGGGCAAGGAAGGAGAAGTCATGGAACGGACGGGACGAAACGGCATGGCCTCCTACGATAACGCTACCACTCATACCCCCTTTTTTTCTCTCTCCTGGGCGGATCGCGGGCGGCTACGCAGCTCTTTAGCATGTAATACCTTAGTTCCTTCATTGTTTCTTCTCATTTGTCTTGTCTTTTTTCCCTCCCTCACCCCCTCCCGGTGCTCTCGGGCTTGGCCCTCCTTCCTTGCCCTGCGAGCTTCTCTTTTCACTGTATATAGGTTGGAATGGTTTCTCCCTCTGGATTGATGAGATAGGATTGGCGAATGAGACAGGATTGAAATCAAGTCCGTGTGTTGTGAGAGTGTGTGTAGTGCGTTCCTAGGCAGGTAGGTATTTGTGTTTATCTACCCCGGCGGTTCTCGTATCATCAATCAGCACGGACAATGGGATCAAACAGCATGTCAAGCGTTCGGCCGTCTCAGGCTGTCGAGGATGCCGACTATCAAGTATCAAGTTGGTGGGTTTGGCGAGGTCTTTGTCAGGCTGTCAAATGACGCACCTGACAATTTCGGCAGCCCGAACCGTGATTCCTCAAAACACCACTTTCGATCATCACCGACCCAATCAACCCAAATTACATCCCGCCGAGCCGCAACAAGCCTCCTAATCAACCAAAATGACCGACTCAACGGCGCCCACATTGACGGCAACAACCGAAACCCGCCTCCCCCGCGTCACGATCCAGTTCTGCACACAGTGCAAATGGATGCTGCGAGCCGCATACGTGAGCAATCCCCTCCCCCAGCCCAGCAAACCATCGTCTAACCTCCCTTGGTGAGATAGTTCGCCCAAGAACTCCTCTCAACATTCTCCACCGCCCTCGGCGAGGTCGCTTTGCAGCCCGCCACGGGCGGGGTGTTTATCGTTGAGATCACCACTGCCGTCCCCGCTGCCGCTAGTACTTCTTCAACGGTGGAGGTGAAGAGGACGGTGCTGTGGGACAGGAAGGTTGATGGAGGGTTTCCAGAGACTAAAGAGTTGAAGAGGCGGGTGAGGGATGTGGTGTCGCCGGGGAGGGATTTGGGGCATGTCGATCGGGATTATTCTAAGG
>FTEL01002273.1_pt1 | contig 12708 bp, 5 predicted proteins | sample 1658911 | NCBI WGS metagenome assembly FTEL01 (sample SAMEA3914869, study PRJEB12502) | metagenome | biome: forest; material: soil | place: USA | collected 2012-03-12 | depth 0.1 m
CCGCTGGTGGTGCTGCTGGCGCGTCTTGCGATCCTCCGGAGCGCTGGTCTGGCCGGTGCCCACCCAATCCTCCTCCCATCCAACACGCAAACGGGCAGAACGAGGCGCGGACCAATTTCGATCCGACCACCTCGCTGAGTCACCCTGCTTCTGGGACGGTGCGTGGAGGGACGTCATTAATTCCGAGACTGCTCGGAATGTTTTTTTTTTTCTTCTCGTGCCTCCTGCATCATGTTGAGCCATCTCGTCGAGTTATGTAACCATTCTAAATCAGGTTGTGCCTCGTGGGTTGGGGGTGGGCACAAATCGAGCACCCGCGCGGTTGAAGCTGAGCGTGCCGCTTTGGGGCAGAAAATTGAGCTGAGAGGGAGGGCCTCGAGGGGCCCGCTGGGATGTGTCAGTCACTGACAAACCGAGACAGCAGCCACCAGCCAGCGGCTGCCGGCAGGGGAAGCTGCCGACCCAGCTCTTCTCCCCTCCAACCCACCAACCCAACCCAATCCAGCCAGACCACCAGCAAGCCGCAACCCAATTGTGTCCGAGGTCCGCGAGACGTCGGAAACGGCCCACCCAGCGCTGAGCTTGGCGCAGACGCACTCCATGACGCGACACACACGCCGCCGCGCTGTTTGCTCGGACACGGGCCCAATAACCCCCCGGAGCCCTGGCGAGGCCCTGCCCTGTTTGATTTCCACGAAGCGACCACCGCGCAACCCAAGGCAAGCCACCTTCTTGGCTACGGATCCTCCAGCGCAACTCGCGTGGTCAAAATTCGTTCCATTCGGGCTGCTGCGCCGTCTCGTGCCGTCCTGCGCGCTGACCCCAAGACTTCTGCCTGAGCCGACTGATTGGATCAAAATTTAGGTTGCGGATTGAGTTGGGATGGGTTCCACCGCAAACCTGGTCTCGAGCAGGCTCGGGGCAATGGTCGTCGAGAATGCCGCGGCGTTTGCGCAGCCCAGCATACCCTTATCTCCGTCGCAAGACACCCACCGACTCCCCCTCGGACTCAGAGATGGCCATCTGCTGTGCCACCGCGCCGTCAGTCCCTGAAACCGAGACTCCTTGTCTGATCGTTCGGGGGAAACCACGCGACATGACGCACGCAAACTTAACCGGGCTGCCGGCTCTCGCCATTGCCGTCGTCCTCGTGTTACCTGACGAGCACAATCCGGGGCAGGCAGGCCCAGTCACGACCAGAAGTTCAGTCCAAGAAAGCAAAGTCCAAGCAAGCAACGAGCTAGAAACCAAATCTCCACCCACCCGGCTCCATGACTCCACCGCCCATTTCCCACCCCCGGTCGCCCAGCAAAAAAGAACCTTCCCTCACTCACTCAACCCAGAGCGGGTTTTTGCCGTTTGGGGAAAACCCATCGGAGGACCCACTGCAACCCACCACAGCACAGCCAGCATCCAACCCCAACCCATCCCGGATCGATCCGATCTGACAACCGACATCCCTCCAAAGCCAAAAACCCGGCCAGCAGCGGCAAAACTGCAAAGTGCCTCAACCAAAGAAAAAAACCCTCCGTGCTCCGTATCCCAATTATCCATTCGGGTGTCTGCTACGGGAAAGGACGGGATTACCTGCATCATGAGTCAAAAAAGCCAAGGAAGACGGAGGGTGCGAGAAAAAAGAGCACCGTGAGCATGTCTTGGCCTCAGTGACATGGAACTGCGTCCCATCCCCCCCCCGCACATCGTGACAGAAGCAGGTCTCACCTCCCCACACCCCATCCCAATTCCCATCCATCCAGTCCCCGCGTCTATCATCCATTTCATGATCCCCCCTCCACCGCGACGACAGACACCAACAATCCATCGCCAACGAGCGGTGTGTTGCGTCCCCCAACTCCTCACGGACAAGAAACGACAGTCCCTGCCCAAACCAGCCAACCTCTGAGACCTTGATGAGCGTGGTCGATCAACACCACCCCGCCGGCACAACGCCGAGACATATCTGCTGGCTACCATGTAGGTAGGCGGCTGATTGCCTGCCGGGTTGACCTCCCCGAGCCGAGCACTGAGCTACAACACGCGCCTGATATCGAAGTGGGAAGGTATTTGCTTCGTCCAAACCTCCCGTGCGTGTGTCACCACCTCAGACACCCACCTACCTGATCTTGAAGCTCGGTATCTCCTGCTGTGCCTGGGCTTGCCCGCGCACATGTCGTTGATACATAGATTCTGCTGGCTGGCAGGTTCCCGGGGGCCTCTGTCAACTGCCTTCTCTGATGATAAGGGGCACGTGCTTGAGTACATAGGTAAGTACCTCAATGTGGCGGCCATTGGGACAGTGGGGTAATGTCAACCTCAGAGTGAATCACTCCTGACCCCTCCTCAACACCAGTTCGACGAAACTGAACTGACAACCATCGTATTAAACTCGACGACTGCTGCCGCAACCTGCCCCCAGATGAATACACTACATGCCAATAACCCCCTCGATCAGTTGTACAGTGGATAATAGCCAGCTAGACACCAAGCAGAACTGCTCTAATTCGTACTTACACTCGTCCTCCTCCACTCCCCGCTATTACAATACCACCACAACACCACGAGGCCCCTCCGAACTCGTCTCGTGGCCAATGCAATATGATACTGGCGCCTTTCCACGTATTTTCCGCCTACCCTCACCAGCATCATGTTCCAACTGCCTAACTCCAAGCCATCACTCCCCAACCTCAAACGATAACAGTGCTTTCTCTCCCCATTAACACAGTTGCTTGTTTTCTTCCTCCGTCACTGCAACCTGCCCCTCATTTCTCCACCCAGCCCCGATTTCCTCACTGCCCAACCTCCCCAAGCATCTCCACCGCCTCAAACCCCGCCCCCGGCCCCATCCTCGCCAGCGGGCTCGCCCGCCTCGGCTCATCCTCCTCGTCAATCACCCTCACCGAGGCCGGCGTAAAGTTCCTGGGCCGCTTGCCCACCGCGCTGCCCGGCCCCGCGTGTTTGCCGCCGCTGCCGCGATGGTTGCCTGCCGAGCCCGTCTCCCCGACGGTACCGGTGCTGTTGGGAGTTGCTGACGAGGTGGTGCTGCCGCCGCCGCCGCCGCAGCCGAGGTTGGCGATGATGGAGCCGATTTCGTTGAAGGAGGTGCTTGAGGAGGCGGAGGCTGGGCCGGTGGCGTCGGTGGTGGTGTCAAAGAGGGGCTGGGAAGGCCTGCGGGTCGAGGTCTTCTCTGCGTGGGTGGTGGATGGGATGCAGGCGGCAAGGTTCTGCGGGTGGGTTCCGTGGGGGCCGTCTCTGTTGGTCTTGGGCTCTGCCACGGGAAAGCATGAGGTGTGGTGGTTGACTGGAAGGGGGAACGGCTGGTTCAGGAGTGACCGGGTGAGGGAGGAGGCAAAGTCCGCCGGCAGAGCGTGGTGCTGCGGCATCTGGAAGAGGCCGCCATGGCCGTCGTCCGTGAGACCGCCGGTAGGCGTGTTGGTTGGCACTTTGAGGCTCATGGGCTCGTCCTCCAGGCTCGGGCCCGAAACATGCATGGGCTCCGAGGCGTGCTGAGGGACGTAGTCAGGCATGACCGTGTCCGAGTTGGATTGTCGCTGGCCACGGGAGCTGGTCGGCCATGGTGTAGTCCCGTCCCAGGGATCACCGGACTGCGTGTTGAGCAGGCTGCTGGCCCATTCAAGATAGGAGGAATCGGTGAACGGGTCCGTGTATGAAGCAGTGCCGGCCGAGCTCAGGTTGTTGCCATCTAGATACGACAACGCTTGGTTCCCGAGAAGCCCCGTTCCTGAGTGGTGCTGGAAGACGGTGTTGGGAACTGCGGACGCTGGGAACCCCTGGTTCTTGACATTCCTCAGGAGCAGTGACTTTCTGCCGGGCGAGTGTGTGTGTGAGCTCGGGACATCGTCCTGATGATACGTCTGGAGTGGCATGACCGGGTTGAGGACCGAGCACCACATGGACGGGTTGGGCCAGGCGATGGCGTTGCTCTCGAGGAGCTCTGTTCATCACTGTCAGAAAGTCCGGGTTGGGAAGGCCAAGAGATAGAGGACACCCACCAAGCGGAGCATGCTGGAACGAGAACGCAACCACATTCTTGACACGCTCAATCGGAACCGACAGCGAGTCTCGGGGAAAGCCCTCGCTGATGGCAATCTTGATGCGGCCGATATCGTCGCCTGGTCTCCAGTGGTTCTGGAACAAGAGTTCGCGGCGAAAGTGTGGGAACCGCAGCCGTTCAAGCTCGCCCGTCTTTGTGAACTCTGTGCCCCAGTGTCAGCGCCGTTCAGCCCCTACCCTCGCCGCGGCGGCAACAGACGAACCACATGTGCTAGTAATCAGATGCGGGCCGTTGACTTCGCGGTCGAGGACGGTGGACCTAGGACGCTAGTTAGCCGCGTCCTACTCGCACCTCGGCTTCCCGGTCCAAAGAACGCACGTAACCAGGCGTCCATCGACCAGGATGCGGGCCTCAAACTTGATGAGATCAGCGTGCTTGTTGAAAGTGCGTGTGAACTGGCTCAGCTCCGGCCGACGCCAACAGTGGATCGAGATCTGGAACGCGGAGCCAGCCGGCAGACTCGGCACGAAGCATGTCATGACGGGGATGGCCACAGCACCGTGGATATGGGCCAGCTCGAGGTCGGGGACGACATGGCAGGCAACCTTGAACTCTTTGAAGGGGATCTTTGCATCGCGGCCGGTGGGGAAGAGGATGACATCCCAGTCGTCGTAGCGCATCCTGCTGCACAGCGATGAGCAATGGGTAAGTGAGTTGGGGGGCTGGAGGGATGGAGAACTGAAGGTCTGAGGGACTGGGGTAGGGGTGAAGTGGATGGCAGGAGGGGGAGAGGGTTATTGTCCAAGCAAGGTCTGTGGTCGGGGACGGGCGTGGTTAGGTAAGAAGTGCTCAATGAAGATGGAGGGATGGTGCACCAAGAGACGGCGAGAAGAGTAGCCAAGGAAGAGGCAAGACAGCAAGAAGGGTCAAGCACGAAAACCAAAATCTCGTCGATGTTGGGTTAGGCGGGCGGAGGTTGGCAAGGATTCCAGGATGTCGTCCAGCGAGCACACCGCGGAGACCTCCACCATGGCGGACTGAAGCTGGTAATGGCGCGCGGCCTTGTGGGGGAAGGCTGAGCGGGGAGAGGCCGAGACCACTGGCTGCCATGAGATGTACCTTCCCATCAACGGCTGTGTAGCTGCTTCAGAGGGCACGCCACACCCCATCGCTCCCCGCCCTCGGTCCTGATAGCGCGCCTGGAGACGCACATCGCTGGAACCCATTGGCCAGATTGACGGTCGGTGCCTGGCAATGAGACAGGATTTAGGTTTGGGTGGATCCAGAGATTGCTTGTGGCAGGCGCAAACACCACAAACCGCCTCAACTCAACAAACTCCAGTTGGAGCTCGGTGTTGTGACGGGCAGACGAGGGGAAACGGGGAAATCCACGGGCTAAAACTGTGCGGTGAGCACATGCTCGCGGGGCCGCAGTTGCCCTCAAACGAGTAGAAGCGCACTTTGATCACGTCAACAAGCCAGAAACGGGCAACTTGGATGAGGGGTCAGGGGCCACATGCCAGCAGGCGGCAGACGGATGGCCAGGGAGCCAGGCAACACCCCAGGACAAAAGGAATCGATTGAGCCTCTAGCATGATGCACCCATATACACAAATCCTCTCCACCGCCACATTTACGGGTCCGGGTCTCCCGGCATCCTGGCCTAGACTGCACCGTTAGCGATTCACTCCCACAACACTCCGGACACGGCTGACTTGCCCTGATGCCGCCAGGCCCGCCCAGCTCGCGCTCGAGGCCGCCCTCAAACTCGCGCGGGTAGCTGACGCGATCCGGGTACGTCAACTTGACAATGTACAGCATGCCGGCAAAGATGGTGCAGAAGACGCCGATCTGGAACAGGCCCTTGCCGGGGGTGATCCACGTGTACTCGTACGTCGAGAAGATGCCCAGGATGTCGTGGTCTTCGTGCACCGGGTCGCCCAGGTTCCTGCGCTCCTGCTTGTCCCACCAGTCGCCGTAGGGGTCGCGGAACTGCGCCTTGATGGGCGGAGGGTTGACGTAGCCGCCGTTCTGCGCGAAATTGTCAGCCCCCGCCGTATGCCTCTCCCATGGCCGCCTCCTTTCCCTCGAGGGCCGCAACGCACCATGCCCGGGTCCTCCGCCTCCGTGAGGTTTGGGTAGTCCGAGTCCGGGTATTTCTCGTCGATCTTGCTCTTGCCGACCATGGACTCGGGGAGGAAGGCTCGGTGGTGGACGAGGGGGAGCCGCCGCGCGGGCATGGGGAGGGCCGACGCTCGGAGGGGCGCCGCCCGCAAAAGCCGACGGGACAGCATCTGCGGCGCTGTTAGCTTCGATCGTCGCGGCGGGGCGCAATTGCTGCGGGGTCGGGCGTGCCTTGGTGTTGGTGGTGCCGCAATGCCAATCGGCCGAATGGGGGTGTCTTGGTTGCGATTGAGGTCGAACGACGACAGCGACGATGATGCGTGTGTTGCAGCTTGAGCTGGGGATGTGGGGCACTTGGAGGTCCAGAGACATCAACTTGGAGCTCTGATTGGATGCAGCCGGTTTTGTTCCCTGCCATTGGCTGCTCGTTGCTGGGTGGAGCAGCGGGCGACCAAGGCAGACAGCTCCAAGCTGGGGCACGCCCGCCCAGAATCGCTGCCTCAGGCACCCGCGCCTTGCTGCCTGCTGGCCGTCGCGGAATTCGCCTTCAAGGCTGGCGATGGTCGGAATTTTTTGTTCGGTTGGCAAAGATTTGCGGACAAGCAGCATTTTGACCACAAAACCCGCTGCAGCCAGCCCCCCAGCGCCGTGGTTATGCCCAAAACTCGACACGGGATTCCTTGACCTTCTGGCATTTGTCTGACGTTGTTTTCATCCCGCCAGATGCCCGGTTCGTCGAGATCTCGGCCTTTTCTGCCTCGCGCTGCCCCTTGTTACTATGACCGAGAGCGCGTCTCCCAGCCCAACACACGCAATCCCGCCGCCCTCGCCCGTCCCCAACGGTCAACACCACGAGCCCCAGTCATCCACCACGGGCCCCGAGCCCGACGAATCCGTCAACCACGGCGCCCCCCATCACGACCAGCCTGCCAACGGGCTCGCTCAGCATGAACAAGCTCCCGAGGGGCCCGGGGAGCAGCTGGGCGACAACCCCGGCACCCCACAGCTAGCCACTGCATCCAGCAGCTCCAACGGCCTGCGCGACGCGCGTGAGCCCCCGACCCCAGACGATGCCCCGCCCGCCAAACGACGCCGCGTACGCGACACCACCCCGAACAACTCGGTCCGCAAACCAAAAATCGAGTCGCCGCCGTGGAAGAAGATCGAGGCCGAGGGTCCGTCCACCTTCACCGCCGAGGACGGCCGCCGCAAGTCTGGCCGCATTAACACCGTGCCCCTCGAGCTGCAACCCGCCGGCAAGCGGATAACGAGGCGAGTATTGCACAACCAGCAGCCGGGCACGCCCAAGACCCGCCAGCCCGCGACAAATGGCCACGGCACGCCCGCCAGCGCCCCCGCGAAGCGCACCGTCGCCCCCGTCAAACAGGTGCCGTCGAGGCAACCACCCCAAGGCAAATCCTCCCCGCGCAAACCCGCCGCACAGGATCCGAAGCCGACCGCCGCACGAGGCCGCCGACGCTCTGCATCTCCAAAACGCCTTGCTACACCTGTGAAACAGACCCTGGGCACGCGCCGTTCCACGCGTCACCTCCGAGATACGGAAGAAGACGGCGACGATGCCGCGTACGGCTCAGCCCGCAGCGGCACCCGCATCAAGCTCCGAGCCCGCCCGCCGTTGACGACGATACCCCTCGTTCACCGCGATCAGGCGAATCTCCGACCCACCCTCGGCCCGACCTTCGAGGAGTACTTTGAGCGGGCTGTCGACATACCGGTGGAGGAAGGGGGCCTCTTCGCGTCGTCCGAAGATGGCCCTCGCTACACGGCCGAGGCGGCGGTTGACGATGCACGGCTCATCCTGCGCGTCGAACAAGAGGTGGAGCCCGGCGGCTTGCTTGCCGGCGGGAGATGCTCGGTCTTCGAGCCCGAGCCAGCCGAGGAACCGCCCAGGCAATGGGCGCACATGGACCATCTCACGAAAGCCATGACCGGCTTCCGGAAGCTGATGCTACTCGAGCAGCAACGCCACCGGGGAATCGCGAAACGCTTGGCCGTTGCCTGCGAGGTCGAGTGGAAGCGACGAAACCCCCAGCCCAAGACAGCCGAGGAGATCGAGTTCGAAGAGATTGAACGGAGCAAGGCACGATGGCGACAAGTGAACAAGGTCCTCGTGGGGACGTGGGAGAATGTCAGGGCCGAGATTAATCGCCGGCGGCTGGCAGACTGGGAGGCGGAGGAGCAGCGTCGGGTTAAGGCTGCGCTGAACCAGGCCGTCAACCTGTCGGAACAAAAGCTGCAGGCCAGGCAGGCTCGCTTGGACACTGAAGATCTCTCGGACGACGACTTGGACGACGACGACCTGATCACAGACGGCGATGACGAGGACGCCCTGGACGGCGACACTGACGGTCCTGGAGGCGGTTCTGAAGAGGAGGACGGCGACGACGAGGATAACATGTCATCATCAGGCGACGAGGAAGATAAGGACTCCGTGTTGTCCGACGAAGGCCTCACACAGGAGCAGCTGCGTGAGAAGTACGCCAACCTGCCGGCTCTGGACGATCCGTCCGAAGACAAGGCGGACCCAGACACAGCTGTTCCCGCCGACGACACCTCGACACCCGCCATGGGTGGCGATGACACCAGCGACGAATCAATCGACATGGATGACGACCTTGGGTCGACCGAGGACGAGTCGGATGGGGACGATGAGGGGGGCAGCGATGATGAAAGCGGGTCGGACGACGAGCCCGCGGGGCTTCTTGGGCTTTTGTTCGGGAAGTCGGAGCTCAAGAAGCTGAAAGCTGACGCTGTGGCCGAGGACTCGGGGACGCAGGAAGCGGATACGGAGATGGCCGAGGCGGGTGCCGGTGATGGGCCCAAGCCTTCAGTTAATGGGACGGCTCCGACGAAAGCAGACCAGCCGACAGCATCGCCCGAGGCGCCTGCGGCTCTAGGAGAGCCCCCTGAGCAAGCCTCGACAACAGATGGCCCTCTTCCGGCTTCAACAGAAGGACCGCCCACCGAAGTCCCCCAGGCCATATCTGAGCCTGCAGGCCCTGAAACCGAACCACACACCCTCTCGCTGCCGACGACCAATGGCGTTTCTGCGCAACCTGCTCTCACTGACGAGAACGGATTGGCTGCTGGTCCGAAGCAGGAACCTGAGGATGTTTCCATGGTTGACGCGCCGGCATGCCCAGAGCCCGAGATGTCACTGGTCCCGACTGTCCAACACCCGAGCCCCGAGACGGAGCCGACCACCAACGCCCACAGCCCGTCTCGGAGCCAGTCCCCAAGAGCATCGGACGACACAAAGCCAACCGACGCCGAAACCCCCAGGTCGGTTTCGTTGCTAAACGCACCAAAATCCGAGAGCAGGTCGACATCGCCTCAACCATCCGCGCCTAGGACTGAGATCCCGTTTCTGCTGCGCGGGACCCTGCGTGAGTATCAGCACCTCGGTCTTGACTGGCTCGCCGCTCTCTACGCCAACAACACGAACGGCATTCTCGCCGACGAGATGGGGCTGGGCAAAACCATCCAGACCATCGCTCTCCTGGCACACCTCGCATGCTACCACGAAGTGTGGGGCCCCCACTTGGTCATCGTGCCCACCAGCGTCATGCTGAACTGGGAGATGGAGTTCAAGAAGTGGTGCCCCGGCTTCAAGATCCTGACATACTACGGCAACCAGGAGGAGCGCAAGAGGAAACGGCAGGGCTGGACCAACGACGACGTCTGGAACGTGTGCATCACGTCGTACCAGATGGTGCTCCAGGACCAGCAGGTGTTCCGCCGGAGACGGTGGCATTACATGGTCCTCGACGAGGCCCACAACATCAAGAACTTCAAGTCCCAACGATGGCAGACGCTGCTGGGGTTTAACACGCACTCTCGGCTTCTTCTAACGGGCACACCACTACAAAACAACCTCACAGAGCTGTGGTCTCTGCTGTACTTCCTGGCCCCGCCCGAGAACGGCGAGGGCGGCTTCGTCGACCTGAAAGAGTTCCACAACTGGTTCTCCCGCCCGGAATCGCAGATCCTCGAGAGCGGCCGCGAACAGCTCGACGACGAAGCCCGGGCCATCATCTCCAAGCTGCATAAGGTTTTGCGGCCTTACCTCCTGCGCCGTCTCAAGGCCGACGTGGAGAAGCAGATGCCGGCCAAGTACGAGCACGTCGAGTTCTGCCGGCTCTCCAAGCGCCAACGCGAGCTGTACGATGGGTTTCTGTCGCGCGCCGACACGCGAAAAACGCTGACGTCGGGCAACTACATGTCCATCATCAACTGTTTGATGCAGCTCCGCAAAGTGTGCAACCACCCGGACCTCTTTGTCGACCGGCCCATCATGACGTCCTTCCGCATGCAACGCTCCGTCGCCACGGATTTTGAGGTCAACGAGCAGGTTGTACGAAAGAAGCTCTTGGCAGTCAAGCCGATGGAGGTGGTCAGCCTCAGCTTCCTCAACATGATCGCCACCCAGTATGAGGGCATGTCGACCGGAGACGCGGACCGCATCTCCCAGCTGAGCACCCACCGCATCCTCCTTGACCTCCGGGAAGCACAAAAGACGCGGGCGAACCACGCCCACCACCCCTTGGATCCCGCCTCGGTCAAGTCCAACCTGGTGTACCTGGAGAGCGCCGCGCGGTGGGGCCGCTTCGAGGAGTTGCAGCACGGCGTCTACCTCAACGCCCTCCGCCGCCAGCAGCGGCCCATCTACGGCAAACGGCTCCTCGAGTTCTTGACGCTCGACACCCACATCCGACCCTACAAACAACGGCCCCGGCTTCCCCAAAAGATGATGAGCTGGTTTGAGGAGGATTCCTTCCTGCTGCGCAATGCCATCCCGACGCTGCAGCAACGGGCCGAGTCGATGGAAACGACCATCACCAAATTTGCCTGCGTCACCCCCGGTGTCGTGACCGGCGACATGGGCAAGCTGCTGCTCGGCGCGAGGGGAGTCGAGGCATTTGAGGAGACGGACCTGAGGCTGTCCGCGCCCGTCAAGTACGCGCCATATATGCCCAAGGAGCGGCCGGCAGACCCGTGGCACGAAGCGCGCATGCGGCTGTCGATCCAATTCCCCGACAAGCGACTCCTGCAATATGACTGCGGCAAGCTGCAAGCCCTGGACAAGCTCCTCCGGCGGCTGCAGGCCGGAGGGCACCGGGCGCTCATCTTCACGCAGATGACCAAGGTGCTCAACATCCTGGAGCAGTTTCTCAACATCCACGGGCACAAGTACCTCCGGCTCGACGGCGCGACCAAGGTGGAGCAGCGGCAGATCCTGACGGACCGGTTCAACCACGACCCGCGCATCCTGTGCTTCATCCTCTCGACGCGGTCGGGTGGTCTCGGCATCAACCTCACGGGCGCCGACACGGTCATCTTCTACGACCAGGACTGGAACCCGGCGATGGACAAGCAGTGCCAGGACCGGTGCCACCGGATCGGGCAGACGCGCGACGTGCACATCTACCGGCTCGTCAGCGAGCACACGATCGAGGCCAACATCCTGCGCAAGGCCGGGCAGAAGCAGATGCTGGACGACGTGGTGATCCAGGAGGGCGAGTTCACGACCGACTACTTCAACAAGCTGTCGGTGCGCGACGTCATCGGCACCAACGGCGAAGTCATGGTCAACGAGGACGACGTGGCCGCCAACGCCGCCATGGATAGGGTCCTGGGCGGCGTCGAGAGCAGCAACCCGCGCAGTGCGGGGCGCGTCCTTGAGCAGGCCGAGGACAAGGAGGACGTCGCCGCCGCGCGCGTGGCGGAGAAGGAGATCCAGCAGGACGATGCGGACTTCCTCGAGCAGCAGCCCCCGTCGGGCGTGTCGAGCGCCGGGCAGGGCACGCCGCGGGAGGGCACGACGGAGCCCATGTCGGCGGCGGGGCGGTCCAGGCTGGGGCTGTTTTCTGAGTCGGCAGAGGCGGAGGGAGAGACGGAGGCCGGGGTTAGCGCCGTGGAGGCAGAGGTTGAGATTAATGCGTTTGGGGAGAGGGTGCGCAGCGTGGATGATTACATGCTCCGGTTCATGGCCAAAGCGCTCGAGGGCACGCCACTGGAGCTGCCGAGGGATCGGAAGAAGAGCAAGAAGAAGGGCAAGGATACACGGAAGCGGTAGGGAGGGCGTTGCGGTGCGTTTCTCTGCTCCTGGTCGGCCATGATGACACGGGTTGGTGCTTGGGTTGTTGGGTTTAGCGATTGTTTGTATGATACTGCATTATTATTGAGAGATGTTGATCTTCCAGTTGGAGTTGCTGTCGTGTGGTGTGGTGCTGTGTCAGCTGTGACATTGGGATCTGCAGGTGTTGTGGCGTTTGATGCGGCATGTCCCGTCGTTGTGGCTTTTTGGGTGGGTTGCACCGACTCCAGCTCAGCTCAGCTCACCTCCCTCCCCAATTCCTCCTCCTTGCAACATCCTCTCATCTCAGCCTCCTCAACACCTCCAAACCCCCCGCCAACAAACACCCTCAACACCAACCCATCACAATGTCCTCCCACCACCCCCTCCTCCTCGCCCTCGCAACCCTCGGCAGCATCACCCTCCTCAACGCCCTCTACTCCCTATCCCAATTCCTCACCTTCCACCTCCTCCC
>FTEL01010230.1_pt1 | contig 12707 bp, 14 predicted proteins | sample 1658911 | NCBI WGS metagenome assembly FTEL01 (sample SAMEA3914869, study PRJEB12502) | metagenome | biome: forest; material: soil | place: USA | collected 2012-03-12 | depth 0.1 m
GGGGTGGGGTGTGTATGGTCTTCCATCCACGCCATCGCTCCCGCAACGCTGTGCTCCCAGGCTGGGCCTTGTGCGACTCCGAGTGCTGGCGGTATGACGGAGCCCGTCATCCCAGCGCACAAGTCACTTGCAGGGGGTGTCGCGGCAGCCTTAGCACCAGCAATCGGAAAAGCGAAGATGGCGCATGCGGCAACGGCGCGGGAGCAAGGCTCTCACGGCGATCGATCCAGGTAACACGGAACGCGCAAAAGAGGGAGAGCCCATCTCTTAGTCGCCGCTGCGATCGACGAGAAAGAGCCAGGATGGCGACGGTAGCAGTACTTACACACCATCGGAAAACGAGAAGGCAGCGTTCGGGGATGCCAGTTGAAGAAGGAAAACCCGAGCAAATCGGCGGCGGGAGAGCGCCGTGCTGGAGGCTTTATGGCTGCACTTGCACGCAGCTCTCGGGAGCTTTGAAGGGAGAGGGTGTGCGTAGAGGGGTGGGGAGAGAGCGGGAGGGCCCTTGAGGCCAACTTAATGAAGGGAAGTAAGGGTGTAAGTGCGGATGGAGCCAAGGTGCTTCAGAAACCCGGGCCCTCCCCACCGCGGAAGGGAAGAAAGAGGCCAATCAGTGAGAAACCAGGCGGTTTACTTACCACATGTCAGTTGGGGCCGGGATATCGAGGTAGTCCAGCCCAGGGCCTGAGGGCGGAGAGGGCTCGACGAAGTCCTGCTATAAAACGCACCTGTTAGATTGAAACTGCCATCTTCTGCCAACCCCTCGTCTCCTTTCTCGTGCGGGATCCTCGAAAGCGCCGCAGTCAAGGCAGCCAAGGTGCCAAAAACAAAAAGATGAGTCAAAGGATCCGAGTGCAGCGAGGAAAACCCCTCTCAAGGCGGGGACGAGCACTGGGCTGGGGGCATATCTGGCTGCGTCTCCCAGGAAGCCGGCGAGTGGGAGCGGTGGTCGAAATTGAAACCTGTGGCGTAATCAGCAATGGGCTGGCAGACCGGCGGCCGGCCTCGATGGCAGAGGGGTCGAATTGGAGCTGAGACGAGAGAGTGCGAGCAGGAGGAAGCGGTGGGGGCGAGACCAACAAAAAGGGGATGGGGGGCCTTGAATGGGACGGACAACGGGGAGAGCGTGAGGCAGTGAAAGCAGGCAGCAAGCCGGGAGTGTAAAATAAAAAATTGTTTGCTCTGCTGACGGCCGTCGTGCCCTGCCTGCTCTGCGGCCTCTGGCAAAGAGCTGGTCTGATACCCGGCTCCGGGCTCCAGCACCTCGACGGGCTGCTGCAACGTCGATGACCGCGTCGCATCGAGGCAGGCATGTTCGGGGTACATCCAGTACAACGAGGGTACCCGATGCACCGACAGGGGTACATGCCACTCGACTCGGGCCATTGAGTGTGCGGCCAGAGGCACGCATTCACGGAAACAGCCAGCAGCAGGGCTCTGCAGACGCGCTTCATAGTCGGGATGCGACCATGGATTATGTAGGTCGCCCTCGGCGTTGAGGCGTGACTTGTTGGTCTGCCATCGACGCCCCCTTTCACTTGAGGGTTGATGATGTCCGGGGCTTGGGGGAGGGGCGCGAGGACAAGGACTGCAGAGCAAGACCCGTTCCGAGTCCCGCTGGTCGCAATTGGTGAGAGCGAGGGGCAATGGAGAGGACCCCTGGCCCGTCAGATCATGGCCAGCAACTGCATGCTGCAGCAGGCAGGGTCCCGGCTCTGGCCCGAGGATCGGAAAGGGCGGGACCAGTCGAGTGAAGAAGAAAACGGGTGTCAAACGGCGCAGAGTCCAGGCGCTAAAATAAGTGTTGAGGGCCTGCAGCCTCGTCCCGCTCTTGCGGACAGAGGCAGGCAGAGTAACAGACAAAGGAATGCTCAAAGACAATGTGCAGGGGTTAATGATTGTGGCTTTTCGAGGCTGTCACTGACCTTGAGTTTGTCCACACGCAATGCGCAGGGGGCTGCTGGGGTTTGGCGTCCGTTGCCGCCATGCGCTGGGGGGAAGCCGGCTTTTATACGGTTTTGATTGCCAACAAATTGGTGTCGTCGGGACAGTTGGAGCAACGCATCGGCCGTCTTCACTGGTCTGGACGGCTATGGGACACGGGCAAAGGAAAGAGAGCAAGTACCTTGGGGAGTTGTTGACTCATGCGCCGCTCCTCTGCTCCAGCCGGGAGCGAGGTGCCGCTGTTGAGGACCAGGAACTCTCTGAATGGTTGCCGCGCCTGTGAGAGAGCTCGAGGCTTCGGTCAGCTCGACTGTTCTCCGAGTCCCGGACATGGTATTCTGGTGTCTCTGCTGCCGCCCTCTGCCCGGAGAGGGCCCCGGGACAGGGCGGCATGATTGACCTGTTGGGCGAGCGGATTCTCAGAGCTCGAGGAGGGCCCCGTTTGCCTCTCCTTCCCAAACTGCGCGAGGGTGCATCCGGGGGGCGGAGTGTCTCAGGGACGGGATTGGCTGACTGACCTCCAACGGGACCCCAGTCATGCCAAGGACACAATTTACAACACCTGCACCGCAGTGGTCAGCGTGTCTTGTTCGCCTGTCAGAGCCCGCTTCTCCCGTCAGCAAGCTGGGCCAACGCCAGTCCACGCTGCCGCGAAAAGGCCCCGGCAAGTTGCCCTGATGCAGGCTCGGAAGCATATCGGTTGGCCCGACCGCTTGTCGCGCCGACGAGTCGAGATCTCGCGGATCAACGAAGGGGCTGGAGATGACCGAAAGTCACCCGGATTGGGCGTTCTCCGAGGTCCTCACGCCAACGGCGGTTGATGAAGCTTCGCCCATTTCGCCAACATCCGCGCCCTGAGTCACAGGGCAGTCCCTGTCGTAGACGGACCCGCGACAATATGCGACGCCGACATGAAAGGGCTACCGAGGCCATCACAAGGCGTCGGGGGCCGTTCTGATTTGTTCGAGGGGTCCGTCGGTGCCGCAGGAAGCCGTTGTCTCGACACGAGGCCCGCTCTAGTCTGGTTGCCTTGAAAAGACGCCCACACGGAACCGGGCGGGAATGCACATGCAGAGAAGCAAGCCAGCGATTCCGCTTACCTCGAAAGGGATCCCCTCAACGCCGAAGAGAAGGCTCAAGCTGCCAGAGACGAGCGCCAGTCTCCGATAGGGGAAAGCCGTGGGGATGGACTTCGATTGGTCGTTCTGTGCACAGGCGGAGTTCTTTGGTTCGTTGAGGCGGCTCGCGATGTTCCAAAAACCGATGACTGCCCGCGGCGGTGTGTCGATGCAAGTGCGCCGTGCTCGTTTCGGGTGCAATATTCTTCTCAGCGGGTGATGCTGTCGGCAATGGCGGCGTCGAACTCTGAAGTAGTGGCTTGAGCGGGATCGCACAGGAGCGACGGGGAAATAGGGATGCTCGCTGAGGGAGGGACCAGCAAACAGAGAGCGTGGTACAAGGTGCTTGGTGTGTGTGTGTGCCTTCAAACTGGCCTGTCCAGCGCCTGAGAAAAGGAGGAAGTCGGGAAGGAAAATCCGGAAGACTCAGAAAGAGAATGGGCGAGTTGGATATGGGGTTATTGTGTCTTCTTAAAAGTTTGGCCGAGTAGGCGAGGTTGTGCAGAGCTTTGAGACAACGGCCAGAGAACAAGCAGCACGGCGGGGGTCTAGAGTGCCCCCAGTCTCTTAAGTCAAGGAGCGGGCGAAAGCCTTGATACAGCCAGCCGGACAAGAGCTGATGGGGGGGTTAGATTGCGTCTCTTCCAGCGTCACTGCCCAGGTACCAGTGGATGGGACCCATCGGGGGCCCCCATGCAAGTTTGTGGACGACCACTCTCCTCGGCCAACTCAGTGTCGGGCAAAGGACCGCACTGAACAGCCAAAGCAAGGAGCCGCCGAGTTGCATGTCATTGGACTCGCGGGGTCCCAGTGGTCAGTGCCTCGGCCAAACCAAACCCGGTCACTCACCACAGATACCTCTTGCACGAGCGGATATCTGGTCTCCGAGCAAGACAAGACCGGCTTGGCATCTTGTCTCCCGTGGAAGGCTAGATGAGTGGCCCCGTAGCCTTGTTGCTTGCGGTCGGCGTGATCCGGGCTTGGAGTTGCCCCGGACATGTTGGCCACTGAGCGACCCGGACATGGCTTCGAGAGTCAGCGGTTGAGAATCAATCACGATCTTGGCAAGGCCCGGGTGGGCTTCTGCGCCTTTGTTTTCCGTGCATTAGCTCCGCAAGAACCCTAGCCTCGAGGCCCGCCGATGACAGGCCACAAACATCCGTTTCCGTAACGGAAAGGTTGGCATGCCGGCCAGAAGACGATCCACCATCGGCTTGTTGCAGGCAAGGTAACAAGCTTTTGGCGATGGAGGAGCGGCTTGTTCTTTCAATCCTCAGTGCGGATCTGATCGTGGGCTTGTCGTCAGAGCGTGCCGTCTCCTAGGGCGTGGGGGTTGGGGAAGGGGGCAAGCCCGGCTGCGGCGGCCAATGAATTTGCGGTCAGGCCGCCTCAAAACGTGAGGCTTTCATGAGAGAAAGACAGTCCCCAGTCACGTCGATCAGTGGGGGCTGCGTAGTTGAACGTCCCCTCGCGGCACTCTTCCAGCTTTCGGCCCTATAGACCTGGCATTTTCGGCAACGGCCGACAGAGCCATGCAGCGGAACCAGAGACAAAGCCACCCGGCAGTTGTCCTACTCGAGGAGGAGGTGGGTCCTTCACGACACGTGAAGGGCGAAGGAGCTAGCCGTTCATGAAGGTTGTGCCTGGGCGTTTTCATGCTACAATGCCCCGTTTCAGGCCTAAAGCGGTTGATGGTGCTCTGGTAGCTGGCGGTTGGCGGATGGTCGAAGAGCGGCGCCTCGGGCGCCCAAGGCAAGCCTGACGGGCGGGCTTTTGGCGAAGAGGGCAGGCTCAAGCAAGATGCGCAGCCTGCTTTGCGCAGTTTGCCCGGACAAGGAGCAGCTGACGACTGGATCCCGCATCCGAGCCCGGGGGCCATTGTCTCGATGCAGAGACGCTTGAATGATGACCCAAGAATAATACCCTTCGGTCCCTGACTTCTCCAAGGAGGCAAGTGTGGGATGCCTTCGTGTTGCCTGGATGCATGCGGATATGAGCTGCTGGCGTCGAAACGCCGACTACGGCGTAGGAGCGGGCAATTCGGGAAAGGTCGCTTGTGCAGGTTCCCGTCTGATTCGAGATCGATGCATCCGTCCACTCACCAATCCGACGACGACAAAGGCATGGTGAAGCTTCCCCGTGGCGGGAGAGGGAGGTGACTAACCCCACTGTTTCAGATCCGATGTTCTTTCGGCCGTTACTCCCGGCGGCTTCACGGACGACATGGCTGGCGATTGGCGGGCGGCTCAGGGTGTCACTTGGATGGGCACAGTTGGGCGATACCTCGGGGCTGGGTTCGCCAGGTCGGCTCCGCACGACGGCAGACGCTCCAGCACTTCAGGTTCCGTTGGTTCGTGGCGAGACCGCTGCGGAGACGCCAGCAGTGCTGGCCGGAGGAGCCTTGTTCTTTCACTCATGGAAGGTTCCACTTCCCCTGGCCCATCTCCATGCCTTTGGATGGATCCATGGGATGCACACCGGAAGTAAGGGAGCAAGCCGGGAGTGCCATGGTGCCAGCTCGCCGGATCGGATCGGGCCGTTACTGTCAACGCTTCGTCCAGCCATCCAGTCGGCGACGGCGGGCGCGAGCCAGCGGTGGAGCATGGATTCCTGGAAGCCCGGGCGTGCGCAGAGATTCCAGGTGTGATGGCAACCCAGCGATCCGTTTCCGCGGTTGGCAGGTCGTATCACACACTGTCTGTCGCGCTGGCTGCGCAGCCTGGAAGCATGCTGGCGTTGACGTCGACGCTCACCTGCACGGCTTGATCGGTTGCCGGACCGGTGCCGCGGCCGGCGGGGCGCAAATCGGCTGCGACACAGGGACGCCTCAGAGCGTGCGCTGCGCATGCTCCCCCATACTTGGCCACATCTTGCTGCTGTTCCCAGATCTTGTGCCATGTGACACCTCATCTCGCGCCGCCCGCCTCCCTCAGCTTCTCGCCGAGCCTATGCTGCCGCTGAGCAACGCCGGCAGACGAACCATGGGGCCATCTGGGGTCGAGCAGCATTGTTTCACCTCTCAACCATCTGTCAGCCGGCACGCCAGGAGCCCGCTCCCGTGTCTTGCATGAACCACAAACCACAATGCTCCGGGGCGGCAGGCTTGTCAGACGGCCATCGACCAGCCATGGTGGAAGATGGAAAATGGGAGGAAAAAAAGGAGGAAAAAAAGAAGAAAAAAGAGGCGCCGGCAAGACTTCCATCCTGCTTGCTGCTCTCGATGTCTGGGCCTCAAGCCGCAAGCCACGGAAAGTTGCTCGGACAGAGGAGCGGATCTGGGCCCAGCGGGTTTCGGATGCGATCTGTCCTGGGATGATGGATCTGCGGATGGGGAGAGGGAAGGGAGGAGAGTGACCGGGATGGAGGACTCCCAGCAGCAACCGGCGAGGCAATCCGCAGGCGTCCGGTCCCGATGGATGGATGTTTGCACTTTGTCCCATGTTTATTCTGTAGTTGAGAGCCAGTCGCGAGGGCTGGTGGGGTCTCGATCTGCCAAGCTCACAGCACAGCATAAGGTGCGAGAAGCTAAACTGAACCCGTGCTAGTCCAATTGACGGCCCCACTTTCCATGTGCAGGAAGGCAGGGTTGAAGGCACAGGTACCCAGGTGGAGCCTGGGCTGCCTGGCAGGGGACTGAGGGGAGTCAGAGCACCTTCCAGTGCTTCCACCATCTCGACCTTGCCGGGTTCGGGAAGCCGCGTCTAATTGAAAATTGATAATGGATGTGCCTAACTGAAAAGGCACAGAGCAGTGCTGCCTGCAGACTGCAACCGATGCAAGCAAGCAGGAAGGGGCTGGATGGCCCGTCTTCTCCGCTCCCCATCACGCGCAGCAACGCAACCTGAAATGCACATCTCGCTCACCGTCGCCCCCCATCCCAATCCCAACCCCAATGCAGATGCAGATGCAAATGCCACACGACCGGTGACGGCAAAGCAACCTACGAGGCTAGGCCGGATTGGAAGCAATGAGCAGCCACACTCCATTCCATCATCCGTGCTTCAATTATTGCTTGTTGCCGTGTTTGGGGCATGCCCCGCCACTCCAAGCTCAGAGCTCAGAGGTCTGAGCTCTGGACCATGTCCTGCTGCTGCGTGCTGCTCGCGCCGTGCTACTCTGTGCAGACCACCATCCCCAAGTTGCCGGGCTCTGTTCCGACGCCCCGCAAACGTGAGGGGATCCGGCATCTCTTCCAAACAAACAGTTCCTGCTTGGGACAAGGCAGGGAGAGGCGCCTAGAGAGGGTGCCTTCGACGTCAGGGCCGTCTTATACCGACACCTACCGTCGACGGTTCTGAGCTCACCGGTCAACACGTCAGAGCAAAGATATTCCCCGCGACGGAATGTGGCGCGACAATTGGCCAGACGTGCCCACGCTGACACGCAGAGGGTGTGAAGAGTGGCGGGGTGCCATCCAGATTCCGGAGCTGGGGCTTTCTTGTGCTCGATGGATTACTTCTCTCCTGCGCCCTCTCCACCGGCTGCTGCCGCGATCCAGGCCATCCATCACGTTGCTGCGGACGCTTCGGGGTTGCTCTGGACGACTGTCACTGCCTTGGCAAGCCTCGCCGATATGGACTGCTCGGCACCCGACCGCCTCCCCCCACTTACCTCCTCCCCCCAACCATCCTCAATGCAGCGTGCCATACGCACGAGAGAACTGGGCACACCACCTTGTCGAGGCGGGGAGGCTGCCGTCCAGGACGCAGCTGCGGCGTCGCTCACCGGCCTTTGTTAGGCATAAACAATATCCCAGCGGGGCTGGGGATTGCTCGCAACCTCTCCTCGCCGAGTCTCAGTCCAAGGTATCCGATTGCCCAGTCTACGCGCCGCAACGGCACACCTTCCAAGCGTAGCGGCCCCGGAGGCAGCGTGGCTTTGCCAACTCGTCAACTCGTCATCCGACGGGCAGGAGAACCCGCGCCTTCGGGTGTGCTTTTGCTGCCCGACGAAGCTCTTCTTCCTTATTCTGACGGATCTTGATCCTCGCTTGGCTCTTCAAAACGGGATACCCTTGCGGTCGCCGGGTCTTTCTGCAGCCGCCGGTGGTGTTGGCCGCGCGGACCTCCCTAATTGAGTCGGGCAGCGGCCAGCAGCCTCGGGGGCCCGTAGCAGCCGCCCGTGACAGCAGAGGGGCGCCCTGAGACAGCTGGGTACGAGCAGGTACTTGCCCGTGGCAGCAGATACCGATCGCCCAGATGCGCCGTGAGACAGGTTGACCACCCACCAACAGCCGCACGCCGCACGCCTGGCCCGCTGCGGAAACCAACGATGGGCAAAGGGCAAGGCAATGAAAGGGGCCCTGAGTCTGTGGCGTTTTTGCCGTCTGCAGTGCCTGAAGGCAGGGAGTGCCTCCTCGGGCTGTCCACCAAGTGCAGATCTCAGGCCTCATCGGCACGGCATTTTTGGGTTCCCTCAAGAGCAGATCCGACTGTGACGCCCAAGGTCGATGCTATCAGATCCTGGCAACAGGGACCATGTATCCGGGGAAGCGCCGTCGTGCGAGAGAGCCATGTGCTTGGGCATATTGATCTCGTTTCGCGGCCTTGTCCGGCCCTTCCAGTGTACCATGAGCTCAACGTGGCCGTGGAAGCCAACAACAAAGCGAGGCTGTGCGTTTTCATGCTTATCTGGACATGGCCGGGCTCTGTGTACTCCAGGAACTAGCATTGGAGCATATCGGCACCGTTTCCTCACCATGGCCAGCTCGGCAGCGCAGCTGAGCTTCGGCCACCATACTTCCTGATGCAACGAAGCCCCCTCAAATCACTCGGGGTAGCATGATGTTCCAGTGCTCTTCGAATCCGCAACCCTGCATGGCTCCGTATTCGTTGTTTGCTAGATCGCAGTTCAACCCTCCGGTATTCCTGACACTGCTGCAGACCGGTCGCCACGCCTTTAGTCAACGCATCAGACGTTGCAGAGGAATTAGTGCTTAGGTCGGTGTGCGTGTGCTTGCTGCCGCAGAGAGCGTCTCCCACTTCATCCTCAAGCTGAATTCACTTCGGTTAAGTTCCGAAAAACGAGAGAAGAACCAATCAATCCTCGAACGTTGGTTACACCAACTAGCCAGCCACCGCCGTGGGGAACTTGCAGAAGCCTCAGGGCCTCTTTTACAGGGAGACGTGCCTCAGACCATCAATCGGAACCAGGTCAACACGAAACCATCACTGGCATCAAACTCCATTACCCGAGGATGGGATTGTCCCCCTTCCACTTCTGTCTCGGTCAACAGCCCTCCTCGAAGACCCAGACAACAAAGACGCGCGGACGGTTCGGCATCGAAAAATGCAGATACCCCATGTTGCACCGGCAACGGGCAGTACACGCTACGACCGGGCAGCTCGGCGTTTTCCTGAGCTGCAGTGGGCCGGCCCCTGAGTCGTTCTCGGGGGTATCAGGAAGATGAAAAACGGGCTCGCACAAGACCCGGCCCCTCGGGAACCGCCACCGCAGGCACAAACACCGGGGCTGGGAGGAGGGAGGTAAGGGCGCGCGCGTGTCTCCGACACGGTCTGACGGGCATACAACACATTCGGTCAAGAAGGCCTCGTTCGTGATGGAGCAACCAACCCTCTTCAGGCATGTCCGACCCCGACCCACGTTGCCCAACCGCACCCCATCACCCCTAATCAAGCAGCGTGGTTTGACACGGGCTTTCCGCATTCGTTTCCGCTAATCCCTTCCGGTTGAGGCACCCGGTCAGGCTTCTTTCTCGGTCGAACTGCTGTCACAAGTCGAGCCTTTCTCTCTCTGGTGGTTACGTTCTCCGCGCGGCGCGGCGCGGAAAACAATCCGCGACACCCACACCCACGCCCACGCCCACGCCCACACGCCCACACACCCACACAGGGATGCGCATTTTCGTCTGCGTGACCTAGAGAGCACAAACCACCCTTGACAACAAAACATCCAAACCCGGCTCTGCGCAGGAGCGAGCAGACAGTCCGAGTTTAAAAAAGGGGTAGGGGGTGGGCAGGTTTGGCCAAGCATTGGCCAAGCAGCGGTTGCCGTTCCGCGACGATCTTCTACCCTGTGCGGAATACGTGACGGATACTGCCCGTCGGGACGGGTAGAGAAAATGCAGGCCATATATTGAGGCGAAAGGGGGCATGGGGCCGGCGGGCGGGCGGCCTATACTGTGGCGGCTGGCTGGCGCCGGGCGTGTGCACGGATTTGTCCTACAAACCCGACGCGTCCTGGTACAGTACCGTGCGGATCTTGTCATGTCGGCTGACGGGCAGGCAAGCAAGCCGGACACACGGAATCCTACAAGGCGGCTAGCTTGTTTCTTCTCTCTGTTAGCTTCTGGTCCCATGATCTTGTACCAGGGCTCTGGGGGCTGGCTCCCGATGCTGACGCGCCCGCGAGATGTGCTGGCTGACTTGATACAAGTCGTTCGTCGGGTGAGCGCGGTCGTCATCACAAGGAGAGGGGCAAGACACGCGAGCGTCAAACATGGAGACAAGCTCCAGGGCTTGGCTGGGCTGGAACTGCCGTCGTCTCACTGTCAACAACGCCACCTTGGACTTGTTCGCGTGGCCCGGGTCGGACAAAGATGCAGCGGAGTGCTTCATGTCTCCCTCAAGCCACCGTTGTACACAACCGTCTCGATCTGCGGAGGCCTCGCCGCAGAACCATGGCAGAGCCCTCCCAATTGCGCGAGAAGCTTCCAGGGCCGGTGCAGCCTTGGATGTTGTGGAAACACGGCGCACGCAACGCACTCCCGCCAGCAAATGCAAGGCTCCGGGGGCCATGAGGCCATCGCCAGAAGACACCCGGACAGCAGGGCAACGCGTCGGAGAGGCAATCAAGGCAGGCCCGTTCGGCACCGAAAAGGCAACCAGACAGGCAGCCAGCCCGAGAAGACGGCATCCGATTCGCGAGCGGATAGGCTCTCGCTGCTGGCAGCAGCACCCGTCGCCGGAAGCCAAGAATAGGCGCAGGGACAGGATATTGAGGACATCGGATGTTCCCGCCCCATCGCAAGTTGACACCTGACTCCGCCACGGCATGTACACACACGCCGCCGCCAGGGGGTGTCCTGCCATGTGCAAAGGAGGATGAGCAGAAGGCTGGGCCGATCCGTCATCATCCATGGCATGAAACGGTGGCAGGAGAGGGCAGGGCACGGCAGCACGGCAGCCGCCCCAGTTTCGTCCCGTCGAGACAGTGTCGTCGAAGCCAGTGCCATCCCAAAACATGAAGACCCGCCGCCAAGCGCGCGACGGCTCGATCCAAGCTGTGTTTCCGCTTGACGCACTGCACGTCATGCCCCCCCGGCAGCAGCGGCGTTAGCTCGGACGCAGGGTCCGGTCCATTCGGACGGCAGCATGGCATTCTCGAGCCCGAGGCGGGGCGGGGCCAGGCCAGGCCGAGCAGGGAGGCCAAAAGGACCCAATGGAAGGCAGGGCCGGGGAGGGGGTGTCGCGGCCGGCGTCAATTCGGTGTTGTGGAGGGTTCTGTGCTTCCGTACGGAGCGTGCGATCGTTTTGCTGTGCGCCCTGAGGCCTGGCTTTCGGTATGTTCCGGAGGGAACATTGACATGGATGAGCGAGGGACTGGCCCAGCACACCACAGCACACCACAGCACAGCAGGGCACCGCACTCCCTCCACCACACGTGCCATCCATGGCCGCGACATACCCCTATCTGGGAGGTGTACCTCAAGTACTGCACAGTACCTGTCGGGACTGGAGGCATCCGACCGGCAGTCCCCGGGGATCATCTAGAACCATCCGGAGGAGGCAGGTCGGGTTGGCAGCGGGGAGTGGAAGGGGAAGTGAAGAGTGGAGACAGCGCCGAGCCGAAGTTGTGCGAGGGTGGGGACTGGAAGCCAGGCAGACCAGGCAGTTCAGGCAGACTCAGGCAAACCAGGCAAAACCGAGCGAGAAATGGAAACTTCCAATCTCTCAGTGTGTTCACTTCCTTCCATGCCTCCACAGTCCACATTCCACAAACATGCTGCATCAGAAACCGCTGGTCTGTGCGTGCCACCTTTGGCTTGCGGCGTGTGCCTGTCACTCTGTGCTGTCACAAGCGGGCCGTTGTGGTGTCGCTGTTGCACCTGGCCACCGTTGTGACTTGTGAGGCTTCAGTGCCATGGCCTGGGCCGCCTGACATCCAGCTGTGCGACAGCGAAGTCACGGAAGTCACAGAATTCGGGGCCGTCGCAGTAGCCCCGAACCGCCGATGACGTGAGGTGGGACGGCGCAGCTCGCTTTGTTTTGTCAGTTGCCAGAAGAGACGACCTCAGGCCGGTGCCCGGCAGGTCTCCACCAAACAGAGTGCGAGCCAACGGGAAGCGCCGCGGCGATCGAGTCATCGACATGCTCCATGCTCCATGCTCCATGCTCCATCCGCCATCCTCCATCCTCGCATTGTCTGGCTGCGAGGCACCATCCCGACGTGGCCGCGGTCGTCTCCCGGGCTCTGTATTCTGTAAATAGGTGATTGCCGTGCCAGCTGCGAGCTGCCGGACGAAAACAAGCTCGTCCAGGAAAAAACAAGAAGAAAAAAGAAAGAAGTCGACCTGCACACACCCCGGCCACCAGGGTAATGCCGAAAAAGAGACACCTCAACAAGTACTCCAAGCCGCAGTCCACCGCGCCCGCGTCGCTCAGCAGCACGGCCGCCCGCAGAAAC
>FTEL01002679.1_pt1 | contig 12705 bp, 19 predicted proteins | sample 1658911 | NCBI WGS metagenome assembly FTEL01 (sample SAMEA3914869, study PRJEB12502) | metagenome | biome: forest; material: soil | place: USA | collected 2012-03-12 | depth 0.1 m
GATGAGAGGGGACTCACGGCCATGACATGATGGAGACGAGGGCGATGCCGATGATGATGGCGCCTTTGACTTTGAAGGCCATGAGAAAGGTGGTGAGCAGGCCGCCGCACATGATACCCACCCACATCTGACAGATTTTGTCAATGAAAAGCTCGCGTATGGAAGGATAGAGCTATACCTTTGGGCTCGACATGACGCCCCTCGAGCACTCTCCCTCGGCGTTAAGGTCCTCAGCCGGGCACCCTCCTATGGTGAGCGGCGTGGTGACGGCTCCGGTAATGATGCCAATGCCGGACGTGTACGACATTCCGATGAGAGTTAGGAAGAGGCCGATGCCCACACCACTGGCGATTTTGATGGTGCCGGGGATGATCTTGACCAGCCAGTGGCGCATGCCTGTCAGAGCCAGGAACATGAAGATCCAGCCCTCGATAAACACAGCCGTGAGAGCGACTCGGTAGTCGATCGAGCCCGTGCCCTTGACACCGACAACTTGGTAGGTGAAGTAGGCGTTGAGGCCCATGCCGGGACTGCGGATGTGGTCAGCGGAGTTTTCTTTGTTTTTGCCAATGTCCAACGAGGCTTACCCGAGACCAACCGGAAGGTTTGTGAGAAGACCAAAGAGAATGCTGGAGAGTCCCGCCACGGCGGCGGTGGCAATGACGAGGTCGAGTTTAAGCTCTACTTGCTATCAGTGGACCAAGTTGGACAACGTCTCGAGCGAGGGCTGACAAACCATCGTAACACTTTGTCCACTCGGCCTTGTTTGCACAGTTCCCTTGAGCGTCCCGCGGCTGTTCACAGGGGCAGCCGTAGCCTGACTCGGCGAGGATGAATGCCTGTAGGTAGTCAGCATCTGAACTCAAAACACGCAGCATGGGAAACCTCCAGACATTGACAGCAATGATATAGGACATGGTGGCGAACGTGGTCATCCCAGCGCGTATCTCGGTTGACAGACATGCATCTTGAATCTCCTTGAGCTGGCAGTGTCTCTGTGTCAGCGACATTTTGCCCACTACAATCCCCGGCAGAATTTTGTTCCCGCGATGACTTGAACTTACGTGACCACTTCCCTTCAACCGAAAGAAACGGCCAACAGGCGACTTGCCCACGGTGGTGTCCATGCGCTGAACGAGGCTCGAGATGCCCGTCTTCCATCGCTGAAACCAGTTTAGACCTTTGTTCTGCGGCTCTTCGGCTACACCCGAGGCGACATCCGCGGGGCGCATCTCGATCTCCTCACTGTGGATGGCCAGAATGTTAGACATTTGAGACACGAGATGCTAGGACTTGGTGATGGAACGGTGTCAGATGTGGTGAGAGGGGTACCGGGGAATAAGTAGCAGTGTAAATGATAAGCGCCCATATCCATCCACGCCTTGGAGTTTGCCACCGGACGGAGTGGTCACACTGCAGCGCAAATCCAAGCTGTGGCCTCCTCCACAACCAAGCTCAGCTGGCTCCCTTGCCGAAGCATGCGCGGAAGGCCACAGAACAGTCCATGCTCTGCGGGGAAGAGGGTAGGGGTATCTTCAGATGCACGATGAGATTAGGAGACCTCAGCTTACATATCGGGCGGAGGACCCTGGGGTCTCCCAAGTTTGGCAACAAGGCGACGGAGCATGGTGCGCAAGGTCGGTAGCCGTCTCGTTTGGGATCTGCAGTATTGTATGCCGGGGAAAAGAAAGGGAGCTGAGAAAGCTGAAAGAAGGTGCAGTAAGTCGAGTTTTATCTTCAAGCCGATGTCATGAGCAGCATGTCGAGTTGAAGTTCGGAAGTCAGATGTCGAGGTTGCAAAGGAGCCATGGAAAGAAGAAAGAAGAGGATCTCAAAGGTGCAGCTAAGGGTCCAAGAATGTAAATTCTTCTGTGGGAAGCCGGCAAGCCAGAACTTCTTGAGAATACCTGAGTGAATGAGTTCTAGGGCTTGTTGCGCCGGATCCTTCGTTGCCGGGACCCAGGTGTTGTGGTGGAAGATACAGGAAGGTGCCTCGCCCACACATAATATTTCGACGCATAGAGCCCTGAGGATGAAGTGACAGCAACTACAGAGAACACCCAAGTGACATTGGGTGCCCTTCGACCCAAGTCTGTCCCAACCGACGGCTGCCTGCCATCCCGGGCCGCTGGGGTAAAGTGACGTGCAAGTCAAGGAGCCATCCGCCCCATATGTTGTTTCGGCTCGCCGCCGCGGCCCTCTCTTTCTTTGGTGTCTTGGTGGAAAGATGCATACAAAGCTGATCGGACAGGACAAGGATCTTTCTCTTGCCGCCTGGGCCCTTGCGGGTTGCGGAGAGAGAAGACAGAGGAGCGGTGGTACGAGCTGTGCTGTTGTGCTGCTCAGCGTGCTGCCGCCCTGAACTGGTGGCACCAGGGGGGTTGTTCGGCCTGGCTACGACATGACAATATATTTAGACGCCCGCATCCATGAGGCCGATCTCTCAATGGTGCCAGTCGTGCACGGTGGTCGACGCCGTGTTACCACCCCATTTGTTCACAATGAAGTCCTGTCGCTTGATCTCTGGTGTCGGCATTGTGTGTCCAAATGCACGGTATTTCTCCTTGGTTGTACGCGATACGGGCATATTCTCTGCCATATCCTCGCATAAGAGCTGAGGATATGCCGTGTTTGTGTCGGAGCTCTGTGAGTAGGATGTTCGGGGCTTCAAGATGGCAGCACGGCACGACATAGGTCATGTAGGTAAATATGGGTATAAACAGATAATAGGGCCAGGCGCAAGAGCCGCCCCATCAAATGCTGCGGTCCGAGCTCGTGTAGCAGCAAGGGAGAAGCCATAGGTATCTTTGAGGCTGATTACGGGATGGAAAATTCGGGGCGTTCGGTTGCGTGTACTCAAGAGGCTTCATTTAGCTTCTTCGATTCTAACCGAGGTATCTCGCAGAGCAGGGTACTCTTCAAATCATCATCAGAAACGGTCAGTTTTTGATCACTCTGACCATGATGCGAAGATTACTGGGAACCCAAGTCGTTCGGCTAGACTTTAAGAAGAGAGCTTGGTAGACAACTCGGGACGGTGACAACGCCACTATAGCACTAGCATTAGCTGAGACCACGATGCGTGGCGTTGACGGAGATCCCTGGAAACCACTGCTGGGTCGTAAACACGAGTATCGGCTGAGTCCTGGAACGCTGTGTTTAAGAAAGCCAGCCCTATTCCCCACCGCAGTTTCTAGAAGCATTTATTGTTCATAGCCCTCATCCAGGGTGTTGGGAGCCTAAAGAAACCATCTGCACTCAAAACCTGCTTCATCAAGACGGCGTTTCCTCGCTCCTTCGTCGCTGGTGTCGCGCATTGCAGACCCTCTATCGAAGTCTTCACACTTACTTAGGTCGCCGATGGCATAGATTAGCTACCCAGGTAACGAGCCAAACCCAGGATCTCGAGCCTATCGCAGCCAGCATCACCATTTTCATGCTCTGATGAATCACTGAAGTGTTGCCAAGCGACGTGAAGTCGGGGCAGGAGGGGGAGCACCATGACGCTGTTCTTGTCTCTCTTTCTCCGCGCTCTCTGACACAGGCCGTGGTAGCCTTGCGTTGATCGATGCTATGAGCTTTCCCTGACAATCGCTTTTGCTTGATCTGGTAATGGCCGTGCTGCTTTAGTCATCGTTGCTCCTGGTGAAAGCTGAGAGGTTCGAGTTCGACACAGACGAGCCTCGAGTCCGGGTTAGGGTTGTGGCGCTAGCGTCATGTCGTTGACAGCTTGGACCCACTTCTACGGATCGTCCCGCAGAGGGTCCCGGCTCTCTGGATCGGCTGGCTCTGGGCAGGACCCCACTTCGCACTTCCAGCTCGCAGACTCGCAGTTCGACTGATCAGAGAAGACCGGAAGGCACACAACACAAGGCCTGGGCATCGGATGGCAGCGAGCCGATCCCGATTCGGAAATTCTTGGGTGAACTACCCATTCTGCTCTGAAACCGGACAGGACAAAACAGGCAGGCAACCCGGTTAGCTTTGACACTTTAGTGAGCACCCAACCGCAGTAGTGCTTTGGGGCTGACCGGCGCTGCCCAATCAGCGGCCGTGCCGACCAGGCCGACCTTTTGATCGCGGGCCGAGGACCGCACCACCCAATGATCACCAACCGATCGCGGAACCAGGGCAAGGAAAAGAGCTCTTGGCAACAGGGAAGCGTCACTCTGACCGGCCGATGCCACGCAACCGGAGAGATTAGCCCTCCCGGGTTGCATTCAGTCCGGGTCGGGACCGAGTCATGGGACCCAACCTCGGAGGCCAGAGCCGACTTGAAAAGGAGCCTCCCAAGGGCCCAAGGACCCAGCTCTGGTCCTTTTCCATGGACCATCAGCCAATATACCCAGGCTTGCCTCCGTTCATAAATGAATAACCTTGCCGGTACGTCCTTCCAGGACGTGCCCTCTCCCCACGATGTTCACGTCCACGCCCACGCCCAAGCCCACACTCCCGGCAAACCCGAGGATATCCCCCGGCTCGCGACATGGCTCGACCAGAGCGGTCGAGAAGCTCGCGGGCGGGGACAAGGAAGAGCTGCCGGCGCAGTGTCGGCGGTGGGGCTACCTGCACAACTTTGCCATGATCCTCGAGGAGGGCCGGGCGACGGGGACGCGGTACTGCACGTACTGGCAGATGGGGTGTCGGATTCTGCAGGTTGCTGGGGGCGCGCTGGAGTCGGTTTTTGTGCATCCTATTTTTTGGCGGGCGCCGGCGCAGTCGGTTTGGTTTGGGCTGGATGTGCAGTACTGGTCTGCGAGGCTGGAGGGGCGCGGGCATGATGAGATATGGCCGGGTTTTCATAGGCTGCTGGAGGGTGGGTTGAGAGAGCTGGGTGTGGAGGTTGATGGGAAATGTGGCTGTCTGTTGGGTGGAAGTTGAGCGGGAGTGCTGGAAGGTTGTACGTGTACTTGTATTACATAGGAGAAATACGCCATGGTGAGCAAAGCGACATCCACGGGCGTGGCCATGAAGATCTCCCATGTTTAACCACAGGAGTGTCAAGATAAGTAGCTTGGACAGTACTATGATTGTTCGTTAAACGTTTGGAACTGCCGTGACTAGATATTTCAAGCTTTTAACAAACACGATGCCCTGGACAATTTTAGTCACATTGGCCTCCATGTTGAGTGAAATCCAAGTCACTCGGTGGCGGCTCTGTGCGATGGGGAGTGATACCACACTCCCTCGCCCCTCGCGCCCATCAGTGTTCGGCACGGCCAGCCGCGCGGAGCCGCCTGATAGATCGGTGCAACCATCGGAAGCAAGCGTATAAGCATGCGGCTCTCACTTCGTGGCGTTTGTGGGAGGTCCTGGATCTGCCTTCTTGCGGAACCCGGCGCTCGCAGGGTTATGGGGCATGTTTCTTTTTCGATTTCAACCCTCCGTGATCCGTGGAGGCCGCCGCTCAAACAACAGCCCAGGGACACTCTGATATCGCCGTGTCAGAACCCGGGACATGGTCTGAGACAAATTGCGAAGATGCAGATCTCGAGCAGGAGGCAAAACACGCAGCTTGTGTGACGGGTTTGCGCTCTGCCGGGGGGTCATCGCGTGGATTGACTGGACCAAGGCCGAGCATGAACCCGAAACCCGCAAACTGCAGGCTAACGGCCGAGACACCTCCCGCAATTCAAGGTTGTGCAGATGCAGACGCAGACACAGACGGGAGGTTTCTGGCAGCCGCTATTGCGGGTTGGGCCCAGGGGGTGGGAGGAGGGAGGAGGGGCCAGAATTGAGCCCAATACTGGTCGGGTACTGTAAATAACCTGGCAGGCACCATTACTGCTCTTTTATCCTCCCTGTGACTGCCCTGGGCTGTCTTGGGCTCAGTTTGGTCACCCAGAAAGCACGCGTCGGGAAGGAGCGCCCATGAGAGTTTCCTCGCGAGTTCCGACTTGGAGTGCAGCTTTCAAGACGTTCCAGGTCCATTAATTTGCCCTGGAAACGAGAGAAACCGGCTGTCTCACTACAGTGTTCATCGGGAGTTTTGGTTTTGCCCATCCGCCAGTTCCTCTCGGCCAAGTTCCCACCCTCTGCCCTCGCTGCTTCACAACACCCTGACATACCGGTTCCTTTCCCAGCGCCCACTTGAACCGACCGCCAGCCTGGAACCGACCTCAAAAAGCCACTCTCAAGAAAACCTCCCCGAACCTGTCCGAGCCCTCTTCCTTTTTTATTCCACCGACCAGCAAACGCAACCACCATCGTTCTTCTTCTTCAGAACGACCCAGCGCAGGATTTCCAGCTCACCGCGAGAACTTCCCGGATTGTCCTGGACCAACCCTCTTTTTATCTAACGGATGCGCCTCCAATGAGTCTACCGACTGCGAGACTCGACCACAATGTTTGAAGTGGACTGGGCGGATTACGACTGCGAGCGCGTCGGACAGCGGCGCGCGAGGAAGGAGGTCGAACGGGAACAGAGGAAGAAGGAGGACGCCAGCAGCCATCATGAAACCATCTCGACTCTCTCGACGCGAACATCTTGTTCGTCAGACCAGCATCACCGGAGCATTTTCGGAAGCATCTCCAGGAAGAAGACCGTCTCCCCTTCTCCAGTGAGCGAGAAACTGGGCACAACCAACCCAAGGTTGAGCACGACAGGATCGAGTCTCAAGCGCGCTTCATTTCGCTTTCACCACGCTGCAACAAACATTGCGACCAGCATCGCAGAAGTCTCGATGGAGCCTCAGACCGACGTTTTGGCGATTCAACCTCCCACCGAGAGCAGCAGCGACAGGGTGAATTGCAGGTGGCCAGAGACCCCGGATCGATCGTCGAATGGTATTTATCAGGCCACCCACAACGGCTTCCTCGGGCCTCATACGCTAACCTAAGACCTAGAGTCGATGCTGTCCAAGATGACAGAGTTGACCATCCCGATGTCAGAATCTCAAGGCGATGGATCCGTCACTGAGGCAACACGCCCCATCACAAAGCTCGTCCAGGCACTCGACGAGGACGGGTCCTGTGTGGTAAAGACCGTCAGGACAACCCACCAACTCGGCAGAAGCAAGCCCGTTAGCTGGCTAGGAGTCGAGACCAAGATCACGTCGACCCCCAGGACACCCGTAACCCCCAAACTGCCCGCTGCTCCGCACGCATTGTCCACTCCAGCCAGCGACGACAAGTCCTCCTCCGAGTTCATCGACGACTGGTTCTCAGCAATGCATGAACCAGCCCGCCAGCTCCCTAGGCCCGGACCCAACGGGGGAATCCGCAGAGGCAATGTCCTCCTGCCCCCTAACCTCTATCGGCCGGTCCCCATCACGCCAACTCGGCGTTCAGCCAAGAGGGATGCCTTCATCATACCGCCCAGCCCTTCGCCAGTCCGATTTTCGACGGACAATCCAGACGACTGGAAGACTCCCGAAGAGTGGAACCGCATCTCGTCTACCGCAACCCAAGTCTCATCTCCTGCCGACAACACCAAACCTGCAGCACAGAACGAGGAGGACGACGAGTCTATAGACTCAGTAGCCGCGCACCTGAGCGCCGTCCGTATTGAGAACCCAGCCCGCGGCGTTACTCAGACTTCTCAGGACGACAAGAACTCGCCGGTCCTGCCGACGGAAAAGGCCGTGAAAAAGCCCCCTCCCGTTTGTCAATTTCAATGGAGGGGGACCACTGGAGGGCGCGGCCGGGGCACGGCTAAAAATATCTGAGGTGAGATTGGGCTCGTGGAGGAGTACTATGTCTATGCGGTTTACTTGATGGTAGCTCACGGCTGGACATACATGCGTCATGTTGGGGGAGATACTATGGTGGGTAGAAGGGAGATACTGGGAGAGATACCGGGAGGGAGATACTTGGTGGGAGAGATTGGGAGGGAAAGTGGCATGGTGGCACTGGCATGGAGATACGAGAAGGGAGATACCATGACCTGGGAACAACCTTTAGAACGGACCCGTGGGTTGGGAAATCGAGCACTCAAGTGGGAGCGGACAGGCCGATCGAGGGCCGGCATGTCAAAATAACTGCCGAACCCCTAAGAGCAGTCATCGACGTTTCCCCGACGGGTTAGAAATAACAACCCTTGCTGCCGATCACTCTTGTGCGTGCTTAAACGTCGAAGAAGCTTGTTTGTTTGTCGTGGGAGCTTCCCACCTCAACATCTCGGGCAGCTGAGCCTTCTTCGTCACTCACCCCAGGCTTCTGACGCAATAACCTTTCCCCCGCCCAGACACGGTTGTCAACTGCCTACCTATGATTCCGCCTGTCCAGCAGTTCAGTGTCCCAAGAACTGGCAAAGTAACCAGCACTGGAGGTTGGGTAATGAGAGGAGGATAGGGAGTGCTGGGCCGAGTCGCGTGTGAGATACCCCCATCTGGAAAAAGCGGAGCAGCTGTGGTTGATGTTACCCTTATTTCCTTCGCCTCCTCAACCCGAGAAGATCTGCAAATGCCATCCAAAGACAAGTCCAGAACACCATCGTCTCCTTCCCCGCCGTTTCAGACACGAGTCCACGACAGCCACCAATGACCCATTTGAGCCATTCTCGCCATCCCAAGGGCGAGCCAGCCCCGCATTATTCCCGCCTCTCGTTGAAGGTCTGGGCGGCAGCGTGAGAGGCATCAACCCGGAACGCGTGAAGGTCCGACCTGCCAAGCAGACAGGCACTTGCGGCAGGGAGGTGAGGGAGACAGGGAAGGGGCTTGCCGGTGCCGACTGCCGAGTGCCGGTTGATGTCTTGATGATGTGACAGAGAGGAGGCTCAAGGCCGGGAATCCTCCGACCCGAATCGGTGCGGTGTGCCCGGATCGGCGAACCGACGCGGGGCTGGGGCATCAGTGCGTCGCCACTGCGTTGTTGCAGGGGCAGCCTGGAGGACTTGAGACTTTCGGATGAGGACCTCCTTCCCAGAGGTCTTAACGACCTCCTCCTTGCTAGTCTTCTGACTGTGGAGAAGCCAACGATAGGTGTACGCAGTAGCATCTCCTCAGCTTGAGGGTGATCACAATCCCCCTTGAGTCTGTAGTGCCGCCGTCCCGGGACCATTGCGGTTGAGGATATGGGGATTGGTTGGTGGACGGCGAAGGATTGGCGAATGATGGGGTTCAACGGCCATTCTGGCCCGGACATGCAAGGGGTTGATTCGTGGTTGGTTGGTGGCTTGCGAGTTGCGGCTGGTTCCGCGCACGCACCTCTCCGCTCGGCGTTTTGGTGCTATTCCTGCCTTCTCGAAGCGGTAACGATGTCCGCTCAGGACCGAACATTTTGTGCATTAACGCCGTGATGGTCCGGACCATCGCATGGTGTTGAAACAAGACCCGCCGTGGCTGGACCACGCCAAAACCGTTTGGGTTGGGGTGGCAAACGAAACAGCGATCTTCCAGCTTGATGGATAGAGCTGAGACCTCAAGCTAGGATTGCCTTGCGAGGAGAACTAGCTTAGATCGGAATGGCGGGGACAGAGAGACAAGAATTTGATTTGTCGATGGGCTTGTTTTGGAGTCAGTTGTGCGTACCCGTTACAACGTATCTGTACTTGTGTATTCGGCGGTTGTCTTCTTCGCTTTGTTGGGTTCTGAACTCGGTTACAGTGATTGGTTTGAATGAATGCGCCTCGTGACCGAAGAAGGGTTGCCGGTCCCCGGGACCAGGGGCCCGGGATGTCGGCGGGATGCCGTAGGACAAGACCGTTGTCCGGCGCCCCGGTTGACTTTGCCAAGTCGGGCTGTGGTTACCGAGACGATCGGCAGACGGTCCGCAAGGATTGGCGAACGCATACTTTGGTGGGAAAAGATCGGCTTGGTGTTGCGGGGCCGGGCACGGGCGCAAATGAGGCGTCAGAAGCTGGATGATCTTTGGCTATCTTGCCAGAGACGGCGGTCAGTATTGCCACGAGGGATAACCAGACGTCATCTTGCGGTTGCGTCGGCGATGGCGAGCGGAGGCGAGATCTCAAGAAGGCGGCATCTGGAAGAATGACGCCAAGATCTTGAATTTCGGGATCCGGGGTCGCGCAAGGCGCCGCCGCAGTCCGTATGGCGCAGGGCACCCGTGGCATGGACAAGCTCTATCCCACAAGCTGGGCGATGGACGGACGGAGGAAGCCGTTGACACGACGCGCTTGTGGGTAACTTTGCAGAATATAGAATAGTGTGGATGAGAGTTTTGCCGCGGGGAAAGTAATGCAAGGTTAAGGGCATGTGCGCCCATGCACAAAAAAAGGCAAGACCAGCAATGTTAGTGGCGATGGGAGATGGCGACGGGCATCTGGCGTGGATCGTTTCGGCCTGAGCGCAGTGCATTCTGGAGCAGATCATCACCTCATGGAGATGTCGAGATGTCGAGGTCGGGTTCTGGATTCGCAGAGATGGGGTTTTGGTGAAACGCAACTGGAGGCAAACGGTGGCCAAGAAACGGACCCATGCAACGGGGGTCCGCTGCCTGGCGCATGCGGGGCCTTTCCACGTGGGCGGCCGCCTCCCGAACATTTTCTGTCAAAAAAGCCACTCATTTTTCCAACACACCAACCTCCAACACCAGACGACTGACTGGCAGCAGACAGCGCACAACTCGATGCGGTGCAGCATCCACGATGCGCAAACATTCCCGTGTGCCCCCCTGATCTCCGAATGCGTCGGGTGGCCAGGAGCACGGCGCCGGAAAGCCGTCGCGGGATGCCGGAAGTGGGCGGGAGCCGCGAGAGGGTTAAACATCGAAACAGCCGCCATCTCAAAGGCGCGGAAGCTTCACAGCTGCCGTCTGCTCTGAAGGAGAGGTGAAGCACCGCCTATATTTCGATCTTCATCTCGAGTCTGCCTCTCGCACATCTCTCTGGCATCTCCGCATCTCCTGCTGCTCAGAGTCTCACTCACATGCCTCTCACGACGTTTCTGGTGTGGGTTGGGAGTGCGACCCCTCTGCGCAACAAAATGCCACCCTCCGTCACCATGAGTGCGACCCTCCCAGGGATCCGACGAGAGCGGGGTGTGGTGTGCCAAGTCTGACTCGCATGGACGGGTTTACTAAACAGGGGTTGACGATTCAAACAGGGCCCCTGCAACGGTCTGTCTCTGGGGGAATGGGGAAATCGGAAACGGGAAACGGCGAAACGGATAGAGATCCAGAAGATGCTCTCCATCACGACTTGGCGACGCGCTCACCAACGCAGCCAGTGAGCCACCGTCGACGCCCAGGCCAGCTGGGGCGTGTGTGTGTTGGCAGAGCATACGCAGAGTCCCTCGAGTCCCTCCCTCTGGAACAGATGCTCTCTGGGCCATTCCCGTGTACCAAGGAAGCTCAAGTTGCCACCGACTTTCACTAACCAGACCGCAGCCAATCAATAGCTCGATTCGCATGCAGCCTTCAGTTGCACCGTCTGCCAGCCGCACCTCCCATAGGCTCTTCGTGTCCTCGGCCTGGGTCGCATTCTGCCGGACGAGGCACTTCTCGGCCAGACTGATCCTGTGCACCTCGCCGATGCTGACCGCAGCCCTGGGCAAACGGAAACGCACTCCCTCTCTGGTCTAGTGTGAGTTTGCAGCTGCACGCTGGCCTGCATGTCCCCGGAGACATGCAGGGGTCCCGACGGTCTCCAAGGGGCGTGGTTGGCGAGTGGTCCCCGCATGAGATCCAGAAGATCTTTCGAACGCCTGTCGGTTTTGGCCCATTTCAGGACGGGACCCCGGATCCCAGGATGTCCTGGCCGTGGTTGGGCGAAGGATGACGCTCCAACACCCCGGCCTGGCCGTTTCTTGAGCATCGTGTCACTGGTCACTGCAGCCTCCCACACTCGCCCGAGTACTTGAATCCACACTCCCCTCGTCGACGCCGAGCAAGGTCCCACTACAAGTACCGACCCTGACTCGTTTACCAGAGTGCTGGGACCGAGCCATCGCCGCCAGCCAAGACACTGCTCACTCCTGTCGGCGTTCGAAACAATAACATACAGCCCGCGAACTCTCTTCCTCTCCGCCAGCGCCAGCACATGTCTTGTGTCAACGCAGACTCGCCCGGACAGCCAGGACTGCAGGCCGACAACCTCTCAAAACCTCCCCGCCGGGGAGACCAACACGGGGCGGGCCCTCAGATGCCGGACCACGGCAGGCTCCTGACAAGATAGAGACCGTTTGAATACCAATACCCTTCACGCCGTCCCCGCGTCGTGTGACGCCCCAACGCAGAGATGGACAACGCGGCAAACTCCAACCTCGCCGTGTCGCAGCTGGACGTCTTCAGCATCCTCGAACGAGTCTGCTCCGGCTTCTCGCTCGTAGGATCCGTGCTTGTCATCACCACCTTCTCCGTCTCCAAGGCTTTCCACAAGCCCATCAACCGGCTGGTCTTTTACGCCTCGTTCGGCAACCTCATGACAAATGTAGCTACATTGATGGCCCGGTCCTTCATCAACAACGTCGACTCGGCGGGCTGCCAGTTCCAGGCCTTCCTCATCCAGATGTATGCTCTCGCCGCCGGCTCCGAGCCCAGCCCCAGCTGACAAATCTCCCTAGGTTCATGCCCGCCGATGCCTTCTGGACATTATCCATGGCCGTGAACGTCTATCTCACCTTTTACTTCAAGTTTGACGCCCGGCAGCTGCGAAGGATGGAGATTCCCTACCTTGTGCTCTGCTACGGGACCCCCTTCATCGTCGCCCTGGTGTTGCTCTTCATTTCGACACCAGAAAAGGGGCGTATGTACGGAAACGCGACGCTGTGGTGTTGGATCTCGCCGCAATGGGACATTTTCCGCATC
>FTEL01003353.1_pt1 | contig 12704 bp, 12 predicted proteins | sample 1658911 | NCBI WGS metagenome assembly FTEL01 (sample SAMEA3914869, study PRJEB12502) | metagenome | biome: forest; material: soil | place: USA | collected 2012-03-12 | depth 0.1 m
CATGCTTGGCATGCTAGGCGTTGGGTCTGGTGTTCTTGCCTCCCTCCTGGCTGTTGGCTTCTCGCCTGAAGTTTTGACCCAGTTCGGAGGGCTGGCAGCTCTCGGCGGCCTCCTCGGGTTCCTGATTGGAAAGCGCATCACCCCTACCGATCTCCCTCAGACGGTTGCTGCACTTCACTCCGTCGTTGGCCTCGCTGCGGTATTGACCAGTATCGGGAGCGTCATGGCTGATTTGGCACATGTTTCAACGCTTCACCTCGTCACGGCCTATCTAGGTGTGCTCATTGGTGGTATCACCTTCACCGGCTCCATCGTGGCCTTCCTCAAGCTCGCCGGCAAGATGTCCTCGAAGCCCCTGACGCTCCCCGGACGCCATCTTATCAACTCTGGTCTTCTCGCGACCAATGTTGCCACCATGGGCGCGTTTGTAACCATGGCTCCGGCCTCGCCACTCATTGCCGCCGGCGCGCTTGCCGCCAATACGGTCATGTCTTTTTTGAAAGGCTACACCACCACCGCCGCAATCGGCGGCGCCGATATGCCTGTCGTCATCACTGTCCTGAACGCGTACAGCGGCTTCGCGCTCGTCGCGGAAGGTCTCATGCTGGACAACCCCCTGCTGACTACAGTGGGAGCCCTGATCGGTGTATCTGGCTCCATCCTCTCATACGTTATGTGTGTTGCCATGAACCGGTCGCTAGTCAACGTCCTCTTTGGCGGAATCTCGGCCCCAGCCACGACAGACTTCAAGATCGAAGGCACTGTGACACAGACCAACGTTGAGGACACGGCTGAGGCGCTCACCAACGCCGAGTCGGTCATCATCATCGTGGGCTACGGCATGGCGGTCGCCAAGGCGCAGTACGCCATCTCGGACATCACGAACATGCTGCGGTCCAAGGGCATCAAGGTGCGGTTCGCCATTCACCCCGTGGCTGGGCGCATGCCGGGGCAGTGCAATGTCCTGCTGGCTGAGGCTAGCGTGCCGTATGACATTGTGTTGGAAATGGACGAGATCAACGACGATTTCGGCGAGACGGATGTGACGCTGGTAATCGGCGCCAACGACACGGTCAATCCAATCGCGCTAGAGCCTGGCAGCCCGATTGCCGGTATGCCGGTGCTGCACGCGTGGAAGAGCAAGCAGGTCGTTGTCATGAAGAGGGGCATGGCCAGTGGTTACGGTAGGATTTGTCACACCCCGGCCGAGATGGCTTATGTCTCAGAAAACTAACTGCTGTGGTACAGCCGACGTTCCCAATCCGATGTTCTACATGCCTGGTACGAGGATGCTCTTCGGAGACGCCAGGGTTACGACGGAAGGTAAGCATTCGATTCGAAGAGCAGATGGATTCAGGACGGACACTGACCAGCTCTGCCACAGCCATCAAAGCAGCCATCGAAGCCAGAGTGAAGTAGGAGGATTATCTGCAAATACTCATGGCCCGTACATATGCACCGCATCTTTGTCGGATCCCGTTGCTAGAGCAAGATCATGTCATTGCATCTGTCGGCACATCTAGACGCGCAGGAGAGTAGAGGCCGGCTTACTGTTTCTTTGCATTTTGTTCTATTTATTTATTGTACGTGTGCTGCGTTTGGCCGATGTTTTGGAGCTGGGAGAGTTCAGTTCTAGAGATCCCTGTTCGCGAGGTTTGGAGATACACTCAGTTGCGATAGCGTGATGAATGAGCAACAGCTGCTTGGCCAAGTCGTCGGTCATTACCTGGTGTGTGAGATGCGCTCTGTCGAGGGACTCTAGAAGCCCAGCCCAACAGCGTTCCAGAGCATGTATGATCAGCGCCGTTTACTGTGAGCATCGTGTCCTTAACGGCATCACTCCCTGACTTCAATTTCTCACCTCGCGCGTCACCAGAATTCCTTGGAACGGACCTAAAGCTCATAATCACAATCTAACCACAGCTGCACAGCGGACACGGCAAACACGTTATGTTTCCCAAACCCTATCTACACCCACTCATCCTCATTTCCCATCTACCTCGACGCAGCAAACGGCTGCCACGCCTGCATCTTGGGCTGCGTCCTACAGCCAGTACCGCAGTCAGCATACGGGGGATTCCGACGAACCGATTTCGGGAAAAGGGGAGAAAGACGAGAGAACTAGAAAAAGAAGAGACGGACGTGTTATATGTCTTGAAGGCGCCGCGCGTAAAGGTCCTGTTGGGAACATGCTCTTTGGGTGACCACGGCTTCTCGCTAGCCGCCTTGATCGGGTCCTGCGGAGGGGGAGTGTCGACGGCGTACGAGATCCAGGCGTGCCAGAGCGGCTCGATGTGGGCACTGTGCTTTGGCGTCAGTCTTGCTCGGATGCAGGGGGTGGCGGGGAGGTGCGTACGCATCATAGTCGTGCTTGGCGTAGTCGACCCATCTTGTGCGGACTGGTTGTTGGTGAGGGTTAGTTGGCGGTTGTGGGAGGTGGCAGAATGGGGCGGGACGGACGGGGAAGCTCGTCCTGGTTCTCAAAGAACTTGTTGCCGAACTTGTCGGTGCCGATCAACACACCAGCCTTCGTGTCGCCTGCATCCCGCCGTCAGCTGCTGTGCTTTGGTCCATCCGTACTGCGCGCGGTCTGCGCTCAATCGTACCGATGTACTGTCGTCAGGAAGCGGCGAGGTTAGCGAGTGTGTGGCGGGTGGTCGGCGTGGGCGAGAGGGGAGCTCACGTTCATTTGGTGCCAGAAGTCCTGCAACGGTCGCATCGTCAGTGTCTTGGTTGCGCTCTGGGGAGCTGTGGCAGGGGCTCACCTTCAGGCCAACCCTGCGCAGATTTCCCAGAGTCCTTGTGATTGTCGACATGGTTGCTGGGGTTGGGCCAATTGACCGTGGCGGGGTGCTGTGTGGTTCAATTCGCAATTTGAGCACGACGACAACTGCAGTGTCGATGCTGAGGCCGTTGCGAGCAACTGACGCAGCGGAGCTGCTGTGGCCCGCCCGGAGATTTCCGGCCCAATCGCCGAGCTCCGCCTGGCCCGCCCTGCTCGCCAAGACTTTTTTGCCAGCCCGCTGCCGCGAAGGTCCAGCTCCAATTGCAAGCCTCGCTCGGCCAGTCCAACACCGAGATCCCAAAATTCCCAATCCAAATTCCAAGTTCGGACGAGACCCTCGCAGCTTCATCCACATCCACAACAACCGGCAGCTTCCGTCTTCTGCGGCCATGCTGGCCAGGAGCGTTGCACGATGCCCCAATAGACTCAGGGCCCCGATTCTGCGGCCGTGCTTGCGTTTCGCACGGCCGCAATGCCGCCGTTTCTCGATGCACGCCGCCGGAGCGACGCCAGGGTCTGCGCCAATGTCAAGCGCCGGGATGCTTGCGCCGTTTGTGGGGGAGCTAGACAGGATAGCTCCCTCGTTCAAGATCAACGGCTCGCAGATCCGCGTCCTGCAGTCCCCAGCCGAGTTCTACGAGACCCTCAAAGACAAGATCCGCCATGCCGAACGCCGCATCTTCCTCTCGACGCTGTACATCGGCAAGTCTGAGAGGGAGCTGGTTCGTGCCCGCTGCATACTCGTCGGTAGCGTAGTGTATCCTGACTTGTCTAGATTACCACCCTCCAAGAGGCTCTCCGCGCGAAGCCCGAGCTCCGGCTCTGCATCCTCACAGACGCCCTGCGAGGCACCCGCGAGGCTCCGAACCCGTCATGCGCATCCCTACTAGCCCCCCTAATCGCCGAGTTTGGCCCGGAGCGAGTCGAGATCCGCATGTACCATACACCCAATCTGACGGGGCTGAGGAAGAAGTATGTGCCCAAGCGGATCAATGAGGGCTGGGGCCTGCAGCACATGAAGCTGTACGGCGTCGACAACGAGATCATTCTCTCGGGTGCCAACCTGTCGAGCGACTATTTCACCGACAGGCAAGATCGGTACCATCTGTTCTCGTCCAAGGACGTCACCGAGTACTTTTCAAATATTCAGGATGCTGTCTCGTCGCTTAGCTTTCTGGTCAAGCCCTCCAACTCCGCAGCCGGGTTCGAGATGGTCTGGCCCGAGGACAACGCAGCTCCGTCGCCCCTTGAAGACCCTAAGCAGTTTATCAAGGAGTCAACAGCTCTGTTGGCTGGCTTGATATCCCCAAAGACGGCACCCCTGACGGCCCACGACGTCGCTTCGTCAGAGAAGCGGGATACGTCGGTCTACTTGCTCTCCCAGTTCTCACAGCTGCTATCACCAGACACATCAACAGAGCTCCCAGCCGTCACGCATGTCCTCAAAACCCTTTCTCTCCCTCAATACGCCAACTCGTCCTGGACCTTCACCGCTGGCTACTTCAACCCTGCGCCATCACTGACCCAACTGCTGCTCTCCACCCAATCGCACAACAACACAGTCATCACCGCCTCGCCGTTCGCCAATGGCTTCTATCAATCGCCCGGCGTGTCAGGGCTGCTCCCTGACGCCTACACCCTTCTTGCACGTCGATTCGTCCGCGCGGTTCACCAGCACCAGCGCGAGGCCTCGATCTCGCTGCGAGAGTGGCGGAATGGGACCGTCGGCGAGCCAGGTGCCTGGACCTATCACGCCAAGGGGCTGTGGGTGACGCTTCCTGGGAGCCAGGACCCATCCATCAGCATGATTGGCAGTTCCAACTACACTAAGCGGAGTTACTCTCTCGATCTAGAAGTCAACGCCCTGATTGTGACGGAGAATGAGGAGCTGAAGAAACGGCTCGGCGAAGAGCAGCGCTCGCTCATGGACCACACCACCGTTGTCACTCGGGACGATTTTGCCAAGGCGGACAGGCGGGTCGGGATTAAGGTTCGCGCTGCAATGATGATTGTGCAGCTTTTGGGTGGTGCACTCTGAGCAGACGATGTTGGCCAAATGCCCTCACACCCCAGGACGCCTTGCCCTCCTTGGAAACAGACCTGTATGAACATTCTGTATAACCCTAGAAAGAACATTATACCCGGAATCGATCCATTTTAACCTTGAACGCCCTGTTTCGTCTCACGCCACCCGTGGCCTACTCGGCTTTTCTCACCGTAACCCTAGTATGAACGTTCTTAACGTTTTGCAGCCACCGGTTAGTGATTGTCCATTCCCTATCAGGGTTAACCAGCTCGAGGTCAAAAGACCGAATCAATTCCGGGACGATCTTGTAAATGATGCAGAGGGCGATCTGAGATTTCGTGGGTGTAAGTCTCATGCTCAAGCAGCGGAGGACGGCAACGGATATTGAACTAACATGCTTTCCGACACAAGTCCGAGCCCCGATGCCGAACTGATGATGGCCTGGGTCAGTCGACTTCTCTCCAGTGCAAGAGGTCTTCAGGGGTCAGATACTCACATGTAACATGTGTTTTTCCATGTTCGCTGCATCCCGTCGAAGCCATCGCCCGGGATCAAACTCATCCGCGTTCTCCCCAAACACCTCCTTGCTGCGCTGGACGTTGGGTGCGCTGACTCCCACCGTGATTCCCTCTGGGAAGAACTCCCCAGCAATCTGGCGCCCGCCTGGTGGCACGTTTCGAGGAAGAGCCATGCCAAGACTGGGAACCAGTCTCATACCCTCTTTGCAACACGCGTCCAGGTAGGGGAGCCTGGCGGCTTCGCTATACTGAGCGTGAGGCACACTGAGCTGACCGCCTGCCGTTGCCTTGTCGAGCTCGGCGAGGAGCTTGCGGTACGCGTCGGGATTCTTCATTAGGAAGTACAGAATTGCTGTGATGGCGGTAGATGTCGTGTCTGAGCCGACGATTCTGTACGGTGTAAGTCCATCCGAACTCGAAAAAAGAGGGTTAAGGCCACACACAAAGCGGTATGAATCTCGCTCTTAACCTCAACCGGGCCGTAGTCGACTTCGGCTCCCTTTTCCTCCATAATCCTGATAAAGCTCGCCAGCATATCCGCCCTCTCCATCACCCCCCCGCTCTTCTCCAACAACTCCCTCCTCTCCCTAATACACTCCTCCGCGGCCACCTCCATCGTTCCCAGCGTCTTCACTCCCTTCAACATTTTGGGCACCATCACGGTGAGCAGAAATATCACCGGCCTCACCCAAGCCGGCGAGAAGGCAAGCAGGGTGAAGACAAGCGACAGCGTGTCCCCTGCCCGAATCCACCCCTTCGGGTCCCCCTTGGTCTCGAGGAAGCCAAACTGCCGGCTGAAGAAGAGCTCGCCGACGACGTCGAAGGCGTACCAGCGGACCCAGACCGAGAGGTCAGCGGGCTGGCCCGAGGTCGCCAGCTCGTGCATACGGCGCCGGAAAACGTCCAGACAGGTGTTTACGCCGGCTTCGGCGCGCACGACGTTGGTCATGGAGTAGACGTGGTTGACGATTCTGCGGCGCTCGGCGTAGATGCGCTCATTGCGGATGGTGAAAAGGGGGTTGCGCTGCTCTGGTTTGTGGTGGATTTGTTTTAGTGCGGAGACAGAGAAAGGGAAGAAAATGGCGGGGGTAACGTACCCCATGGCATGGTAAAAACTTCATAGAACTTGGACTAAATGCAAATAGGATCGTCAATAAGCTTGGTTGGCTCAAACCGGTGGTGCTGCTACTGCTGTTGCTCCCGCCACCGCTGCCACCAGCTCAGACTTGGTTTTCAATACCTTTGTGAAGCCGGAGTTGAAGCCATAAATGGTCTTCAGGGCGGCTGGATCTTGCATGACCACTTGGTCAGGGGCAATGCGCACGATAGGGCCTGCTTTCTTGTCAACCCGGCATCTTCCTTGGTCAGAGGATGGATGTGCTTCTCCTTACCATATTTGCGATAGAGCTCCCGTTCTTCCACAGATACCTTGGCCCTCAACACCATGCCCAGATACCAGACCCGAGAGATAGAGGCGAGGAACGGCCCTGGGAACTTTGAGCAGGGATGAAACCATCTCGCGTAGACTATCCACACAACCCAGTACAAGACGATGGCGGGCGGGATCAAGGTGAAGACGCTGAGGGCTGCCATGGCCTTTTCGCAGACAAAGACAAAGAGCATGAGGCTACGGAACAGGACTTTCAGTGTGGACTTGGGCTGGGCTGGGGATAAATGGAAGGGAGACAAAGAGATTATCAAGCTTCCCACAGTTTGCCATATTTCCGCTCACCTGCCTACTTCAGAGACAGTGCTAACTTTCTGTGAGACATTCACGGCTCAGGAGGTGCCAACTGCATGGCGCCGCAACAAACGCAAACTGCATGCCTCCCTGGCATGGTAAAGGTCACGGGTCATGAGAAAAAAGGATGGAAACAGATAACCTCTTTATTTTCGAACTTCAAGTTCGGAGGTGTGCTGGGAACCTTTCTGCTGGAGACGACATAACGGGAAGTCATGGTGATTCAGTGATAGCATGCATGGGATATTGCAAAAAGAACTGTAAAGGGTGATGAGGCAGGAAGTTAGTCCGGGCCGTCACTCGGCCCGCTGAAAAGCAGCTGAGACAAGGGGGGCTCGGCTAGCCACACGAGCCACACATGGAAGACCTGTGTTGCATGATGCGGCCCGATGGGCCCACAACGGGAAACAAGTGCCGAGAGGCGAGCTGTGGGGTGTAGACACAAACGTCGGAGCCAGGAACTGCGAAAAGAAGAGAGCCTTGCAGCTCGGATATCATTCTCGGTCCTTCATCCTACAATCCCATGGCTTGAAAATGCTACAAGACCATGGTGACATGATTATCTAATACCTCAAACCCTCAAATATGCTGCTGATGCTGGGCATCGTCCTCAGACGACGTCCAGGCGAAAGAGTTTGTGCTCGAACAGGGGAAGGCTCAAGCAGGTCAAGGCCCGGCGATCTCGGCTCGGGTTCGAAGTCAGAAGAGAAAGGAGAATGAGAAAAGCCGAAGAGCGGCGTGGTGGGTGACGGTGTGGCGGTTGTAGTTGGAGAAACCGGTGTCTCGTTGAAAAAGGCGAGCAAGAGAAGGTGAAGTTCGGCCGTTGCTGTTGGCGAGAGCTGCAGTTGGGGCGAAAACATGGGCCGGCTGACCCGCTTGTACGAATGAGACCGTAAACGCGACGACGGAGCAGATGAGGTCCTGGGCCGCGGTTCGACGGGCACGGGGGGTGGAGAGAGCATCAACGAAGGGCGGTCGAAAATCGCCTTTTCTGGTGCCAGTGCTGGTGCCGATGCCGATACCGGTGATGGTGCCAGCAATGGTACCGGCGATGGTGGCAGCAATGGTACCGGTGATGGTGCCAGTGATGGTGCCGGTGGTGCTGGTGGGGGGAGGTAGGCTGTTGGCGGCAGCCGCGCAGCTGGAAGTAACTGGGAGACGGTTGTCCTCAAGCGGGGCCGTGGTTCTGGCGCAGATGACATCCGCTTGCTGTGACGTCGCTCCAGCTCGACCTGCAGCGTCCTCATTGGTGAAGGAGACCGGCAGGATTTCCTCTTTGGTTTGCTCGCATGGTGCTCGAAAAGGGCGATTGCATCGGTAACGGGGACATTGCTCGAGGTAGTGTGGTTCAAATCGTCGAGGAGGAGGGCGATTTGGGTGTCTTCAAGATCTGCCAGCAGATCGATGACCCGGTCGATGGACGAACGCGACCGGTGATGGCCTTTGGTCGGCATAGTGATGATGGGGGGGACGAACGAATGGTCTGGTGGAGGGAGGGTGTGCGGCGAAATGGGCCTGTAGTCGGCGTGTTGTAGTACCGTTGGGTTACGACGTTTTCACGTCAGTAGTGATCAAGGAGCGGACCAACTGCTCACGAAGAGCCTGTTGTTGAAGAATGGAGGAAGCAAGCCCGGAAATCGAGGACGCCGGCAGAAATTAAGATGCCCAGAACGCGTTCGCGCAAGCCCCCAAACGGCGGTGGACTGTGGGGGGAACCCACCCCCTTGACAGGGGCAGTTGATTCCCAAATTGCGCCAGCTGCTCCCTGATCCCGGCTGCTGCCCTGCTGCCCCAAACGTCCAATGCGCATCCAAGCCGGCGAGTTGGCTCCAATTCTCGTGTCCGAGTTCGAGGCAGCTGCAACACGCGAGCTTGAAAACACCAACCCACCAATTCCCGTCAGTCTCAACACAACAGCCTAGAGCGGCTTCCTGCCGCATCACATCACCTCACGTCACATATACTCTGACTCGGAATGGCCAACACCACGCATGCCGGACACAGTCGGACACAGTACACAGCTCGCCCGATGGGTCAGGATGGGATGTGATTGGGATGGGACGACCGGAAAGCCCACATCTCCCTGATGATCCTCCGCAGGGATTGACCGATTTTACGGCCCCCTGCGTCCACATCAGTCCCGACTAGCTCTGTGGCGGTCTCACCATGCACACGGGCAGACAGGCCATGCAGTGCCGACGACGCGGCGACGACGCTGCAAGGGTGGTTGGGATGCAAACACTGTGGACACGGAAACCGATGACATGCATCTTATCTCACCGAATGGCATATGTCGGGGCGAAGAAATAAGGGATACGATGCAGACATCGGCCTTGTGTGTCAGCCGTTGCGCCGGACTCGACGCCCGCTGTGGTCCCGGGACTGCGGTGAGCCAAGAGCCTGAGCAGCGCCAAGGCACCCAACCGATTTTGTCGACTAACGGCCCACGAGTGGTGGTTTGTTCCCCAACAAGCCATCCCGAAAACCGTCAACAGCGAGCTATAAGGCTTCCATTCCCAATAGGTAGTGGCCGCCATCCACTTTTCATCAGTGCTCCTCCGGCTACACAGTACGCGCAGCCTCCCCGGGACGGCTTATCCTACCCAAACATGGCGATACCTCTCGCGTTTTCGCTCCTTCGGGGCGTCCAACTGGAAGCGGACCCGCGCCTACATTAGCGTCATACTGACGGCCAGTCAACTCCAAGCTCTCTGATGAATTGCGGGTTGGGGTGCTGCCCGTCGTGGAGTGGCACGGGATGCGGCGGCCGAATGGCTGACTGTTGGTGTCCGCTAACGTTAGACGAGCCATCAGAACAGGATGGATGAGATAATAGCACAGGAGCCGCGGGGCCCGCCCCTGGGATGGGGCCCTGATTCCCGCGATGGCACGAGCTACGCGGGCTACTGTTCTTCACTGCCATGTTCCTCAACTCCTCGCTCCAGTAGACGTTTGGAAGAAACCGGCCGCCCCCATAGAGGGCACTGCTGCTGTCAACTGGTCCACCCTGCCTCCTGACCGGGCACACGGAATTCAACTTTGTGGCGCCTTCAGTCCCTCCAGCATCATGGCCAGTCTCTGGCTGATGTTCGCCGTAATTCTCACGGGAGTCACGGCGTACCGGATGATCCGGACACCCAAGAGGAGCAAACCTCCGCTCCCGCCCGGCCCCACACCGGAACCTGTATTGGGACATTATCGTGTTGTTCCGGAAGATGCGGCCTTCAAGCGGTACGCCGAGTGGGCTACAGAGTACCGTATGATATTGGACCAGCTTTCCCTCTTAAACTGGTTGACCAAGCTAACAACTGTTGCTCTCTGCCCCCCAACCTCCCAGAGAGTGATGTGCTCTTTTTTCAAACCTTTGGCACCAAATGGATCGTTCTGAACAGTCTCAGCGCAGCCACCGAGCTGCTCGAAAAACGAGGGTCCAATTATGCGGACCGTCCCCGGTTTGTCATGTTCGAGGAGTTCGTGCTTTGCATCAACACCCTGCTGAGCCAAGAGTTCACACACACTGACTCCCACATCTTAGGATGGGCTGGTCCCCGACTCTCACCTGGCTCCGGTGGGGCTCAAAGTACCACCTACATCGGAAGGTTCTGCAGCCACCTTTCACCAAGAGCAGGGTTGGCCAGTACGCGACCCTACAGCGAAACGAGGCACTTATCTGCTGCAAGGGCATGATCGACAATCCGGACGACTGGCTCAACTCGGCCAGGCGGTTCGCTGTCGCCATCGTACTCGAGATTGCCTATGGGCTCAAAGTAACCGGTCCGAGCAGTCCGTGGATTCAGCTGGCCGATGACACGGCGAACGCGATAGGGAAATCCGGGGCTCCCGCAAGCTCCATTATGGACCGCTTTCCAGCGAGTGAGTTGAGCCCAATTCCACTATTCGAGGCTTCACGGGCCCGGGCTGCTGATAGTCTCACATAGCTCGCTACTTGCCTGAGTGGCTTCCCTTTATGGAGAGGCTCCGCTATGCCCGTACCTGGAGGCCTGCCATTGAGGGTCTTACCAGGCTTCCTTTTGAGGCATCTCTGAATAATACGGTATGAGTCGATTCCAGACAACCAAATCATTTCGGAAACCTCAACTGACAAGTCTCTCCAGGCCTCCGGCACAGACCGACAATCTTTCGTTCAGACGAGGATGGGAATCTGGCACACGAATTCTCAAAAGGGGGTTTCCAATGACTTCGACCTGGAAGACATCAAAGGAGCAGCGGCCACCATCGTCATCGCAGGTAACGACACTGTCAGTTCCAATGGCAAGAAATAAACATACGTTCGAAGAGGCTGACTTCTAACCAGACGGTAGCCACACTCATGCTTGTTGTGCTCTACCTGATGCAAAACCCCAGAGTCCAGCGTAAAGCACAAGAGGAAGTCGATCGCACCCTCGGCAAGGACCGAATTCCTTCCTGGGACAACATTCCCAACTTGCCGTACATGAACCTGGTCCTGCAGGAGACGTACCGCATGAACCCACTCTCACCTCTTGGTATTCCCCACGCCAGCGTCGCCGACGATGTGTACAACGGCATGTTTATTCCCAAAGGCACCATCGTCTATCCGAACGTCTGGGCCATGTGTCACGACGAGTCTGTCTATTCCAACCCGTCTCATTTCTGGCCGGAGAGGTATCTCCCTAAGGAGCAAGGTGGGAATGGGGAGCCTTTGCCAGTGGGGAATTTTGGATTTGGAAGGCGGTAAGGATGAGGGTTTCTCTCCACAAGCGTGACCGAGTTCGATGCTAACCATCCTGCAGTATCTGCATCGGCAAGCACCTCGCAGAGAACAGCCTGCTCATTGTGCTAGCTACGATGCTTGCCACGATGGACATCAACTGGCCGCTTGGAGCAGACGGCAAACATGCTCGTTTTGACCCGGAATGGTCATTCCGGGGACAGGCGTAAGTTCAAGTTCACATCGCCACATGAAATCCTTGACAATCGCTAATGGCGTCTCGCAGAATCGTATTGCCCTTCAAGGCATCGATTACCAGCCGTTCAATCAAGTCAAAAGCATTGCTCGATGCGGCAGTAGAGGCGCTGCAAGAAGACTTTTAGTGTTTAACTTCCTCGGACCAGGGCTTCCCAACACTCCGTGTTTCCAGCTCCTATGTACTTTCAAGGTTTCCCTCGCTATTTACATCACTATTTACTATGCTCTCCCTTAGGCTTGTTTTTGCCCCCAAATAGCCCAATCACTAACCTCCTTACGTCTCCGCAAAGATACTCAGCGGGAACCCATCCGCCATGGCCTGATATCCAGCCACGTTCGGATGCAAGTGGTCCCCGCCGTCATACTTGCTCGCCAGCTGGCTCTTCGCCCCAGCATCACCAACGACCCCCGCAAAGTCCACCGTCTTATCAAACGTCCCGCTCTTCAGAATCCAGTCATTCACCTTGACACGAGCCTGCTCCCTGGTCGGGTTCGAGTACGACTGTCCGTTCCCGCCAAACGGCGTGATGGTGCCGCCGATGGTCGTGATGCCCAAGGCCTTGGCCTCCTTGACGATCTGCTCAAATGCCTGCTCCAGGCGGCTGACGATGCCGTTCTGCGAGCCCGAGTCGGTGCCCCCGGACCCGATGTCGTTGACGCCCTCGAAGATCATGACGTACTTGACG
>FTEL01006671.1_pt1 | contig 12699 bp, 11 predicted proteins | sample 1658911 | NCBI WGS metagenome assembly FTEL01 (sample SAMEA3914869, study PRJEB12502) | metagenome | biome: forest; material: soil | place: USA | collected 2012-03-12 | depth 0.1 m
GTCCTGTTACAGCGTAACGTAGGCGATTACAACGGCATGTTCAGCGCCACGATCAAGACTAGTGTCAAGGTGTCGGTGTTGTCCGACGGAGCCGAGTCGCTGCGGAAACTGGTTGGCCTGATCCCAAAGGACGACCCGGTGTACTTTGACCCTAGGGCCGTTCAGAAGGTTGCTCACGGCGCTGCTGTCTTGTACGGAAGCCGGGATGTGGTGGGTGAGACAAGTCCTGTTGACAGGGGCAACCTTATTAAGGAGGATCTGGCGAAACTTCTCGCTGTTGAGGGGGAGACGAATCAGTCATCCGTGCAGCCTGCCGTGGTGGAACAGCCGGAGCCGAAGCCGTCCGAACTGGAGGGCGCGCAGGAATATGGTGTGAACGCGGGCGTGAGTTTGGAGTTATGATGCGGTTGGTCCAATGATACAACGTCCACATTTGAACCAGACCAGGTACCCTCGGATGATGGGGCGCTAGCACGCTCGAATTCCTCACAAGTTGCGTAGCCGTGTGGAAAGAAAACATATAGCATATATATACCTACGCGTGCCTAGGTCGCGTCTCCATCCCGCCCGCTCCCGAGCCCAAGATACCTACTCACAACTCGACTTCAGAAGCAAACTTATGCACGAGGGGCCACAACTCCTTCGCAGGGTCCCACCGCAAGACATCCTCAACGCGAACTTTCTTATTGTTGGACCCGCTGTCGAACGTCTTGGTCATGATTTTGCGCATCCAATTCGCTCGGCCCTTGGTCGGAATCTGCCTGCCGTCAAGAGCCATGCACGACATGACCAGGGCGGCGAGTCCAGCGGCCAATGCGGTGGCTCCAGAATTCCCAACCTCGGGATCCTCGGACCCATCGAGGATGTACTCTCCAGGAAAGAGAAAGTCAACCTTCTTGCCCAAGTCGACGTACTTTTTCACGTCAAAGTCCTTATCGGTAGCGCCAATGCTGAAGACTTGGGGGTGGTCGCAGGGCATCCACTTATCCGACAATGCACTGTGTTTTGCATCGCATGCTGCCCCGAACAGGAGGATGTTGTCATTGGCCGCATTGGTGAGGGCATCCTCCAGCGCTTGGATGGCTTTCTCGTTGCCAGTGTCACTGGCCACCTGCCGGAGATTCCAGCTCATGGAGATGATGTCCACCTTTTGAGCGGTAGCCCATTCCACAGCCTGAAAACGTAAGTTGGCGTGCTTTCGTGAGAAAAGAGTGTGTGTGGGGGGGGGGGCAAAGGTCGACAAAGGAAAAGTGGGAAATTGTTACCTTCTTCGCATGGTCAAGACTAAATGTACGGTGTCGCACGCCCTCCCAGCTTGTCACGCTCAGTTTGGCCACGTGGATCGCGACGAACGGGCAGACATTGCGGATGAGCCACGCCATTTTGCTACCGTGCTGGTTGGTAGAGACGTAGGGGCTCTTCTGCCCCTGATCCAACTCCCCAGAGTCCTCCTCCGGCCAGCCTGCGTGGTGGAGGTACATGCCGTTGCTGTGGTAGGTAGGGTCCACTCCGTCGTCCAAAAGGGCAACCTTGACAATCCCACGACGCTCGGGATCCGCAAAGACCGTCTTGTTGTATTTGCTGAAGAACGGGCCCTGGAATTTCAAGATGACGTTGAACCAGGGGTGTTTGCTATGCCGTGTCAGTTCTTGTGTGTCCATCCGTCGCGTTTCCCTAGGGCAGTAAGCTGGGGACATGATATTTCAGGACTTACGGAGAGTCGCTTGTGTTTGTACCGCCGCCCTTGGACCCGCCCCGCAATCGCTTAGCATCCTGTATGGTGATGGTAGGCCGCTCTGCGAAGGGGTTTTTGAGTTGTAGCGTTGAACACCAGGGCTCTGGGGGGCGGTCTGGCCATTCCTTCACCCTCTTTTCGAATGCCGCTACCTTGGCGTCTTGTTGCTCTGCGGGCTCCGTACCCTGAGTGTGCGAGAGATTCCGTCAACATATGGATGCTATAGCAATGGTGTTGTCTGACGGGGGAAAGGGGGACACATGTGACGTACTCTTTGCACATGGAGATGAATTTTTTGAAGCTATTCAGCATTGAGCGTATACGGTCAGTTTCTCGGTGGCCTGATACAAAGTTGAACCAGGTATATATGTAAACAACTCGCCTTGTTCAGCGTTCGTAAACCTTGTGTGTCGGACCAACTCCACAACACCGAGTTCAAGCCGCTCCAGTGGAGCGAAATTTCAATCAAGTTATTGGGGAGGGTGTACTTGTTTGCGCAGAGGTCTGGTCGGTTCCAGTTGAGGTAGCGGACCTCAAGCTCTCTCAAACATTCCTCGACGGTTTGGTCGGAGCAGTAGTGGTGCGGATTCTCCGTAACGGTGAGGCTCAGGATGGACTTGACCCCTTTTTCACCCTTGAGCCACTGGAATACCGCCTTGAGACTTTCTTCGTCCTCTGCCCACCGCTCCATCGTATCTTCGTCGCTGAGCGACATTTCCTGTAGCTCCTCGGGTGTGTACTCGAGGCTCAAACTGACCGACGCCATAGTCGGCTCGAACATGAGAAAGGCAAAGTTGGCCGTTGTACTGGGTGTTGCACGCTGATTTCCTACGAGGGAAAACCTGCGTCGGCGCTTGACATCACCTAGGTGAGCACATGATTAGCTGCGGTCAGCTCACACCAGCTGCGGAAGGGGAGGATGAAAACTCCACTGAGCCTGGCACGCACTTTTGAAGCGGGGGGCGCCTTCGGCGCTCCGGTTGTGGAAGAGACAGAGGTTTGCTTTGTCGTGCCCCAGCCAAAAGGACAGCTCCATTAGCTGGGTGAGAAATGTCGAGGGCGTTGTGTCGACCGACGTCAGTTCTGCCAGTCTATGGTCCCGATTCGTGTTGTTCTTGATAGGACCCCTAGCCGCGCTTGAAGCTGGGGCACGCACCCCATCCTTCTTGTTGCCCGGCATCGGCTGGCTCGCGCCTTCTCTACGGATATCGGAGCTGCCGTCGGAGCGCGGGGGCCCCTGCCTCCGCAGCTTTTCCTTCAATTCTTCTTCCTCTTGCTTTTTTCTCCTGAGCCGATCCGCTTCTTCCCGTGCCTGGAGGGTGCTAGCCTCCTTTCCCGCCCCGTTGGCCGCCACCTGGTTCAATTTGGTATTGCGTGGAGGCTGAAGTGGCTGCTGTGATTCGATACGATCCACGAGCACTGCTCCTTCTGTTGGTGGGGCTGGCGGCGCTGTCGATGGTGATTCTTGAGCCGGCCGGGATAGACCGGTGGCGTTTGGATGGGCACTTGGAGCCCCGGCCTGCCGGTCTGCCTTGATGCCCCTGTTCTTGTGGTACTCGCAACGTGCAGTCCAGAGGTGGAGGTATGGCGACAAGCCCGCCGAGTTGTGGACCGCGAGAACCGCCATGTTCCGCTGAACCAGGAGCTGGAAGATGGTAAGCAGCCTCTCCCGAGCGGCCGACATAGCTATGCGGGCCTTCGAGCATACATCGCACATGGTCTGCGTGGAGTCGAACCTTTGGGTTTTCTGTCCGCCTCCTGGAGGGGGTAAGGTCGCAATTGCCCGGGATTTGCCTTGATTGCTGATGGGAGTGTGCGGAAGACTCGGCCTTTGCCGAGGATCGTTAGAAGGGATGCTGGTCGCCGTGGCCACGGTGGAAGCCGGTGATTGTGACGCAAAATCCGGCCTTGGGTCTGCCTTCGGGTTGCCCGCAGACACGTTGCTGGAGCCACTTGTGGGCAGGAGCCGGGGCCTGCCTTGACAGATGGGGGCGGGGAGGAGGAATTTCTGAAAGTCTAGGGCCACGTGAAGGGGTGTGTTGCCGTCTTCGCGCTGCTGCTTAAAGGCACGCTGGTCGGCCTTTTTAATGAGATGTTCAACGCCCGCTAGGTTGTGCTGGATAGCGAGGTGCAGGAGGTTCTCCGAGCGTTTGTTCAGATTGCACAGCTCGACAGCGGCCAGTTTGTCGGGCATCAAGTTGCAGAGGTAGACGGCTAGACTGGGGATGGCCGTGGGCAGGCCGTCTCCGTCGCGGGGATTAAAAGCATCCTTTGGCTTGTCGATGTCAAAGTTGGCGGCGGCGAGGAGGGGCTTGCAGCCCCATTTCGGGTCCAGTTGGGACGGGTCGATCTTGGTGATGAGCTGCAGGAGAAACTTGGCTTTCTGCAACTTGAACTGGGGCGGATAGAATTGGTTGGCAGTTTCGACAACATATTGGAGGAAGTTTATGGGGGACCTCTCGGACTGGGTTTCGGCGAGGGAATTCTTCTCCAGCTCGAGGAGGGCGCGTGTAGGAGGTTCATATAACTTGTGCTGATCTCCCACGCACCATGTATTCTCCGAGTCCCACTGGGTTTTAGAATCCTCGCAAACGAGGCAGACCAGCTCGTATCTTCTCCGGCGTATCTCGTCAGCGGGATTCTCGGGCACGGGGGGGTGCACCGGTTGCGGGGGTTCCGGCTGCGCGTCCTCCGCGTCCACTTCGTTGCCCCAGTCTTCCGTGTCGCTCACCGGGTCGTTCGCCGGAATTGTGTGAAAATTCATGAATGTATCATCTGACCAAGTCGGGGCTCGTTCGACCCGCCAGGGATCGGAGGCGTAATCACCAGCGTCAGACATGGTCGGTCCTTCCGTCTTGTTGGAGGAGATATTGGTTCCTGGGCGACGGGTGGGGAGAATAGGAGAGCTTTGCGGGGCTTGGGTTGGGTATGGCGGGAAGAAAACTAGGATAGGAAGGACGGTGGTGTTTGGCCTGTCACTTGGAGAATCTGCTTGTTCCCTGGGGCTGAATGTCGGGCTAATCTCCTGCTGACGACGTCCTCCCGCCGTTGCCGCCGTTCTTATCACCCCGCACTTTGTGTGACGCAGCCACGACCAAATGGTTGACCGGGTCCCCCTTCAGACTCATAGGCCCCCTGCATCATGGCGTGTCCAACACGCTCGGGCAGGCTCGCGGCCCCCTGTTGGAAAACCAACAGCCACGATTCCACAGTTACGGGATCAAAGAAGCTTACGAAGGACGAAGTGCAGCTCGTGGGAGCTACGGAGTGTGTGGGAGCAGGGCAACAGCATTGATTGAAGATGATGATGGTTGTGTCTCCCCGTTCCCAAGTCCCAAGTGCGTGGGCATCTCCCAGACCCCTTACTGTGTAGAAATACCACAGTTGCCATGCCCCGTTACCCCTCACTGGGCACTCCTGATGGTTGCGCAGCTGCGGAGTGCTCCGGGTTCCAAACCCTGTTGCCTGAATTGTGGCGCCTGTCATGTCCCTCTTTGCGTCGGCATCTCCCCCCAATGCACGATAGCGGGATCGTCACGCCCAAGTTCGCGGCCCGAGTAGGCTGGAGGGTGCAACGCTCACCTCAACCAGGACCCTCGAAGCTCGTCGCAGCGCCTTCGATCATCACTTCGCTCCTGCCTATTTGGACTTTGCTTGTTCCGCTCCACATAAAACCGGGTCTTAAACCTTTTGCTTCTCGCTGCTGCTGGGTTTCCAGGCGATCCAATCGACACCAGGGATCTGATGGAAGTCATTGAGCCACCGCCTGCGTGCGGCCTGCCAGGTGGAATCGCCAGCGATGGACCACTCCAGCCACCCCCCCAGACCAGGTGAGCCTCTCGCCGCGCTCTGAGGACTCTCATCTTTTGAGCGCCGTCTAACTCTGCCAGCGTGGTCATGGTCAACGGCATTGGGGGCCGTGTTTCGGACGACCGCGTCTTGTGGAGGGAACATTGGCTCCCCCCGGGCGACGCAAACGATGTCGTCTTTTCGCCCAGCCCGTCGGGCATCGTCGACCAGGGAGGAGACCCGGCGCGCGGGCTAGAGTCGGAGGCGCGAAGACTGCTGGACGATCTGGTAATAGATATTTCTCATCTCCTGCAGTGATGCAGCCGAGTATTTGCTGACGGTGAGGCTTCTAGCGCAACCAAACTCACAGCGGGTTCTGGGCATTCTGGGCCGAGGACATAGGCGGCTCAGTTGTCAAGTTGGTAAGAGAAACACAGCCCACCTCCCCTGCCGCTCTCGGGTCGTTGCAACTCTCCACGTCCTAACAGAGCCACTACTAGGCACTCATCATTGCTGCCGAAGAAGCCCAGTATCAGCATATTCTCCACACCACACAGGCGGTTGTGAGTCACCACTGGCTGGCCAGTTCCCCGTTCTCTGCTCACCGCGCCGTGCCAGATCTTCTTTGGGACCCCCCATAAGAGTTCCACTGCGCACAGCATGGACTCCGCCCTGCTCTCCCTCATCGAGGCCCGTTTCGGTGACCTGCTTGGCGACTGGCTTCCCACAACCCTCAATATGTTGTCGAGGAAGTTGGAGGATATCCACGAGAGGTTCATTCGTCTTTGCCATCGGTTCAGCGTTGTTAGCTACTACCAGCGGAGCCCATCATCTGCTCTAACCTACCGCGTAGTAAGTCTGCCATTGGTGTTCCCTCGCTTCCATTACAACTGCTGACTTGATTCCAAACTCCTCTAGCTGGTCCCGCAGGAATGTGCCACCCTCGGCATCCAAGCCGAGGTCACTCTCGGGGTCGATCGGGCACACGAGGGGATGAACCAATTCATGACGCGCCATGAAGAGCACATTGCCCGGACGCACCTTATCAACGCCAAGATTGGTAAGTACCTGCCTACCTATCGTTCTGCTTGTTCGCCACCCGTGGAACTCCTACCTGCTCTGGCGGTGCGTTGACCAGCGTGGAAATGTTACAGCACACTGGGATCCGTTCCGGTACGCTATGGCCATGCTTGAACCGGTTCACTACGGGCACGAAATCAACGCCACCCTAGGGCTCCGGGGGAACTTTCCATCGACCCAGCTGGTCGGATGCCATCTCGACGAGCAAACTCGGCAAACTCTATTGAGCTGGGTATTGTCCGTAGGTGCGGCCACCACGCACCTGGTGATTTGGCTGCCGCCCTTGGCGGATTCCACGCAACTTGCCAACGGGGCAGCCCAAGCCATCTGGGATTGCCCTGAGGCGTTGTGGTTTGCACGTCCGAGCATAGAGGCGCAGGATATGGACGGGGGCGCTCCTGATCGTGTCTGGCTTCTCACCTCCCTGGTCCGGCAGCTATTGACACAACAACCTCATGCATTTTTGCATATGGGACACCTGCTGCACAATCTCGCCGACGCTATGCGACACCATGTACAGGCCTGGAGGGAGAGGACCCTTTGGCTGTGCCTCAGAGCCCTGATCCACGCCCCGGTCGCTGCCCCGATGTACGGTTTCCTGCCGCTAGAGACACTGCAAAGCTGGGAGCTGCTTAAGCAGATCGATTCGGCGCTGCAAGGGACGGATTCCCAGCTCAGGTTGGTCCTGTTGGCGACCCGCAGCAACCATGTGGTGGACTTGGACAGTTCCCGGTTTACTCAACTCGACGCACAAGTGGACAGCATAAATGGCGACCCCGAAGAGCAGAGCCATGCGGTGGAGGTACCCAATAAGTTGCCATCAGAATCGCGGAATGCGCTGCTGTCGATTCAGGGGCTCCCAGAGCACGTGTCCTTGTCCATGCTGCGTCTCTGCCTTGCCGACCTGGGGTCCGCCGTGTTCATAGCCTTGGTCTGGGTTGCGTTTGCTGCCCGGCCGCTTGACACAGATGAGCTGGACCACGCGGTTACCCTGGCTGAGATGGCAAATGATGCAGTCTCCGCTGGGATCAGCACGGATGGCTTCCCTCGCGGGGCTGCCGTCCGTCTGCTCAATCAGCTTCCGCAAATCGTCAAACTTGACCGGGAGAAAGTGGTGCTGCGCATACCCTACAATCGCACAAGGGAGATGCTACACTCCCACCGGCCCAAGTCGCACGATCTGGAGGACACTTGGTTTCCACATCTCTACCTAGGAGATCGGTGTTTGGGTCTCATCAGAGGGGTATTCGGGGCGCCAAACTCAGAAGGAAACAAGAGATGGACGGTCGGAGACATACAAAAGGCCCAGGGCGGCGTCACGGAGTACGCCGCTCGTGGTTGGGTAGGCCACTACAATTTGGCAGCGATGGGCGGCTTGCCGATTGACAGCCGTAGCATCTTCTCCGAATTTGCTGCCGACGATTCGGCCCTCCAGAACTGGCTCTTTTTTGTAGAGTATCTCTCTCTTCCGCCACCCGCCTCGGAGTATCCTAGGTCGAACCTTCTGGACATTTCGGACCCGCGCCTAATGGAGTGCTTGGGTGTGCTCGGCAGGTTTGAGCAGCTGAAGACCCTGTACGAGCTGGCTACCCGCCCATCAACACTACCAGCTCTCGGCCGGCTTCTTGTCTATGCAGCCGAGAACGGAAGAGCCGATATGCTCGACTCGCTCCCCGCGGAGGCTTTTCAGGGAGTGGGGGAAGCTGCCGTCGCACGAGCGCTCGCTTCTAGCGACCAGACCGCCTATGGCGCACTGAGAAAGAAGGCTATCAGCCACGCTGTCTTCAACACGCCGATGATGACACAGGCGCAGTGGGCTGCGCAGATGTTGGGCAATACGGCCGTAGCCACGGGTCTGCGACAAGAGCTGCTTCGCCTAGGCCGTGGAGAGGAGAGGGACATTTGGGTTTCGGGTGCCTTGCGCCGGGCGCTTGAATACGGCGATTTAGACACAGTCGAAGAGCTTCTCCGCCATCAAGACTCGACCGGGGAGCCAATGGAGCTCGGAAACCCCGGCGACCCTGCTTCCGGATGGATAATCCTCCACACAGCGGCCTACTATGGAACACTAGACTTCATTATGGGGGCCAAGCCTACGCAGGACATGGGCGTCACATCCCCCGATGGCTTAAGCCCCTTGTTCATTGCCGCGTCAAGAGGACTGGCCCGTCTCGTGCCCCTCATCATTTCTCACGGAGCATTGGCAGATGCTGTTCACGCGGGCGAGCTTGAATGGACGGCGCTGCACGCGGCAAGCCGTTATGGTCGGTGTCATACACTCGGTGCCCTTTTGCGGGAGAAGGCAGACGTGACGATTCCGGATCGAAAAGGCGACTTCCCGCTGCATCTTGCCATCCGATGGGGCCACACTCGCGCGGCCGAGCTGATGACGGAGAACTTCCCTTCGGCCGTAGATTGGGACTCGTCGCACGGGTACGGGCAGGGCGACGAAGAGCCGCTGCTAGTCGTTAATGAGGCGTCCATCTCGGCTCCCCTCAACCGCGCCAACTCGGAGGGATGGACGGTCCTGATTGAAGCGGCGCACCGAGACCTACCCACCGTCTGCCAGCTTCTCCTGGAGCGGGGCGCGGACCCAAGCCTCATGGAGGACGATGGGAAGGTGGCTCTCCACGGAGCTGCCAGGGCTGGGTCGGCAAGCATCGTAAAGGACCTGCTCGACAAAGATTCCGTCGTCAATCAGGCCATGGATGGTCTGTACGCCACGCCTCTGCATTTCGCTTGCTATCGAGGATATGCCGAACTGGCGGAGCAATTGCTGCTCGCCGATCTAAACGCTGAGGACCTCTGGTCGCGCACCCCGCTTTCGGCCGCGTCGTCTGCCGGCCACATGCAGGTCGTCAAGACGCTCTTGCCGCATTATGAGCGCGAGGCCAGGGCCAAAGCCCTCTGTTCGGCCGTTCAGTATGGCCACCGCGAAGTGGCGGCCTACCTCCTGGATGCGGGGTGCCCAGTTAACGGCACGGACTCCGACTCGATTCCCCTCGCACACTCGAAGTTGAAAGACCAGTCGAGGACGGTACAGCTGCTCGTCCAGAGAGGCGCCGACCTGAACCGCGAAGACTCGTCTGGAGAGCGGGCTCTCTCTAGAGCGGCCAAGACGGGCTCGTTCGAAACTGTCAAGATTCTCGTTGACGGGGACGCCGAGCTCGACGAGGACAGCAACCGCAGCACACCACTCTGCAACGCCATCTACTGGGAGCGTCTCGATATTTTACGCCTTCTTCTTGAGCGTGGCGCCCGGCTGCGGCTCGCCAGTGAGTGGAATCATTATCCGAACGTGCTCGAGTTCGCTATGGTTCTGTCGGGTAGGGACGTCCCACCTCTGCTTCTCGAGCACTATGTACATGGAAAGCAGGAAGATGGCATGACGCCTGGCAAGGCTCTGCTAGCCGCCGCCAGAAGGGGTCAGGAGGAGCTGGTCGACATTATCCTCCAAAAATGGGTTCCCGCCGCCGAGCCAATGGCAGGATCAGCCGCTGCCGAAGCCGTGCATTATGCCGCGACGGTGGGCAATATTGCGCTCCTGGAAAGGCTGATACGACATCCGGCCGGGAAGAGCGCTGTCAACTCGGAAATTCCCGACCAACCCAAGGCCGGCACACCGCTGCACGCCGCCATCTTGGCCGAGAGGGTGTCTGCCGTGCAGGTCCTGCTAGACGCCGGTGCCGATCCCGGCAACATATCTGGGGTGCACGGCACCACCCTGAATGCGGCATGTGTAACAGGAAACGCCGAGCTTGTAAGCAAGGTGCTTGGCCTTCTCCCGCGGGAGCAAGTCGGCGTGGCCGTGGGAAAGTACGGCACGCCATTCCAATCGGCTGTGGTGGGGTTCAAGAGTTGTGAGGCCGAGGATACGATCAAGGTGCTGGAGCTCCTGTGGACCCAAGGCGCATCCCCCTCAACGGTTGGCGGTCTGTTCAACACGCCGCTCCATCTCGCAGTGAAGCTCCCCGTCCCGGTCGAGGTGGTGGCCTGGCTGATGAGCCAATCGGCGTACTCACTGACCGTCTTGGATGCAGCTGGACGCAGCCCTTTCCACATGGCTGTCCTAGGCGGCGATTGGGGAGTATTGCAAGCCGTGGCGGACAAGATGAAAAGCATCGGGTTACCTGACCTTGACAAGACTTTGCAGTCACGAGATAACCAAGGCCTCACCCCACTGCACTATGCCGCCATTTCCAACACGGACGATATGACGGGACGCTTGCTGGAATTGCTAGAGGAACAAGGCCTGCTAGCAACGCTTGTCGATGACATCGACGTTGACGGGTGGACCCCCCTCCACTGGGCGTGCCGCCAAAGCAACAACATCATCGTCGAGCTGCTTATAGCGAAAAACGCGAATACTTCGGCAAAAACCCGGGGTGGCTGGACCCCCCGACACATCGCCATCCTACACGGCAACGGGGGCGCGGCTTACCTTGAGGGCCTCCCTGACACGGGCGAAGCCGGTGAGGGCCTCCCTGACGGTGCAGGAGTGAGAGTGGGTGGATACTGCGATGTTTGTTTTGTGGTAAGCAAATTCGCTCATCTCCCCTTTGTGATGCAGCCGCCAAAGTGACTCCAGCGTCGGCTAACTAGGTGTTTAGACCTTATACTGGAGATACTGGCACTGTTCAAGCCCAGACTGTGATGACTTTGATCTTTGCTACAAGTGTTATACGCATGCGGATCAGGTTCACCCTTCCAGTCACGAGTTCCAGCTCGGCTTCTACTCTCAAAGCTAGACTAACAAACATGTTGTGCGCTGGCAACTTATGGGCAGAACATCAACTTCATGTCAACTGGGCTTATGTCTAGGCGGGTGGAGGACGGAGCTAGAGGTGGATATCGTTGGGAATTGTGACGGAGGCTGCCGGACTCAGGGTTCTGCAAGTGCTCCGCCAGGCTGTTCTTCAGGGGATGCCCTAGGCTGCTCTTTGGCTGGCTCTGATTGGTCGGGTCCCACTTATCGCACCGGGTCCCTCGCACAACCCACTTGTTCACCGCGCAGCCTGTTTCTCTTCTTTACTGTGTACGTTAGCTTTAGATCAATCTTGGAAGATCGTGGTTTTTGCAGTGCCTTTTTCCCGGTGCCTCGCCTTTTTAACCGCGCGAACCCTCACAATCGCCATGGACTTCATCACCCATCTTCCCGAGGTGCCAGCAGAAGGAACGATGTGGACGATGCCGGGATTTCCAGCACTGGACACCGAGTGCACAGTTACATGCACTTCCAGCAAGAAGAAGCTCCTGATTGCTAGGCATTCGACTATGGGAGCCAAGGAATGGGCAATCCTGCTACTGCCGTGCGGCACTAAGGCTGTATTCGACGACGGGAGAGATCGCATTGAGGGGCCTTCCTAAGACGCCGTTACATGGGTCCGAGCCGAGAGTTGAATTGCCGCATTTACTGTTCACAAACAGTGGTGATTCGACCAGAGGCGCTTCTTGACGAAAGGTTTGGCCTTCTGCTGGTTCGGACCAGCTTTCATCAGGCGGCCCATTCGCCTCTCCAGGGCGGTGCACACCCACCGTGAGACTTGGTTCGTCGTATCTTCGCCACCCCCCAAAGCGGCACCGCGAGAGAGGATGGCAGCGCCAGACAAGAGATGGAGATGGATCCAGAACTGGGATCTCTTGAGCGCCTTGTGAACGGCATGAAAGAGCTGATTCTCCAGCAAGGTGTGCCGAATTGCCGTCGTCGTCTGGATAACATGAGCAACAAGAGGCCCTTCCGCACGCAGGAGATGGGCCTCTACGCGATGGGTCCCCGCTCGACCCAGCCCGGTGATGTTGTTGTTCTGTTCCGTGGTGCGAGAACCCCGTACGTGCTCCGTCCGCGTGGGGATATGCGGTTGGGCTATTTTGAGCTGCTCGGTGAGGCGTATTTGTCATAGTATTATGGATGGCGAGGCGCCAGGGGGGCAATCGGAGAGGATCCATCTTATATGAGTGCCTTCTGCAACCTTCAGCTTTGACAGCTTGACGAGTTTGAAGACAGGGTTGCCTGATATGACCGCGAGAAGTGCTGTTCCCAATCCAAGAGCCCTTTCTCAGCCTCGTCCACTGAATCTCCCTAGAGCCCTTCAATA